>Ga0031653_10000114_pt1 | contig 13631 bp, 15 predicted proteins | sample FrelakmetBRP12BR_FD_55210 | JGI IMG/M metagenome (GOLD analysis project Ga0031653, IMG submission 55210) | Freshwater lake sediment microbial communities from the University of Notre Dame, USA, for methane emissions studies - BRP12 BR | ecosystem: Environmental > Aquatic > Freshwater > Lake >... | reverse complement strand
ATCGACGAGAACCTCGAGGTTCTCGGGCGCGGGATCACGAACTCCCGCTCCAACTACGACGTGGCCGCCCGGGTCTCGAAGCAGGAGGCGAAGATCGCCGCGCGGTTCACCCTGTTCCGGAACGCCCTCGGCAAGGACGCGGAGCACCTGCTTTCGGACCTCGAGCGGAACTTCCGGCTGGAGCAGTTCCTCTCCGCACTGCGGCAGCTCGAGGAGACGTGCATGGGGTACCTCGACCACCCCCGCTTCCAGGGGACCAAGGCCGCGCTCCGACAGGCGCTGGACGCCGTTTTCCGGAAGATCGGTGTAGAGGCGCAGGCGATCTACGCCCCCGGCGCCGCGCGCAAGTCGGACTTCTTCCGCGACATCGCGGGATCGCGCTTCATGAGCCTCGCGCAAGCGGCGAGCCGCGAGGCGGACATCCCCTTCGAGACGATGCTGAACATCTACGACAAGTCGATCATCGACGTGGAGAGCCTGGTCGACCCGGACGATACCGTGGCGTCCCAGATGCGGAACGGGCTCACACGCTCGCTCGCCTCCGTCGAGGGAGGCGGCGTCGACCGGGGCGAGGCGCTTTCGGCCCTCGGAAGAGTCCTCGCCATCGAACTGGAGGAGACGTACGTGGTGGGGACCGGTTACGGCCGGGTCCGGCTCCCCTTCCCGAAGGAGCAGATCCGGTCCGAGATCCTCTGCCACGGCCTGGGGGCCCACAGGATGTTCCCCGGGACCCGCACGGTCCTCGACATCGGAGGGCAGGACACGAAGGGGATCCAGATCGACGGGAGCGGCATCGTCACGAGCTTCCAGATGAACGACCGCTGCGCCGCGGGGTGCGGCCGCTACCTCGGCTACATCGCGGACGAGATGCAGATCGGGCTCCACGAGCTGGGCCCCATCGCGATGAAGGCGACCCGCGTCCCCCGGATCAACTCGACCTGCACCGTCTTCGCCGGCGCGGAGCTGCGGGACCGGCTCGCCCTCGGCGAGAAGCGCGAGGACATCCTCGCGGGGCTGCACCGGGCGATCATGCTGCGCGCGATCTCCATCATCTCGCGCTCCGGCGGGGTCACGAACGAGTTCACCTTCACCGGGGGGGTCGCGAAGAACGAAGCGGCCGTCCGGGAGCTGCACAAGCTGCTGAAGGAGAACTACGGCGACATGACCGTCAACATCAGCCCCGATTCGATCTACACGGGAGCCCTCGGGGGCGCGAACTTCGCCCTGCGGGCCGTCATCCACTAAACGCTTCAACATATATATACGGCAACGTTTCGGAAGACTGCACGGAAGGCGCACGTAACATGAGGATCCGGCGGAGTCGCCGCAGGAGGGGGGCGCAGTGAGGTAAAGCGCAGCCGTGCAGGATCACCGCACGGCGAGCCACGAACGGAGCCCCCGCTCCGAGGCGACGCAACCGAAGGGGGAGTAACGGAGGCACAGTGACTTCCGGGACAGTATTGGATACGTTGCCGTATTTCAAGGAGGGGAGTCCATGACCGTTTCCATCGGCGTCGACGTCGGATCCGGAGTCGTCAAGACCGCGCTGTTCCGCGTGGAAGGGGATAAGAGCGAGTGGCTCTCCCGCTGGGACGCCCGCATCCGGCAGCGCAACGCGTTCTCCCTCGTCGAGGAGTCGATGAAGTCCGTCCTCGATTCCGCGGGGATCGGGCGGGACGACGTCGACTACGTCGCGACCACCGGCGAGGGGGAAAGCCTGCCGGGCGCGACGGGGCACTTCTACTCGATGACCACCCACGCCCGGGGGGCCCTGTACCTCAACCCCGAGGCGCGCGCGGTGCTCGACATCGGGGCGCTGCACGGCCGCGCGATCAGCATCGACGGGAAGGGGAAGGTCTTGACCTACCGGATGACCAGCCAGTGCGCTTCCGGCTCCGGGCAGTTCCTCGAGAACATCTCCCGGTACCTCGGGATCGCCCAGGACGAGATCGGCGCGCTGTCGCAGCAGGCGACGAAGCCGGAGAAGGTGAGCAGCATCTGCGCCGTGCTGGCGGAGACCGACGTGATCAACATGGTCTCCCGCGCGATCAAGCCGAGCGACATCCTGCGCGGCATCCACGAGTCGATGGCGGAGCGCCTGATCAAGCTGCTCAAGTCGATCGACGTGAAGCGCGGGGTGGTGATGATGACCGGCGGGCTGGCGCTGGACGCGGGACTGGTCAAGGCCCTTCAGGACGGGATGATCCAGCAGAAGATGGAGACGAAGGTCTCCGCCCACGCCGACTCCCTGTACGCCGGCGCGATCGGCGCCGCCCTGTGGGGCGCCTTCCGCCACGGGAAGCTGAAGGAGCGGGGCCTGCTGCCGAAGGCCTCTTAGGCCCCGCAGGCGTACCGCGAGGCACCACGGGCCTGTGGTCAGGCAGCATTAATCATTTCTCAGCCTTAAGCCAATTCAGTGCCGCATCCTTGTCGTCGTAGTCGAAGTGCCTTACTTCGGCCCGTACAAAATGATTGGCAACCTGCGGCATGATCGATAGAAATTTTCCGCCTGTAACGGCCGCGATCTTCTTTATTCTCCGATGATGGTTTATGACAAATCTCATATGGGACAGGAAGGCCGCGAAATTATCCCACCCAGGGAAAGTTTTGGCGTAAATCATCAAGCCGTTCAGTTTGCCTTTTTCTCCGATATAGGGATCCACTTCCCGGACTAATTTTTCGAAATCCGTTGATTCCAGGGGACCACCAGGCATAACGATCAATATGCTCTCCGCGCGATTTAATTCGTATTCAAGCATTGTCATTCTCCTGTTCTTATCCGCCAGCCAACGCTGCGGTTAAGCCGCGGTGCCTCAGCAAAGGGCAGGGCAGCCGTCGGCTTCAACCGCTTGTTAGGCGGTCATTCGACGGCGCTCCGCTAGTACGGATGCTGCCACACCCGCTGCCAGGATCGAGAGGACCACAGTCAGCAAGTACAAGTTGAAGTGCTTCCCGAGGGCGAGCTTCAGCCACTCGGTAAGCAACATCTTCACGCCCACTACCATCAGGACCAGTGCGAGCGAGACCTTCAGGTACCGGAACCTCTTCACCATCCCGGCCAGGGCGAAATAGAGCGACCGGAGACCCAGGATCGCGAATACGTTGCTGGTGAAAACCAGGAATGGATCGGCCGTAATAGCAAAGATCGCGGGGATCGAGTCCACAGCGAAGATAACATCTGTCGTCTCAACCATGACAAGTGCCAGCGCGAGAGGCGTAAGAAGCAGTGTCCCCGGTCGAGCCGCCTCGACGATCTCGTCGGGGACTACGGGTGCACCGGGGATCTCGCTCTCGTACGATGCAGGCGCCCCCGCGCGAACGATGAAGTGCTCCCCGTGGAACCTGGCCGTAACCGGAAACAAGCGTCGTGTCAACCGGACCAAGACATTCTTGTTTGGATCGGTGTGTTCCGTCTTGAGAAAGAGCATCTTGATTGCTGTAAGGATCAAAAAGATTGCAAAGAGGTACAGAACCCAGTGAAACTCGGCGATCAGCTTTGCCCCGAGAGCGATCATCGCGCCGCGCAGGAGTAGAGCGCCCAGGATGCCCCAGAACAACACGCGGTGCTGGTAAAGCGGCGGCACTGCGAAGAAGCTGAAGATCATGGCGATTACGAAGATGTTGTCCACGCTGAGCGACTTCTCGACGATGTAGCCGGTCAGGTACTTCTCCGTTGCCGTTGAGCCGTCGTTTGGCAGTCCATCGACGGCGTCCGCCACTGAGCCAAGGCCGAACCACTGGGCGTCGTAGCAGAAGTACACGAACACGGAAAACGCCACCCCCAAGGCCAGCCACACCGCGGACCAGGCGAGGGCTTCTTTGACGGTGACGACGTGGGCCTTGCGGTGAAAGACCCCCAGGTCCAGTGCCAGCATCAGCAGGACGAACGCTATGAATGCTATCCAGATCCAGATCATGCCGAACCTTACTCCGTCCTGGTATCGGGCCGCCTAACGTTCAGCTGCGGGCACCCAAGTTTTTCGCCATGTGAGCCATCAGCTTCAGCCTGTGGTTAGGTGGCAACATTAAAGAAATCTCTAATAAATATTATCAATTAAAATAATTTATAATCTTGTTTTTTTCAATATACTTAAGTGTATTATATGAATATGTGGTACCAAATGGATACAATAATTTTATAAACCTTAAATAAAACAATAGGAATTTATAGCCAGCCTTTTTCCTGATAATTATAAAAAGACCCGTCAGAATATGCCAATGAGACAAGGAAAAAACTAATACAATATATAAAGCTCTTAACTTTAAATCAGGATTATCTAATAAATATATTAATGGTAATGTGAATATACAGCCAATTATAAACAGAAATATGCCCAAATTTCTGATTGGTTTATATTTTTCCGCATCAAGAATCATGTTTTCCCATGTCCACCTAACGTAGCGTTTAGCCGCAGGCGCGCTTGCCTGCCCGTATTGGCATTGTTGCCCTCGCACTCGACTCTAGACGCAAAGGGCAGAAATGCAAGCGTGACTGTCGGCTACAACGCCTGGTTAGGCGTTCGTATTCTTTGGTACGCGCTCTAAGATAATTGTTATGGTTTGTTGATTTCATTTATTGTTCGCTAGATTATTCGTTTGTTGCGGGATTTCTTGTCATCATTTGGACATCTTTCAAAGTCTCTATTTAGAACATCACCTAGAGTTGCACGATCTTTCCATGCTCGAAGACCGATCCAAAGAAATAATGCCCCCAGCAGTAACATGAGAAGTCCTGGGAAGTGACCTTTGACCAAGACAACTGAGCCGAAGACAGTGCTTGCAGCAGCCCCAAGAAATGCGAGTATTGCCCAGAATCTTAATATGTATCGCCCCAATACCCGATCTGCTCTTTTCAGTAAACTCATAATCTTGTTCTTTTCGCCTAACGCTCAGGCTGAGCTGCGGGGTCTCACGATCTGCCGCAGGGCAGCCGTCAGCTCCAGCCTGTGGTTGGGCGGCATTTTACAGAGCATCTTTCTTATCAGGTTCGATATCTCGAACCTTTGCCATTGCGCGCTCAAACTTCCCACGGCGACCGCGCTTGGCACGCTCCCCCAAGTAATCGCTTGTCATCAGTGCGGACATTTTCTCCGCCAGGGCTGTCGCAATAAACTGGTTGATGGAAATCTCGTCTTGTTTTGCGAGATCCCTAACCCGCCGATGAAGTGACTGCGAAAGACGAAGACTNATCGTGCTCATATTCCTTCTCCTATACNTTTCAGGAACTCGTTTGGGGTTACCACCTTNATGCCGAATTTCTCTGCGCCCATAAAATCACGGCGGTTGTAGGTCACTATGAATTTCGCCGAAGACTCTACTGCAAGTTCCAATACATGATCGTCTTGAGGATCTTTCAGGATGGGTCGCCATAAATAATGAATTTCACGCAAATCTGCAACGCTGCAGACGTAATCCAGAATGTCGTCAATATCGGCATGTGTCAGCCCGAACTCGCGCCCGAGGCGCTTCGCTGCATCCTCATACTCGAGGATCAACGGTACAGATACGCTGATCTCAAACTGCTTGCCACCCAACAACATGAAAAGACGATAGGATGCGCCACGCCGCGATCGTAGGGCTGAAATAAATACATTGGTGTCGATGACAACTCGTCGTTTCATGGTGGTATCGTATGCAATACCATTCCACCTGTCAAGCCTAACTCGTTCACATCAAATTTCAGTCCGCCCAACGCTCAGGCTAAGCTGCGGGCCGAGGGGCACGCTTTTATGCCACGCGGCCAAGGATCATCAACCCCTGCTGCAATACAAAAAGCGTGAACCGATGGAGCCGTCAGCTTCAGCCTGTTGTTAGACGAAAAAGTCCACGATATATATATTTATTTCTTCTCGACTGACTCTTCAATTAATTTCTTAAGCTCTGGTAACAATTTTTGAGTTCGAGCTTGACTAATCTCCATGGTTTTTTTCATCAACTCAGGCATTTTTTCTGTATATTTTACCCCTGCTGGCGATTTATAGAAATTTATTAGGTCATTAAGTTCACCTTCAGTAAAAACATCGGCGTATATATTTATATAATCCTCTTTCATCTGTTCCCATGACAATTCCGTCATTATCAATTTCCACATTTTATCCATAAATTCTTTTCCTTTATTATCTTTCTCTTTTTCAATCCCAATTGAAGCAAATGTATTTTCTTGCATCTTAGCGATTTGAGACATCACCATCTCTGAATTCTTTTTCATACCCATTTGTAATAATAATTCTTCAGCCATTTTTCTCTTATTAGTTTCATCTGCAAATACTTTTGATCCGCAAATGAAAGCCACAATTAAGATCATGGTACAAATTCTCTTTCGCATTATTCCCCCTTATCTTTTCTCGTCTAACGCTCAGGGTAAGCTGCGGGCACTCACGAAGTTCGTCCGGTGAGCCGTCAGCTTCAGCCTGTGGTTAGACTAGGCGACCCTTTATGGGTCGCCGATGCGGATTCCCACGCCCTGATGCCTTTATGCTTCTATTGCTTTTCATGCCTTTATGCCTTTATCGCCTCTATCTGATTTTATGCTCTTGCCTGATGCCAGTAGTCGGGCCTACCCGCCTGCTCAGTGCTCTACGGCTTCAGCCTCCCCTTCTCGTCGTGCCGCGACCACGGCTCCGTGTCCTTCCAGTTGTGGTGGCTTCCAGCCAGGGCTTCGCTCGCCTTGTCCAGCACCTTGGGCTCGGCAACGGCACCTACGATGGGGTCCGTCGAGAGCTCGACGTAGGTGGTGCGGCCGGCGACCACCGAGACCCTTACTTCCCGCGCCGAGCTACCGAGCCCTGCCTTGCTCGCTTTCAGGGTGTAGTCACCGGGGGCCCAGTCGGTGAACACGAAGCAGCTTCCTACTAGGCTGGCCTTCAGGCCGTTCATCTCCAAGCCGACCATGTCGGCGGCCGATCCGTCGAAGTGCACGACGACCCGTCCCTGGTCTTCGCGGAGAGGTGGCCATGCCTTCACCGTTGCCGCGTAGGTCGGCACCCCGGAGGCAGAGATGGCGAGGTTGGCGAGGGAAGAAGCACAGCCGACGCAGAGCAGGAGACCCCAGGTGGCAACGAGAATCCCTGCCCGTCGGCTGTCGTGACGTCCTTTCGGCCCCTGTGTCATGCCCAGTCCTCCTGTTATGCTCTTGCCTGATGCCTTCCAGGCAAACTTAAATCCGGCAGTCTAACGCTCAGGCTGAGCTGCGGGCACTCAGGATTTTCGCCAGGTGAGCCGTCAGCTTCAGCCTGTGGTTAGGTGGTATCAATTGCTCAAAAACTCTTCGCAAGCATAAGACTTAATTCCAGGAATAAAATTGTATTCCGTACCATATGCTGTGGCCAATATATGTGCTTGTGAGTAGCTCTCTATTTTAAATATTGCTCCTGGTTCTGCAATAATAAATAAATTATCTTTATCCATGAATATTTTTGCATAACCCTTTTCTGTTAGCCCGTTCCATTTGTTCTGACAATATTTTGCAGTTCCGTTAGGATATATTCTATAGCAAAGTATTGTGCCGGGAACATTTNCAGACCAAGTGCCAACATACAGAGCATTCGGGCTATTATATGGTTCTTTTGATAGGTATTTATTGTTATTTATATCGTCCATCGCTGCGTGCATAGTGCAACCGCCGCATAATACGTAGATTATTGCAACCATAATAAGGGACTGAATTCGATTTATTGAAATCATTATGCCCTCCTACGTTATAAACATATCCACCTAACGCTCAGGCTGAGCTGCGGGGCCTCATGATCTCCCGCAGGGCAGCCGTCAGCTCCAGCCTGTGGTTAGGTGCCGATAATTTCATTTAGACCTTCTATGATTTGCTCTATTTCCTCTGTGCTTACCCGTCCAAGTATTTTCCCGATTCGTTCTGTAGATAAGGTTCGGACTTGACCCATTAATGCCCATGATTTTTTAGGAAGGTCAGCGGAGTCTATTTCAAGTGCCAGCGGAAAACCAAATCTCGGTTGCTTGCTTGTAAGTGCAATCGCTATTACGATTCCCATTCGTTCATTGAAAATATCATTGCTTAATATCAACACAGGGCGCAAACCCGACTGCTCATGCCCCAACGTCGGGTTCAAATTCGCCCATCGAATATCACCCCTCAATATTCGGGCCATTCGGCCTTCTCCCAGGACATGCCCTCCTCCGCCATCGCCTTCTCTTTAATAGGATTCGCCTTGGCGCATTCACGCGCGAGTCGGCTTTTGTCCATGCGCGCCAATTTCTCATCGATCGCCAGCTGGATGGCTTGGCTGCGATTCGGGAATACATGCGCCTTCACCAGCCGATCCAAGCGCCCCAATGTCTGCCCGTTTAATGAAATTGCAACTTTTGCTCTCGTCACCATGCCCCACCTCCATGGTATTACGATATATCATACCATGTTCGTTTGCAATCCAAATTGAGTGCACCTAACGCTCAGGCTGAGCTGCGGGGCCTCATGATCTCCCGCAGGGCAGCCGTCAGCTCCAGCCTGTGGTTAGCCGTTTTTCCGCGACATCAGAGCATAAATAGCTTTATGGAGACCTCTCTTGGCTTTTATATCTACCGATTTCAATTCCTCAACGTAAAATAGCCTGCTGAATAATGATTCTATCTCCGCTTCATTTGAAAAATAAAGGACCGTACCAATAGGGGTTTTTCTATATTTTCCAACGCCACCAAATTGTGTGCTCGCCTCGCCGAAACAAACGGACAAATAGCGCCCCTGTNTTTTTAATAATCTGTGAATGTTTTCAATATATATTTTCCTATCTTCCGGAAATATATGGTGTAGTAATTCCCAATCGTATGCAAAATCATACTTTTTCTTAATATCTGACATATCCCCAAGAACATCTGCTACAATAAATTCGCAAGTAACATCGGCCTTATGCGCTAATTCTCTGGCTATTTCTATAGCTTTTTCTGAAACATCCACGCCAGTCGCATCAAAACCCATCTTTGAAAAATATCTTACATAATTGCCCACCCCACAACCCAATTCAATTATCTTACACGGGGGCAACTTCTTTGATCTTATTAGGTCTTGTAACATTTCAGGAGGAGTTTCAACGTTCCAAGGGATATTATCGAGATCCATCTCACTATATATCTTATTCATTTGTTCCTTGATCATTTCAAACCCCAAATGAAAATACGGCTAACGCTCAGGCTGAGCTGCGGGGCCTCACGTTCTCCCCAGGGAAGCCGTCAGCTCCAGCCTGTGGTTAGGTTTCAAATTGTCATACCAAAAACTTAAAGATAGATCCAATAAGAGATGCAATAGCAAATACACCTGATATCAATGAAATAAAATATAACAATCCCTTCATCTCTTCAATTTTTCTTCCAGGCTTTAATATAATATTTTGCAGCTTCTTGCTTCTAATGGAAATAATCGAAAATAAAAAAACACCAAAAGTTGCAATGAATATAAATGGACCAAATGTTATATCTTTTCTTTCAAAAAAGTCAAAACCAAAATCCATCAAAAATAATACATTCCATGCAACAACGATAATCAGTAAAACCTCCCACCGTATTGGTAGTCCAGAACGTTCGCTTATCTCTGCAGAACTTGCCTTTGAAACAAATCCAACATTTTTAATTTCTGCTATTATCTTTTCTGGATTTTTAAAACCGTAAAATATTACTTTTTCCGGATAATCTAAGATTGTATGTTTTATCTGCACTCCAGTACCCAATAAAGGAATATTCCCATATTTTTCAATGGCAATTACTTTTTCAGGAGAAAATATGTATTTATCCCGCAAGCCCATATCCAAAACTATTTCATCTCTGCTAGCACATAGTGTTACTAGCGGCCAACTTGCATGCAGATACCCGACTCTACCCCCACCCCTATGGTTTATCGGATATTCCATTTTTCTCCAATTTGTAAACCTAACGCTCAGGCTGAGCTGCGGGGCCTCACGTTCTCCCGCAGGGCAGCCGTCAGCTCCAGCCTGTGGTTATGCGGCAAAATATTAGCTCTATAGTCTTCTCAAATATGCCGAGTCTTGCCGCAACTCCAACATTCCGTGAATTGGCGTTCGTTCTCTTCTCCACAACTGCAACGCCAGGCTTCGCCTTCAATAGGGCTTGAGGGTTCTCCTTCACGAAATGTCGAAACCAGTTCCATTGCTTTGTCGTAATCCGAATCATCCATTACCCACACTGATGGGCATGTATCCGGGGTAATAGGAACTTCGCCCCTGACTCCATATAAGAACTCACCGCGAACTTCCGCTTCAATATTTTCTCCTTCCAATAATCCTTTCAATAAATGTGCATCAGCTGGGTTTTTTGCTATATAGACTTTCTTCAATCATCATCCTTTCGTCACCATGAAGAAAGACCGCATAACAGCTGATTAGACGGCGTCTGGGATAATGCTGCATGTACGGCTGCGGTATAGTCCCGGTTATTGCGGCTGCTTTATATGCAGTGTTATTGGGGATGCTGTATAGCATGGCTGTTGCATCGTTCTGCCTCCAAGATCCACCACTTCGGAAGGAGGCATCCCCATGTCTACGGATCAGTACCCGCCCGAGACTCGAAGTGATGTGGAAACCCGCGTCGAAGAGGAGTGGCTGAAGCCGTTCCGCCACACCCTCGACCTTCACGGCCGGCCTGCGGACAAGCACAAGTGGCACATCGGCTAGGCGAGGAAATTCGCGAAGCGGATGGGGGGAAGAGCGGTACGTGAGGCGAGCCGGAAAGATGTTGAGGAATTCCTCGTCACGCTCTCCACCTCTCCCGGGATTGCCCCTTGGCAGACGGACCAGGCTGCGGACTCCTTGAGGATACTCATCGGGAGCGTATTCGGTCAAGAGTGGGCCCGGTCGATCCGCGCCCCCGCGCCGTTGCCCCCTGCCGACATCCCGGTTCCTGCCGGAGACGATCCGCTGGATCGCTTGCGGTACGCCGTACGGTGTCGAAACTATTCCCATCGGACGGAAAAGTCGTATGTCTTCTGGGTGGTGCGGTTCCTCGCCTTCTGCGGGGAAGGTGGCGTCGAGCCCTGCGCCGACTCCGTCCGCGCGTTCCTCGAGCGTCTCGTCATCTCCGAAAACCTGTCGTCGTCGAGCCAATCGCAGGCATTGAACGCGCTGACGTTCCACTTCAAGAACGTCATGGAGCGACCGTTCGGAGATCTCGGCGATTTCAGGAAATCGAGGCGGCCGAAGAAGCTTCCCGTGGTTCTGTCCCGCGAAGATGTCCGCCGGCTGCTGGACGCCCTGGACGAGCCGCACCGGCTTCCCGCGGCCCTCCTGTACGGATCGGGGTTGCGGTTGCTCGAAGCGTTGCAACTTCGGGTGAAGGACATCGACTTCGATCGGCGACAAATTCAGGTCCACGACGGGAAAGGGCGGAAGGACAGGGTGACGGTCCTCCCGGACCGCTGGCGGGAGCGGCTCGCCGCCCACCTGGCACGGGTGAAGAAGACGTACGAGAGCGATCTCTCCGCAGAGTACGCGGGCGCCACGTTTCCGCCCGGCCTCGAACGGAAATACCCGAACGCTCCCCGGGAGTGGGGGTGGCAATACGTTTTCCCGGCGACACGCCTCTGTGTGGAGTCCTTGACCGGAAAGACGAGGCGTCACCATCTGCACGAGACGGCGCTCCAGCGGGCGGTCAAGACGGCTGCCCTCCGCATCGGCATGATCAAGCCGGTGGGTTGTCACACGCTTCGCCACTGTTTCGCGACGCATTTGCTCGAATCGGGCTCCGACATCCGGACGGTCCAGGAGTTGCTGGGCCACAGCGATGTCCAGACGACGATGATCTACACCCACGTCCTGAACCGCCCGGGCCTGGTAGTTCGCAGCCCCGAAGACGGGTAGGCGAAAGAAACCCGAGAGGCGCCGCGCCATCTATATCTCCACAGATTGTGCTCGGGGATGGGGACAGGAGGGGAATAGATGGCCTATGACGAAACCGTTGCGAAGCGGGTCCGCGCTGCTTTCGGGATAACCCCGGAGGTCGTCGAGAAGAGGATGTTCGGGGGAATCGCGTTCATGCTCCGTGGCAACATGTGCTGCGGGGTGATCGGCGACCGGCTGATGCTGCGGGTGGGACCGAAGGGGTACGAAACGGCCCTGTTCCGTCCTCACGCGGGGGCCATGGATTTCACGGGAAGACCGATGAAGGGGCTGGTCTACGTCGAGCCCGCCGGGTTCGCATCGCCGCGGGACCTCAAGGCGTGGATCAAATGGGCGATGGAGTTCGCCCTCTCGCTCCCCGCGAAGTAGTCCCCGCCGGGCGGATCGTCAGTACGTCACCCGCCAGAGGAAGAGGCCGTGGGGGGGGGCGTTAACCCCGGCGGCGGAGCGGTCCCGCGCGCGGAGGATTCCCCCGACCCGTTCCGCGGGATGTTTCCCCTTCCCCGCATTCACCACCGTCCCGACGATGTTGCGCACCATGTGGCGAAGAAATCCCGCGCCCGCGACGTCGATGGAGAACAGACCCGGGACGTCGTGCTTTGCTACCTCGGCCCGGAAGACCGTGCGGACCGGCGATTGCGAGGTGCAACCTTGCCCGCGGAACGAGGTGAAGTCGTGTTCCCCGACCAGGTGGGACAACCCTCCCCGCACCGCGTTCAGGTCCAGCGGGGCCTCGATGCGCCAGGCGTATCGGGAAAGGAACGGCGAATCGACCGGGGAGAGGTACAGGAAGTACCGGTACTCCTTTTCCGTCGCGTGGCGCCTCGCGTCGAACGACTCCGGGACCTCGGAAGCGGAGAGGATCCGGATGTCCGGGGGCAGGAGTCCGTTCCCGCCGCGGACGATCGTCGCGAGGTCCCGCTTTCCGGTGTCTGCGAAATCGACGACCTGCTCCCGGGCGTGCACCCCCGCGTCGGTGCGTCCGGCGGCCCGGACCCGCACCGGCTCCTGAAGGATCCGGGCGAGCGCGTCCTCCATCACCGCCTGGACCGTCGTCCCGTTCGGCTGCATCTGCCACCCGGCGTACGCCGTCCCGTCGTACGCGACGGTCAGCTTAACGCGTCGCACCGGATGCATCCCATTCGAAATAACTCCATGGACCAAGGGCGCAGCGGGGGGTTCCACGAAGCGGCGTATGGAGCGAGGCAGGGCTCGCGTCGAGCGGAATCGCAGTGAGCGGACGCAGGTCGCGAACGTAGCGGAGTGGAAGCCCCCCGCGAGCCCGGGTCCTTCTGCAGCGCTCGTCCCCAATCGGCCGCATCATGCCGGGGGGAAAAAAACGGGAGCGGGGGAATCCCCCGCTCCCGGCGGAATCGCGTTCCACGGCTGCCGCGCGCCCTTGCCCGACGATCAGGCGTGGGCGGGCTGCAGGTACTTCTGGGCCAGCACCTCGGCGATCTGGATGGCGTTGAGGGCCGCACCCTTGCGGAGCTGGTCGCCGCAGACCCAGAGGTTCAGGCAGTTCTCGGCGCTCTCGTCCTCCCGGATCCGGCCGACGTAGCAGTCGTCCTTCCCCGCGGCGAACAGCGGCATCGGGTAGACGTTGCTCGCCGGGTCGTCCATCACCTTGCACCCGGGGAACTTCGCGATCAGTTCCCGCGCCTTCTCCCGCGTGATCTTCTTTTCGAACTGGGCGTTGATCGAGATCGAGTGGGCGGTCAGCACCGGCACGCGCACCGTGGTGCAGGTGACGCGAAGGTC
>Ga0031653_10000113_pt1 | contig 13635 bp, 14 predicted proteins | sample FrelakmetBRP12BR_FD_55210 | JGI IMG/M metagenome (GOLD analysis project Ga0031653, IMG submission 55210) | Freshwater lake sediment microbial communities from the University of Notre Dame, USA, for methane emissions studies - BRP12 BR | ecosystem: Environmental > Aquatic > Freshwater > Lake >... | reverse complement strand
GACCGGTTGTACGTCGCCTGCGCGGTGAACTCTACCGGCGGGGCGACGCGCAGCCACAGGTCCCCGCCGATCAGCTCCCGGTCCTTCCCCTCCTGGAACATCCCGTTCTCCTTGAGGTACGAGGCGCCGAGCTCCGCAAAACCGGCCCGGACAAAGAAGACCCGGCCGCCGTACAGGGAGCTCCCCCCCTCGGTACCGCTCAGGATGGAGTACTCCACGGGGGCGCCGCCGTAGACCGAAACCCCCAGCCCGAGGGGGGTCGTCGTCTTGACAAAGGCGCCGTCGATGGTCTCCATCGCCGCCCCCTCCGTGAGGAAGAACCGGCCCAGCTTCGCCTGGGCGTTCCCCTGGGGGTGCCGGTACTCCATATAGAGGCTGCCGATTTCACCCGACGTCTTTCCGGAGCCGCTTTCTTCCGCCAGGTCCACCCGCCCCCATCCGTAGAAGTGGAGGGAAACGGGCTTGCCGCCCAGGTTCGCCGCGTCCGCCGAGAGGTACTCATACAGCGGCGCATACTGGTTCTTCTCTCCCCCGGGGAGTTCCCTCTCGTAGGACAGTCCGTACGTCTTCGAGGAGAAGGTCAGGTCGGCCGCGGGGGCCGTGCCAGGGAGCAGGAGAGGAAGGGACAGCGAGATGGAAACAATGGCCGGGAGCAGCCTTTTCCCGAGAGTTGCGACGGTCGTCGGACGTCCCATTCGTGCCCCCAAAACGGTATTTGTATCGACGTCATTCTCCCAAAAGAGGCGGTTCAAATCCACCATTATCGTCAATGGGCCACGGCCAGGGTCGACACCCCGGATGCGGGCGGTCCACCGGGGCGGACGTCAGGTCCTGTCCGTACCTCCCTTTGCAGGCCAGCAATAATGGTGCCTGATTATCATTATGTGGAAAACCGGGAACTCCTTTCATATCAACAAGATCGCAGAACCGATCCGGGCCGGGGATCGGAAGGATTTCAATTCGGAAATTCCCGGATTCGAAAATTGCCGGAAAAAAGTTCGGCGCGACGCCCGGGGCCCCGGTGTATAATGGTCAAATTACCGCGTATTTCTTTGGAGGATGGATGAAAAGCCCCCTTCCGGCCTCGATCGTTGTCGCACTCCTGCTCTTCGCGGTTGTCTCACCGGCACACGCCTTCACGGGCGAAGGGTGCAGCAGCGGCGCCTGCACCGACTGCCATAGCCTCACCCGCGACGAGGCGGTGAAGATCCTCGGCAAAAACGTCGACAACGTCCTCTCCGTCGGGACCAGCCCCGTGGGGGGGCTCTGGGAAGTGGCGGTCGAAAAGGAGGGAAAGCGGTGGCCCCTCTACATCGACTTCTCCAAGGAGTACGTGATCGCGGGGCAGATCATCCAGTTGAGCACGAAGAAGAACCTCACGGGGAGCCGGATGCTCACGATGAACCGCGTCGACGTTTCGCAGATCCCCCTTTCCGGGTCCATCGTGGTGGGGAATAAGGACGCGAAACAGCGGATCGTCGTCTTCGACGACCCGAACTGTCCCCACTGCTCGAAGCTCCACGAGACCGCGAAGGGGATCGTGGCGAAGAACCCCGACGTCGCGTTCTTCGTGCGGCCGTTCCCGCGGAACGGCGACCGGCCGACCTATGAGACGGCGCTCTCGATCGTCTGCGCCGGGACGATCCAGGCGCTGGAGGACGCCTTCGCCGGCAAGCCGCTGCCGAAGGGGGAGTGCGGCAGCAAGGCGGTGGACGAGACGATCCAGGCCGCGAAGCGGTTCAATATCCGCTCGACCCCGACGATGGTCTTCCCGGACGGCCGCGTGGTCCCGGGCGCGCTGGAGGCGGAAAGGATCCTCACCCTGTTGAAGGAAGAGGGAGCCGGCGGGACGACGGAGCCCTCCGCCGGGAAAGCGGAGCCGAAGAAGTGACCGCCACCGCACAAAGAGATCCCCGGATGAACCCGTTCCTGTCCGCCTGCGCCCTCGTCGCCCTCGTGGTCCTGCACCTTCCGGCCCCCGCCGGGGCGTACCAGAAGGAGGCCGCGACCGCNATGGGGTGCGTCGAATGCCACAAGCTGACGAAAGAGGAGGCGGGGAAGATCCTCGGGAAGCTGGTCGACAACGTCGTCGCCGTCGTGCAGGGGCCGTTCCCCGGCGTCTGGGAGGTCGACGTCGCGCGGGACGGGAAAACGTACCCGCTCTACCTGGACTATTCCCTGAAGTACCTCTTCAACGGGCAGTTCATCCGGCTCGCCGGCATGGAGGACCTCACCGGTCTCCGGTACCAGGACCTCAACCGCGTCGACGTCTCCTCCATCCCGCTCGAGCACGCCATCCGGGTGGGGAGTCCGTCGGCGAAGAAGAAGGTGATCGTCCTGACCGATCCGACCTGCCCCTACTGCGTGAAGCTGCACGGGGAGATCCGTAAAGCGGCGGCGAAGGATGCGGACGTCGCTTTCCTCGTCATGCCGTACCCGCGCAACAAGAAGGACCAGGCGACCTACCGGAAGTGCCTCGCCGTCGTCTGCTCGAAATCGGAGAAAGCGCTCGACGACGCCTTCGCCGGGAAGGAACTCCCCGCGGCCACCTGCAAGACCGACGCGGTGGACGAAACGATCCGCCTCGCCGAACGGCTGAAGGTCCAGGGGACGCCGACGATGATCCTGCCCGACGGACGGATGATCAGCGGTTCCATGGGCGCCGAATCGCTCCTCGCGCTCCTCAAGTAGGATTTTCCCCCCGGCGGGGGCCTCCCCCGGGATTCAGGGGGAGACGCCGCACGGGCCCGCGACCGACCTCGCAAATTCCGAGAGGAACGTCCCGGCCTCCTGCCGGGGAAGGTTCCCGACCACGCCCACGACGCAGAGGCCCGCGCCGGAGAACCAGAAGGTCCCGTTCGGAAGATCCGCCCGGGAGAGGGCGGGGGTGACCTCCCGGTATCGCGGGAGTTCGCGACGCATCCGCGCNAGGCGCTCTTCCGCCTTCTCCCGCAGGGGCGGAAGCAGAACCAAGCGTGCGGAGGCGGACGGCAGGGAGACCGTCGCCTCGAAGCCCGGCGCGAGGCATTCGTACCCCAGCAGCGCGCGCTTCTGATAGATGATCGACCCCGCGACCCGCCCCGGTCGCGCGTCCAGGACCCGAGCCTCCTCCGGCGGCGCGCCGTCGCCCGGAAGGGAGACCGCGACGTCCCCCGCCAGGGCGGTCACACTCCTCCTCGACGCCTCCCCCGGCTTCGCCCGGATCCGGACGAACGTTTCCCCGCGGAAGAAGTCGGCCGTGGTGTCGGAGACGGCGACCTCCGACGTTTCCACGCGCAGGACCTCCTGGTCCGGGTACCGGTGCTGGGAGAAGATCCCGTAGGCGTCGCGGGGGGACGCCATCCGGAAAAGTTCCAGCCGGAGTTCCTCCCCGGGCCGGGCGGCCCTGCCCAGAACGGCGACCGTGAGACGCTCCATGCCGTAGGGGAGGAACAGCTCCGCCTCCCCGTCGATCTCCTCGTACAGGGTGTCGGGGCCGAAGGACCGCGGAGGATCGACGATTTTCCACCCGCCCCGCGAGGCCAGGGACGCGAGGACCGGGTGCCGCGCGTCTTCGCCCAGGGCGGTCGACGAGGAAAGGAGGAGAGCGACGAGAATCGCCGCGGGGAGCCGCGCGCGGCGGCGATCCGGGATCCGGCGGCGCCCCACGGTTCTCCCGCTCACACCGCGAGGAGGGAGTGGGCCTTCCGCGCCAGGCGCGGCACCGGCAGGCGCAGGCGGCACGCGACGAGGCAGGAGGGGCAGTCGCCGCACGCCGCGGCGTTCTTCCCTTCCGGAAGGGAGCGGTAGGCGTCGCGCGCCAATCCCTCTTCGAGGTACCCGTCGCGGTAGGTCAACGATCGAAGAACGGAAGGGACGTCGACCCCCTGCGGGCACTGGCCGGCACAACTGCCGCAGAGACCGCAGTGACGGTCCCCGATCTCCATCGCGTACCGGCGCAGGGTGAAACGGTCGCCGAAGGAAAGCCGCTTCCCGCGGGCGCCCAGGTTCTCCTCCACCTGCGCGTAGGTCGTCATGCTGGGGATCGTGGTGGCCACGCCGGGATTGGAAAGGACCCAGGCGAGGGCCGCCTGGTGCGGGCTTGCGCCTCCCGGCGGCGAAGGATACCCGCCGGCCTGGGTCTTCATCCCGATGATGCCGACCCCGGACTCGCCGACCGCCCGGATCGTGTTCGAGAGCCCCTCGCTCATCCCCAGGGCGCTTTTGACCGTCGCCGTGACGCCCGTGTCGGAGCGGAAGTTGTACGCCACCAGCACCGTCTTGTAGAATCCGTGCTTCCGGACGGCCCGCAGGACGGTCTCCTGGCCGCTGTGGGTGGTGACCCCCGCGACGCGCACCTTCCCCTGGTCGATCAGCTTCTGCAGCGCCTCGCGGGCGCGCCCGTCGGTGACCTCCCCTTCCGTGCTGATCCCGTGGAGCTGGAGGATGTCGATGACGTCGACCTTGAGGGAACGGAGGCTGTTCTCCGCGGACCGGATCATCTGGTCCACCGGGGCGATGTGGACCTTCGTGGCCAGGACCACCTTGTCCCGGACCCCGGCGAGCGCCCTGCCCACGATCCGCTCGTTCTCGCCCCCCATATAGCAGTCCGCCGTGTCGACGTAGTCGACGCCGCGGTCGACGGCGAACCGGATCACCTCCGGGTCCCGCGTGATCATCGCGCCGAAGCTCACGGTGGAGACGGTGAGCCCCGTCTTCCCGAGCGGGCGTTTCTCCGGCGCCGGAGGGGTGGCGCCGGAGGTTCGCGCCGCCTCCGGGGCCCCGGAGGCGCTCCGCAGCAGCGGCCCCGCCGCGGCAAGCCCGACGGCGGCCCCGGCGATCTTGAGAAATCCCCTTCGGCTCGTCTCCTGGAATTCCATCGTCACGTCCTTTCCGCGCGGGGGGCTTCGGGCGCTACGATTTCTTCTCCGCCTCGAGGAGCTTCGGCGTGCCGACGGTGTATCCCGCGTCGTTCAGCGCCTTGATGACGGCGTCGAGCTGCTTCGGATCGTTCAGCTTCACCGTCACGGAGTGATTCGACATGTCGGCATCCGCGGAGAGGACCCCGCTGACGCCCTGGGCGGCCGCACGGGCCACCGCGGCGGTGCCCCCTCAGACGACCCCCGGCGTGGGCAGTTCGTACACCGCCTCGCCGGCGGACAGCGCAACGGGGAGGAAGAGGAGGAGGCAGAAGAGGATCGGGATGTACGATCGCGCTCGGGGCATCGGGGGACCTCCCTGGGAAGAGTATCCGGCAACAACGATTCCTATTATATGTGGAAACCGATCATCACCGCGCACCGGAAAAAGGGGGCGGCCGTTTCGGGCCGCCCCACGGCAGGTCAGTTCGACGCCGTCTTCTTCTCGAGGGCGTCGTTCACGAGCTTGATCCCCTTGCGCGACTCCTCGACCGACTTCGTCAACGACTCGCGGGCCAGGGCCGGGTTGTGGAAGCCGTCGGAGTTCTCCGCCGTCCACCACTCCCAGAGAACGTGCGCCTTCTGGTGCTGCTCCTGCGCCTCCTTGATCACCTCGGGCGGGAGCCCCGCCTTCTTCCCTTCGACGATCTTGTCGATCAGCGCGGAGAGCCAGAACTCCGCCTTCCGCATCTTCCCCTTCGTGAAGTTCCGGATGGAGTCGATCTCGTACGCCGCCTGCTGCTCCGTAAGCTTCGGGTGGCACTTCGACGTGAGGCACGTCTGCTTCAGGTAGTTCCTGGGGCTCGTCTGCCAGTGGGAGGTGTACACCTTCCCCTTCGCGTTCTTCACCTTCGGCATGTGGCAGGCGTTGCAGCTCGCCCCCGCCTTGTCGTGCACCGAGTTCCAGAACGTCTCCGCCTCCGGGTGCTGCGCCTTCCAGAGAAGGCCGCCGGTCAGCGTGTGCTTGAAGTCGCGGAAACCCAGGGTGTTGTAATGGTCGTAGATCTGCAGGACGTTCTTGAACGGGAAGTGGTTCGTCCTCTGGTCCGCCGCCTTGATGGAGTATTCGCCGGTCTTCGGGTCGTACCCCGGATTGCAGTTGTACTCCACGTGGCACTGCCCGCACTGGAGCTTCGCGTCGTACCTGTCGAGCAGGGCGATCTTGCGGAACCCGCCGCGGAACTCGAGCACGTCGATCTTCGTGGCCTTGGCGTCCTTGTGCCAGAGCGTGTCCTTCTCCGGCCGGGTCAGCGCCTGGATCAGGCCGTCCCGCACGATCCGGGGCTTCGCCGCGTGCGGGTCGTGGCACATGAAGCAGTTGAGCGAGTTGTTCAGGTCCTTCACGAACTCCACGACGTTGGATCCGCGGTCCCACTTCGCCTTCTCGTCCTTGTCCCCCATGTATTTCCACTTCAGGATCTGGTCCTGCGTCTTGCACTGCAGGCAGGTCGGGTTCGCCGCGGCGGCGCTCTCGGGGAGGAACGCCTTGTGCTCCTTGCTGTCGGGGTACCGGTCGACCAGCACGTCCCACGCTTTCACGGGTCCCGGCATCGAGACGTATCCCCACCCGTCCTTCGCCTGGAACCGCCCGCCGTACGCCCGGTCGACGATCAGGTGGTCGACGAGCATGAAGGCGTGGCTGCGCGGGTTGGCGTGCTCCTTCGTGAAGCCGTGCCCCATCATCAGCTTGTCCCAGAACGGGTTCGGTGCGCGCTCCGTGAGGAGCGACTTCTCCGTGCGCGCCGGCTTCTTCAGGTTCAGGGTACCGAAGCTCGCGTACTGGTCCGGGTGGCAGCCGCCGCACGTCTCGAGGTCGACGCGCGTCGCCGGCCTCTTTTCGCTGTCCTTCAGGTGATCCGCCGTCCCGTCGTGGCAACTCGTGCAGTTGACCTTCCCGTGCTTGCCGCCCTTTTTCAACGCCTGGATATCGTCGTGGCACTCGAAGCACTTCTCTTCCTTCACCGGTGACTCCGCCGGCCTTGCCGCCTTCGGTACGGCGCGGACCGTCATCGGGCCGTAGATCGCCGCCTCCGTCCCGACGTCCGTGTCCGACTTCGTCGCGCTTTTGGCGGTGTGCCGGGCGTCAGTTTTTCCCTGTTCCGACTTGTCGGCCATCGCGCTGCCGGTCTGCAGGTACGCGGACCATGCGATCGCCAGAACGATCCCCAGGAACACCGCTGACCGTTTCATCCGTCCACCTCCTTCCGAATGGTGCGGGTCGATTCCCCCGCGGCGCGTCACGGGCCGTCCGATCGGTCCGCCGCCCGCCGGATTGCATACAGTATACAATCTCGCGCGGGACGCGGGAGCCGCTTTTCCCTGCGCGAGGGCACCCGCACCCGGAATTCCGCCTGGCCCCGGAACGATCCGTTTTGACGCCGGCCAATGATTCGGGCCGGGGGAGCGATTTATTCCGAAGGACAGCCTGACGGATCCTGTTCACGGAAAACGCCCCGGCGCACTCCACGAAACCCGGCGATGCCGGACACGCTCCGGAGAGAACCGGCCGGAAAGTGGCAGCAGGGGGTAGGGGGAGAAAAACGGACATCTTACACGGCAAATATTTTCTCATAAGCCGCAAAGGGAAGAGATCTTCCGTTGGATGAACGTCGAATTTACCAACCAATCCGGCACATTTCCAATTGCCGCCTCACGGAACGGAATTTGCTGTTCCTTTCAATGTCTTGTAGCGGTTTTTTAATATTTTTCCCATCAGTATCCCCGGCGACGGATAGGGGGATTGTGCATGAGATACCTGTTCCCGGCCGGCATCCTGCTGGCGCTCGTCCTGGCGGTTGTGGTCCCTTCGACAGTTTCCGCGCACTCGGAGTGGCCCTCCATCTCCACCAAGATGACGGCGCTCGCCACGGACAAGAAACTCCCCTTGCNATGCGACCTGGAGAGCCACGTCGGCAACATCTACTTCCGGACCCAGGCCTGTGATTTCCACGAGTTCATGCGCTTCATGGTCGAACTGGGGTATTACCTGAACGAAACAACGAACGCCGGCCCGAACTACCTTCTTCGGGTCCACTTCGCGGACCGGGTCCGCAACATCTCCGTGTCGGAACTGAACCGGTTCGAGCTCCGGAACAAAGCGTCGCGGGCCGCGGACCTGACGCTGTTGTGCGATTTCTTCAGCCGGTTCGAGGCTTGGTAGACTCACCGCATCGAATCGACGGGATGATGTATAACGGCAGGGAAAGGGGTTACAGGCCGGGAGCCTGTAACCCCTAGGAAATCATGGTCGGGATGACTGGATTTGAACCAGCGACCCCCTGGTCCCGAACCAGGTGCTCTACCAGGCTGAGCCACATCCCGACGGAAAGAGCAATGGTACCAACGGCCTACCGCGCCGTCAATATGTAGATCACCCCCATCACGATCATCAGCCCGCCGAACGCACGCTTCACGAGGACCTCGGGCAGGACGATCGCGTACCCCGCGGAAAGGTACGATCCGGCCACGAAGCCGACGATCAGGAGCAGGACCGCCGGGACGTTCACCAGGTCCGCCTTGTAATATTGCCAGAAGGCGAGGATGCCGATCGGGGGGAGGAGCATCCCCAGGGACGTCCCCGTCGCCATCTTCTGGCTGAACCCGTAGAGGTAGACCATCGCGGGGATGACGAAGATCCCGCCGCCGATCCCGAACATGCCGGACACCGCACCGGTCACGGCCCCGATCGCGAGGAACCCGAGAAAGGAAAGCGGCACGGGAAGGACCCTCCTAGAGTGTAGCGTCTCGCAAATAGCCTGACGCATCGAGAGTGTCGATGCGCCGCGCCAGCAAGGCGCGCAAGTGAAGGCGTACCGGGAGAGTACGTCGAACTTGAGCAACGAAGCTGGAGCGGATGCAGCGGCGCTCGAATGCGAGGGTATTTGCGAGACGCTGCACTAGAGCCCCAGGGGCTCGCCGCAGACCAGCACCGTGATGTCGGAGTGCGGCGGCTTGCGCTCGATGATCGAGTAGACGCGGCAGATCCGCTGGGGGGAGTTGCAATCCTCGCAGAAGCCGGTGGCGGCGCACGGAGTGGAGAGCTTCAGCCGCTTCGTGTTCCGGGGGGCCGCCGTCGACTTGATCCGGCGCATCGCCTCCGGGACGTCCGCCACGACCTTCTGCCCCCCCGCCACCACGACGATCTTCCTCGGGCCGAAGGTCATCGCGTTCGTCCGGTTCCCGTTCATGTCGAGGTTCACCAGGCAGCCGTCCAGCGTCACCGCGTTCGTCCCGGCGAGGAACAGGTCGCAGGTGAGTTGGCCCAGGCGGGTCGCCGCCTTCTCCTCCGAGGTGACCCGGCTGTGGTCCAGGATCCGCTTCCCCCGCCCCGCCAGGGCCTCCTGGATCTTCATCTCCGCGATGGACATCGAGCCGCCGAAGCCGATGGAGAGGGCCTTCTCGCACTCCGCCAGCACCCTTGCTCGCACGGCTTCCTGGTCGGGGAGGTAGTGGGCGTCGAAGCCGTTTTTCCTCAACGCATCAACGCATCTTCTGCCTCGCTGCTCCAGTTGCCACAGTCCGATCTGCAGACGGTCCATCATCCCCGGCCCTCCTCCCTTGGTTCCATTCGCTCCCCCTCAGGCCGTCCCGGCGACGGCTTTCCGGATATTCTGCTTCATCAGGGCGATCGTCTTCCCGTAGTCGGGGGTCCCGAAGATCCCCGATCCCGAGACGATCACGTTCGCGCCGGCGGCGACCACCTCGCCGACGTTGTCCGCCTTGATCCCGCCGTCGACCTGGATGTCCACGTCCAGCTTCGCCCGCGTGAATTGCGACCGGAGAAGCTCGATCTTCCCGAGCATCGAGGGGAGGAACGCCTGGCCGCCGAACCCCGGGTTGACGGTCATGAGGAGCACCATGTCGACGTCCGTCAGGACCCATTCGATCGCGGAAAGCGACGTGGAGGGGTTGAGGGAGACGCCCGCCTTCTTCCCGAGCTCGCGGATACGCGCGACGGCGCGCTGCAGGTGGGNAGTCGCCTCGGCGTGGATCGTGATGACGTCGGCGCCCGCCTTCGCGAAGTCGTCGATGTACCGCTCCGGCTCGACGATCATCAGGTGGACGTCCAGCGGCCGGGTCGCGATTTTCCGGAGGGCCGCCACCACCGGCGGCCCGATCGTGATGTTGGGGACGAACCGGCCGTCCATCACGTCGACGTGGAGCAGGTCGGCCCCCGCCTTCTCCACCGCGCGGACCTCGTCGGCCAGCCGCCCGAAGTCCGCCGAAAGGAGCGACGGCGCGATGTAATACTCCATGGAGTCCCCCCCTCGCGTTCGATAGTAACACGTCCCCCGGCTGCGGGCGGTACGGTCAACCTTTCCGAAGGAGGGCGGCGAAGAAGGCGTCGGTCCCGTGCCGGTGGGGGTACAGGCGCAGAAACCCCTCCGCCGTCCACGCGTCCGCGGGACCCGGCCACCCGTCGGGGCGGGCCGCGATCGTCGCCTCCGGGTGATCCGCGAGGAACGCCCCGATCCCCTCCTCGTCCTCCTCCTTCAGGGGCGAACAGGTGCAGTAGACCAGGAGGCCGCCGGGGCGCACGGAGATCCACGCGTTGCGCAGGATCGACGCCTGGAGCCGCGCCATCCCCCGCGGACCGGCCGGCCGGAACCGCCACTTGGCGTCCGGGTTCCGGCGGATCACCCCCATCCCCGTGCACGGCGCGTCGACCAGGGCCTTGTCGAAGAGGCCGGCGGAGGCCGGCAGCGGCGCGCGGGAGAGGTCGTGCAGCGCGGTCCGGATCCCCGGCGCCCCCGTCCTCGTCAGCGCCTCGCGCAGCATGCGGAGGCGGAGGGCGGAAACGTCCGCGGCCAGGATCGTCGCTTTCCCCCCGGCGAGGGCGGAGAGGTGCGTCGTCTTCCCGCCCGGGGCGGCGCAGGCGTCCAGGATCCGCTCGCCCGCCGCGGGGGCAAGCAGCGGAGCGATCAGTTGCGCCCCCTCGTCCATGACGAGGTAGGCCCCCTCGAGGAACGCGGCGTCGGAGAAGACGGGGGCGGGCTTGCCGAGGACGAACCCGTCCGGCGCGAACCGGCAGGGGGCCGGATCCCGCCCTTCGGCGGCGAATCGCTCCCCCAAGGCTTCCGCGGCGACCCGGAACGGGTTGGCACGCACCGCGAAGGGCGGTTTCTCGAGGCAGGAGGCGAGGTACGCCTGCGCCCCGGCGTCCCCCAACGACGTCGCGAGGGCGTCGAGGAGATCCTTCGGGGCCGACCCTTCCGCGGGAAGCCGGCGGGGGTCTCCCTCCGGGGGAAGAACGGGGACCTTCCCCGCGCGGACGATCCCGCGCAGCACCGCGTTGACGAAACCCGCGGCGCCACCGCCCCGGGCCGCCTTGACCGCCGCCACCGTCTCGTTCAGCGCCGCCCGGTCGGGGATCCGGGTGTAGAAGAGCTGGTAGGCGCCGACGCGGAGGGCGTTCCGGACGTACGCGTCGGTCTTTTCGAGGGGCCGGGAGAGAAACGGGAGGAGGGCGAAATCGATCGTGCCGCGCCGCCGCAGGGTCCCCATCACGAGCTCGGTCAGGAGCCCCCGGTCGCGCGGTTCGGGAAAGCGCGCCTCGCGCAGAGCGCGGTCGAGCACGATGTCGGCGAAGGCGTCGTCGCGATCTACCCGGGCCAGGACCGAGATCGCCGCGTCCCTTACGATAGCCGTTCCCCCGTCGCGACGCGCCGGCCCTGGGCGTACGCCCACGCGTCCATCGTCTTCCCCCCCTCGGGCTGCACGACCGTCAGGCGAAGAACGCCTTCCCCGCAGGCGACCGCGATCCCGTCGCGCCCGAGGGCGAGGACCTCGCCGGGCTCACCGACGCCCCCGGATTCCCGGGCGACGACCGACGAGAGGATCTTGAGCGTCTTCCCGGCGGAAAGGGCGAACGCGGAAGGCCACGGCGTCATCCCCCGGACCAGGTTGCGGAGCTCCCTCGCCGGCCGGCTCCAATCGATCCGGCCGTGCTCCTTCTTCAGCATCGGGGCGTACGTCGCGAGGGCGGCGTCCTGGGGCGTCTCCGCGAGCGACCCCTCCCGCAGCCTGCGCAGCGCCTCGCCCAGCGCCTCGGCGCCGAGGACCGAGAGGATCGGGAACATCGTCTCCGCGGTGTCTTCCTCGCGGATCGCCACCTCCCGGACGTGGAGCATGGGGCCCGTGTCCATCCCCTCGTCCATCCGCATGATGGTGATCCCCGTCACCGTTTCGCCCCGCGCCACCGCCCAGTTGATCGGGGCGGCGCCGCGGTATTTCGGGAGCAGGGAGGCGTGGACGTTGATGCACCCGAGGCGCGGGATGTCGAGGATCGATTTCGGCAGGATGTGGCCGTACGCGACGACGACGACGAGATCGGGCGCCTCGGCCGCGATGCGGGCGACGGCGTCGGGGTGGCGCGCCTTTTCCGGCTGGAAGACCGGGATCCCGCGCCGCGCCGCCTCCTCCTTCACGGGGGGCGCCGCCATCGATCGTCCGCGCCCCGCGGGGCGATCGGGGTTGCACAGGACGAGGGTCACGTTCACCGACTCCGCGAGGGCGACGAGGGACGGGACGGCGAATTGCGGCGTCCCCATGAACACCGTGCGCAACGGGGCGGACCCGGGACCGGGAGACGGGAAGGTCACTTCGCGGAGGCCATCGAGGAGGCGGAGACGCGATCGATGAAGAGAACACCGTCGAGGTGGTCGATCTCGTGCTGCAGCGCGCGGGAGAGGATCCCGTCCGCNACGATCCGGACCNGGTTCCCCCCCTCGTCCAGGCCGCGCACCACGACGGTTTCGGCGCGGCATACCTCGCCCTGGACGCCGGGGACGCTCAGGCACCCCTCGACGCCCGTGACCGACCCGTTCCGCTCGACGATCTCGGGGTTGACGACGGCCATGGGCGGGATCGTCTCGTCCACCGGGGAGACGTCGACGACCACGACACGCTTCCCGACACCCACCTGCGGCGCGGCGAGTCCGACCCCCTCGGCGCCGTACATCGTCTCGAACATATCGCGGATGAGCGCCCGGACCCGGCTGTCCACGGCGGCCACGGGAACCGCCTTTCCGGCAAGGAACGGATCGGGGTAGACCAGGATCTCCCTACGCATCGGCNGCCTCCTTCCCCGGCGGGTAGAACCGGACCACGTTCTTGCCGCTCTCCTTCCCCCAGTACAGTGCACGGTCCGCGTTTTCCACGAGAGATTGGGCGTTCCACTCCCCCCCGGGAGCGAGCGAGGCGACGCCGAAGGTGGCGGTCACGCGAAGCGGCTCGTGGTTCCCGTTGAACGCGGTCCCGGTAACGAGCTGCTGCGCCCTGACCGCCGCCCGAATCGCCTCGCCGCCGTCGACACCCAGCAGGAGCCAGGCGAACTGGTCACCGCCCAAACAGGCCACGGTGTCGTAGCTCCTCTTCACCCGGTTCAACACGCCCCCGAACTGCCGGATCACGCTGTCCCCCACCGCCGGCCCATGGTCTTCGTTGACGCGCCGGAGGTTATCGATATCCGTTACGATGCAGGAGAGAGGCTGCCCGATGCGGCGGGCCGTCTCCGCGCAACGCTCCAGATCGAGCGAGAAACGGCGCCGGTCGGGCAACCCGGTCAGTTCGTCCCGAAGGACGAGATCCAGGAGCTCCCGTCCGTTCGAGACGGCCTTCCGGTACATCTCTCCATAGGCGAGCAACGGCTGCGCACGGTCGAGGATCTCCTCTTCCGGAAGGTCCGCCTGGAAGACCATGTCCACCCCTGCCTCCCGGAACCGGCAGGCGGCCCGGA
>Ga0031653_10000112_pt1 | contig 13698 bp, 12 predicted proteins | sample FrelakmetBRP12BR_FD_55210 | JGI IMG/M metagenome (GOLD analysis project Ga0031653, IMG submission 55210) | Freshwater lake sediment microbial communities from the University of Notre Dame, USA, for methane emissions studies - BRP12 BR | ecosystem: Environmental > Aquatic > Freshwater > Lake >... | reverse complement strand
GCCTGACCCCTCCCCAATCAGGAAGTGTCCAGTTTCATGGAGAGGAGATGCGGGGAAAACCTCCTTATTACATTGCTCAAAAGGGAATGGGATATGTACCGGATAATCGATTAATCTTTCCGGATCTCACCGTACGGGAAAATTTGGAACTGGCCATCAAAATTCCAAAAAACCTTTATGGGGATCCTTGGACCGTTAGTAAAATTTATAGCCTTTTCCCCCATTTGAGAGAATTGAATAACCATTTGGGAGGACACCTCAGCGGTGGGGAGCAACAGATGCTCACGGTTGGGAGAACCCTCATGGGAAATCCCGATTTGCTGCTTCTCGATGAACCGGTTGAAGGACTTGCCCCCCTGGTGGTGAAGTATTTGGGTGAGCAAATNCTCAAGTTAAAGGAAATGGGACAAACCATCCTTTTTTCTGAGCAAAACGTGAAGTTTGCCACCACGGTGGCCGAACAGGCCTACGTGATTGACAAAGGAAGAATTCGATACCATGGAAGTATAGAGGACTTGAAGAAGAACGAAGAAGTGAGAAAGAAATATCTCATGATATAGATCCCTATCTAACGTATCAACGAGAAACTTTTAATCAAAGTTCAAAATTTATAAACCTACCTATTGAACCCTTTGCTATTTTCATTTACATCATATTATTTTTTCTCGCTGAGATATATACAAAGGAGGATTGATAATGGGTGAGCGCTTAAAGAATAAAGTGGCTATTGTAACCGGAGCCGGATCGGTCGGACCAGGATGGGGCAACGGGAAAGCGACAGCGGTCTTATTTGCGCGTGAGGGCGCGAAAGTGTATGCAGTGGACATTAATCTTAATGCGGCCCAGGAAACAAAAGAGATTATCGAGAAGGAGGGTGGAATCTGCGCGGTTCAAAAGGTCGATGTTTCAAAATCCGAAGAGGTCAAAACCATGGTCGATCGATGCATCGAAACCTATGGACGCATCGATATTCTTCACAACAACGTTGGTATCGTGGTGGTCGGTGGCCCAGTGGAGATAACCGAAGAGACCTGGGAGCGAGTCATGTCAATTAACTTAAAGAGTATGTTTCTAACATGTAAATATGTGTTACCCCATATGGAGAAGCAAGGCTGTGGTGCCATTGTCAACATATCTTCCATTGCCGCCATCCGTTACACCGGGGTTCCCTACGTGACCTATTACACCACCAAAGCAGGTATCCTTGGGCTAACCCAGGGGATTGCACTCCAATATGCAGAAAAAAATATCCGTGCAAATGCTATTCTACCCGGACTGATGAACACTCCGATGATCGTTGAGCCGCTCAAAGGAGTCTATGCCGCAGGAGATGTAGATAAGATGATTGAAATTCGGAATAAGCAATGTCCTACGGGAAAGATGGGCGACGCCTGGGACGTGGCTCATGCCGCCCTATTCCTCGCCTCGGACGAAGCGAAGTACATCACCGGTGCCCAAATCGTTGTGGATGGCGGAATCACATGCAAATTTGCATAGTCATCACACCCTAAATAGGGGGGTTCTATGAATGTCGGAACTTTTTTTACCAAGAGCGCTCGAACCTATCCCGAGAGGTTGGCCATCGTCTATGGGGATTATGAATTAACCTATCGACAGGCAAATGAACGGATAAACAAACTGGCCAATGCCTTCACGGGACTGGGAATAAAAAAAGGGCAGAATGTGGCCATCCTCTTACACAACTGCCCGGAATTCATCGAAACACTCTTTGCCTGTTTTAAAGTTGGGATAGGAACCGTTCCCATCAACTTTCGCCTCCATCCTAAAGAGTGCAGCTTTATCATTGATAACTCAGAAGCCGTCGCGGTCATTTTGGGAGATGACTTCAGAGATTCTCTCTATGCCCTCAAACATGAGATGCCCAGGGTGGAGAACTACATCTGCATTACCGACCCCTTGGAAGGAATGCTCCAATACGAGAAATTGCTCGAAGGGCAACCCCCGACGTTTGCCGATGTGGATATCGAACGGAATGACTTGGCATGGCTTTTTTATACTTCTGGAACAACAGGACAACCAAAGGGTGCAATGCTAACCCATCATAACCTGATGACCATGACGATGAACTTTTTTTCTGATATGATTTCCCTTGGCCCTGATGATGTGATCCTGCATGCCGCGCCTCTAAGCCATGGGAGTGGTCTTTATGGAATACCTAATGTAGCCAAGGGAGCGGCCAATGTTATTCTGCATGTAAAAACCTTCGATCCTAAGACAGTTTTCGAAACGATTCAAAGAAGAAAAGTTACAAACATGTTTATGGCTCCAGCCATGATCAAGAGAATAGTAACCTCTCCTGAAATTGGTAAATACGATCTCAGTTCCATAAAATGTATCAACTATGGCGGAGCCCCAATCTATGTGGAAGACCTGAAGGAAGCAGTCAAAAAGATGGGGCAAGTATTTGTTCAACTCTTTGGCCAAGCNGANTCTCCNATGACCATTTCCTATTTGCGCAANGAAGAACATCTCTTGGAGGGAACGGAAGAACAGATGAAGCGGTTAACATCGGCTGGCATCCCTCGAACGGATGTGGAGGTCAAGATATTTGATGAGAATGATCATGAACTTCCGCCCGGAAAGATGGGAGAGATTGTTGTCCGAGGAGAAGTAATGATGAAGGGCTACTGGAGAAATCCTAATGCGACAGCCGAGACTTTGCGAAGAGGATGGGTTCACACGGGTGATTTAGGAATTATGGATGACAGAGGTTATGTCTATATTCTCGATAGAGCCAAAGATATGATCATCAGTGGAGGAGAGAATATTTATTCGAGAGAGATCGAAGATGTGATCCTCCGCCATCCAGCGGTTCATGAAGTGGCCGTCATCGGAGTCCCAGATGAAACCTGGGGAGAGGCAATCAAAGCCATCGTGGCGCTAAAAGAAGGCCAACAAGCTACGAGAGAAGACATTATAAATTTTTGTAAGGAACATCTGGCGAGTTTTAAAAAGCCAAAGTCGGTAGAGTTTATTGACGCAATACCCAAAAACCCTTATGGGAAAGTTCTTAAAAGGGAACTCAGGGAAAAATACTGGGCGGGTGAAGCCAGAAGAGTGCGATAATTTTCAAATCTTGAAAGGACAATCAATGCCGAAAAAGTTCATTGAAATACTGGAGGAAGGATCCGGCCAGATATTTTCCAAGATCACGCCCAATGAATTTCGGGAACATATGAGAGAAAAGGTCAGAAATGCATGGCGGGATAAAAGGATGGATATCAAGACCGCCATCCAGCAATTTGTTCACGATGGAGACTACCTGACGATGGGAGGGGTCAGTTTTGTCAGGCTCTCGATGGCGGCCGTTCATGAGATGATACGTCAGAAAAAGAGGAATATGAATCTGGCAGCCGGAACCCGGACCTATGATTTCAACCTCATGTTAGATGCGGGGTGTGTCAAAAATATCGACTGTGGCTATATTACGGGAATGGAGATCTTCGGCATCCCCTATATGACCCGGAAACATGCCGAGAGGATGATCGCAAGCGGTGAGATGGGGATTGCCGAGTATGATAATGCCAGCATGGCCTGGCGTCACAAGGCCGCCGCCATGGGCATTCCCTTTCTTCCTATCCGGAATATGATGGGGGCGGATGGGTTTAAGCACAGTGCTGCCATAAAAATTCGATGCCCTTTCACGGGTGAGGAGTTAGTCCTGGTTCCCGCCATCTATGCGGATGTCTGTATCATCCATGTTCATCGATGCGATATCTATGGGAATGCCCAGATCGAAGGGGCACTGAACGAAGACCTCGGAAAGTCAAAATCGGCAAAGCGATTGATCATCACAACAGAAAAGATCATTGATACGGATGAGATCCGGCTCGCCCCGGATCGAACCCTGATCCCTTGCTTCTATGTGGATGCGGTTGTGGAGATCCCTTATGGAACGCATCCGACCAACATGCCTGGCATGTATTATGTGGATATCGACCACATGAAGGAGTACGTGGCAGCCGCAAGAGAACGTTCTACGCTTGAGGAATATTATGACAAATATATCTTTGGCGTTAAAAACTTCGAGGAGTATATCGAGAAAATCGGTGGAAAGGAAAGGCTCCACTATTTGGAGGATCTCGAACATCTCAGGGTTAGATGAATAGTGCGAAAGGCTTGATATGAGAGACAGAGATTATAATATCATCGAATTGATGGCCATCATTGCGGCAAGGGAGATTGAGGATCGGGCAGTCATCTATATCGGCACAGGCATTCCGATGCTGGCCGCCAGTTTAGCCCAACACATGCATGCCCCCAACATCGTTCCGGTTTTTGAGGCTGGAGGGATTGCTCCCCAGATGCCAACCCTACCCACCTCCGTAGGTTGCTCGAGGACCACTTATAAGGCGATTCGAACCTGCGACATGCCAGAGATATTTGAAATGGCCCAACTGGGCATTGCCCATTATGCATTCTTGGGAGGAGCCCAGGTGGATCAATATGGGAACATCAATTCAACAGTGAAAGGTCGATATGAGGCACCATCAGTACGATGGCCTGGCAGTGGAGGGGCCAACGCATTTGGATCACTCTGCTGGCGCACGATGCTCATCATGAACCATGAAAAGAGGAGGTTCATTGAGAAGGTAGATTTCATTACCACTCCAGGCTATATCGATGGACCCGGGGCAAGAGAGAAAGCAGGGCTTCCTCCGGGCACCGGACCCTACCGGGTTTTTACTGACAAAGCCTTGCTTGATTTTGAAGAGAGGACAAAGAGGATGAGATTGATTGGACTTCTTCCGGAAGTGACTCTGGACGAGGTCATCCAGAATACTGGATTTGAGCTTTTAATCAAAGAGGATTTAAAACAGCTTCCTCCGCCAACGGATGAGGAATTAAAGGTCCTCCGTGAAAAAGTCGATCCTTTTCGTATCGTTTTAAGCCGGGGGGATAAAAATAGTAAGGAAGAGAATTGAAATAGAAACCGGAAGGAAGATAGTGTTTATGCCTATTGGTAAATCGATTGATGAACTTAAATTAGGTGACTCAGCAGAAATTACAAAGCTCATTACAGAAGAGCTTGTCAATGACTTTGCCAGAGTGACGGGGGATACCAATCCTGTCCATCTGGATCAAGCGTACGCAGAGAAAACGCAATTCAAGGGGAAGATCGCCCACGGAGCCCTCTCGATCGGGTTCCTTTCCACTGTCTTGGGCAATATCCTCCCCGGACACGGAACCATCTATCTTTCCCACGAGATTAAATTTCTTGCACCGGCGAGGATCGGTGACACCCTTACGGTAAGGGTGGAGGTGGTCGAACTCATCCCGGAGAAGAATCGGGCAAAATTTAGGACGACCTGCATCAACAAGGATGGTCAAATGGTAGTGGATGGAACGGCCTGGGGAATGCCTCCGAAAACATGGTAATATTTTATTAGACTCATATCTAAAAACATGATACATAATGCTTTAGAATCGATAAAAGAATACAATCTTCAAAAAAGAAAGGAGGGCAAAAACATGTTAACGAAGAAAGGGTTCACAGTGATTCCAATCATCCTTTTTCTGTTCTGCTTCTTCCTGGTTCAAGCCAATGCCCAGCAGCCGATAAAAATCGGCGTTGTCCAGGGTTTCTCCGGGGCCTTGGAGGCCTATGCCAAGCAGATGCTGACCGGATTTAAGATGGGCCTGGAGTATGGCACCAAAGGAAAAAACGAGGTCATCGGGCGAAAGATAGAATTGATTGTTGAAGACGATCAGATAAAGCCCGATGTGGCCAAACGGTTGATTACAAAGTTCTATGCGGATGATAAGGTGGATATGGTCGTTGGAACCACCAGCAGTGCGGCGGCTCTTGCCATGCTTCCTGTCGCTCAGGAATTTAAGAAGATCTTATTGGTGGAACCGGCCGTTGCAGACTCCATCACCGGAAGCGCCTGGAACCGATATGTCTTTAGAACTGGAAGAAACTCCGGCCAGGACGCCATCTCCAATGCCAAAGCAGTTGCCAAGCCAGGAGTCTCCCTCGCAGCGATTGCCCAGGATTATGCATTCGGAAGAGATGGAGTTGCCGCTTACAAAGCGGCCGCTGAAAAATTGGGAGCCAAAATGGTCCATGAGGAGTATGCCCCGATGACCCAGACCGATCACACCTCCTCCGTCCAGAGAATCATCGATGCCCTGAAAGACAAGCCTGGTGAAAAATATGTTTTCGTGGTGTGGGCAGGGAAGAACCTTCCGATCGAGCAGATGGCTGTCATGAAGATTGAAAAATATGGGATCAAAATCACAACAGGTGGAAACATTCTTCCTGTTCTAAAAGCCACCCTTCCACTCCTAAAGGCATACGAAAGCCTAAAAGGAATGACAGGAGGAGCCTATTACTATTATGAGCTCCCTAAAAATCCGGTGAATGATTGGTTGGTGAAAGAGCATACGACCCGGTTTAAAGAGCCTCCTGACTTCTTCACCTGCGGAGGATTTGCTGCAGCCATGGCAGCCGTCAGAGCCTTCGAAAAAGCCCAATCCACCGATACTGAAAAGTTGATCACAACAATGGAAGGGATGGAATTCATGACCCCGAAGGGTAGAATGTATTTCCGTAACATAGACCATCAAGCCATGCAGTCAATGTATATTTTCAAGTTGGAGGCAAAGCCGGATAAGGAATGGGCTGTCCCAGTCTTCGTAAGGGAAGTCTCCCCCGAGGAAGGAATGCCTCCTGTTCTGGTGAAGAGGTAATATAAAATAAATGGTCACTGGGTTAAGGTTAAGAGGCCCGTTTCGTTTAAGGTCAAAGGGTTACGTCAACAGATGAGGCTATTATACCCCTTACCGAAAGGCAAAACTGGCATCATTACCTTAACCCTATGACGAGAGACTTCTCTTCTAAATCGGTATGACTCCATCCCCCATCATCGAGACTAAAGATCTCACGATACGCTTTGGCGGACACGTCGCTGTAGATCATGTCAACCTTCAAATCCCACCCTTTACATTCAAATCAATTATTGGCCCGAATGGCGCGGGCAAAACAACCTTTTTCAACATGATCTCCGGACAATACCGTCCTACAGAAGGAAAAGTCTTTTTNAAAGGAAAAGATGTCACTTCACTCTCTCCTGCTATTCGAACCCAACTGGGTATTGGAAGGTCTTTTCAGCTCACCAATGTCTTCCTCTCCCTTACCGTATTGGAGAATGTTCGGTTGGCCATCCAATCTCAGAAGGATATCGGTTTTAACTTTTGGAAAAATTATCTTCACTTTTCTGAATTGGAAGACCGAGCCTATGAAATNTTAAAAATGGTGTTATTGGATGCAAAATGGAATGTTCCTGCAAGCGGCCTCACTCATGGAGAGCAGCGAAAGTTAGAAATAGCCATCTTAATTGCTTTAGGGACAGAAGTCCTTCTTCTCGATGAACCCACTGCCGGCATGGCCTTGGAGGAGGTTCCTTCTATTCTGGAACTTCTCAAACAGATTAAGAATCGGAGGAACAAAACGATCCTTCTGGTCGAGCACAAAATGGATGTGCTCATGGCGCTTTCTGATTCCATTGCAGTCCTTCATGAGGGGAAATTAATCGCAGATGATACTCCTGAAACCATCAGCAAAAACAAGGAGGTTCAGGAGGCCTATTTTGGTGGAGGTCGATCCCGTGGTTGAACCGATCCTCAAAGTCGAGGGAATCCACACCTTCATTGGAAAACATCATATCCTCCAGGGGGTCTCTTTTGAGGTCCATCCCGGCAAAGTAACGGTCCTTTTGGGTAGAAACGGAGCTGGAAAAAGTACCACATTGCGGTCGATCATGGGATTACTCCCTCCGTCTCAAGGGACAATCCACCTAAAAAATCGAACGATACAAGGGTTGAAACCTTATGAGATTTCCCGTTTGGGAATTGGCTTCGTTCCCGAGGATCGAGGCATCTATAATCTTCTCACTGTCGAAGAGAACTTCCGCGTGGCCATGCTTCAGGAGGATGGGAAGAGCCGAGAGATGATGGAAACCGTCTTCGAAATTTTTCCTGATCTTAAAAAATTCTGGAAAACAACGGCAGGTAATTTAAGTGGTGGACAAAAGCAGATGCTCGCCATTGCCCGTCCCCTGGTGAACCGGAATGAACTTCTTTTGATCGACGAACCCTCCAAAGGATTGGCTCCTATTATCATTGACCACCTCATTGATTCCATCAATAAATTGAAGGAAATTACAGTGATGATTCTTGTCGAGCAAAATTTTTATATGGCCAGCAGCCTCGGTAGCGATTTCTACCTCTTTGATGATGGAAGGACTGTCTACCACGGCCAGATGGAAGAGTTGGTTCAAAATGAGGAATTGAAGAAAAAATATTTAGGCATCTCAGGTACGAATTAGGAGAAAAAAGATTGTGAACTCTCCATGGAAAAGATGGCTGCCGACGCTGATTGTTTTGGCCATCTTTCTGTTGCCCCTTTTATTGATCAGCCCCAAAACCTATATCACCCTAACCATCTCCGGTCTGGCGATGGGTATGCTTCTTTTTCTGGTCGCCTCAGGGTTTTCGCTGATCTTCGGCTTTCTGAGCGTCCTCAATTTAGCCCATGGAGCCCTCTTTACCTGGGGGGCTTATATCGGCTTTACCTCATTTTCCCTGATTAATCAATGGACGGGTTGGGGTGGGTCAGATTCTATCTTTTTGAATATCATCATTTTCCTCTTGGCGCTCATCATCGCCGGGCTACTGGTCGGCCTCTTAGGCATTATCACCGAAAGATTGGTGATCCGTCCTGTTTATGGGAGTCACCTTTTTCAGATCTTTATCACCGTCGGCGCCATGATTGTCATGGAAGAACTGATTCGCATTGTCTGGGGACCGAATGATGAGGTGATGCCGGTCCCTATCAAGTTTATGGGTTCCTGGGATATCTTTGACGTGGTGGTATCGAAATATCCTCTCATTGCTATTGTCATAGGGTTAATCCTTTATCTCACCCTTTTTATGATCTTAAGAAAAACAAAAATAGGGACCATTGTCAGGGCAGGTGTTGAAAATCCTGAAATGGTTCAGGTGATGGGCCACAATATTTATCGTTACTTCACAGGGGTGTTTGCAGTAGGCTCTGCTCTTGCCGCCATCGGAGGCGGAATGTGGGCCACCTTCGTGAAATCGATTCACCCGGCCATGGGTGGGGAAGTCATTGTTTTCGCCTTGATCGTCGCTATCATCGGAGGCCTTGGAAGCATGACGGGTTCTGTGGTGGGAGCCCTGTTGGTAGGGCTCTCTTATAATTACGTGGCCTATCTGGTTCCTAAGGCAGCCCTGGGAATTACAATGTTGCTTCTCGTCATCATCCTTTCGATTCGTCCAACTGGGCTATTTCCGGAAGGAACTTAATTTGGAAAAAGAAGTTTTAAATTCCGTTCAACGATTTCGCTTAGGAGAGAAAGAAGCCCGCTTCAGAAGCCCTTTTTTCTTTTTTAGAATCCTCCTGCTCGCATTCTTTGTCCTCACTCCTTTCATGTTCCGATCTTTTGAGGTACTCGATGTCGTGTTAAAGATCATCATTTTTTCAGCATTGGTGGCAAGTTATGATGTGATTTTGGGGTACACGGGGATCGTCTCTTTGGGCCATGTCTTGTATTTTGGAATCGGTTCTTACTTTGTCGGGATCTTCATGGGGAAATTGGGATGGACTTCCTACGGCCATCTGGCGCTTGCCTTTTTAATCGCCATTGTGATCTCAGGAATCCTTTCTGTATTGATCGGCCTTTTCTCCCTTCGCATCCGGGCAATCTTTTTCGCTATGGTCACGTTGGCCTTTATGGAATTTACCTTTATCCTCTCGAGCCAGTTGCGATCGATTACCGGGGGAGATGATGGGATCAGTTTCAAACTTCCAGGTATCTTAGCAGTCGATTTTAGTTACGGTAAATTATTGGGAATTGAATGGACCGGTCGTCTAATGAGTTATTATCTCATACTGATCATTTCTGTTATCCTATTTCTGTTAATGCTTCGATTCGTCCATTCGCCCGTGGGTCGGGTTCTTCAATCCATTCGGGATAATGAACCACGGTCCATTGCTTTAGGGTACAGGACCTATCTCTTTCAAGTAATTGCATCCTCCTTTGCCAGTTGTGTGGCTGCTGTGGCAGGCGGATGTTTTGCCATTTGGGTGCGATATGTAAGCCCGGATTCCAGTTTGAGTGTCCCCATTATGTTAGATGTGCTTTTGATGGTTATTGTTGGGGGAATGGGAACGCTTTATGGTGGGATTTTTGGGGCGGCCTTCCTGATGGTCACCCGTGCTTTTCTTCCGAAGTTACAACTCCTTATCGCTTCTCTTCTGCCAGGTGTCCCCTTCGCTATCCGATTATCCGAGCGTTGGTTATTCTATTTTGGTCTTCTTTTTATCATTATTGTCTATTTCTTTCCTAAGGGAATCGTTGGAACGGCACAGGAAATTTTTTCCAGAAGGAAAAACGAATAAATTAGGTTAAGGCTAAGCAAGAGATGGATGATCATTAAAGGAAGGTTGAATTATGACTGAACCCAAGATGATGAAAGCGAAAGGCGAAGGCATTCAAATTCAGTTGGCAGTCTGGGAAGGTAAAGGAAAACAGATTCTCTGCATCCACGGTCTTACGGCCAACTTTCGATTCTGGGATTGTTTAGCCTCGGCCCTTTCGCCGCAACACAGGGTTATTGCGATGGACCTTCGAGGCAGGGGGCTTTCTGATAAGCCTCCTACGGGATATTCCATCGAGAACCATTGCAAAGATATCTTGGCTCTGATGGATGATCTTGGCCTAGACCGACCGGTGCTCATGGGCCATTCCCTTGGGGCATTCATCTCCCTCGTTTTTACTGCCCGATATCCTCAAAGGGTGGATCGTTTGATCCTGGTTGATGGCGGAGGAAAACTCTCCGAAACTCAGATGGACAAGGTCTTCACGGGGATTAAGCCCTCTCTGGATCGCCTGGGACAGATCTTTCCCAATTTCGGTGCCTATATTTCCCTGATGAAGCAGGCCCCGTTTTTACAACCCTGGAACTCTTATATTGAGACTTATTTCCGATACGAAGTGGAAGAGGTGGAAGGAGGCGTTCGCTCCCGCGTCCATCCAAAACATATTGAAGAGGAAACGATCAATTTAAAAAAAGAGGATTCGACTCAATTCTATTCCAGGATCTCATGCCCTACCCTCATCCTACGCGCAACAAGAGGCATGCTGGCCGAAGATGATTTCGTGCTTCCCGAGGATGTGGCCGATCGAATGGCCCGAGAAATAAAAGACACCAGACGAGTCAATCTTGAAGGAACCAATCACTACACAATACTCTTTCAGCCCAACCCAATGCGTGACCAAACCATCCTCGACTTCCTTCGTGAATGAAGAGTTTGAGCGGTCTCTTATTACCGAGAGCATAAAATAGGATATATTTGTAACCAAAAGAAAGGTGTTATTGCGAGCCCAAAGGGTATGGCAATCTCGTTTTGAGATTGCTTCGTTGCTATCGCTCCTCGCAATGACCTGCTGTGATGGTGGATGATAAGGAGGCGACCGTTCACTTCAATATGGAGACTTCAAAATACTGGTTATTGTGCAGGAAGCGTACGGTGGTGCGATTGATCTCTACAACCTTCACTCCTTCGATGAGAGAACCCTCAACCGCTTTCAAGTCGTTGACGATTGCGAAACGCATGGAGGGATTTTCGTACCAGACAATCGCCGATAATTTTATCGATGGAGGGTTTGCGGCAGACTCACTCGCCGGTGTTTCAGTGCTTTTTCTTGATGGTCCTCCAGGGACGACTTCCTTCTTTTCCGGGATAACACTCTGACTTGTTTTTTTCTCATCTGGAGGAGCGGTGATCGGTTTGCTTTCGATAGAAACTTTAGTTTCTCCGGAAACTTTACTTTCAGGGGGTGCCTCTGTTTTGGGAAATGCCTTGCTTATATCTTCTTTCGTTTCACGAACCGGTTCACGGGAAAGGGGGGCCGGGGCAATCTGTTGACTTGATACTGGAGGACTCACGGGCGCGGGAGGCAGTGATTTTGTTTGAACACCCGATTTCTGGGGGGCTGGCTCAACTTGCCGGCCTGACGCGGGAGGATTGACCGGCACGGGAGTTGATGATTTTGATAAAAATTCAAACTCCTTCATCAAACCAAAGGTGATGACAGCAGTAGCGATAGCGGTGAAAGAGATCATACCAACATATAGTAAGATTCTTCTCCCGGAACGTGGCAAATCGGGCCTGAGAATCTCGACGGCAATATTGGGTGTTTCGTTCCGCCGGGATGGCTTTTCGCGATCGAGTTTTCTCAAGACATCGAGTATGACGCTCATTTTCGCCCTTCCCTGAGTCCTGGCGCCTTGAAGCGGTCGATGGAGTGATACAAAAGCATCAGTGTTTGGCCACCCACAATACCGTCCTGTTCGATCCCCTTTGACAATTGGAACTTCTTAACGGCCGAAAGGGTTTCGCTATCATAAACGCCTGTCAATGGTTTGTTGTAGGCTCCTCCCTCTCTAAGAAGTTCCTGCAGCCTTTTGACGCGGTCTCCTTTTTGCTCCGGCGGTTTACTTGTTAGGAGATTCAAAAAATCTCTCCAGAGAAGGAAACCCTTACCCGACCAGTGTTTTTCGATCTCCCCGAATGAAAGGNATCTTCTTCCTGCAACCGGAGGATCAACAAGGAATTGATCGTTCTCGATGCCCACTAAAGAAATAAAGCGTCCCCCCTGTATGCCCGGAAAGGCCATTTCAAGCGATGCAGGAATATCCAACCGGAGCAAGGCCCCNAGATTTCCAGAAAAACGATAGAGGCGGAGATTCCTATCAAGAGCTGCGCGCTCGATTCCATTGGACTGGCTCAAGTCGCTGTTTTCAGGAATAGGTGGAACATTCCAGAAGCCGACCAAAGCATTAAAAGCCCTCCGCACACTTTCCGTTTCAGAAACTTTCCCCAGTTCAGCGGCCATCACACGAAATAGCTCTTCACCGGTGAGGCCGGAATCTTTTGGGGTCTGATCTTCAATGCCTCCGATATGCTTCGAAACATGGAAGGCTTCATTCAGGTCATACCAATTAAAATAGAGGATCCCTGCAAAAATGGCTATGAGGATGACAAAGGTAGGGATCAGAACAAGACGCCGTTTCCGGGCATAGGACGCCGGACTCCTTTCCATATCTTTGATCCCTGCTGCAGTAATTCGGGAGTCTATCCTTGTCTTATCTTTTGCATAGCCGGTCAGGAGCGCTCTGTCGCAGGCCGCATTGATGAGTCGCGGAAGCCCCTCTGAATATCTGTATATTCGCTTCAGGGCCCCGCTTGTAAAGATCCGCCCGCTTCTCCCTCCTGCTAATTCAAGCCGGTGGTTAATGTAATGGACGGTATCCAGGAAATCCATGGGTTGCAGATGATATCGCACAGTAATTCGCTGACTGAGCTGCCGCATGTCATTTCTATTTAAAATCTGCAAGAACTCGGGCTGTCCTGACAGAACGATTTGTATAAGCTTCTCCCTGTCCGTCTCCAGGTTCGAGATCAGCCGGATCTGCTCAAGAACCGACGTTCCCAAATCTTGCGCCTCGTCAATGACGAGGACAACGGTTCGGCCCTCGGCATTCTCTTTGAGAAGAAACTGGTTGAGAGAATCGAGAAGGCTCGATTGATTGGAGAAATCGGCTGGAATGCCGAATTCCCGGTTTATGTTCTGAAGAAGTTCGTTG
>Ga0031653_10000111_pt1 | contig 13745 bp, 12 predicted proteins | sample FrelakmetBRP12BR_FD_55210 | JGI IMG/M metagenome (GOLD analysis project Ga0031653, IMG submission 55210) | Freshwater lake sediment microbial communities from the University of Notre Dame, USA, for methane emissions studies - BRP12 BR | ecosystem: Environmental > Aquatic > Freshwater > Lake >... | reverse complement strand
GCATTTCCTGAAGAATCCTCCACCACCTTCGTTATCCCAAGTTCCCTTGCTTTGCTGATGAGCACGGTGGCCCCCCGATCCTTATAGGAGCCTGTCGGAAAGAGGTAATCGATCTTTATCAATACTCTGTGACCGTCCAACTCCATCTTTTCAAGAGGAGTGAATCCTTCCCCCATAGAGAGAATCGAGCCATTTTTTTGGATCGGGATCGCTTCCCTGTACCGCCACAGGTCCGGCCTTCTTTTCAGGATCTTTTCAGTGAAAAACTCCGGTGTAAATTCCAGGTCAAGAGGAGAACCGCAGTTACATCGCCATCGGGTCGTGTTGACGGAATAGGAACGATCACATTCTGGGCAGTAGAATTTTTCCATCTACAGAGTCCGCATAGAGCGAAGCGCATAGAGCATAGCGTACCGACAAAGGTTATTGGATAAAAATTAAAAGCATCCAATCGCTATGCGCTTGACCCTATGCGCTATGCCTTTTCTTCTTTTAGGACCAGAGGAAACATTACCTGGAAAGTGGTCTGGCCTTCTCCGGATTCCATCACCATCTTCCCCCCCATCCGTTTGACCAGGCGGGTGGTGATATGGAGTCCCCTCCCCTTTCCTTCGCCATGGAGGTATCGCTCCTTATCCTCTTCGGAAATCTGACCGGTATTCGAAATCTCTGCTACCGCCCAATCATCCTCTCGATAAGACCGGATGGAGAGGCTTCCTCCCTCTTCGGGTATGGCGTTGGAACCATTGTTGAGAAGATTNTCCAGAACCCTCTCAATGTGGAGGGGATAACATCGAATCCATAACGGAGACTTTAATTCCCCTTCGTACAACCGGATATTGTCCCGTCTCAACTCGATCAGGGTCTCTTCGTTGATCATCGCTCTCTTCTTTAGTTTCTCCGAAAGGTCCACAACCTCTTCCTTTCCCTCACCATGGAGGGTCAGGGCCAGTTCCTGAATGCGGGATGTCTCTTTCAGGATGATCTCCAACGCCTGATCGACCTTCCCTTTCTTCACGGGATACTCTCCATCGGCCAGTATCTTTTGAACCCGTTTGGCAAATCCGGCCGCAGCAATGGCCGGGTTTTTAAAATCGTGAAGGATGTCATCCATCTTCTCCAGTCTCAACCCCTTCATCAACTCCTTGCCGAAGAGGGCAAAAATTTCGATCTCCTCATCCGTAAATCCCGGGTGCTGGGCCTGTGCATCGAAGGTTAAAAAATATTGAACTTTCCCGTTGACCTTCAGCGGGATATAGAGCACGGAATGAATCTGTTGAATTTCGAGAAATCGCTTCAGGTCCGGAGGAAGAAGATGGCTCTTCTGCGGATTGAGGATATGAAGATAGTTCGGATAGATCTTCTCATTTTCAAAATCACCGAATGGACCTGTTTGATTCACGACAGTCTGGATATAGGGCGCCTTCGCCACTTCGAGGATCATTCCGATCCCGTGCTGGACCTCGGGAAACCCTGCCTCCAGGACGACATGCTGGCGGTCTTCCATCACGGAGAAGAGACTGCATCGCTGGACCCGCATAATATCCGCCAACTCGGGAATGACCAGATTGAAGACCTCCTTCATCTTGATTCCTCCCCGCTTTCCGAGTTTCAGGAAGATCTGCTCCACGATCCTGTCTTTGGTCATGCTCAATTTCTGGAGACCCATGATCCGCTTGCGGGCAATAACATAGCTCACTCTTTTAGCCAGCATCTCTGCAATCCTGACNTCCAGCGGAGNAAAGACCTTTNCATCCTCTTTAAAATAAATCTGGAGGCANCCTTCNGTATCCACATCTTTCAGAGANAACCGGGGAATCGAGATCGGAAGGGCCAGCATCGAGTGAATGCCATGTTTCTGGACCTTTTCCTTATTCTTGTACTTCTCCTCCTCTAAGATGCTGGAGACAAAGAAACTCCTGCGGTTTTTGACCACATCCCCGGCAATCGTATCTTCAAAGGGGATGGCTTCTTCACGGTCCTCGCCCTCGCCGGGATAGGACCCGAAGGAGACCATCTCCTCTTTTTTGGGATTATAGATTCGAATGCTGGCCGCTTCCGCACTAAGAAATTCAACGACATTCCTGGCCAGGGCCTCGAGGATCTCCTTCTCCGTAAGGGAAGGATTAATGTCGAGGATGGCATCCGCCTGATGGATAATCTGATCGATATAATGGAAGAGGGCTTTCTCCTTGATCAGGTCGACAACAATGGCCACCTCTTCAGGAGAAAGGTCGTAGCCCTCCTCCTTTAATTTAGCGATGATCGATTCGACCAGTTCAATGTCAATCTGATGATGATTCATCCGCTCACCGGAATTTAAAAAACAACTACGGGGAATGGAGATATTATATACTTTTCCCCAAGGGTGTCAACTTGCTTGGATAACAGGATATAGGATTTTCAGGAAGNAGATCCTTCAAACNTCTTGATCAGGATGGCGCTGTTAACCCCTCCGAAACCGGCGGAGATGGAGAGTCCTATCTTCACCTCCTTCTTCCGGGCTTCATTGGGGACATAGTCGAGGTCGCATTCCGGATCCGGGAATTCATAATTGAGGGTGGGATGGATGGTTCCCTTTTCGATGGTTAGAACCACGGCAATCGCCTCCGCTCCTCCTGCGGCTCCCATCATATGACCTGTAACCGATTTGGTGGAACTGATGGGAATCTGGTAAGCCTTCTTCCCGAAGATATCCTTAATCATCTTTGTCTCCACCTTATCGTTCAGAGGAGTTGCGGTGCCATGGGGATTGATGTAATCGACCTCATCCGGATGGACTCCGGCTGTTTCAAGCGCATTTCTGACCGCCTTGCCAAGGGCTTTTCCATCCGGATCGGGCTCGGTGATGTGAAAGGCATCAGCCGTCATCCCGAACCCCGCTACCTCCCCATAGATTCGTGCCCCTCTTCTTCTGGCATGTTCCAGCTCCTCAAAGACGAGCACCCCTGCTCCCTCGGCCATGACAAAACCATCTCTCTCGCGATCAAAAGGCCTGCATGCCCGTTGAGGATCATCATTCCTCGTCGACATCGCCCTGAGCACATCAAACCCTCCGAAGACATAAGGGGTGAGGCAGGCATCCGATCCACCGGTCACCACGATATCTTCCATACCCCCCTGTATCTGAAGAAAACTATTGCTCATGGCATGCGTGGCAGAGGCACAGGCGGTTGAAAGAGCAAACGAAGTTCCCCTGATCGTAAAATATTGCGCGACATGGGAAGTGATAGCGCTCAGGTAAATATTGGGAAGCGCAAAAGGAGAAATACCTCTGGTCCCTCTCGATAAAAAACGCTCGTGATAACGTTCCAGTATTTCCATCGATTCCACGCTCACTCCAAGGATCACTCCAATGCGGAAGGGATCAATCCCTTTCAGTTGGTATTCATTTTGTTGTTCATGGGGGTTTTTCGTCCCCGCATCATTTCTTTCAAACTGAATGCCCGCATCCTCAAGAGCAAGCCTTGTCGCAGCAACGGCATACTGGGAGGTCTTCCCAAAATATTTCGAATGCTTCGATCTCTCCACATATTGACCCAGATCGAATCCTTCAATGGGCGCAGCGATCTGGCACCGGTACTGACTCATGTCACGACCTGGAAACTCGATCCGCTTGAAATAGGATTTTCCTTGAACCAGACTCTCCCAGTAGGCCTCTTTCCCGATCCCCACCGGTGTAACAGGCCCTATCCCTGTAATGACTACGCGCTTCTTATAATTTCCCAAATCAGATTCCCCCTTCGATCAAGTCGGGCTATTCATATCAATTGATCTCTTCTTTGTCAACCTTAATGTTGCCTTAACGTTACAAAATATTTAGTTATACGGACATGAAATAGGTTCATCTCTTCTTTTCCTTTTTCTTGCGCAGCTCCTNGATCGNCCTCAACCCTTCCGCAAGCCCTTCAGATCCTTTTCCCGAACCTTCGAAGAGACTTTCCCCTACTGCTTTGATCGGAAACCCCATGGCTTCAGCCAGTCCGATTCCAATTCGCATCAGGAAAGTTTCCTGTAGTTTAAACCGGGGATCATCCAAATTCCCCTTCACATGAAATTGAACCTCCACACGATTCCCTTTATCCTTCAGGCGAGAGAGAAGGGTTTTCGCAGGAATATAAAAGATCGTCCCTTCTTCTTTAACACGAAGATCAACAAATTCCAGTTTCCCGGGGGTATCGATCACGCTCTTCTTTATCGCAATATGGGCGTCCATATTCAAATGCCCGGACTCAATATCCGCCGAAACCCTTTTCCGGTAGTAAGGTTCGAAAACCTTCAACTCAACCTCCCGAATTTTTAAAGAGGTCTCCAGATCCGAAGTCTTGAGATCGATCCACCCCCTCGCAACAATCTCCCCTGTTTTCGCCTGCCCCTTCATCTTCCCTTTCAATTCAATGGGAGATCGGGAGGAGACAATAGGATACTCGATATTCTTGATTTCCAGATCGACCTCCCTCAACCTGATCTGCCCGGGAGTCTCGCCCATCTTCATATCATGGAAATCAATGGAGCCCTTTTCGATCCGGAGACGGTCAATCTTAATAGAAATGGTCTCCCCTTCCTTTTTCTTTTCCTTACCAGGGGCCTCTCCGCTCTTCTCTTCTTTTTTAATGGATACCCATGGGCCGGCAAAGCTCCCCTCTCGGGTTCGATGGAAAAAGAAGGAGGGTTTTAAGATCATTAATTCCCGAATTTGCAATCTTTTTTTCAAAAATGAAGGAAGGTCAGGATAAATCCTCATCTCCTCAATCTGGAGGGAGTTCTGTTTTGTGTGGGAATCCTCAAATCGAATTCCATTGATGGAGAGGTGGGTTATTTTGACCTTGATCTGAGTGATGGTGAATCCGGGTCCGATCGCCTTTTGAACTTGGGCCTGAATGAATTTCACCGCATAGAAGGAGAGGACAAGGTAGCCTCCCACCAAAAGGATGGTAACGATTCCTGCGATGACAAACCACTTCTTCATCCTTCCGCTTCCCTTCCTATTTCGGAATGCAGATTGCGGATTGCGGAATAAAATCCGAATTCGGAATTCCGCATTTGAATTACGGTTTCATAATAAAAGAAGGCTCCTTCACCTTCTTTTCGTAAGCTTCCTTTAGAAGAGCGAAGATCGATTTAACCACCAGTTGAAAGAGGAAAGGATTGGGTTGAATCAAATTCGGAGGTTTTTTGAGATCGATAGCAACCGCTAAAGAAACTTTTGCCTCCTCCTCTTTTCCTGATTTGAAAAGATAGTAGGCCATCTCCTCCATTCTCCTCCGGTAAAGAGACCGCATCTCTTCCGGGAAAAGGTCGGAGAGCGCCCTCTGATAGATCTCCTGAAACCGGACCTCTTTCTGGGCCTGATTGAGAACGAGTTTCGATTCCTCCGCCTCCCAGACCTCATCGGCATAGGGCCGGATCTCTTCCTCTCCAATTTTCCAGGCGCTAAATAGGTCCGTTTTTAGGAGATCGCCTCCTCTTCTCAAAATCAGGTCATCTCCTTCAATCTCATCTTCTCGAATATGAGAAGAGATCAAGGGGTTCTCATGTTCCCTTTTTACACCATCGACCTCGCCTCTCAGATGGAGGTAGTCCTGAGGCGGGGTCTTCCCTCTTTCAAGGGTTAATTGGTAGGTCCGAACGAAGAGGAATCCAACATAGGAAGGTTCCATCTCCACCAATGGAAAGGGGCCTCCCTTCTGAACTTCTTCAAAAAATACTCTAAATCCTTTTCGGGCCATCTCCCCTCCGGAGAAATCGATCAGTCCCTCCGTATCGCTGACGATCCCCTGCATCACGGTCAACCCCCGTCCGATATGGGGAACAATTAGCATCAGGAATCGCTGACCGAGAAAGTCAAAAGGGCCTCCGAATCCCCGGGGAGGTTCTGCCTTCAAAGCCCGGAAGACAGGACCTTCTTTTTCCGGAAATACCTCCTCAACAGTGATCCCTTTGCTCTTCAACCGGTAGAGCGATCTCTTGATAACCTTACGGATTTTCTTGTCACCTGAAATCTCGAACAGGCGATGAAGGACACGGGCGATCTGGAGAGAGGGAATGTTCGACAGTTCTTCAATCATCCGCCCTGCAGTTGCAGGTTCTTTTTCCAAAACCGGGAGAAGCGTTTGGACAACCTCCCCTTCCGGCCTTTGCTCTTTAATATCAGACTTTACTTTCTCAATAAGGGATTGAATTTCCTCCAATGTTACCTCCCGACCAGAAATGCTCCCTCTCCCTCGGTAACTTTATCGTAATTATGGGGATATTGTCTGTTGTAGGGTAAGGATCATGGTCATCGAAAGATTGACTAAAAGGGTGTTCCTGCAGAGAAGCTCAAGCCTCTTTGCCTCACGATATGCCTCTTCCCAGGCCATCAGAAGATTCCAAAGGACAAGAAGGATGGGGATGGCTGAAATGGCAAAAAGCCAGAAGCTTTTCCCGGGCATGATGAGAATTTTAATGAAGAAGAGACCGGCCAGGATGGAGCTCCCCATATAGAGATCGGTCATCCTTTCCTTTCCGAATCGAACCACCAGGTTCTTCTTTCCGATGGCCCGATCCGCCTCTTCGTCCGGGAACTCATTAATCAGGATCACATTGAAGATCGACAACCCCACTGGAATAGAAAACAAAAAGGCTTGATGATTGAAAAAACCGGCAAAGAGATAAAATCCTGTGGCAATCGGAAGCCAGCCGTAACAGAATCCGATCAGAATCTCTCCTATTCCCCGGTAGGCCCATCGGAAGGGTCTCCCTGAATAGAAAAACCCGAAAAAGATGCCTATCCCTCCGAGGATAAGGGTCCAGGGACCGGTTTGATACCGAAGATAGATATAAAGGCCGGCGAGAATCCCCCCTGCAAGGCATCCGTATCCCAGAAAAAGCGAAACTCGGGCAGGGAGAACTCCCTCGACCAGTATTCTTGACCCGCCTGAAAACCGGTTAAACTCTTGGTTGAGACGATCGCCCTCAAGGTCATTCCATTCCCCCAGATAATAGGTCATCCACATGATGAGAACAACCGCCACGGTTGCAATGAGATAGAGCCCGAAAGGGCCCCGGTAACCCCATCGCCACGATAGAACGAATCCCAGAAATAACGGAAGGATTCCCACGGAAAGAAAAGGAACTCTCGAAAGCTTCCACCAGGCAGCAAGATATCTCTTCATTTTCACCAATCTGGTTATACCAAGGTAATCCGATGGTTAACAAATAGAACAAATTGACCCAAAATTCAACTTTAAAAAAAGAAGGGCGACCATCTCAATTTCAGAGATGATCGCCCTTCTCGGGTTAGAGGTTAAAGGAGGCTGGAGATTGAAACCTTAAATTCAAAGAAAGGGTTTTAAAAAATCCGTAACAATCTGCCAAAAAAATAGGAAAGGAAGAATAGATTGGTAAAGATCAATACCCACTCGGCAACTCTTTTAGGATTGATCTCAACCCTTCTCACTCCCTCTTCAACTTCACAAATACTTAAAGCTTGATTTGCATTCATATGAAACCTCCAAAAATATTTAACTTTCGAGATAAGTTTTTGCCATCCGCAAAACGGCAAAGGCGCCGAAAACAATCAAACAGATGGTGATGAAATTTGCAGATGCCAGTTCAACAAACATTGAATTCATTTAAATCTCCTTCCGGATTCATTAGATTGTTTGACAATAAATTAAGCAATTTTCATACCTGAAAGGGTTTGGGGGCAAATATTTTATAATTTATTGAAATTACAGAAGAATTTTAGTGCGGGCTATAGAGAGGGGAACAGAACAGAATGGCACAAATTGTCCAAATATTTCCAAATATTTGTTAATTTATTGAAATTACAGAAGAAAAATGAGTGGCAATTTGTCATGTCCCGAACAGATCTGTCCTCTAATCAATTCCTGTAACCTTCCCGAATAATCCTACAGTTATGGAATAATCCTCTTCACCTATAAGTGGTTTAGTTATATTTTCAACCCTGAAGACAGCTCTTCCAATGCCTCTCGGTTTAGAATGAGTATTTTATTCTTCTTCACATCGATGATTTTCTTTGCCTTCATTTTGGCTAGAGTCCTCGACAAAGTTTCACTGATCGTTCCAAGTTTTGAAGCCAGTTGAGTCTTGCTCAGATCGAGTTCAACCTCCTTTGGATCCTTCCCCTCTTTTGACAACTTCATGGAGAGATCGAGCAGATACTTTGCAATCCGTGAGGAGACCTCTTTCAATGAAAGCTCTTCGATCAGAGAGGCAAACCGCCTCAGATAGTGAGAAAGGGAAACGATCATATTGATGCTGAGCTGAGGATTCCTCTCAATCAACTGAATAAAATCTCTCTTGGGAATGTAAAGGAGCTGGCAGTCGCTCAAGGGTTCGGCAAAGGCGGGGTAAGTCCCCTCGAGAAAAAGTGCCGCCTCAGCAAAGGCATCCGGCGCTGAGACTACATGGAGGATCTGCTCTTTGCCTTCCGGCGAAATTTTATAGAGTTTCACCTTTCCGGAGAGGATGACATAGAATCCCTTTGCCTCTTCACCCTCGGAGAAGAGGATCTCCCTTTTCCCGACCTGCCTGAGTGCGGCAATGGCCCTCACCCTCTTTAGATCTTCGTCCTTTAATCCAGCAAAAAGCGGACATCTTTTTAACAGGTTTGTTTCCATGTTCCTTAAATCTATAGACTTTTTATCTCTTTTGCAAGCGAAAAAGGGGCGTTTGTGTCCTGAATATAAAATTCTTAAATAAATACAAATAGTTGCGTGAGGCACGGAGTAATATTTTCTCGTTTTTCCGGTTATCCCGCCTGGTTCAGTATATTGAATCGATAAAGGAATTATGTTAGTCTGAATCGAAATTCATTGCAGGAGGATAGTTTGAATTCCCTCTATAAAAACCTTCTCTTCTGGTCAATCATCATTATCATCATGATTCTCCTCTTTAACCTTTTCAACAAACCACGCCAGACTGTTGCGGAAAGAAATTATTCCGATTTCATCAATGCCGTTGAAAGTAATCGGGTCCTCGAGGTTGAGGCAAAGGGCAGGAGTATCATCTGGAAGGACGCAGAAGGGAAACGGTTCAAAACCTATGCGCCCGAAGACCCCGAGATGATAAAAATCATCAGAGAAAAGAAGATCGCAATCAATGCCAAGAAGGAAGAAGAAACTCCTCTCTGGCAGAACATCCTCATCTCATGGTTTCCGATGATTATTCTCATCGGTGTCTGGCTCTTTTTTATGCGGCAAATGCAGATCGGCGGCGGGAAAGCCCTCTCTTTCGGAAAGAGCAAGGCCAAGATCCTGACCAAAGAACAACATAAAGTGACCTTCGATAATGTGGCCGGAATAGAAGAGGCCAAGGGTGAACTTGAGGAGATCATCGACTTTCTGAGAGACCCCAAGAGATTTACCAAGCTGGGAGGGAGAATACCCAAAGGCGTTCTTATCATCGGCGCTCCTGGAACTGGAAAGACCCTCCTGGCAAGAGCGATTGCGGGTGAAGCCGATGTTCCCTTCTTCAGCATCAGCGGCTCCGATTTCGTTGAGATGTTCGTCGGGGTGGGAGCCTCCCGTGTCCGCGACCTCTTCCTTCAAGGAAAGAGAAACGCCCCCTGCATCATCTTCATCGATGAAATCGATGCCGTTGGGAGACATCGGGGAGCGGGACTGGGCGGAGGCCATGATGAAAGGGAACAGACCCTGAACCAGTTGCTGGTGGAGATGGATGGTTTTGAATCGAACGAAGGGGTCATCCTGATTGCCGCCACCAACCGGCCCGATGTTCTGGACCCTGCACTCCTCAGGCCCGGACGGTTCGATCGCCAGGTCGTCGTCCCGGTTCCCGATGTGAAGGGAAGAGAAGCAATCTTAAAGGTCCACACAAAACGAGCGCCTTTAGCCGATGATGTCGCGCTATCCCTCCTTGCCAGAGGAACTCCCGGATTTACAGGGGCTGATCTTGAGAACCTTGTCAATGAGGCCGCCCTTCTGGCGGCACGTCTCGGAAAAGAAAAGGTTGATATGTCCGACCTTGAACAGGCGAAGGATAAGGTTCTGATGGGCGTGGAACGAAAATCGATGATCATTCCCCTTGAAGAACGAAGAATCACAGCTTTTCATGAGGCAGGCCATACCCTGGTGGCCAGGATGATTCCCGGAACAGACCCCATTCACAAGGTCACCATCATTCCGAGAGGCCGGGCCCTGGGAATTACCCAGCAGCTCCCCATCGATGAGAAGCATACTTACCCGAAGGATTACCTCCTCAACAATATTGCTGTCATGATGGGAGGGAGAATCGCGGAGGAACTGGTCTTAAACAGCCAGACGACCGGCGCCGGCAATGACATCGAGCGATCCACCGAACTCGCCAGAAAGATGGTCTGTGAATGGGGGATGAGCGAAAAACTCGGGCCCCTGGCCTTCGGCCAAAAAGAGGAACAGATCTTCCTGGGAAGGGAAATTAGTCAACACCGCGATTACAGCGAAGAGACAGCCCGATTGATCGATGCGGAGATCAGGGGGATCATCACCCAGAGTTACGAAAAAGCGAAAGAGATCATCCAGAAGAATATGGATACTCTTCATCGATTGGCCAGCGCCCTCCTCGAAAAAGAGGTTCTCGACGGAAACCAGATCGAACGGATTATAAAGGATGAGGCAGTCTGATCCTGGATTGTTCACCCTGAGCCTGTCGAAGGGTGATCGGTTTAGTGTAATCCACTAAAAAGCTGAATGAACCAGAAATGAATCTGATTCGATGCCTTCATATCACCGACCTTAAAGAAGCGATCCATCAAATAGAAGCCGTGGGGGTGGATCTGTCCGGCATCGAATTGATGAGAGGAAAAACCCTCCATTTCAACCTCAAAGTTGATGGCATCGATCCCCGGACCGCAAACATCCTCAAACAGGAGATGCTCTCTCTGGGCGGGGACGTCGCGCTGGATAGCAGAGGGCTCGATTGCAGTATCCAATCGACGGATGGACTTCTGATGGGAAGTCAGAAACAATTTGAGAAATTGATTCAAAAACTCGATTCCTATCCCAATCTTCAAAAAATCGGTCAGGCATTAAAAGAAACTTTTCAGAATATTTTAAAAAGCGATTTCACCCTCCGCTGTCGTCGGCGGACATTCAGTCTCGGAGGAAGAACGCTTTTAATGGGAGTCCTTAATATCACCCCGGATTCCTTTTCAGATGGCGGACACTTTTTCGATAAAGATAAAGCCATTGCTCATGGTTTGAAAATGGTTGAAGAAGGAGCTGATCTCATTGATATCGGAGGAGAATCGACGAAGCCCGGTTCAAAACCGCTTGGGCTGGAGGAAGAGCTCCGCCGGGTTCTCCCTGTGATTGAAGCTCTTTCGAGAGATGCGGAAGTTCCCATCTCAATCGATACTTATAAATCAGAAGTCGCCCGCAGAGCCATAGACGCAGGAGCTGAAATAATAAATGATATCAGTGGATTACACTTTGACCCGGAGCTTGCTCGTGTGGCAGCCAAAGAGCATACCCCAATGATCCTGATGCATATTCGTGGAACGCCTGAGACGATGCAAAAAGACATTTACTATGATTCTCTATTTTCTGAAATCATCGCATATCTTAAAGAGGGTATCCGGCGAGCGGAATCCGCGGGAGTGGATCCGGAGCAAATCGTCGTTGACCCGGGAATTGGTTTTGGCAAAACCCTTGAGCATAACCTTCTCATTATAAAACATCTCTCGGAATTCCGGATTCTTGGAAAACCCATCCTCCTCGGGACATCCCGAAAAAGTTTTATCGGTAAGATCCTTGATGTCAATGTGGAGCAGCGGCTTGAAGGAACCCTCTCAAGCATTGCCATTGGCGTTCTAAACGGCGCCCATATGATAAGATCTCATGATGTCCTTCAGGCAAAGAGAGCGATTGCGGTTGCCGATGCGATCAGGATGGCAGAGGGGTAAGATAGTTCGGAGTGATGAGTTGGGAGTTCGGAGTTTAAAATGACACGGAAATTATTTGGGACGGTCGTCACGACGGTGATGAGCAATATGGGGCTGGACCTCGCCATCCGCAAGGCAGGGGGCAAGGTGATCAGAACCCGGGTGGGAGACCGTTATGGTCGAAGGCAAGGATGAAAAGAAACTTCATGAGGTCGCCAAGGAGCTCGTGGAGCTGGTAAAGAAACATCTTGCCCCCCCTCCTTCCCTCCTCCCGCAGGTGGGGGAGGAATAAGGTGGGGGGAATTGGAGGAGCCATGCCGAGACTCGGAGTTAATATCGACCATGTCGCTACGGTGAGACAGGCAAGAGGGGTGGCTTATCCGGATCCTGTCACAGCCGCATCTATTGTTGAGCTGGCTGGGGCGGACGGCATCGTCTGCCATCTGAGAGAGGATCGACGCCATATTCGGGATCGAGACCTCCGCATCCTGAGGGAAATCGTCCAGACTCAACTCAACCTGGAGATGGCCGCCACAGAGGAGATGATCCGCATTGCGCTCATGACGAAACCCGACATCGTCACCCTCGTCCCCGAAAAAAGGGAGGAGCTGACGACCGAAGGAGGGCTCGATGTCGTCAAAAACTTCCGTTCTCTCAAAAAAGCGATCCAGCAGCTCCGGAAGGGAAACATTCCTGTCAGCCTTTTCGTCGACCCTGACAGGAATCAGATCAAGGCCTCAGAAGAAGTTGAAGCCGAGGCCATTGAGATTCATACCGGTCACTATTGCGAGGCAAAGACCTTTGCTCAAGCCGATGATGAATTAAAAAGGATTCTCGATGCGGTGGGAGAGGCGTCCCAGAGGGATCTCCGGATCGCCGCCGGCCATGGCCTCAACTATGTCAATGTGCGACGGATTGCAGAGATCAAGGAGATTGAGGAACTGAATATCGGCCACAGCATCATCGCCCGTGGAGTCCTGGTGGGGTTGGACCGGGCCGTTCGGGAGATGATTGATTTGATTAAATAGTTCGTAGTAATGAGTTCGCCTGCCTTTGTCGAAGCGGCTACGCGCAGGTAGGTAGTTCGGAGAATTTAGGTCTTAATCTCCGAATTCTTAACTCCGAACTCAAAACTCCGAACTCCGAACTATTATGGTAATAGGCACTGGCATCGACATCGTCAATATCGAACGGATTGAAAGATTGATGGGACGCTGGGGAGACCACTTTCTGGACCGGGTTTATACGGAGCGAGAAATCTCCCGGTGCCAACGAAGGTCCCGTTCCTCAGAATGTTTTGCCATCCGGTTCGCCGCGAAGGAAGCGTTTCTAAAGGCTATCGGCTCGGGGCTTCGAAATGGAATTCAATGGACGGATATCGAGGTGGAGAACGATCCCTTGGGAAAACCATTCCTCTGCCTCCATCGAAAGGCAAAGGAGGTTCTTCAAACCTGTCGGATCGAGAGAACCTATCTCACCCTTTCCCACGACCAACCATTCGCCGTGGCGCATGTCCTATTAGAGGGGAAAGACGATGAAAGTAGCAACCGCTGAACAGATGCAGGAACTGGATCGTAAGGCAATTGAAACCTACCGAATCCCAGGAATCATCCTTATGGAGAATGCAGGAAGAGGAGCCGCAGAGGCCATCCTGACTGCCTTCCCGGACCTCCGGAAAAAGAGGGTGGTGATCATCGCCGGAAAAGGAAACAACGGAGGAGACGGTTTCGTCATCGCCAGGCATCTGATAAATCGGGGCATACCGGTTAAGGTCATTCTCCTGACCGACCCGAAGTCGCTCAGGGGGGATGCGGAAACAAACCATTACATCCTCTATCGCATGAAAGGGGAGATC
>Ga0031653_10000109_pt1 | contig 13763 bp, 11 predicted proteins | sample FrelakmetBRP12BR_FD_55210 | JGI IMG/M metagenome (GOLD analysis project Ga0031653, IMG submission 55210) | Freshwater lake sediment microbial communities from the University of Notre Dame, USA, for methane emissions studies - BRP12 BR | ecosystem: Environmental > Aquatic > Freshwater > Lake >... | reverse complement strand
TTTCAACCCACACCTTGAGGACTTAGCTATTTTAGAAGGATAGGGGAGAAGAAAATAAAATATCAAAAGATGACTATAGGAGGGGTAACCTTAAAGGAGATCTGGTCTAAGCTATCCATCTTTCAATCCCTTTAATATCTGTTTAATAGGATCAATGATGTAGGGTTTCTCCACATAGGCCCAGGCCCCTTTCGATTTGGCTATTCTTCCGGTATCCTCGTTTCCCTTGGCAGTGATGATGATGACTCGAGGTTGGGGCTGGGTCTGCTGGGTCATTTCCAATACTTTCCATCCATCCAATTCTGGCATGATCAAATCGGTGATGATAAAATCAAAGTGCTGCCCACGGGCCGCCTCGATGGCTTTTTTCCCATCCTCAACCGAAATGACCTCATACCCTTCCTGGGAGAGAGCCTGGGCGAGGGACCATCTAATTAGATATTCATCATCAGCAATTAAAATCTTATAAGAATTTATGGGTGCACCCCTTTAAATAGCCTTTATTCCAAATTGACATCTGATCGAGACTTTTTGGGTGATGAGGTAGCTTCTTTGATGAGCAGATCCTCTTTTTTGATCCCATAAGCCTCCACCATTAAATCTAAAAATGCTCTTGCGTCGGTGAGTCCACCCAGATGAGTATGAATAATCTCAGGAGATCCCCCTTCCTCCATTTTGACGGCAATAAAAAACGGGGTCCTGACCTCTCCCAAAGCTTTATGGATTGTGAAATCCTCGTCTGGGAAAATAGGAAAAGAGATATTATGGTTTTGCTTAAATACCTCCACTTCTAAAAGATTATTTCCTGCTCCGATCCCAATCAGCTTTATCTTACCTTTGAGGTTTGGATTATTCTCAACCTGCTTATAGATCTCCGTCATCATTCCTGCCGTACTCTGGCATATTGGGCAATACAAATTAAAAATTTTAATGAGGACGGCTTGGGCTTTAACCTGAGAGATTTTGAAAACGCCTTCCCCAGAGAGTCCTAAATAGATTTTCTCATCTGAATTTTGAGGGATCGGGAGTTTAATGGCAGGGAGTTTCTCCCCCTTCATGAGTGAGGCATTGGCAGCAAAAGAAGTGGTATGAAAGGTTAAGAAAAGAATCACCAACAAAGAGAGAATTAGGAATTTATTCAATGGTAACCTCCATTTTCTTTGGTTTGATAAAAAATGAGTGACTATCTTGGACCAACTCCCCGGAAAAAATCCTTGCCCACTTCAGACCATCTTGTCTAATCGGATCCGTTCTTCTTTCAACCAATGTAGCTATTTTGTCTGACTCCCTTTTTTGGTAATTCCGATAATAGACCTCATACATTAACATCCTGGTTCACCTTCTCTGATCTATTTAAAATTCTTTCATTTTGGAAAAGGCGGGAGAAATGGATTTAACCGCCTCTATTAGAGGCAATAAATTAAAAATTAACAGGATTTTACAAGCAAAATGTATACCTTAAAAACGATGATAGAGAGGTCTCTGAGACCTATACAGTAACCCTTTAATATTAAAGAGTAATTTTACTTTCCTTTTATTTTTGAGAATCGGCGAAGAAACTTTAATCCCTGAATTACGGATTTTTCCACAGGAGAGTGAGTAAATTTACGCATTTCCAAAAGGTTTTTATATAAGGGTTAGGAAGATTTCCCCTGATCCCGCCGAAATTTCTTTTACCACAATTAAGCATTGATCGGTTCTGACCAACAGAGAAACTAAAACAAACGCATTAAAAACTTTGACATGGAGGCCCCCTCACCCTCCCCTCTCCCCGCTGGGGAGAGGGGAGGGTGAGGGGCAATTCAATGAGATTTAATAATACTTAATGCGTTTGTGTTAAATGCTTTGACGAGGGCTACAGGATAAGGGTATACTACGAGTTAATGGTTATGACGAAAGAGATTCTGGGCAAGATAGCTTTAAAATTATAGGAGAGAGTAAATGAAGAGAAACACCTATATCTTAGCCTTTATGATGTTTTTTAGTTTATCAGCCGTGGTCTTTGCTGGGTCATTTAAGGTTTACCCGGGAGCAAAACTGGAAGATATTTACACAACAAAACAATCGGAGGTTGATAGCAAAATGTCAAAACCCCTCAAAGTAATTATTTTTACGACCAATGATTTCTTTGAGAATGTTGTTAATTTTTATCGTGGTGTCGGAAGAGAATATAGAATGCCCGGTGGTGGAAAACCCATGAAACTCTCCTCGGGACAGGAGCTCAGGGAAGCCTATTTTATCTTGGACGACGGGGCCGACATCATGACTTCGAAACACTGGATTAAGATTCAGCGGCCTTATCTTAGCAGGGAGCGAACGAAAGAGGGTTTCCAAGGGAAGTATGGTCCTGTCCGTGAAATCACCGCAATCATTGAAGAAGATAAAAGAAGATATCCTTAAAATATAAGTTAGTGGTTCCAAACATTCATTTCACCGTTCATCACAAACTTTTTTAGTTTTCCTGTCTTTTAGAAAAGTGCTCTAAAGATCAAAGGCGAATCTTTTGTATTGCCTTTTTCTCAGATTTGTTTAGAATGAGAACAGGTCATATTAGGAGGGAATGACATGTCAAATTTCTGGGACGGGAAAATACCTTGCTGGACTATTTTTAATTGTTCGAAGTATGTCTATCCCCATTGCCCAGCGTATCTTCATCAGGAGAGCCCCTGCTGGGAGAGCGCCTATACACAGAATGAGGTTCTGCTCGGCATCAAAAGAGATTGCAAAACTTGCAAGGTCTTTAAACTTTATTCTGTTTCTAAAACTGATCTTCGTCCAACAATCTCCTCGTTAAAAGATTCTCAATAGAAAAGGGAATAAACTACCCCTTCTATTTCCTTCTATCTTTCTTTTTAAACCAGATCCAACAATGAATTTTAAAATGCCTCTTACGAGGGGTAGGGGCGATGAGAACTATTTCATTTATCTATGATCTAAATCCAACCTCTTAAAAAGTAAAATTTACAATTGATAGAACATGGGGGGTGGAGATTTTATAGAAAGTAGAAGGCTACACATGAGCATGGGAAAAAAGGGGCAAAGGCCGAAGAAAGTTGGGGGGGAATTTGTTTGATTTTCTCCGGCGTGCCCCAATGTCTGGGGAAATGGGTAGGCAAGTTTCATTCCAGTTGGGAATGTTTATAAAAGATATTCAAATTAAGTTTATAAAATTCATAGTTGGTAAATATTCCTTGATTGTTTGCTTAGTTCTAAAAACCCGAAGGGCAGAGTTCCACGGGCTTTGCCCGTGGGTGAATGGGAATTCGCCCATAGGGCGTCAAGCATAGCTTGTGTTTTGGAATGAGTGCCACGGGCTCTGCCCGTGGGTATCTACAGGGAAAACTCAACAAAATATTTCTCAACTTTTATTAGAATGATCCTCAAAGGTTTAATAGGTTAGGATTTTAATGACGGCATTAGCACATTCCTGAGGATTATCCCGCACTCCATTTCAAAGGAATACCCTTATTGATACGTTCGACGGCGCCAAACCCCGATTTTTAAACCGGGGTTAAAAGCACCGCTCAGTATCAATCCCTGCCTACCGGCCCCGTCCTGACCGAGGGCGGGGCCGGCATCCTGAGCACACCCCTGGCGCTTGTCCTGAGGGCAGTCGAAGGATGAGACCGGGGAGTCGAATGGGTTGATTTTTTGATATTAAAAAGGTATAAAGGGTTAGCATCTCCTCTAAATATTTAGGCTTTTTTGGAAAACCCTTAAGAATCTCAGAGAAAGTAAATGCGTTCCATCCTTCGAAAAACCTCTTTATTTTTTAAGGTTATCTCTGTCAGCAGTTTGATCTTGATTGTTGCTATCTCTGCTAATGTCTTGTGGAATACGGGCCTTCATGAAGCCAGCGTAGAGAAATTAACCCATGAAAAAACTAAGATTATTGCAGAGTTTATCGAGGAGAATGTTATCCAGGCAATGGAAAAGGGAAGACATTTTGATATGCATCGCATTTTAAAAAATTACGCTATCTACAAGGATATCCGGAAGATTACCCTCATAAGCATGGATGGAACGATCAAGGCATCGACACAGGGTGATGAATTAAACAAGAAGGTCGGGAACGTCGAGTTCTTATTAAGGAATCGCCATTTTACCCAGGGAGAAATGACCGAGGGGAAGGACGGAAAGAAAGAAAGGGAAAGGATTTACTTTTTCAACACACCAATTTTGAACAGACCAGAATGTTTCCAGTGCCATGACAAAGGGGAAAAGATCGTTGGCGTCCTGACCGTGTCCAACTCTTTAAAAGAAATGGATACGATGATTTCGATGATTGAGATTCACTCGATTATCCTTGCCATCATTACCATTATATTTCTATCTTTTGTGCTGGGTTTTTTATTTTTTAAATTTATTAACCTCCCGATCAAGAAGTTGACAGAGACAATGAAGAAAGCGGAGGAGGGCGATTTAAGTGTAAGGGTGGATGTGAAGAGCCAAGACGAAATGGGCAATCTGGGGAAAAATCTCAACATCATGATCGAGAAGCTCAATTTGGCAAAGCAAGAGGCAGAGCAATATCATCAGGAACTGATACAGAGGGCGTCTCGGTTGGCTTCCATCGGGGAATTGGCCTCTGGGATTGCCCATGAGATTAGAAATCCCTTGGCAGGAATACAAGGGGCTATTCAAATTTTGGCAGATGGATTCTCTAAAGAAGATCCCCGAATCCAAGTGACGGATGAGATTCAAAAACAGATCTTTAAATTGGAGCGACTGGTAAAGGATCTCTTGAACTATGCCAAACCTGTTCCAGCCAATTATTTGCCGACGGACATCAATCAATTGGTCGATAAAGTTCTCTCTTTCTTTATGACCCAACGAGGAAGATCATTGGGTTTAAAAATTGAGAAGAGATTTTTTTCTTCCCTTCCCAAGTCGATGATCGATCCAAATTCTATGGAGCAGGCTTTTTTAAATATTGTCCTTAATGCCCAGAAAGCCATGCCAAAAGGGGGGACGTTTACCATCTCAACGGTTGCCCTTCCCCAGAGGAGAGACGACGGGAAAGAAATTCAAGAAGTCCAGATCATTTTTGAGGATACAGGGGTTGGAATCCCGGAGGAGAGCGTGCCTAAAATTTTCAATCCCTTCTTCTCAACTCGTCCGGATGGAACCGGGTTGGGACTGTCCATCACCAAAAATATTGTGGAGCAACAGGGGGGGAAGATAGAGGTGGAGAGCCAAGTCAATGTGGGAACGAAATTTATCATCACGCTCCCTGCCATCACGCAAAACGCATAGAATAAAGAGCAAAGAGCATAGGGCATATTAAAGTGACTAAATTGCCTAACGTGCCTAGAGTTAAAAGTGCCTAAGGTATCATGAATAATAAAGAGTTTTCCAAATTACTTGAGAAGAGGACTCGGGATTTTGGGGTCAGGATTATCCGATTATCAGCTTCCTTGCCTGATACGCCTGAGGGAAGGGAGATAAGGAGACAGATTACCAAATCAGGGACTTCCATAGGAGCGAATTACCGTGAGGCAAATAGGGCAAGGAGCAAAGCCGATTTTAGAAATAAAATTAGGATTTGCGAGGGCGAGACAAGCGAAACTCAATATTGGTTAGAGATGATTGTCGAAGTAGGTTGGTTGTCAAAAGAAGAAGTGAAATTTGAATTTAAAGAATGCGGCGAGTTACTTGCCATTTTTACTTCAATTAGCAAGAAATCGTGAAAAGAACTTTAGCTCAATTTAGTTCACTGTAGGCACTTTAGTCACTTGAGGTGATGGATGTCAGAAGCACGTATCTTAGTGGTAGACGATGAGTATTTGATCCGGTGGACCCTCCAGCAAAACTTGGAAAAGCAAGGGTATGAAGTGATCCTTGCAGAGACAGGAGAAGAGGCACTGGAAAAAGTAAAAGAGGAGGCACCGGATTTAGCCCTTCTCGATATCAAACTGCCCGGGATGGACGGCTACGAAGTTCTCGAGAAGGCGCTTAAGATCGATGAGGGCCTTATCCCGATCATGATCACCGCATTTGACGAAGTGGAGAAAGTAGTTAAGGCGATGAGATTAGGAGCCTTTGACTATATCACCAAACCGTTTGACTTTAGTAAGGTTTACTTATCCATCCAGAAGGCTTTGGAAACCTCCCAACTCAAGAGAGAGGTTAAGCATCTCAGAAAAGAAAAGAAAAGTTGGTCTGGGATCGATCATATTATCGCTGTGAGCGATGAGATGGGAAGGGTTCTCCAGATTTCCGAAAAGATCGCTCAAAGTGAGGCAGCCACCGTACTGATTCAAGGGGAGAGCGGGACAGGAAAAGAAGTGATCGCGCATCTCATCCATGAGCGCAGTAATAGGCAGAAGATGTCCTTTATTACGGTCAATTGTGCCAATTTCCCGGAGCAGATGCTGGAGAATGAACTATGCGGTCATGAGAAAGGAGCGTTCACCGACGCCAAGGAGGTCAAGAAGGGACTTCTTGAAGTAGCGGATAAGGGAACCCTGTTTTTGGATGAGATCGGGGATATGAACCTGAACCTCCAAGGAAAGATTTTGAGACTGGTGGAACAGAAGACTTTCAGAAGAATCGGTGGGCTCAAAGACATCCAGGTCGATGTCAGGATCATCACAGCGACCAATAAAGACCTTATCAAATTGAAGGAAGAAGGAATATTTAGAGAAGACCTTTTCTATAGGATTAATGTCGCTTCCATTAGACTTCCTCCCCTTCGAGAGAGGCCGAGTGATATTCTTCCCCTGACCAAATACTTCATGCAAAAATATAACGAGGAATTCCATAAAAATGTCCAGATCATTTCAAAAGGGGTAGAGGACTTCCTCGGGAATTATAATTGGCCTGGTAATGTAAGGGAGTTGAAAAATGTGATCGAACGGGCAATGATTCTCGTTGAAGATGATACCCTTCTTATGGAACACCTACCCATAGAGATTCTTGGTCAGGCTTCAAAACGGGGGGGTTCGATCGAGGGAATTCGAATCCCACCGGAAGGGATTTCGATGGAAAAGGTCGAAGAAGCCCTGGTGAAACAAGCCCTTAAAATGACCAATGGCAATCAAACCAAAGCAGCCAAACTTTTAGATATCAGTCGAGATGCCCTCCGGTACCGAATGCAGAAATTTGGCCTTCTCGAATCTTAATATGCCAACGCTGGCGGCAGAGCCTCATTCCTAACCTGAACACACTCCAAAATTAAATGAATTGTGGTCCCCTCTTTAAGGAAGAGGCAACGGCGTAATTCAACCTTCAGGATGAATGACGCCTTGAACGGAGCACGGAATTATAATCACCCCCATTGGAATCTTGACTCTAATGCTTGCTGATTCTCTTCGGTTCTGAAATAGGTCATCCAATTCATCTTTCTTCTTCATCCATGCGGAAACCCTTGATCAAGTTAACCATAAATGGGATAATTATCTTCCGGCCTGAGGGGGTTTGAGTTTACTGTATTATAGGATACTATAAAACTCGACAGCAGGAAACCGGTCGGCTTTTCAAACCGGGTCTCATTGCTATCCGCTATCAGTTGATTTTAAGTTCAATCTCGAGCTCATGGGAGAAGAAGTAAATTCATTCTGGTCAAAACCTTGGCAGCCTTTCTGCTGGGCAGCAGCCTATCTGTTGATTGCAGGGGTGATCCAGTTTTTTTTCGTCTCAGTTCCCTATGACGCTGATACCGCATTTCATGTTGCTGTTGGACGTCTTATTCAGGAACACGGATTCCTGAAGGCCTTCCCTTGGACCCCCTTTAGTTGGCTGGCAGACCATTACGCCGATAAAGAGCTTTTGTTACATCTGCTATTTGTCCCCCTGGCCAAGGTCAGCTGGATTACAGCCGCAAAAATGGTTGGGACGTTTCTTGGGGCAATCCTGCTTTTTGGGCTTTATGTTATCTTGAGAGCAGAGAAGGTTCAGCTTGCGGGAGTCTGGGCTTTCTTACCCCTCATCGCCTCGGACGTTTTCCTCTTCCGGTTCTCCCTCGTCCGGCCCCATCTTTTGTCGATTCCCCTTGCATTCTTACTATTGTGGGCAGCAGCGCGCAGACGACTTATCCTTTTAGCTCTGATTTCAGCCCTCTATCCATGGTCCTATGTAGCTTTCTGGCAACTTCCAATCCTACTTCTTGTTGCGGTTGAAACAGCACGCATTCTTTCCGGTGAGCGTGTTCAATGGAAGCCGATCACAGCGACTTTTGCAGGAATTTTTCTGGGCTGGGTACTTCACCCAAACTCAGTGAACTTGTTAAAATTTAACTGGATCGTGGTCGATATCCTTTTCAAAAATGCATGGCAATCCAAGGAAGGGATTGAATTAGGCATAGAGTTCCTTCCTTTCACAATGACCCAGTGGATGGAGTGGCTTCTTGTCTGTGTCTTCATGGCGATGGTTGGTCTTGTCTTCGCTTGGCGAAACCGAAAAAAGGATTATCTGTCACTGACCTTCGCTTTAGTTACGGTTTTTTTTGGTATACTCACGGGATTGACGGCAAGGTTTGCTGAGTATTTCATACCTTTCTCTGTAGCGACGTTTGCCCTTGCGATGCGTTGGGTTCCGTGGAAAGCCTTGCCAGCCATAGTGCTTTGCGTCGTGTTGCCTTACACAGGGTTTCCATTAACCGAGACCCTCCACGGGTTAGGGATAAAGATAAACCGAATACCTCCTCCCCTCGTCTCTCAGCTCCAACAACAGATTCCGAAAGGTTCACAGATCTTCACGACGGAGTGGGGTCACACTGGTACCCTTATGTTGGCGCTTCCAGACCGAAAATTCATTGTTGCCCTTGACCCCTCTCTTTTCTTAGTGAAGAACCCAGCGTTATATCAGATCTGGTACGACCTCCCCCGCAACCCAAAGCCGGGAATGGCTGAGACCATCCGGAAAAAATTCGGTGCCCGTCTCGTGATCAGCTTTTGGGAGGTGCGCTATGATGAATTCTACTATCGGCTTTCTTTAGAGCCAGGGGTTCGAACCTTACTTGCATCTCCTCTTTGGATGGTCTACGATCTGGGCCCCCCACAAGATAAAAATAATTAAAGGGTAATTTTAGTAAGCGCTTAAAAAAGTTATTGGGTTCGGCTGAGCCTCGTTCCCCCAAGGTGGTCGGCGTGGTCTTTTTTACCCCGTCTTGATTTGGCATTCACGTTTACGAACGTCGGGTACGTTTACTCTCACGAAACGTCCAATAGGCATTGAAGAAGTAATTGACGAAGGTCGCAGGGATAATCCCTATGAACTGATGAACTTGGGGTTTGACCTCTGGAAAAAACAGCGTCAATAAGGCAAAGGTGGAGTAGCTGACAGCAAGTGCTAAAAATGAGATCACATTGAACTTCAACGCCTTGATCCCCTTCTTTCCCTTCGTATTTTGCCATCGAAAAGTCCAGCGGTCATTGAGCAGAAAGTTCCACAGAATGGAGATTTCAATGGCAAGGGGAGAAGCGATGTATTTGTTGAGGCCGATCCATAAAAGCAGTGTAAAACACCCAAGGTTGATGACCACTCCTGACGCACCGACCATGCAGAATTTGATAAACGTTTTGAGGCTCTGTAATCGGATCCACCAAGCATTCAGGATGAACTCGACAATGTCAGAGAGCCCCAGCTTGGACTCTCCGCGAGTTCTGTCAGTGAACTGGACAGGTATCTCTTTGACAATGGCGCCGCTAAGGACCACTGCATGTAAGAGCGCGACTTGAAACGAATAACCCTGGACTTTGAGACCAGAAAGGTCAATTTCTCTCAGGACAGAGCTACGAATAGCTCGAAAGCCGGCCGTGCAATCCTTGATGCTGTATAAGCCGGCCAGGTATCTTGCCACAAGATTTCCGAAGAGAGAGTTCATCCGTCGAAAGAAGCCCCACTCCTCAGGAATCGTTCCCCCACGAACATATCGGCTTCCAATCACAAAATCGTTGCCTTCATCAAGGGTGGCCACCATGCGTGGCACGTCCTCAGGTTTGTGCGAAAAATCTGCATCCATCTCAAAAACCGCGTCTGCTTTAAGAACGGATAGGGCATAGTCCATCCCGCGGATGTAAGCGGCCCCGAGCCCACTCTTCTCCCCAGTGAGCAGATAGAGGTTGCCATATCGTTCCATTTCTTTCCTGACCACCGCTTCCGTGCCATCCGGAGAGTGATCGTCAACAACAAGGATGTTCATGTCGTGACCAGGAATCTGTTGGAACTGCTGCTGTAGAGCTTTAATAAGAGGGCCGATATTCTCTCGTTCATTATAAGTCGGAATGATGATCACTATTTTCATTCAGTCAACTCTTGGGGGCTTAAATCCAACCGTGTGCGGGGGAAAGATCGGACCCATTTCATGGTTGTTCAAAACCCAGTTTCACCGTCAGAGCCGTCTCTTCCATGGCTTCCCCTGTACAGCCTTTTCCCCGAATGCAATCCGTGTCTGCCTGGCGATTGATCCAGAAATGGAGGATGCTGTAAAGAGGCATATTTCCGACCTCGAATACGATCATCTTTGACGGGTCATTGTACGTGAAGAAGTCGTATTCGTCCCGAGTCTTTTTGCCAGAAGCATATGTTCCTTTGCCTTGTCCAAGGCCCCTGTTATTCGATAAGCGTTGGCAAGGTTATGATGTGCATAGGGGTCGGCCGGATTAAGACGAACAGCCTCCTGGAGATGCTCAATCGCCTTGTCCATCAACCCTTTCTCCCCGTAAGCAATCCCAAGATTGAGGTGGGCGTCAGCATCTTCTGGTCTCAGTTTTATAGCAGTCCTAAACTGAACGATAGCTTCGTCGAGCATCCCTTTACTGCTGTAAGCCATTCCCAGGGTTACGTAAGTGGCTGACCTGGGTTTGAGACTCAGTGCGATTCGAAACTGCTCAATCGCTTGATCTACCATTCCTTTTTTTTCATAAGCGACCCCCAGATTGTGATGGGCCCCTGCGTAGTCAGGCTTCAACCTTAAGGCGGTCTGTAGATGCTCAATTGCTTTGTCTATCTCTCCTCTTTCAATATAAACAATTCCCAAATTGTTGTGAGGCGTTTCACTATCAGGGGACTTATTCACCGTATCAGACCAGAGATCATACTCTGATCTCCAAACCCTATTTCGTTGCGCGGTGCCAAAGCCATAAAGGCATAAGACCGCCACCAAAAGGATCATCATTATGAGAGCGAAACCCTTTTTGGTTCTTCCCAGATATACCCCCGTCAAGGCCACTAAGAATACAAAACCGAATGACGGAAAATAGAGGTAACGTTCTGCGAAGGTGTCTTGCCCAAGGGCTGGGATGTAGAGGGCGGGGACTAAAGGCAACACAACCAGGCACAGACCAAAGAATGCCACTCTGTTCTTTTTCAGCAATATGAGACCGAGAGCCCCAAAGGCTGCCGCAACACCAAGAGACACAATGCCTGTTGCCTCAAACATTGAGGTGATGGGGTGGAAGATATAAGAGGCGCTCAGGTTGACCGGTAGCAGAAGTTTCCCCATGTATTGGGCGAAAAGGGGAAAGATATTGATTACATATTGATAAGTACTCAACTCGCTGTGCCTTTTGAAAGGGGCAAATCCTCCCAGCACAGAGAATCGCGCCAGAAGATACACGAGGCAAAGTAGAAAGTAGGGAACATAAAACTTGATGCGCCGGACACTCAGCCGATAAAGGACAAAGTCATAAAGAATGGGAAGAAGGGGCACGATTAAGGCGGTCTCCTTAGAGAAAATGGCTAGAGAAAAGAAAGCAAGAGATAAAAGATAGGGTGCCCGTGTCAGTCCTCCGCTGTTTAATCTCATGTAATAGAAAAAAGAAAGGAGGCTGAAGCATGTAGCCATCAGACCTGGAATCCCGGCCACCCATGCCACTTCTTCCGTGTGGATCGGGTGTGCGGCAAACAGGAGGGCGGCTGCAAGGGAAGGGAAATATGGAGAATAAGGCGTTGAAGAACGATCTTTACTAAACAAATGGAAGGTGATTAAAAAAACGAGAATGGAAATGGCGGCATGGAAAAGGATATTGACAAGATGAAAACCCAACGGCCTGAGGCCGAAAATATGGTAGATTACCATGTTCGCAAGGTGCATCGCGGGCCGATAGTAATGCCATCCCCCCTCCTCTTGCGCAAAACTCCAGAAGTCCTTCGAGAGAATATCCGGGAGATACTTCACGTCTGTGATCCATCGGTTTCCGACGATCTGATGGAGGTCATCATAAACAAAATCATTGAAAAGAGTATTAAAATAAATTGAGAATGAGACGAAGCCAACAATCAGGATGAAAATCAAATTCCATTCCCCCGGGAGAGCCTTCATCTTGATGAAGGAGGAGATCCTGCTTTTCTCGAAGACCTTTGTACCGTTGTTCATCTCTTTTTCGATAACTGTTTTTTCAGCTTTTCAACCCCACCCAAAAGGGCTCCCGCTCAGTTTTTTTCATCATCGAATGTCTAGGAGGCCCAAAGGGTTAAATCTTTCCAATCTTAATATTACAAACAATCCATTCAAATTCAATGCCCTTTTGCAATCTAACAGGAATTCCTGGTGGAGTAGGATGAGCCTATTTTCTTTGCTTAAGAACTTCTATCCAGTGGCGTGCCGCTTCTAAATCTGGCCTCAACCTGAGTGCCTTTAAAAAATGCTTGATTGCCTCCTCAACCTTGTTTTGCCTTGCCAAAGCGACACCAAGGTTAAAATGCGCTTCAACAGAATTGGGATCAATAACAACGGCCTCACTGAAACAGCGGATTGCCTCATCGATTCTTTCTGCTCGGGCAAACGCAGCCCCCATGTTGATGGGACCCTTCACGGAATAAGGTTCCAGTTGGAGGAATCTATCATAGTGCTTTAACGCGCTGTCATACTCTCCTTTGCTCACCAGTAGAATCCCTAAATTTAGATGCACATCGGCATAATTTGGATCAATTTTGAGGGCTTCTTCATAATGGGTAATTGCCTCATCCGTTCTCCCAAGGTTAACCAGAGCCCTTCCCATATTTCCGTGGGCGAGAGCGTAGTCGGGTATCAGCTTGAGCGCTTCGGAATAGTGCTCAAGTGCATCCTCGAACTTTCCTTGGTGTGCAAGGGCAGCTCCTAGATTGACATGGGCTGTTGCGGATTTAGGCCATGAGTGAAGCGCTTTCTTATACTCGAGGATTGCCTCATCCAATCTTCCCTGGTCAGCCAGCGCAATCCCATAATTATTGTGGATCAGGTAGTTTCCGTTGGTTACTTGAAGGGTATGCCGGTAAAGGGAAAGGTTGTTCTTCCAGTAACCAAGTTGCTGCCATGTTACTGCAGTTGATGCTGAGATTACCAGGCCTGCGAGAATGGCGAAAATCATTTTCCTGTAGCGCAGGCCAAGACAGAGTTCAGAACAACCCCAGGCACAAATAATAAAAAGACCTATGAGAGGGAGATAAGTGTACCGGTCTGCTATCGATTGACCCCCCACTTGGATAAGGCCGATCACTGGCACGAGCGTCAAAATAAACCAGAACCAGCCTGTTAGCAGATAGGGATAACGCTGCCTATACCTTATTGCCACCAAGGAAATAAACACTATTAGAATGCAAGAACTGAGGACCTGCCATAGCGGGAGTGATAAAGGAAACGGATAGAGAATAGCGAGGTCATTGGGCCAAATCGTCTTGCCGAGGTATTTTACGTATGAAACGATAGCATTTTCGATACGAAGTCCGAAGGGAATAACAGCAAGGGATTTAATGGTTCCCCCTTTCCCTTGGGCATAGAGGGTGATCATGGCTGATAGAGCAGAGCAAAACAGAAAAGGGATCTTTTCCTTCACCAGAGA
>Ga0031653_10000108_pt1 | contig 13791 bp, 10 predicted proteins | sample FrelakmetBRP12BR_FD_55210 | JGI IMG/M metagenome (GOLD analysis project Ga0031653, IMG submission 55210) | Freshwater lake sediment microbial communities from the University of Notre Dame, USA, for methane emissions studies - BRP12 BR | ecosystem: Environmental > Aquatic > Freshwater > Lake >... | reverse complement strand
TTCTTCAATGACAAACGTTTCATAGAGATTGAAGGGAATGCGAAGCAGATTTGTAAAAACCGAAATCACAGCAAAGAATATCAAGCCGCTTGCAATCGGCCTATATTCCGATGAACTGAAGATCCTCACCAGCCATGGCAAGAATCCGGAGAGTAAAATGGCCAGAAAAAGTCCCTGGTTTGCTACAGTAGCAATCATTTGAAAATTTTCAGAATCGACTGTATAAGCAGAAATTCTTTTGAGTTTCTCAGGATCGATGATATCCCGAAAAACTTCTGGGGCTGTCTCCCCATGTTGGCGGAGGTAAGAAAGATTAAGCCAGTTAAGATAGATTTGAGTCGCAGACCTTAAGAAAAAACCGAAGAGAAAAACCTGAAGCAAGAAATTAAATTGAATCATGAGGGAAGGATATTTTTTCTTGATCCACTAGGCTAATCAAAAATTTTGCCTGGGTTCATGATGCCGTTGGGATCTAAAAGTTTTTTAATCTGCTTCATCAAGGTGAGACTTTCCCCGTGCTCTTTCTTCATAAACTTTTTCTTTCCGATTCCGATTCCATGTTCTCCTGTTGCCGTACCACCACATTCCAGGGCAAAATGAACAATCTCTTCCTCTGCCTCCCAAACTTTTTGCCATTGTGCCTCCTCTTCAGGATTACCCAAAATCTCCATATGAAGATTGCCGCTTCCCGCATGGCCGAAGGCATAGCCCTTTAATCCTCTGTTCGCAACACTCTTCTGACCCCATTCCACCATATCCGAATATTTTGAGATAGGGACAGCCGTATCAATCACCAGAGGATAAAAACCAAGATTGTTCACCTTAATGGATTCCCTGATTCCATACCGCCCCTCCCAGAGACGGTTGCGCTCCTCCCTTCCAATGCCTGAATCGAACCGAAGAGATCGATTCTCATTGCAAATCTCCTTAACGATCTCCAACTCTTCTTTCAAACCAGCTCCGCTTGCACCGTGAAACTCAATGAATAGAGTTGGTCTTTCTTCTAAAGAGAGCTTTTTAAACTGGTTGACGACCTGAACCGTGGAAGCATCCAGGAATTCCAACGCTGCCGGAGACAGTCCGGAGCGCATGATCTGGAAAACAGTATCTGTGGCTTCACGGATGGAATTGAATTGTGCGATGGCTGCCATGAACTCCGCAGGAAGGCCGATCAGGCGAAGCGTGACCTCTGTCATGACACCCAATGTTCCTTCTGAACCAACAAAGAGACGGCAGAGATCATAGCCAGATGAAGTCTTAACTGCATTCGTTCCAACATGGATGATCTCCCCAGAAGGAAGAACCACCACCATGCTCAAGACAAAATCTTTGGTCGCTCCGTACTTAATCGTCCTAATCCCACTGGCATTATTACCCACCATACCCCCAATGGTGGCTGACGCTCCAGGGTCGGGTGGAAAGAAGAGGCCGTGACGGGAAAGGGTTTGATTTAACTCCTTATAGATGACTCCCGCTTCAACACGAACCTGAAGATCCTCTGCCCTTAACTCCAGGATACGGTTCATTTGTTGAAAATCTAAAACAATCCCTCCCTCGACGGGGATGGGATTGCCTTCTAAACTCGTCCCAGCACCCCAAGGAGTAATAGGGATCCGCTTCTTATTGGCCAATTTGAGAATCTCACTGATCTCTTCTGCATTAAGTGGCCAAACCACCACATCGGGATTTTGTCTTTGATGAAAAGACTCGTCTTTACTGTGGAGCTCAAGGATCGATTCACCGGTAGAGATCCTTTCGGGTCCGACAATCTTCTCGATAAACTCTAATTCTTTATACGTCACCCTTCCATATTCCATTAAAGGATTCTCAATCCTTCGACTATCCGGTCCGAAGGACTGAGAATTGACCATTGTCGAAGGATGCGGGGTTAACCCTGAGCAGCGCTTGGTGCCATTGAACGGGTCAATCTCCCAACTGTTTCTCCATGCGGAACATCAAAGCCTTTGATTTCTCAATCCCCTTTCGCTTATGGATGAGCCAATCTTTGTTAGCCGTCACTTTCTTTTGAAGCGATGTAATATTCTCANTTACCCTTTTCATCGAAGGTGTCCCAATAGATAGGATCTGAGACAGTATTCTCTCCGGTTTTTGCGTTTTCTCTACATCTCCTTCTGTGACCAGAATATGGATCTTCATTTCCCCAAGGGCCTTCTTTAAACTCTGATAAGAAACCTTGTCCTTCCCTTCTTTCTCTGAATATTTGACCGCTCTCTCCATGACCATTTTTGCTTTTCGCAACGGAAGGGAACCTTGATGGACCATCCACTCCATCAAAGAGGTCGCACCCGCAAACTCCTCCTGGGCCTGCTTAAACATTTGAACCTTATTGACCTTGAGGAGTTGGATAACCTCTGTCATCACAGAGAGGGCAGGCTTCGATTCGTCCACCAAGTCCATGATCCAATACTTGGTCCATTGGGTATCCCGGTTATATCCCATGAAGAGAGACTTGCCTGTGGAGAGGAGGGTGACCACCATTCCATGGGCAAAAGAGGTTTTTGCTTTGATCACCTCTAAGGAACAGGGATTCCGCTTCTGCGGCATGATCGAACTGCCGGTACAATGTCGGTCATTCAGTCGGATCATATTGAATTCGCGTGTGGATAAAAGTATAAAGGTCTGGGCCATCGTCGAGAGATGATCCATCATCACGGCTACATCATAGGCCAGTTCTGCTTCGGGTTCCCATCGTTGGGTAATAGGATCCGTCACATTCTCTGTGGGCCCATCAAATCCAAGGAGCTTTGAGGTCAACTTCCGATCCANGTTGAAAGTCGTCCCATAGCCTGCTGCCGCTCCNAAAGGATTTTTATTGAAGAGATTGAACCAGTGTGCAAATCTCTGGACATCTCGTTCAAAGGATTCAGCAAAAGAAAGNAGAAGATGACCGAACGTCGTGGCNACNGCATGCTGATGATGGGTATAACCAGGCATGACGGTTNAACAGTGCTCTTCAGCCTTTTGAAGAAGTGCCTCCATCAAAAAGATCGATCCNTCGACAAATTCAAAAACCTGATCCCGAAGATAAAGACGCATATCGAGGACAATCTGATCGTTCCGACTTCTACCGGTATGGACCTTTCCCCCGGATTCAATACCCAACCGCTCAATAAGGAAACTCTCGATGTTGGAGTGGACATCCTCCTTGGACGCATCCAATCCAAACTTTCCTTTTTGATAAAGCGCCTCTATTTCCCTTAATCCTTTAAGAATTTTCTTTCCATCCTGTTTGGACAGGATACCTTGACGACAGAGCATGAGGACGTGGGCTCGATTTCCCAATAGATCATAAGGGATTAATTGCTCGTCACACGGAGGGATCCCTCTGACATCTCTTCCCGAAAGAAAATCAACCATCTCCTTAGAGGGCAGTTCTTCAAACCGCCCACCCCATAGCTTTTCAATCTTCATCGAATGACCCCCTCTACTTTGTTTTCCTTTTGGCTAAAATTTCAAAGGGAAGTCCACGAACGAACGCCGCATCGGCACAGCGTCTCTGATCAAAACCGGTGGCTTTAATGGAACGGATCTCTGGTGAGAAGAGGCTTGTCTTCGATTCCCGATAGACGATCTCAATGTTTCCCTTAAAGAGTTTGATTTGATATTTCCCGTTAACCACTTTTTGAGACTGTTCGATGAAAGCATCCAGATCAGATCGCAAGGGGTGGTAAGCCATCCCATGGTAGATCAGGTAGGCCCACTTTTGATCGATGCCTCTTTTCACTTGAATCTCATCCTTGGTGAGGCAGAACTGTTCCAGGTCTCGATGAAGTTTGAGGATGATGGTCGCCCCCGGCGCTTCATAGATCTCCCGGCTCTTCAGATCCATAATCCCATCTTCAAACATGTCGATCTTGCCAATGGAATGCATCCCACCGAGGGTATTGAGGGCCGGGATGATCTCTCCCAAGTGTCTCNGCTTTTCATTTAATTTAGTGGGAATCCCTCTCTCAAATTCCAAGGTAACAAAAGAGGGTTCATCNGGAGCTCTTTCAATGGGCCAATACCACATCCAGATATCATCCGGGAGCGGTTGATTCAAGTCGATCGCCCCGCTTGCAATGGATCGACACCACATTGTCTTATCATCCCCTCCGGTAATCATCTCTGTTACGGGAACACCCCATGCCCGGCACAATGCCTCCTCTTCCAATCGGGTCAAATCGAAATCCCGTACCGGGACGAGGATTTTCAATTCGGGCGCAAACATCTTGAAGACATTGTGCATGCGATATTGATCATTTCCTTTTCCGCTGGATCCCTCGAGGATGGCATCGCACCCCTGTGCCCGAGCGACCTCTGCCACTTTCCGCGCGACGATCTGTCTGGTCATAGAGGTGGAGACAGGGTAACCCAGATAATCCGAGTTGGCTTGAATGGCCCGTGCGATCCAGACCTCGGTAAATTCCTTTCGAAGATCAAAAAAGAGGGGCTTTATTTTGAGAATCTTTGCTTTTCTCTGGGCCTCAAAGACCTCCCCTTCTCCTTGTCCGACATCAATCGTGATGGGAAGGATCTTGTTGGCCTTGTATTTTCTTCTGAGCAATTCAATCGCAAGAGAGGAATCCAATCCTCCAGAGTAGGCAACCGCTACCTTGTTCACTTTGGGTGTTTCAGTTTTTTCAATCTTCTTCAAAATCTTCCGGATATCCATAAAAGATTAACCTCCCGAGGAATTTGGATTGAGATGTTACCATAAAACAAGTGCTTAAACAATGTTTTTAAATTACAGTTTTTAAATTAAAACAAAATAGGATTAAGGGATGATGATCGACCCATCACGCCCCAGGTGATTTATTAGGGGTCAACGCCTTTTAGAACTTTAAATTGGCAGATAAAAAAGACAACCCCTTTCCAACTCTTTCTTACTGAAAGCGTGCTTCCTGAAATTTATCCTTCTTTATAAGCTTTCAAAGAATAATCCTCAAAAAGATAATTTTAACAATTCATTTTTTGATTGACTTGTTAAACATTTGATGGTATTTGCCTCAGGAAACAAAACTACCCGAGTCTCAATTAATCTAACTATCAAAACTTTAACCTTTTGGAGTGAGTTATGGGGGGAAAGAATCCAAAAGGTCCCAATATGAAGACTCAGGGAGATTTATATCTCTTGGAGGCTTTTAAATTTTTAAAGCCACTTTTTCTCATTTCAATAAATCTTATTATTAAGAAAGGAGAAAAAAATGAAGGTAACGAAATCTATTTTGTTGGCAATATTGCTATTAATACCACTTTCCGTCTTCGCCATTGATTTTTCTAAGGTTCCCCTCCCGGATGATTTAAATATTGTTCCTCCTGACTCCTCCCTACCAGAAAACATAAAAGCCCTATCCGGTAAGCGAGGCGGCGCATGGATGGTTGAGGAATTAAGACGAGGCGCAAAATCTACCGGCACATACGTCGTTCTGGTAGTTGAGAAAATATTAGACGAAAAAACCGCTGTTATCGTATATGGTACTACCGAAGGCTTCGGAATGAAAGCCGGCTTCTATAGAATAAAGGCCCAAATAGTTTTATCGGGCAAAGAAGTGATGCTTGAATGGGTATCAAAGGGGACCTCTAAAAAAACTTCCTTTCGCCTCAATGGAGACAAACTTGAAAATGAAATAACTGTGTCAGTCCCGGCAGCCACTTCGGGATATCTAAAATATTATATAACGATGTCCAGGATTCAATAATATTTTGGTGACATTCCTTAGAACTTAATTAGGGTTGGATTCTTTTAATTATCATTATGACTGGAGGTAAGTGATTATTTAATAATCAACCCTAAATCAATATTCGATTGTCAAAGAATAGGGCAGGGTCACCCATTAAAAGGCACCTGTCAAGAGTACTTCCTGTACTCTGCATTTTGAGATTTCGCCTTACAATACAACATTTCAAACGATAGTGCGCAAAATAAACAGGTAGGTATGACTTGCCAAAATGAAATTGAAATGGTGTCTTCTCCAAGAAGAAATATTTAACGGAATTATATCTTCCAAAAAAAACTAAAAAAAACTCTTGACATACCAAATTGATTTGTGTAATCTATTTTTGGGTTCAGAAATATCTCAGGATATTTCTGGAGGTTAAAAAGCTGGATGGTCGGGCCGCTATCTAAGATTTGGATAGCGGCCTTTTTTATTGGCTTCAAGGAGTGGGACTATATCTCTCGTGTCAGGGGAAAATAACCAAAAATCAGAAAAATTACAGAAAGGAGAGGCCAATGGGAAAAAGACTTATTTTATCATTCTTTTTGTCATTTCTTTTCATAGTTTGTTTAAGCTGCTCATCTAATTTACCAGATAATGGGGTCACGATTCTGAGACCAAATGCAAAAGATGTGGTCAAGGTAGGAGACTCTTTTGAGGTCCTCTGGAAAACGGAACCAGCGGAATCAGAATTTGGGGCGATGGTGACTATTGAGTTCTCAAGGGATGGGGGAAAATCCTGGGAAAAAGTGCAAGAAAATGTACAAAATAGTGGGAAATATGTATGGACCGTTCCAAAAGTGGAGCATAAGAAGTATGCGGCTACCAACAAAACATTTAAACTGAGAGTCATTTCCCAAAGTAAGCCGATCTACCGTGACACGTCAGACCTTTTTCTTGTAAGTACAGAAATAAAGAAATAAGTACATAACATCAACAATAGTAGCTTTTTTATTACTTCCATTATCGCCTGAAAACCGAGAGACAAAATCTTTGGTGATGATGGCTTTCTATAAAATCTGGATGCATGACTTCATTTGGTAATCTTCAATCCTTAAAGCATCCCTTGACTCAACATTTGTAGGTGTTATTCGCACCCTCCTTTCTCAACTCTTCCTCCCTGCAACTTTCATTTTTACAAATCCGAAGAAATGTGTATAGTACCATTAGAAATGGTTGGCCGGCGGGCCTGCATTATAGAGGCTCTGCTCAACTTGGCTACTTAAAGTACCAACAATGGGGATCTTCTGAAAGATAATCTCCGGTTAGGGCAAGGGCTAAGCTACGGCAGCCTCGGCAATCTTCAATCTTACATCTTCCACATTTGCCTTTGAGGCTTTCCTTTTCCCTCAATTGTTCTAAAAGTTCTGACTTCTCCCATATCGTTTTTAAAGAATCCATTAAAAGGTTCCCTATGGAAATGGGAAACCTCCTGCATGGGAGGACATCACCATTTGGCATAACACAAATTCCGTCTTTTCCGATGACACAGGGAGCCCCTAAGAGCTCCGGTTCTTCCCCATTGAAACTCACCTGAAACGCTTGATAAGGAAGAAGGGAAGGTTCTTCACCATCGGGTGGGAAAAAATCCAAAAGCATTCCTATCATTTCCTTCCATTCTTCTTGACTGAGGACTTCGTTCTTGATCTCTTTTCCTCTGCCTAAAGGAATAAACCGTTCAATGATCAGTCCATCAATGCCCAAATCCTGACAGAGTTTAAAGAGAGATGGGAGGCTTTTAAAATTTCTTTTCATAATTGTAAACATCAAGAGGATCTCAAATCTTCCCATCTCTTTAATATAGGAAAAATTTTGAATTACCTTTTCAAAAGTCTTTTTCGAGCGAATTGCGTCATTCGTTTCTGCATCTCCTCCATCAAGAGAAATCTTCACTTTCTTTAATTTAGAAAAATCAGATAACCTTTTTATCATCGCTCGGTCAACGAGAAGACCGTTGGTAATGATTCCCAACTCTCCAACCTTTGATTGTCGGTCTAAATCGTTGAGGAGGTTAAAGAGATCTGGTTTTAATAAGGGCTCGCCACCCGTGAGATGAATACAGGCTTTTTTACCCCATTCCTTTAAAGTGAAAAGGACGTTATCAGATACCTTTTTAAGCTCTGACCAATCCAAATCGTTTCTCTTTGAAAAATCTTCTTGATAACAGTGGTGGCAGCGAAGATTACAGAGATTGGTGATGTGCCATTGAATATAAAAAGGATTATTCATTAATTATTACAGATTTTAGATTGAAAAATCTCAAATCTTGAATCTGAAATCTAAAATGAACGATAAGGTTATTTCCTTCTCGGTCTCTCCCCCAATGTCACTTTCACATCTATAAAATTATCCTTCCGAAACACTTTGAAAAGAGTCGTATCGCCCGGCTTCTTCTCACGAATATAATGGATCAATTCGTCATTGGTCTTAATCTCTTTTTGATCCACTTTTACCACAATATCTCCACCCACAAGCACAATCATATTGCCAACCTGAACCTGCTGATTTCCCCCTTTCAGACCGGCTTTATCAGCGGGACCACCTTTTACCACTTCCGAAATCATCGCTCCTCTTTCCATTTTAAGTTTGAGATATTTTGCCATCTCTGGGATGAGAGATTGAATGGTGGCACCTATATAAGGATAAATTACATAACCCTTTGAAATGAGTTCAGGAACCACTTGTTTTGCTGTATTAACAGGAATGGCAAAACCAATGCCCACACTTCCCCCGGTTGGGCTGATGATGGCACTATTAATTCCAACGATTTCTCCCTCTGAGTTGAGCAGGGGGCCTCCGGAGTTTCCTGGGTTGATAGCGGCATCAGTCTGAATGACATCTTCGATTAATGTCCCCACTTCAGAGCGAATGGTTCGACCGAGGGAGCTGATAATACCTGTGGTTAATGTTCTCTGCAAACCAAAGGGGTTCCCAATGGCCAGGACCTTCTGACCAATTCTCAAACTTTTTGAATCCCCCATTGAGATGACTTTCAATTTTTCCTTTGGGGCCTCAATCTTGATCACGGCCAGATCATTATCTGGATCTGATCCAATCAACTTAGCAGGCCACCTCGACCCATCCGCCAAGGTCACCTCTAATTTTTGAGCATTGGCGACCACGTGATGGTTGGTCAAGATATGGCCTTTCGTATCGATGATGGAACCGGACCCCGATCCCTGTGTTGGAAAGGCATTAAATAAAAAATCCATCTGGATAGCCGTGCTGGTGACGTTGACAACCCCATCCGCCACCTTTTCATAAACAGCGATATTATTCTTTTCGTCCTCCGTAATCGAGAAGGCTTTCCCCATACTCAAAAGTGTGATGAATAGAATGAGGAGGCTAATGAAGAATCGTTTTGAGATGAATTGCTTTCCTGAAATCATACTCCTTTCCCCCTTTCATGAATCTTGAAAAAACTTAATCTCCACAATTTGTCTCACCTCTGTCAATCCCAACCCTTATATCCTAGGAAGACCTGCTTCGTCAAAAACTCCTTCAAAAAGTGGCCCGCTGAGATAGCGTTCGCCAGAATCAGGTAGGATCACCACGATAGTCTTTCCATCAAACTTCCCACTTCTTGCAAGCCTGAGAGCCACTGCAATCGCTGCACCGCAACTGACGCCAGAAAGAATGCCTTCCTCCCGGGCAAGTCGCCTGGCATGTTCGATCGCCTCTTCGCTGGTGATCGTTTCCACGCGATCCACCATTGAGAGGTCGAGAGTGTCCGGAATAAATCCAGCACCAATTCCCTGAATCTTGTGAGGCCCGGGTTTAAGCTCCTGTCCTGCAAGGCGCTGCGTAATTAATGGGCTCTCAGCTGGTTCGACAGCAACACTGATAATCTTTTTATTCTTTTCTCCCTTAATATATCGTGAAACGCCTGAGATTGTACCTCCCGTTCCCACTCCAGAAACAAGGACATCAATCCCGCCATTTGTCTGGTTCCAGATCTCTGGACCTGTTGTCTTGAAATGAATCTCCGGGTTGGCAGGATTCTTAAACTGTTGGGGCATGTAGTAATTGGAACTCGATGCCACTATCCGCTCGGCTTCCTCTATCGCCCCTTTCATTCCTTTTGCCCCGGGAGTCAGGATGATGTTTGCTCCAAGAATAGCAAGCACCTTCCGCCTTTCCATAGACATGGTCTCAGGCATGGTGACATTCAGTTTATATCCTTTTGCAGCTGCCACATAAGCCAGGGCAATCCCAGTATTCCCACTTGTCGGTTCGATGATCTCCATCCCGGGTTTGAGCAGTCCCTGTTTTTCCGCTGTCCAGATCATATTGGCTCCGATCCGGCACTTGACGGAATAGGCGGGGTTACGACCTTCGATCTTGGCAAGGATCGTAGCCTTGAGTCCTTGAGCCATATTGTTGATCTTCACCAAGGGTGTGTTGCCGATTGATAATGAGTTGTCATCAAAATACTTTGTCATAGGATTCTCCTCTCTTTTATATTGGAATAATGGAAGAATGGAATACTGGAATATTGGATATTGAAAAAACAGTTTTTAATGCTCCACCCATCATTCCACCATTCCATCATTCCAATGTTCCATCGAAGTTAGTTCATTGGAGGTTTAAACCTCCTTAATCTCAGTGCATTTGAAACCACGGTGACTGATGAAAGCGCCATAGCTCCAGCGGCGAAGATCGGATTGAGGAGAATTCCGAAAAATGGAAAAAGAACTCCTGCAGCCACAGGAATGAGGATCGTATTATACGCAAAAGCCCAGAAGAGGTTCTGTTTAATATTCCGAATGGTCGCCTTACTTAATGCAATGGCGGTCACGATTCCTCTCAGGTCCCCACCGATCAGTGTGATATCTGAAGATTCCATTGCTACATCCGTTCCTGTCCCAATTGCAATTCCCACATCGGCCTGAGCTAAGGCAGGCGCATCATTAATACCATCCCCCACCATCCCAACTTTCCTGCCCTCTGATTGAAGCCGCTTGACCTCTTCTGTCTTCATCTCAGGAAGAACTTCTGCTAAAACCCGATCGACCCCAATCTGATTGGCGATGGCATTGGCAGTTCGTTGGTTATCACCTGTAAGCATCACGACTTCCAACCCCATTTGGTGAAAGGCTTCCACAGCTTTCTTAGAATTTTCCTTTAATGTATCTGCGACAGCAATAATCCCAGCTGCCTCTCCTTCCACTGCCAAAAACATGGAAGTTTTTCCTTCATTAGAAAGCTGCTCCGCTTTGTTTGATAAACCATTTAGACTCACCTTTTTTTCTTCCATCAGCCTCAAATTTCCGAGAAGGATTCTTTTTGAATCGATCGTTGCTTCGATGCCGAGTCCTGCGATAGCCTGGAAGTTTTTCGAATCCAAAAGGCTTAAATTCTCCTCTTTTGCCTTTTTAACGATAGACTCTCCCAAGGGATGTTCTGATCCTTTTTCTGCAGAAGCGGCCAAGGTTAAAATTTCTTTCTTTGAAAACTTTTCAGACTCAATAATATCTGTCACAGAGGGTTCACCTCTGGTCAATGTTCCAGTTTTATCTAAGACAATGGTATTCAATTGGTGCGCCATCTCCAGAGCCTCTCCCCCCCGAATCAAAATTCCATTTTCTGCGCCCTTCCCTGTTCCCACCATAATGGAGGTAGGGGTTGCCAATCCCAAAGCGCAAGGGCAGGCGATGATGAGGACAGCAACGAAATTAAGAAACGCATAGGTGAGGGCTGGATGAGGGCCCAAGAAATACCAGACGATAAACGTGAGGATCGCGATGGAGATGACAACTGGAACAAAATAGCTTGCAATCACATCGACCATCCGGGCAATGGGAGGTTTCGATCCCTGGGCCTCTTGAACCAGTCGTACAATCTGAGCAAGAACTGTATCCTTCCCAATCTTGGTCGCTTCAAATTTAAATGTCCCGGTCTTATTGATCGTTGCGCCAATAACAGGATCACCTGTCTTCTTCTCAATAGGTAAGGATTCCCCTGTCACCATCGACTCATCCACAGAGGAGTATCCCTCTCTGACAACGCCGTCTACCGGAATTTTCTCCCCAGGACGAACTACGATGACATCCCCGATGGCAACCTCTTCAACACGAATATCTACTTCGTTTCCATTTCGGATAACCCTCGCTGTTTTGGGCTGAAGGCCTATCAACTTTTTGATCGCCTCTGAAGTCTTCCCTTTTGCCCTCGCTTCCAAATATCTTCCGAAAAGGATGAGGACGATGATGGCCGCAGAGGTATCGAAATAGACATCCACCATCAGACCTTGAACCATGATCAGGTGAGGAGTAAAAGTCACAATGAGACTGTAGAGATAAGCCGCGGAGGTCCCGACAGCGATCAATGTGTTCATGTCGCTGGTCTTATGTTTGGTCGCCTTCCAGAACCCAATATAAAACTGCCGGCCAGCCCAGAATTGGATAGGAGTGGCCAATAGAAATTGAATGAAGAAATTTATCTCCCGGGATAGACCCGTCCATTTCTCCAGCAGTGAGGCACCATACATGAGAATGAGGATGGGAACGAGGAGAATAGCACCAATGATAAATTTTTGCTTTAGCTTAAGGAGTTCCGCTTCCCTGGCGAGCCTTTCTTTTTCAACAATATCCTCTTCCTTGACTTCGAGAACCTGATAACCCGCTTCCTGGACAGCCTTCTTAAGGTCCCTGATCGACACCTCTTCAGGAATATATTCAACCGATGCCCTTTCTGTGGCGAAGTTAACGCCTGCCTGAACCACCCCTTTCACAGAACTAAGAGCCTTCTCTACTTTCTTCACACAGGAGGTACAGGTCATCCCTTGAATGGGAAGAACCACCTTCTCCACTTTTGCCCCATAGCCCAGGTCTTTCACCTTTTCAATTAAATGGGAAACGTCGGTCCTACCCGGGTTGAAAAAAACAGTAGCTTTCTCTGCTGCAAAGTTGACCGTCGCTTGAGAAACACCTTCAACTTTAGTCAAACCTTTTTCGATCTTTGCTGCGCAACTCGCACAAGACATTCCGGTGATGGGAAGGGTAATTCGGTCTATCTTTCCTTCTGGATTTTTAGATTCCATGACAATCCTTTGATGTGGAGAAACTCTCTTCTAAATCCCTCCCCACCTCCCCTGCCTACCGGCAGGCAGGCTTTACAAAAGGGAAGAGACAATTCATTTCCCTTTTTATAGAGGGAGGGAAAGGGGAATTATTATTTTATTTCATAATAAATTCCTGCTGTCCTTTTCTGCTCTCCTATTTTAAAGAGAATCATCACCTGGTATTTCCCATTTTCTTTAAGATTGAAATAGGCATCATAACTTTTCATCATCTCCTCATATTTCATAGACTTCACCTGATCTTTTCCCTTGGGGTCAATCACTTTCATATTAATCTGAGCATTGGTAATTTCTTTTTGAGTCTTTTCGTCTTTTAATATCACTGTAATATTGTGGGTTGTCCCAGGTTCAGTATTTTCTTTCATCTTCATATCCTTGAGCATCTTCTTGTGTTCATCATTAGCCATGATCTGGAAAATAACCTTTGTTCCCTCTACAATCACCTCCTTGGTGTCCATCTTCATCGACCCACCTGTCGACATTCCTCCATGTGAATGCTGAGCCAGAGAAATCGACCTAAAGGTAAACAAACAAAAAAACAATATCCCCAGGACTGAAATCAACTTTTTCATAACAAAAACCTCCTTAAGATGCTTGATGAACCCATTTGTATTTTAGGCGTCCTATCTTACAAATATATTCATTGTTATTCTTAATTCAAGGATTCTGCTGAAAGTATTAATATAATTAATCACATGCGATTCCTTATGTTCTTACCAGATGCTATCCATTGAATAGTTATGCAGGGTGTATTGTTACTTGTTTTTTAACTTCAAAGTTCCATTTCCAGATCGCATAGATGGCAGGATAGACCACCAATTCCAGAATAAAAGAGGTGAAGATCCCTCCGATCATCGGCGCAGCAATGCGCTTCATGACATCGGCGCCAGCCCCAGTTGACCACATAATTGGTACCAAACCCATAAACATCACACCTACAGTCATCACCTTCGGCCGAAGCCGCTTGACAGCACCCTCCACAATCGCCTC
>Ga0031653_10000105_pt1 | contig 13900 bp, 9 predicted proteins | sample FrelakmetBRP12BR_FD_55210 | JGI IMG/M metagenome (GOLD analysis project Ga0031653, IMG submission 55210) | Freshwater lake sediment microbial communities from the University of Notre Dame, USA, for methane emissions studies - BRP12 BR | ecosystem: Environmental > Aquatic > Freshwater > Lake >... | reverse complement strand
AAACCCTGAGCCAGATTTCTTCACTCTCACTCCTTACAAGAATCTAGTAAAGATCTAATTTCATAATAATTCATAATAAAATGTTTGTTGGTGTCCGAAGGTATTTAAATAGTCTTCGGACACCAACAAAAGCGATTTCTAATCTTCTCAAACTTTTAAATTACCGTTTTGGAACATACGCTGGTGGCATACCATTGGTGGAAGTCCAATTCCAGGTAATAGAACCATCCGCATTCCGAGTCGGAGTCATTACTAAATTTTTGTTATCAATGGTAGTATCAATGGTGCCTGCTGATATGGTCGCAGTAATTACACCATTTGTCACATCCATAAGATTAATTCTTGAAAGAGCTGCCGTTGAGACGCCCAGACTGCTTTGAATCAATGCTTTGGTGCCGGCGGTAGGCAACAGATCTGTTTCCTGTATGTATGCCGCCACAGCGCTTGCCACATTACTCATACCATTTGTGACTTCGGTCAGTTTTGCTTTAATTGTTTGTGTCTTATACATCGGAATGGCAATAGCGGCCAAGATACCGATGATAGCGATAACGATTAACAATTCGATCAATGTGAAACCTTTTTCTTTCCTTAACATAATTAAAACCTCCTTTATTATTTTTTTAAATTGTCTTCTGTTTGTTTGTCCTGAAGCCCGTTTCGTTTAGTGTTGGAAGTTTAATGTGTAAAATCTGATAAATAAATCCTAAACCCAAACGGGCATCCTCACCCTTACCCTATAGACGTAACTGTTTTATGATCACCTCCTTCACAAAAATTTTATGATTAGTTTTTAGCATATTTTGTGCCAATATTTAATTTTTCCAGAATATTTTGTTAAATTGTTTAACTATTCAATGTTCTTTCATTTTTATTACTCTTTATTTTTTTAAAATATGACAAGTAAGTTCTTTCGGTGATTAAATTCATGAATAATTCACACTTTTTGTCTTTTCAATGACAATTTTTGTTAATGAAGAACTCTAAATACAAATACCTTTTAGATGTTTTTAGAACCGATAATTCCCTCTCTTTTTCTTATGATGATGGACTTAAGCTTTTTAAATTACCTTTAGACAAATTTTTTTAGCTGTAAATCCTGCATAATATATGCCGCAGGATTTGACTTAGAAGGACTTGTATGATAAAAAGCCAGCAATTTATTAATGAACTAAGTCGAAAGGTCTAGACAGTTCTGTCAAAAGGAAGGTTTTCCTTGAGTAGAATTAAGCATGAGGATTTCAGACAATGGAATGAGTTGATGGTGAAAAAGTTCGATCCAGATGCATTTCATCAGCATCCCAGCCCTTTTGTTCGTTTTATCGAACGTAAAAGGGTCAGGGCCATTGTCAAACTATTGAAAACCAATAAAGATGACCGTGTTATTGAAGTCGGCTGTGGAGCGGGAAACGTGATCGAAAAAGTATCTGTTGGACAGTTATTTGGTGTTGATATTTCCGATTTTATCCTTTACAAAGCAAAACAGAAACTTAGCGGGATGGTACACTTTTTTCAGGGAGATTTACAGAATCTTCCTTGTAAGAAGGAAATATTTACACACATTATTTGTTCGGAGGTTCTTGAACATCTCTTAGAACCTTTAATTGCACTTAATGAAATGAAACGAACTTTAGACCCTCAGGGTGTGGCAGTCATCTCAATACCCAACGAACTTTGGATTAATCGAATTAAGAGAATCTTGATAAAGATTGGAATATTTAACTGGTTGCTCCACAGAAAGGGAGAATATAGAGAAATGCCTGAGAGAATGGAGGACGAATGGCATCTCCATACTTATTCATTGGAAGCATGGCTTGATCTTTTTGAGAAGTCTTTCAAGGTGACCCAGGTGAAGAGAATTCCATTTGTTTGGTTTCCATTAAGATATGTGGTTCGTCTTGAAAAAAATTTTTAAAACAACTCGTTATGATATCGAATGAAACCTTCAAAAATCTCATCGGCTATTTNCGAAAGAAATCAGTTGGCTTAATTATTGCATTTTTAATATCATTGAATATCTTAAATTGAGGCCANCTGGATGAAAATATGGCAAAAAGAAATCCTTATCCTTATTATGTGTTTCATTATAGGTTTAGCCCTACGATTCTACACCTTCGATCAAAAATCCCTCTGGATAGATGAAATCCACACCTACAATGATTCGAGAGATGACATCCAAGGCCAACTAAAATATTACAAAGAAGACCCAACCTATCTTCACCCTCCACTTTTTTTTGTTCTCACTCATTCATTCTATCCATTTACAAAACCAGAACGAGATCTTCGTATCATCCCTTTAATCTTCGGAATTTTATCCATACCTATGATTTACTTTCTTTCAAGACAATTCTCCCCGAATATTGCAATCCCTTGCACCCTCTCTTTGACTTTCATGACCTATCATATCTATTTTTCGCAGGATGGACGAATGTATTCTCTGATCATGTTCTTTGGGATGGCGGCTCTTTATTTTTTTATCAGGCATCTTCAAACGTCAGAAAGACGGTACTTGATCCCTGCCGCTTTCTTCTTCGCCACCTTATTCTATACGAGTTACAGCTCCATTATATTTATTGTGTTAAGTCAAATGCTTTGGTTCTTTCGGTCAAATGACGAGCCAAAAAACCCTAATGTCCTATCCTTCTTAATATTAGCCGGATTAACCCTATTTCTCTGCATTCCCTGGATTCTTTTTATTGTATTGAACTACAAAGGCCAACCCGTTATGGATCCCCTCACCATTCAGGAGATTGGATCTTTTTCAAACATCATGGTCGGGATGTTTAATGATTGGGCACCTCTTACACCCGTGACCATTGCTTCTCTGATTCTATTAATTCTTTTTCCGTATTTTTCAAAAAATAAAGGAAATGGCTTGATCCTCTTAGCTCTTATCGTTCTCCCCGTAGGCGGCCTCTATTTATACTGCAAATTATTAAAGGTGACTCAGTTTATTACCTCCAGGTACTTTATCAATTTTCTTCCTTTCTTTCTTATCACTTTATACTTATCTCTTGATGCAATCGAATTTAAATTTGAAAGATTAAAAAGATTTTTGCGGTTGGGGCCAAAGCTTTTGTTTCTCATTTTGTTTATTATTTCTAATTTAATCATTCTCCCCCCTTATTATCTCTCTGAGAAACAAGATTTTAGGGGCTTAGTGAATTATCTAAATACCCACATCCGAGATGGAGATAAGATCGTTGTTGGAACATTTACCTATATTCCTGGAATTCTTCATTATTTTAAAGTCGATCCCAAAAACCGACACTATGTTATTCCCTATTCGTGGAAAGATCCAGGGAAATTGTTTGAGTTTAAAGTATCCCTCATTTCCAAAAACAGAAGTTTCGCTATTTACCATTCGAACGTCCCATATGTTCAATATGTCGAAGATGGAAACCGGTTATGGATTCTTCTCGGAAAAGGGCCGGGGATAGATGAGATGAAGAAAAATCCTTCCTATGTTTTGAAAGGATATTTTGATGGAAGTTATGCTATGTTTAGGAGATTTCCAAGTGATGCCTCGATGTATCTTTTTCTCTGGGATCCCAAATCACCCGGAGAAAAAGGGATGGATATGCCGATTGAATAGAAATTGCCAGTGTTAGGGTTAGGGGTTAAGTTTTGGATGCCTGCCCTGAGCCTGATATGGTACAGTGCCCGTATCATTAAAGGGCTATGTTCATAGTCTATATAATGAGTCTGTTATGAGTAACTCAGAAAAGAAGAAAGTATTTATACTTATTATCTGCTTCCTCATCGGTTTTGCTTTAAGATTTTACACCTTCGATCAAAAATCCCTCTGGATTGATGAAATCCATACTTACAATGATTCAAGAGATGACATCCAAGGCCAACTAAATTATTATAAAGAAAACCCAACTTACCTTCACCCTCCTCTCTTCTTTATTCTTACCCACCAATTCTATCCGTTTGANAAACCAGAAAGGGACCTCCGTATCATCCCGCTGATCTTCGGAACCCTTTCCATCCCTATGATCTATCTGCTTGCAAGATTATTTTCTCCTGCTATTGCCCTCCCATGCACAATCTCCTTAACCTTCATGGCTTATCATATCAGCCTTTCCCAGGATGGACGAGATTATTCGCTTACAATGTTTTTAGGAATTTTGAGTCTATATTTTTTTATGAAATACTTGAAAACTTCAAAAAAGCGATATTTGATATTGACTCCCTTTTTCTTTGGGGCATTATTTCATACGAGTTATAGTACCATCCCATTTATTATCCTATCTCAGATTTTATGGTTTTATCGAGTGAGCAAGGATAATAAAGTGCCTCTTTTTAGCTCTTGCTTAATCTTAAATGGCACCCTTCTTTTGCTTTGTATCCCTTGGATACTTTTTTTGGCACATAACTACCATGGCCAAGCGATGATTCATCCTTATGAACTCAAGGTCATTATCTCTTTCTGGGGTATTTTATCCAATATGTTAAATGACTGGGCACCTTATGCACCTCTCACGGTTGTCTCGGTGATCCTATTAATTCTTTTCCCTTTCCTTTCAAAATACCGAAAAAACGCTCTTATTCTGCTGGCCCTTTTCGTTCTGCCAATTGGGGGACTTTTTCTATATTGTTGGCTGTTTAACATTACTCATTTCATTACATCCAGGTACTTTATCAATTTCTTACCACTTTTTTTTATCACTTTATTTCTCTCGATTAATGCGATCGAAGGCAGAGTTGAAAAATTAAATAAAATCATGCGATTGAGACTCCTCTTTGTTATCCTTTTTATTTTATCTAATTTTGTGATCCTTCCACCTTATTACCACGCCGAGAAGGAAGATTTTAGGGGCTTAGTCAATTATTTGAGGGGACAACTCAGAGGAGGAGATAAACTTTTTGATAGCGACATGGCGTATACCCCAGGCATACTTCATTATTTTGGGGTTTATCCTGAAGGACGGCATCATTTGATTCCTTATTATAAAGTTTCAGAAAATGAGATTGAATTTAGAAAATCTTTTATTTTTCAAAACAGGAGCTATACGGTTTATTGTTCCAGAACCTGTTGTATCCGATATATTGCGGATGGAAGCAGATTATGGATTATCGCAGGAGACACGATGGCGAAAAAATTTAAGGAAAATTCTCCAGCTATCTTTAAAGGGTATTTTGATGGGAGTTTTCTTAATTTCAACAAATTTCCAACAGATGCTTCCATGTATCTTTTCCTCTGGGATCCTAAGTCACCGGGAGAAAAGGGAATTGACATGCCGATTGAATGAAATTCAATGGGATAAGGAGAGGATTTCCAACACCCTCTGATTCTGAAATTGAAAAAGCTCACGAGTCCCCTCTCTTAAGAAGTCATCGAAGATAACTCGCTCGGTTTGTCCCATGTTCTTTTCCAATATGGAGAGATTTAAGAAAAGGTGAGTAAATCCGGTTTGAGTCAACCTTTGAGACAGCTCTCTACCATTAATCGAAGCATGAATGAATTTTTTTAAGGTAAAGTCTTCTATGAAAGTGTCGGAATAATATTTTCGATTTAAGTAATATCCATATGTACCTGTCCACACGCAAAGCAAGTGAGAACTAGAAGGTAGGTTTTGATTGATAAATTCTAAGGCAGGGTAACCTGGAACTTTGCGGGCCAAAAAATCCTTTTCCTTTTCCATGCCTAAGACCGGTTTGTAGTAGCCCACCTCCAGAAATTGCTTACTAAGGAACCATACGTTCCAAGAAATTGAGGCAATCACGATCAAGGTAAGGGATAATTTTAATATCTTTCTACTTCTGGCAGAATCTACAAGGTACCCTACGATAGGAGCAACGAAGGCACAAGCTAGCATCTGGGAAGGTAGCCAAAACCTTACTTGTTGGGTTCCAAACACGAAGAATGCAGCTGATACAAAGAACATGAACCCTACTTCTTTCGTCACTCCACTGATCGATCGCTGACGAATCAATTGTATGATGGAAGCCGTAGTCAAAATTAGAACAATAATGAGAAATGGTCCAATGGCCCCATCAAAACGTATCGTGTCAAATCTTCCCGAGAAGGCCAACCTCCACGGCAGTATGAGATAGTCCAACAGATTCCTTCCCATGCCGTAAATATCAAAATACTGAGACATTGCAAACGCTCTGGTTTCATCCCAACCTCTTCCGCCGAAAAGAAGCCAGGCCATGGGATATACAGGATTGCCCAAGGTCATCCAGTTCCAAATCATCCAAGAAAGACCTGGCGCCGCTGAAAGACTGAATACTCCGATCACTCTAAAAGCTTTCTTAGAGGGTGCTCTTCTATAGTTCCACAAGAGGATCAGTCCGATCAACCCTAAATAAATCAATCCGCTATACTTGAGTGCAGGCATCCAACCCGCCAGGAACCCAAGCAATGAAATGGATCCCAAGCTTATGCTTTCAACCATACTCGTCTCCCTTCTAGACCCAAAAGAAAGAAATAAGACTAAAAGACTTGCTCCAAGGGTCATGAGAAGTGCTGGCTCGACATAGCCACAACCTGTAAAATACATGACAGGGGGAACTGTAGCGTATCCAATGACACAGAGCGCGGCTGACAAATGCCCAGCCATCAAGTATGTCAGGCTATAAAGTCCCCCAATCGCAGCAAGTTGTTGAAGGATCGAGAAACCTTGGGCAGCCCGATCACCCCCAATAGACAAAAGAAGTGACATGAGAACTTCGTGACCTTTGGGAAACGTTGAGAATAGATTTCCTTCGATGTGCACAAGACGGCCTACTTTCAAATATTCTTTTGGGCATAAGAGATGATAAACTAAAGAGTCGCGAACATAGGGTGGTGCAGCTGCTTGCAGGATCGCAGGGATAAAAAATAGTCCCATGATCATCATTAAAACAATATATGCAGCTCCTTCTTCCTTATTTTCTGTCTCCCCTCGAATTGTTTGATTTAGTGACCATGAATGAGTGGATTTTCTGAATTCTCTAGTGATATGCCAAATGGTTATCCCAATTCCTCCCAAAAATACTGTCCAAAGTACGGTAGGAACAAAACCCCCGATGAATCCCAGTCCTGTCAGAAAGTAAGAAATAGCAACATTTCCTGTGGCAAAAGCAAGGGTATAACGCCCCAAGGCGGGCAAGACGATTTTTCTCCCCAAGAAGCTCTTGAGGAGTAGATCCCCAACGGCCCAACACACTGCACCAAAGGCTATCATACAAATGAACTGCCAGAAGAGATTCATAGAACCATTGAAACCGAGAAACACGAAATCAACCCATCGACACTCCACCATAAATGCTGGCACTTGCTCAGGGTTGACTCTGAGTGGGGTTTTACACACACCGCCCTAAAGGGTGGGAGCTTGGGGCTGCCGAATGGGTCAAAGTAAGGGATGATATCGGTTTACCCAAAGTTCCCATACGAGTAGAGTCCAGAGCTGTTTTCTATTATCCCTTTTATTAACCAGATGGTCTTGGAGAAGGGGGGTTACATATTTAGGATTGAGGAACCCCTCTCTTCCAATTCGGTCAGGGGAAAGTAAGTCACCAAACAATTCTTTTAAAGGCCCTTTTACCCATTTGGCAATCGGAACTCCAAACCCTTTCTTCTTCCGATGAATGACCTCCTTAGGCAGGAAAGATTCCATGGCTCTTTTCAATATATACTTTGAGGTAAACCCTTTTAACTTCAAAGAAGAGGGAAGCCCTGTGACAAACTCGACGAACTCATAATCAAGAAAGGGGGCTCTCACCTCCAGTGAACATGCCATGCTGGCCCGATCTACTTTAACCAGAATAGCTTCTTGGAGATAGAGTTTTAAGTCTAGAAATTGGAGAAGGCTTGTCTGATCCGGCAACGGAAAAGCCCTCTCGTGGGCCAAAATTTCCTCTACCAATTGATCTCGATCGAACTGAGGACTGATCTCTGAAGATAGGACTTGGCGGAGGTCCGGAAACGAAAAAGACCCGAGCCAAATAAAGTTCCGGATACTATCTGAATAACCAATGCCGGAAAGAAATTTCTTCACTTTGAAATCGAAACTGATATTGTTATCCGAAACCGGAAGAAGGTTCCCCAAGAAAGTGAGCATGGAGTGCAAGGGAGCTCCCAATCGCTCATACTGTCTCGCAAACTTATGAGCCAAGTATGTGGGATATCCTGCAAAGAGTTCGTCCCCACCATCTCCCCCCAGAGCCACCTTTACATATTCTCGCGTAAATTTAGAAAGAAGATAAGTGGGTAGAATGGAGGCATCTGCCATGGGTTCATCTAAAATATCAGGCAGGCGAGGAACGAGATTGAGTAAATCCGTAGGTCCCATTGTCTGTTCATGGTGCTTGGTGTCTATGTGTTTGGATGCTAGCAATGCATATCTTGACTCGTCAAATGAAGCATCTTCAAAACCGATTGAAAATGTCTCAATTTTCCCTGGATCTTCTTCCTGAGCCAAAGCAGCGATAGTACTCGAATCAATCCCTCCGCTTAGGAAAATTCCTAAAGGGACATCACTGATGAGTCTGCGCTTTACAGACTGCCTTAAAAGTTCCGTAATTCTCATTGTTGCTTCGGTTTCTGAAACTTTTTCTTCCACTTTTCGGGAATCAAAAGGCGACCAATATTCTTTAACCTCAATTCTTCCTTCATTCCAAACGAGATAAGAGGCAGGTGGAAGTTTTTTCGCATCCGTAAAAATAGTATGAGGACAGGGGATGAACTCGTAGAACAGATACTTCATCAATGAAAGGGGATCGACCTTTCTGGGAAAGGAAGGATAAAGCATAATTGCCTTCAATTCAGAGGCAAAAATAAAGGTCTCATTGATGTCACTATAATAAAGGGGTTTCTTACCTAAACGATCTTTTGCCAGTACCAGTCGATTTCTTTTTCCATCCCAGATTCCAATGGCAAACATTCCATTAAAATATTTAAAACAATTTTCCTTATACTCTTCATAAGCGTGAGCGATGACCTCTGTATCGGAGTAGGTGCGAAATTGATGCCCCCTACCCTTTAATATTTCTCTCAATTCTTTGAAATTATAAATCTCTCCATTGAAAACTACCCATACCGTCCCATCCTCATTAGACAGTGGTTGGTGTCCGCCAGCCAAATCAATGATACTTAAGCGTCGGTGACCGAGGAAAACATAAGGTCCTTTCTCATCTAAGGGACGGACGTATTCTCCCGCGTCATCAGGGCCTCGGTGAATCAGAACATCCCGCATTGTTTTGAGGACTTCATATTCTGGAATATTTTTAGCCTTCGAAGTAAGAAATCCTACAATGCCGCACATATCATCGCGTCCGTAGCATTATAAAAAAGGTTTAAGGTGACGATGCTCGTATCGAAGCCCGTGTTGTACAATGAACGATTTACAGTGAACAATGAACAAAGAGGATGATTAACTGTTCATCGTTCATCGTTTAACGTTCATTGTCCATAAATGATACAAGCTCCGACAACGATAAACATTCATTCCTATATCTTCTATGGGATCGTTTCCTTGATTTGATAGGTGGGTTTGCCTTGCGATTCATAATAAGTTCGCGTCAGGATCTCAGCCAGAAAACCCATCAGAATGGAAAGAAAACCCAGCAACAGAAGAAGGGCGCAGAGCAATGGAAGAGGAGTCAAAATGAAAGACGTCCCCTCAAAAAATTTGAGATAGAAGGCATAGACTCCCGCCAAAAAAGAACCCAGTATCATCAAAAGGCCCAGCCCTCCAAAGACGTAGATGGGTTTCTGAGAATAGTTTAGAAGGAACTTAACCACCAAAAGATCTAAAATGACTTTAAAGACTCTGCTCATCCCGTATTTCGATGCTCCGGAACCCCTTGGAAAGTGACGGACTGGAATTTCTGACACCCGAGCCCCGATCCATTGGGCATAAATCGGGATGAATCGATGCATTTCCCCATAGAGGCGGATATTTTTTAGAATGTCTCTTCGGTAAGCTTTCAGGGTACACCCATAATCGTGAAGATGAACACCTCCGATCCATGAAATAATTTTGTTGGCAATCACGGAGGGTAATCGACGGGTAATCAAGGGATCCTTTCGCCCTTTTCGCCATCCACTGACCACATCATATCCTTCTTCAATTTTTTGAAGAAGAGGGAGAATGTCTTCTGGGTCATTCTGGAGGTCCCCATCCATCGGGATGATGACATCCCCTTTCGAGAAATCAATGCCAGCGCTGAGCGCCGCGGTTTGTCCAAAATTGCGAGAAAAACTGATAACCTTGATGTTCGGATTCTTCTCTCTGAGATCGAGTAAAATTTCCAGCGTTCCATCAGAGCTTCCATCATCGACAAAAATGATTTCATAAGCCCTCTTTGTTTTTTTCAGAGCGGCGTCGAGCTTATTGTATAAGAGAGAAAGATTCCCTTCCTCATTATAAACAGGGATGAGAACCGAAAGGGTCTCTTCTAATCTGCCCTCCATCAACTTATCTCCCCTCTCTTTTTACCAAATGCTTCAGAGTAGTTGAAAAAATTGACTTATTATTATATCCTTCCAAAAGAGAAGTCAAGAATTTAATGACGCTATTCATTCTAACGAATGATAAAAAAGGATGAAATCTAATTTTATTGAAAAAGCGGTTAAAATTTCCATTACGGTGATGATGATTTCTAGTACCACGCTCACCGTATTTGGGGTAGCCTCTTATTTTTATTTCACGCATGATCTTCCAAGCATCGAAACCTTGAAGAATTACAAACCTTCTACAGTAACCAAAATATTTTCTGATGAGGGGGAGGTGATCGGTGAGTTTTTCTATGAAAAAAGAGAGGTTATCTCTCTGGATAGGGTTCCCAGCTATCTCATTCAAGCTTTTGTCGCAGGAGAAGACGCGAGATTTTTTCAGCACAAAGGGTTAGATTATCTGGCTATTCTCAGGGCCCTTTTCAGAAATATTTTTTCTGGAGAGATTGTTCAAGGGGGGAGTACCATTACCCAACAGGTGGTCAAATCTCTTTTCCTCTCGCCTGAGAAGCGCTTTACAAGAAAGATCCGGGAAGCCATCTTAGCTTATAAAATAGAGAGATATCTCACCAAAGAGGAAATTCTTTTTTTATATTTAAATCAAATCTATTTAGGTCATGGGGCCTATGGCATCGCCATGGCAGCAGAAAATTATTTTGGGAAGAACATCGAGGAATTAACTATTGCGGAGGCTGCAGTCCTGGCGGGGCTTCCTCAGGCCCCCAGTAAATATTCTCCTCATCAACACCCCCAACAAGCAAAAAAGAGACAAGTCTATATTCTTAATCGGATGGTTGAAGAAGGTTTTATTGCATCGAAGGATGCAATCAAAGCTGCTCAAACCCCCTATGTTATTAAAAGTAAAGAAAAACCTTCCATCGAAAAGGCGCTTCATTTCGTCGAGTATATAAGACGCTATCTCGAAGAGAAATATGGAAAGGACCCTCTTTATAAAAATGGCCTACAGGTTTTTACGACCTTGGGTCTGGATAACCAAAAAACCGCTCAAGAAGCATTGGAATCTGGATTAAAGGAAATTGAAAAAAGAAAAAAGTATTCACCGGGAGATATGCCCATGAATCTGGAAGGAGCCCTAATCTGTTTCGATATCGAGACGGGTTATGTCAAGGCTCTGGTCGGGGGGAGAGACTATAAAAAAAGCCAGTTCAATCGGGCCATCCAAGCACGGAGACAAACAGGATCTGCATTCAAACCTATCATTTATGCTTCAGCCTTAGATAAAGGGTACACCCCCGCCTCCATCATCGTAGATGCCCCTATTGTTTTTGAATGGGGGGATAAAAAATGGAAACCAAAAAATTTTGAAGGAAAATTTTCAGGACCGACNACNCTTAGAAATGCTCTCACCCAATCCATTAATGTCGTGACAGTAAAAATCGCTCAGGATATTGGGGTTGATTATATCCAGGATTATGCCAAAAAATTGGGAATATCCTCTCCTCTTTATCACGAGCTTTCCATGTCTCTCGGGTCCTCGAGTGTTTCTCTTTTTGAATTAACAAAAGCTTACGCCGTTTTTGCCAATCAGGGGAGGTCCTTTAAACCCATCTTTATTAAAAAGATTTTGGACCGCGATGGAAATCTTTTAGAAGAAAATCTCCCTTTCTTCTATTTTGAAGAACTTTCACCAGAAGAACAGATCATCAACCCCCAGACAGCATTTCTGATCACNTATCTTATGGAGGGAGTCGTGCAACATGGAACCGGTTGGAGAGCAAGGTCNCTCGGAAGACCTGTCGCTGGTAAAACCGGAACTACAGATCAGTTTATGGATGCTTGGTTTATTGGATACACCCCTGAATTAATTACTGGAGTTTGGGTGGGTTTTGATGAGGAAAGGTCTTTGGGCGAAAATGAGACAGGCGCCCGGGCTGCCTCTCCGATCTGGGTTACCTATATGTCTAAAATATTGAAGGACAAACCTAAAAAGGATTTTTCTATCCCTGAAGGGGTGGAATTTATGAAGATTGATCCAAAGACAGGTCAGGTCGGCTTGGACAGAGAGTCTATCCTTGAATGTTTCATAGAGGGGACTGGACCTCCACAAAAAGCTCCTTCGCCCTCAAAAACCACAACCGATTTCTTCAAATTCGACTTTAATTTTCCAACAAAAAGCAAGTAATGATTGATTGGGTGATGGTTACAAAGTCGGTTTGATATAAAGTCGAAGGGGGACCTTTCAAAGGATTTTTTAAACCGGAAAGATGGCCCTTTAACAGAATAGGCCTCTTTCCCCTTACCTTAAAACTTTTCAGACTCTATCGATTAGAGAGATGGTGCCGAAGAGGGGACTCGAACCCCTACAGGAACTACTTCCCACTAGACCCTGAATCTAGCGCGTCTACCAATTCCGCCACTTCGGCTTTTTCCTTGGATCAATTGAAAATTACATCCTATTATTTTATATTTTTCAGTATAAAGTCAAGTTATTAAGACAAAGGGTACTCAGGTTAAGGTTAAGGTTAAGGTTAAGGTTAAGGTTAAGGTTATGGTTATGTAGCTCGTTTTGTTTAGGGTCAAAAGGTTAGGTCTTGGGATTTAAAGACTGATGACATTACCCATTTACAAAACAGGAATCTTCACCCTAACCTTTAAACCTTATGTTTGTGTTTTCTATGTGATGAAAGACTATGGAAATCATCAAAGGGATTGAAAACTTAAAAAGACTCCTCAGTAACCCTGTTGTAACGCTGGGGAATTTCGACGGCGTCCATTTAGGGCACCAAAANATATTCCAAAGGGTGAAGGAAGAAGCATCGAAAAGTCATGGAGAAGGAGTAGTCATCACATTCGAACCTCACCCCCTCAAAGTCCTTGCACCTGAGAAGTTCTTACCTCTCCTCACACCTTATAGAAAAAAAATGATGTTAATCGAGAAATCNGGAATGGATACCGTCCTTTGTATAGAATTTTCACTGGCCTTTTCAGAAATGACTCCCCTTGAATTTATCAAAAACATATTGGTGGAGAAGATAAAAGTTAAGAAAGTCATCATAGGATACAACTATCATTTTGGCAAAGGGCAAAAGGGAGACACTCAGACCCTTTGGGAGGCAGGAAAGGGTTTTAACTTTAAGGTGGAGGTTGTGGAACCTTTAAAAATTGGCCCAACCATCGTCAGCAGTTCCAAAATAAGAAACCTGATTCAAAAAGGAGAAATTGAAGAGGCCTCAGCATTATTGGGAAGAGATTATCCCATCATTGGAAAAGTGGTAGAAGGGGCAAAGAGGGGACAAACGTTAGGTTTTCCTACGGCCAATTTAGAAATCTCAGATGAACTTTATCCGAAGGCTGGGGTTTATGCTGTAGAGGTGGAGTGGCATCAACAACGTTTCAATGGTCTTGCGAATGTCGGATGGAACCCCACTTTTCACCCTGAAAAAATGGGGGAAGGGAAACCCATCTCTTTTGAGGTCTATATACTGGATT
>Ga0031653_10000102_pt1 | contig 14191 bp, 12 predicted proteins | sample FrelakmetBRP12BR_FD_55210 | JGI IMG/M metagenome (GOLD analysis project Ga0031653, IMG submission 55210) | Freshwater lake sediment microbial communities from the University of Notre Dame, USA, for methane emissions studies - BRP12 BR | ecosystem: Environmental > Aquatic > Freshwater > Lake >... | reverse complement strand
ACCATCACGAACCCACCACCCACACCGAACAGACCGGCGAGAAAACCGACAATGCATCCCACTCCAATGAAAATCAAAAATTCAACGATTATCAGATCTATTACTCCTCATTCTCTGATTAATTAGCATCCATCAGTCATTGGATCGTGGTTATTTGGAAGTTCTCACTGTTCATCGTTCATTGTTCATCGTTTTATTCATACCGGAGGGCTTCAATGGGGTTGAGCATGGATGCCTTGCGGGCCGGGTAGAATCCAAAGAAGACACCGACTGACCCTGAAAAGAGAAAAGCTAAAAGGATAGCTTGAATAGAAAAAAGAATGGGCCATTCAGTAAATTTAGATAAGATCAGGGTTCCTAAAATTCCTATCCCGATTCCCATGGTTCCCCCGATTAGGCTGAGGACCAAAGATTCAATAAGAAACTGGAGGAGGATATCCCGCCCCTTTGCGCCCACAGCCATTCGAATGCCAATCTCCCTGGTCCTCTCCGTGACCGAAACGAGCATGATGTTCATAATCCCGATTCCTCCAACAATGAGTGAGATGGAGGCAATGGCACCCAGGAGAAGGGACATCACCTTTGCTGACTGCTCAGCGCTTGAAGCAATCTCCGTGAGGTTTCGAACCGTAAAATCATTCTCCTGAGCAGGTGGAATGCGATGCCTTTGACGGAGAAGATCAGTAATTTGATTCTCTGCCTCATTCATGACTTCGGGGCTTCTTGCCTGCACGGCAATGATCCTCACCATCCCTGGAAATTGCATCCCGAAGAGCCTTTTTTGAGCGGTCGTCAGAGGAACGAAGATTGTATCGTCCTGATCCTGCCCATAGGTTGATTGTCCTTTAGAGGCAAGCACCCCGATGACGGTAAAGGGAACTTTTTTAATGCGGACGATCTGGCCGATAGGATCAACCCCACCAAATAGATTTTCCACCACTGTTTTTCCCAAAAGACAAACCTTCGTCGCTCCATCTACATCTTGCTGTGTGAAAGATCGTCCTGAAGCGAGGGGCCAGTCTCTGATGTAAAGGACTTCAGACGTTGTTCCATTGATAACGGTGGACCAGTTTTGGTTTCCAAAAACGACCTGAGCCACACCACCAAGGCTGGGGGCTACATACTTGACCGATGGAATTTCCGTCGCGATCGCCTTTGCATCATCAACCTTCAAGGTTGGAACAGTACCTGACCCAAACCGGAGTCCACCGCTTGTGGAACTTCCTGATAAAACGATCAGCATGTTCGAACCCATACTCGCAATTTGTTCAGCAATTCTTGCCTTTGCACCAGAGCCCACTGCAATCATGGCGATGACTGCCCCTACTCCAATGATAATCCCTAACATAGTCAGGGCAGAACGCATTTTGTTTACCATGAGGGCTCTTAGCGCAATTCGGAAGCTTGCAAGAAGTCTGGCCATCGATTTTTTTACCTCATAGTAACCGTCGGTGATAAATTCATTCGATCGTCAACCACTTTTCCATCTCTGAATAGGATCACCCTCTTCCCAAAGGTGGCAATATCCGGCTCATGGGTGATCATAATGATAGTAATACTCATATCTCGGTTGAGGTGTTGAAAGATCCTCATAATCTCTTCACTCGTTTTCGTATCAAGATTGCCCGTGGGTTCATCGGCTAAGAGAATGGAGGGCTCATTGACCAAAGCCCTTGCAATAGCCACGCGCTGCTGTTCACCTCCTGAAAGCTGATTGGGTTGATGATACTCCCTTCCTTTCAAACCTACAGCAGAAATGGCTTTCAGTGCCATCTCTTTCCGCTTTGAAGCTGAAGTTCCTGCATAAATGAGGGGAAGTTCAACATTTTCTATGGCCGCCGTCCTGGACAAGAGATTAAACCCCTGGAAAACAAAACCGATCTTCCGGTTTCGAATCTCCGCAAGCTCATCCCTTGAAAGATTTTCACCATTCATCCCTTCTAAAAGATATTGTCCACTCGTTGGTTGATCCAGAAATCCCAAGATATTCATGAAGGTTGATTTCCCAGACCCTGAAGCGCCCATGATGGCCACAAATTCACCTCGTTGGATTGATAAAGATACCCCTCGGAGGGCCTGAACCTCCACCTCCCCTAAACTGTAGATTTTCACCAAATCATGAACTTGAATCAAAGGATCCATTTTATTAACTCAAATCACCGAAGGCATAGAGTAGAGCGTATCACAAAGAATTATATATACACCCTATGCTCTATGCACTCCGCCCTATGCATTTTTCATCTTCTGGGAGCTCCCATAAAAGGAGGAGCACTGCTCTGTGTCGTTCCTTTTTTGTTTGAAATCTCTTCGATGATGATTTCCATCCCTTCTTTGAGACCTCCTGCGCTCACTTCGCTGAATGTCCCATCCGTGATGCCAAGGACAATAGAAATGGGAACCGGTTTTCCCTCCTTAGAGAGTACCCATCCTCTACCAGGTTTTCCGCCTTCTCCCGTGGAAGATTTCATCTGTTTCAAACCTTCTTTTCTCTTCTCGTCGACCTCCTTCGTCTTGGAAGACTCCGGTCGAAACCTCAAAGCGGCATTGGGAATCTTCAATACCCCTTCTTTATGCTCAATCTGAACAGAGACGTTGGCTGTCATTCCGGGTTTTAATTTTAAATCTTTATTATCCACCTGGATGACGACATCATAGGTTACAACATTCTGAATTGTAATCGGAGCGTTACGAATTTCTGAAACCTTTCCACGAAATGTTCTTTCTGGATAAGCATCAACCGTAAAAATCGCCTCCTGACCCACTGCAACGCGACCCACATCTGCTTCACTCACGTTCGTATCTACTTGCATTTGTGTCAGATCTTTTGCGATCGTAAAGAGCGTTGGGGCCTGAAGGCTGGCCGCCACGGTTTGCCCTACATCGACATTCCTCGCAATGACAATACCATTGACTGGGGACCGGATAGTCGTGTATCTCAAATTGGTCTCCGCCACCTTCAACGAAGCCTTCGCCTGCTCCACCTGAGCCTTTGAAGACTCCACCTGAGACTTTGCAGATTCGACTTGGGCTCTGGCCACATCTCTCTGGGCCACCGCCGTATCATAATTTGCCTGAGCTGTATCCAGAGTTGCCTGGGCAATGACATTTCTTTCTAAAAGCGGTCGGTTACGATCAAGCGTCCTCTTTGTATCTGCAACAGCGACCTCTGCCTTCGCAAGATTGGCCTTAGCATTCTCAAGATTGGATTGGGCACTTAATTGATTGGCCTGGGAATTGAGCACATTGGCCCTCCCCTGCTCAACCTGAGCCTCAAAGATGGCGGGGTCGATCTGAGCGATCACTTCTTCTTGTTTGACACGGGAATTATAGTCGGCATAGAGAGCTTTGATCGTCCCTGAAACCTGGCTCCCCACTAAAACCGTAGTCACAGGATTGATCGTTCCGGTAGCCGTCACCACAAAGGCGATATCCCCTCGTTCGACTTTCACCAAACGAAATTTTTGATTTGCTCCCTTCTGGTCCATGGATTGGTAGATAAAATATCCTCCTACCAAAATGATGAGGATGACCACAGTCGCTATCAGATATTTCTTCCTTTTGTTGACCATTTTATTTTTCCTTTCCTTTCTTTCTAAACCGAAAACGAACCGGAACCCCTTCAAAGGTAAAGGTCTCTCTTATCTGGTTTTGTAAATAACGTTCATATGAAAAATGAATTCCCTCTGGGATATTGGCATAGATCACAAAGGTCGGGGGGGCTGTGGAGACCTGGGTGATATAATTCACCTTCACACGACGATTTTTATAAAGCGGAGGAGGGAATTTTTCAACCCACTCTCCAAAATATTTATTTAACTGAGAGGTGGAAATCCTCTTTTTAGCTTGCCCTGAGACATGATCCACGACATCCAGAACTTTCTTAACTCTTTGGCCTGTCAGAGCGGAAATAAAAAGGATGGGGGCATAAGAAAGATACTTGAGCTCTTCGCGAACTTCCCTCTCATACTGAATCATGGTTTGAGAATCCTTCTCAATTAGATCCCATTTGTTCACGACGAGAATGCATCCCTTTCCCTTTTCGTGGATGAACCCGCCGATGCGGGCATCTTGGTCGGTCACCCCCTCTCTGGAATCTAATAAGAGCAGAGCGACATCCGATCGATCAATGGTTCGAAGGGCTTCCACAATGCTATACTTTTCCAATCGAAGGCTGATCCGACTCTTTCTTCGGATCCCTGCGGTATCAATTAAGGCATATTTCTTCCCATCTTTCTCAAAAAAGGTATCGATGGCATCTCGGGTAGTACCAGGAGCCTCATCCACAAGCACCCTCTTATATCCTAATAAGCGATTCACCAAAGAAGATTTCCCGACATTCGGTCTTCCGATCACAGCTACCTTTGTCACATCCTTATCCCATCTTTTCTCGGTCAAACTGGGAAGGGTCTTGATCACTTCATCCATCAATTCATTCACACCATACCCATGTTCTGCCGAAATGGAATAGAGGGGTTCCACGCCCAACCCATAAAATTCAAATACCTTTTCCTCATGCTTTGGGCTATCAATCTTATTGACGATATAAAAGACGGGTTTATTCAATTTTCTAAGAATATCAGCAATTTCTTTATCCGAAGGGGTGAGGCCTTCCTTCCCATCCATCATGTAGAGGACCGCATCAGCCTCATCCATGGCTAACTGGCATTGCTCTCTCATCTGGGTGAAGATCCGATCCTTTGAAACGGGTTCAAACCCGCCTGTATCAATCAACGTAAAAGCACTTTCTTCCCATTCCACATCGGCATAATTCCGATCTCGAGTGACACCGGGTTCATTCAAGACGATCGCCTTCTTGCCTCCCGTAATTCGATTAAAGAGGGTGGATTTTCCTACATTCGGTCTTCCGACAATAGCGACAATAGGGTTCATAACGATTTCTTTGTCAACCCCGTTAGTAAACAATCATTCATTCATTATTATAAAATGGTTACAATGTCCATACAATATAATGCACCACTTATTGTATCTATAACTCGTCCAGCATTTTATAGGTTATAATTAGGTTATAAAATTCTTGTCATTCGAATTTAAATATGGTAAGTTTTTACAAGACCTTCAAAAAACAAGAAATAATCTTAAGACAAAACTTAATCGAAGATAAGATGGATCAAATAATATAAAAAATATTATTTATTCGTGTGTTTTAATTCTCTTATTCTCGTTCGGGATAAATGGGCTTTCGGCTCAATCCCAACCTAAAGGTGAAAGCCTTCCTGAAACAAAGCTGGGAGAGATAAGGTTCCAGAGGAGGGAGATTGGATCTCCCCCTTCTCAACTTAGAATGTTGGAAATTCAAATTGAGGTTTTTAATCGGAGTCCTCGATCTACAGCTCCACCTCATTCTATTAAGGTGATNGTCACCCCAAAAGAAATAAAATTACCAGAGGGAGCTTCTGGAACCGAATTTAATCTTAACCCGGAGGAGGTATCGCTTGACCTTCCTCTGCCCCCCAGCACAGGCCGTGTATTGATGATTGGCTTCCCACTTCTGGAGACAAAACCCGAATCCATTACATTCGAAATCCAAATCAATCCGCCGGGTGGTGAAAAGAAGATCGTGACGTGGATAGGAAGTGGAAATTAAATGAGAGCAATCGCCTCTATCTCTATATCGGTATCTCTGGGGAGTTTAACCACTTCTACCGTCGAGCGTGCGGGCGGGGAAGAGGGAAANTAAGTAGCATAAACCTCGTTCACCTGATTGAAGTTCNCTATATCTTTTAAAAAAAGGGTTGCCTTGACCACATTTTCCATTCCTAACCCCTGGGATTCCAATACCCCTTTGATATTTTCTAAAACTTGCTGAGTCTGTTTCCGGATATCACCTTTTACCAATTCCCCTGTTTTTGGATCAAGGGGTATCTGGCCAGAGAGAAAGAGAAAATTCCCGGCCTGAATGGCTTGGGAATATGGACCAATCGCCTTTGGCGCCTTTTCTGTTTGGATCACTTTCTTCTTCATAACCTCATTCCTCCAATAAGCTACCAACCTCTGATACATCTCCCAAAATAGAATCCGCTCCTGCCCTCTCAAATTCCTCCTTCTTTATCCTCCCTGTCAATACACCAATGGTCTTCATGCCCACCCTTTTCCCGGCTTGAATATCGATGATATGATCTCCCACCATTACTGATTCTCTCCCAGAAGTCTTCAACAATTCCATCACATAGGTCAGATGATCTGGATGGGGTTTGACCTTCTTCACCGAATTTCTTGAAACAAAAACATCACAAAAATTATTGATATCAGGGAAAACCTTTCGAACGGCCTCCTCACAATTTCGCGTGACGATTCCTATTTTTATCCCCTTCCCTCTTAAGTCTTTTAATGTACCCTCGGCACCCAAGATCAAGCTTCCCCTCTCAGCTGCTCCCATTTCTATTTCATGAAGGATCTGATGGGCTTTTTGATAAAAATCCTCTGCACCAGAGGGATCCTTATTCCACAAGATTTGATAGACCTCGTCAATAATCTCAAGCAAATACTTCTCCTGGATCGCTTCTTCTCTCATACCATAACGCTTTATTAAATCGAATATCTGTTCTCTCATGAGAGAAAAATCGATATTAAGGATAGCCAGTGTCCCGTCAAAATCGAAGACCACCGCCCTGATTTTCTTGAATTGATTCTTGCCTTTCAACATTTCCATTGAATTGGATTTGGCGCTGTCGTTGGAATATTGGAATACTGGAGAAGTAAAAGGTCAAGGTCAAGGCTAAGGTTTAGATGAATTTTGAGAAATCCTCAACCTCAACCTAAACCTCAACCTGAAAGTATTCCATCATCCCCTCTTGGGCTTGGTCAGGTCGCGATCTGAGATCCCGAGACAGTAAAGAACTCCTTTCATATGGTCTTTTTTAATGGCCCCATCTGCCACTTTATTCAAGATCTCTTTTGCATTAAAGGCAATTCCTAACCCAGCGTTCGCCACCATGATCCGATCGTTTGATCCATCCCCCACTGCGACGACTTCATCCCTTGTAATCCCTTCCTTACAACAGATCTGGTCCAGGATTTCAGCCTTCCTTCTGGCGTCAATGATCCTCCCTTTGACCCTCCCCGTGAGTCTTCCTTCTTTGATCTCCAACTCATTTCCAAAGGCATAATCAAACCCCAACCTCTTTTTCAAAGCATCTGTAAAAAAGCTGAACCCACCACTGATGAGGGCTACCTTAAATCCCATCTCCTTCAGGGCTGCAAGCAACTCTTCGCTCCCTCTGGTGAGCTTAACTGTTTTGGCAATGGATTCCAAATTTTTAATCTCCAACCCCTTCAGAAGGGATACCCTTGCTTGGAGAGACTCTGAAAAATCGATCTCACCTCGCATTCCCTTTTTAGTAATGGTGGCTACCCTCTTACCCACTCCTGCAAGTCTCGCCATTTCGTCAATGATCTCTCCGTCCACAATGGTGGAATCCATGTCAAAGACAATAACCTTTTTCCTCTTCTTAAAGACATGCTCAGTCTGAGCGATGATATCCATTCCAATCTTCTTAGCTACTGCAGCGAGGTCCTGACGTAAAAGGGAAAAATTGGCCTCTCGAAGATCAATCCACATTTCCATGGCAAAGAATTCCCCTCTGGCGATCATCTTGATCCGCTCAATGTTGCAGTGGTGTTTGGCCAAGGTGGAAGAGAAGGCTGCTACAACACCTGCCCGATCGGGTCCCAGGAGCGTGAGGACATAGGGCTTCTTCGTCTCGGCCAGTCTTAACCCCTTAAATTCATGAAGCGGGGTCATCGTCAACCTCATCCCACGTCTCTTTGACAATTGGTTAAGACTTGTTCGCAGTCGGTTCGGTTGGAAACGAGGTCGGAGGGGCTGGATGAGAAGTACCATGGTGAATTGGGAATGAATAACCGTTTGCTCAATATCGACAATATTCAAATCTTGTTTGAAAAGTAATTGTGTCACCTCTGCGACAATACCGACCTGATCTTTTCCAATCACCGAGATGACATAAAAATCCTTTCCCTGTGAAAGAAGTTGAATTTTCATCCTCATCACAATCCTTTGATTTAAGTGTATAAAACATAAATACCCTACAAAAAACATCCCTGTCAACGATCATTACCAAATTCTCTTGATACAGAGCAGGAGATTTGTTATGAAACTGGTAAAGAAGGAATGGCTAAAATGGTATCCTTAAAAGAAAAAATCCGGATCGCCTCCGGCGAAGGGATGGCCGATCTATTAATTAAGAACGGAAAGATTGTTAATGTCTTCACGGGTGAAATTGAGAAAAAGGACATCGCCATCTTTGAAGGTGTGATTGTCGGCTTCGGAGATTATCAGGCCAGAAAGGTGATCGATGTGAAGGGCGATTTCCTCTGCCCGGGTTTGATTGACGGCCATGTCCACATTGAGTCGAGCATGGTGACCATTCCTGAATTTGCTCGGGCTGTCCTTCCTCATGGAACCACTTCGGTTGTCATCGATCCGCATGAAATTACCAATGTCCTGGGTCTGAAGGGCGTCCGTTTCATGGCGGAATCGGCAAAAGGCGTCNCCTTAAATGTTTTCGTCATGCTCCCTTCCTGTGTTCCATCCACGCATATGGAAACCTCCGGAGCTATCCTTAAGGCAGCCGATTTAAGGTCCCTATTAAAAAAACCCTGGGTCATTGGATTGGCAGAGATGATGAATTTCCCCGGTGTCATCTTCAGGAATCCAGAGGTCCTCAAAAAAATCGAGATGGCAAAGGGAAAACGAATGGATGGACATGCCCCTATGCTTTCTGGAAAAGGGCTTTATGCTTATCTCACTGCAGGAATCCGATCCGATCATGAATGCACCAACCTCAAGGAAGCCAAAGAGAAATTAAAAAATGGTATGTGGATTATGATCAGGGAAGGAACTACTGCAAGAAATCTCAGGACCCTCATCCCCCTTGTTAGTCCTAAGAATGCAAGACGATTTTTCTTTGTCACCGATGACCGTCATCCAAAAGAACTCCTCACAGAAGGTCACATTAATTCAATGGTCAGGCAAGCGGTCAAATGGGGGATGGATCCCATTCTGGCGATTCAAATGGCCACACTGAATGCTGCAGAATATTTCAGGCTGGATGACCTTGGAGCCATTGCTCCAGGTTATCGGGCTGATATTGTCAGTTTTGATCATCTTGGACAATTTCAAATTAAGAAGGTTTTTAAAGATGGGGCATTGGTGGCTGAAAATGGGGAAATGCTTTCCCCCGTGATCCGAATAAAAAAGAGTCCACAGGCCAAGGGATCTATTCGAATCAAGGCTCCTAAAAAAGAAGCCTTTCTTCTTCGAAGTGATCAGCCACTTGCCAAAGTCATCCAACTCATACCAGATCAAATTGTTACAAAAAAAGGGATCAAGAAAATCCTTTTGAAGGATGGAGTGGCTCACCCCAATATCGAAGAGGATATCCTTAAGATCACAGTGGTGGAAAGGCATAAGGCCACCGGAAATATCGGAATGGGTTTTGTTCAAGGCTTTGGCTTGAAGAAGGGGGCGATCGGTTCTTCCGTGGCTCACGATTCGCATAACCTCGTTGTTGTGGGAACTAATGACCAGGATATCTTCAAAGCGGTCATAGCGATTCAGGAGATGGGAGGAGGATTGGTTGCGATTTCAGACGGGAAGGTTCTGGTCTCCCTTCCTTTACCCATTGCGGGCCTTATGTCAGAAGCCTCCGTCCCTCAGGTCAACCTTCAATTAGAAACTCTGCATCGTGCTGTAAAAGCCCTGGGCTGCAAACTCCCAGATCCTTATATGACTCTTTCTTTCATGTCGTTACCGGTTATCCCAGAACTGAAGATCACGGATAAAGGCCTGGTCGATGTGAATCAGTTTAAATTTGTACCGCTGTTTGGAGAAAACTAATATGAATTGGAATCAATTTTTAGAGGAAGCCATCCGCTATCTTCAGGAGTATCTCCGGATCAATACAATTAATCCTCCTGGAAACGAAATAGAAGGAGCCAGGTTTTTTAAAAAAATTTTTGATGCGGAGTCTATTCCTTGTCAAGTCTTTGAGCCCTCTCCAGAACGTGGAAGTCTGCTCGCCNCCTTAAAGGGAAATGGAAAAAAGAGACCCATCCTCTTTCTCAATCATATTGACGTCGTTCCTGTTGAAAAGGAGCGTTGGGCAGTCGATCCCTTTGCAGGGGTGATTCAAGATGGATATCTTTATGGCCGTGGAGCTCTCGATGATAAATCCATGGGCATCATAGAGATGATGTCACTTTTAATCCTGAAAAGAGAAAAGGTTCCTCTCGGAAGGGATATCCTCTTTTTTGCTGCAGCCGATGAGGAGACCGGTGGAAAATGGGGTATCCAGTGGGCGATGGAAAATGTTTCTTCCTTGCGAGAATCAGAGTATGCACTCAACGAAGGGGGATATATCATTCTTAATGAGACAGGATCTGCAGATCGATATGAAATCTCACCCGGCCAGAAGGTTGTCTTCCAACTTCAATTAAAAGCGAAGGGAACCTCAGGCCATGCTTCCATGCCCCATTCTGACAATCCCAATGTTAAACTCATCCATGCTCTCGAGGTGGTGACAAAATGGGAAACTCCCTTTAACGTCCTTCCGATGGTGAAAGAATTTTTTATGAGGATGGCTCCCAAACAGCCTCTTAATGAGAGAAAATTTTTTGAGAATATTGAGAAAGGTCTCGGCGACCCTTCGTTTTCAGCCAGATTGACATCCAATCCAATCTATAATGCCATGGTGAGGGATACCATCTCCATTACCATCCTTCATGGGGGAAGCAAGATCAATGTCATCCCTTCAGAATCAATTGCCGCCCTCGACTGTCGCCTTATTCCAGGTTCGTCCAAAGAAAATTTTTNAAAAGAAATTAAAAAAAGATTGGGAGACGAAATTGAAGTGGAAGGAAAAATGGAAGGAAAATCCGTTCAACCCTCTTCCTTAAATACAGATTTTTTTCAGGCGATTCAGAAATTTGCTTCACAAAACGACCCAGATTGTCCGGTTGCCCCTCTTCTTCTTCCTGGAGCGACCGACAGCCGTTTCCTTAGGGAAAGGGGAATTACCACCTATGACTTCTGCCCTTTTCGTTTACCAGAAAAGGAAATCATGAGAGTCCATGGCAATGACGAACGGATTTCCTTGGAAAATTTGAAATTTGGAATGAGGATGTTGGTGGAAATGATTAAGGAGGTTTCCACCTAATCCCCTCCCCTTTAAGACTCTGCCAAAATGGACGAAAGGGGAAATTTTACTTACGAAACACTGTAAACAATAACGTTAGGATGACGCTGATGAGGATGGAGGTGGCAAGGGGAAAGTAAAAAGTGAATCTTTCTCTCTTAATGATGATATCTCCGGGAAGCCTGCCCAACCACGGAATTCTATCTCCAAGGAGCAAGAAAACGCCAATCAGGATAATGAAAACGCCGAGCAGGATGAGCAATTTCCCTAAAGCACCCAATCCAAACATGAAATCTCCCAAAATTGCTTAAAGTTACAAGTGCACAAAATTAATTTTAGGCACTTTAGTTCACTTTAGCTCACCTTCGTCACTTCCTTCATAAACCTTTCCTTTTCACTGTAGATACAGCCACAGTATTGTTGACGATACAAGCCCATCGCTTTGGAGACTTCCACTCCCCTTCTCCATCCCTGTCGAAAATCGTCATAATAGAATGGGATTCCAATCACCTGGGCTACATGTTCCCCGGTCTCTTTAATCAGAGCATGATTTTGATGGGTGCTTTGAAGGAGGGTTGTTGAAAATCCATCGAAACCTTCTCTTTTCGCTTCCTGAGCTGTGGCTTCGAGTCGAACCGAATAGCAATATTGACACCTTTCCTTGACTCGATGGGATACATTTCTTAAAAATTCCTCGAGAAGATATTCATCCCGGTAGATCACCTTCCATCCGACTCTTTCCGAGTATTGTTTTAATGCGTCGACTCTTTTTCGGTATTCCTGGTATGGATGTATGTTTGGATTGAAAAAATAACCGACGATATCATCCCCTTTTTCTTTTATCCGTTCAAGGGGATAAATGGCACAGTTGGCGCAACAGATGTGAAGGAGAATTTTCATTCGAACAGACATCATTGCGAAAATCTCCCCCTACCCCTCTTTGCCTGTCTAAAGACAGGAAAAGGATTACCAAAGAGGGAAATTGTCCCTCCCTTTGACAAAGGGAGGTCAGGAGGGATTTTATTAATCAATGTAGCCATTATTACGAGGTTGTTAATAAATCATAAATTCCATTAACTTGCGGCTAACTTTAATTCCTGTGAATCTTTCCTCCGGGGAATCCCCAGCTCTTTCTCCACTTGCAAAATCCTATCGGTGGTCTTGATGACGGTGTCCGGATTGAGGGAGATGCTATCAATACCACATCGGACCAAAAACTCGGCAAACTCTGGATAGTCGCTGGGAGCCTGACCACAGATGCCAATCTTTCTTCCATTCTTCTTGGCACTCTCAATGATCGATTGAACCATCCTTTTCACAGCCGGATTCCGTTCATCAAAGATATGAGAAACCTTCTCTGAATCACGATCCAGTCCCAACACCAACTGGGTGAGATCATTCGACCCGATGGAGAACCCATCAAAAATCTCAGCAAATTCATCCGCCATGATCACATTGCTGGGGATCTCGCACATCATATAGAGTTCGAGACCATTTTCCCCCTGGACGAGTCCGTGTTTTCTCATCTCGGCCACCACGAGCCTCCCCTCTTCCACCGTGCGGCAGAAGGGGATCATCAATTTCACATTGGACAGACCCATTTCATCCCGGACCTTTTTCATGGCCATGCATTCAAGAGAAAATCCTTCCTGGTAAGCCTCATCATAATACCGGGAGGCTCCTCGGAAACCAATCATGGGGTTGTCTTCGACAGGCTCAAATTCGCTTCCTCCAATGAGATTGGCATATTCATTACTCTTAAAATCACTCATTCTCACAATGACATCTCTTGGATAAAAGGCGGCAGCGATCTTGGCCACTCCTTGAGCAAGCTTATCAACAAAGAAGGCCTCTTTATCTTCATACCCGATGGTCAACTGTTCAATCTCCTTTTTAGCATGAGGATCACTCAAAGAATCGAATCGGACAAGTGACATGGGGTGGATCCGTATAGAATTATTGATAATGAATTCGAGCCTGGCCAGCCCCACCCCGTCGTTTGGGATAAAGGAGAGGTGGAAGGCGTTGTCTGGATTTCCCAAGTTCATCATGATTTTTGTTTGGGGCTTTTCCAGATGTGCCATATCAAAGCGCCTCACCTCATAATCGAGGATCCCTTCGAAAACCAATCCTGTCTCCCCTTCTGCACAACAAACGGTGGCGCTTCGATAGTCTTTCAGGATCTCACTTCCATCACCTGTCCCCACCACACACGGCACACCCAGTTCCCGGCTGATGATGGCCGCATGGCAAGTCCTTCCTCCGCGGTCGGTTACAATGCCCGAGGCTATTTTCATGATGGGCTCCCAGTCCGGGTCTGTCATCTGGGTAACCAATATCTCACCCTTCTTAAACTTCTCTATCTCTCTCGCACTGGTGATCACATTGATGGGGCCAGTGCCAATCTTTTCACCAACACTCTTCCCCTGCACCAAAATCCTTCCTTTCTCTTTTAAAAAATAGGTCTCTAAAACGTTCACCGCTCCTTGGGATTTTACCGTCTCTGGCCTCGCCTGAAGGATAAAGAGTTGCTGTGTAATACCATCCTTTGCCCACTCAATATCCATGGGCCTGTAGACCCCGGCTTTTTTTGAATAGTGATCCTCGATCTTTATCCCCCATTGCGCAAGTTGAATAATCTCCTCATCGTTGAGGATAAAATCTGCCCTTTCCTGAGCGGAGACAGGGATATTCTTGGTTGAACCCTCCCCCTCCAGGGTGTAGATCATTTTGATCTCTTTGGATCCGAGGGTTTTTTGAATGATAGGTTTATAATTTCCCTTGATGCAGGGCTTGAATACATAGAATTCGTCGGGATTGATGACCCCCTGAACGATATTCTCCCCTAATCCATAGGAACCCGTGATGTACACAACGTCCGGAAAGCCGGATTCTGTATCGATCGTGAACATCACTCCGGAACAGGCCTTATCCGACCGCACCATCTTCTGTACGCCAATGGAAAGAGCAACCTGGAAGTGGTCAAACCCCCTATGGGTTCTGTAAGAGATAGCGCG
>Ga0031653_10000101_pt1 | contig 14217 bp, 13 predicted proteins | sample FrelakmetBRP12BR_FD_55210 | JGI IMG/M metagenome (GOLD analysis project Ga0031653, IMG submission 55210) | Freshwater lake sediment microbial communities from the University of Notre Dame, USA, for methane emissions studies - BRP12 BR | ecosystem: Environmental > Aquatic > Freshwater > Lake >... | reverse complement strand
CAGGTCTACGTCCAGGCGGAGGGGGATTACCGCACCAAGGCGGAGGCCGTGGGGCAATTCTACGTGCGCAACAACGACGGGCAGACGGTGCCGCTCTCCGCGGTCACATCGGCCCGCAACATCGCGGGGCCGGAGTTCACCATGCGGTACAACCTGTACCGCTCCGCACAGATCAACGCCGCCGCCGCCCCGGGGTTCAGCTCGGCCCAGGCCATGAAGGCGATGGAGGAGGTGTTCGCCCGGACCATGCCGCGGGAGATGGGGTTCGACTACCTCGGCATGTCGTACCAGGAGCAGCAGGCGCAGAAAGGGGTCTCCCCGGCGGTCATCTTCGGCTTCTCGCTGCTTTGCGTATTCCTGATCCTCGCGGCGCAGTACGAGAGCTGGTCCCTCCCCTTCAGCGTCCTCCTGGGGACCCCCATCGCCGTGGCCGGCGCGTTCGGCGCCCTGCTGCTGAGGAGCCAGGAGAACAACGTATACGCCCAGATCGGCCTGGTCATGCTGATCGGCCTGGCCGCCAAGAACGCCATCCTGATCGTCGAGTTCGCGAAGATGGAGTACGAGAAGGGGAAACCCCTGGTGGAGGCGACGCTGGAGGGGGCGAAGCTCCGGCTGCGGCCGATCCTCATGACCTCCTTCGCCTTCATCCTCGGCTGCGTGCCGCTGGCCATCGCCAGCGGCGCCGGGGGGATCTCCCGGCAGGTCATGGGGACCACCGTCATCGGCGGGATGACGGCTGCGACCGTCATCGCCATCTTCCTCATACCGGTGACCTACTACGTGATGGAGCGGTTCGCCATCCGGTTCGGCGGCAAGAAAGAGGGTCCTGCAGGTCCCGCAGCGCCCGCGGAAGGGGACGGCGCACCGGGTCCCGCGCCGCCGGAAAATCCCACCGGGAAGGAGGGCGGCCCCCATGCGTAGGCTCCTGTTCCCGACCTTGGTCGCACTGGCTCTCGGCGGATGCACGGTCGGGCCGAACTACGTTCGTCCAACGCCGGATAATACCCATTCCTGGCGCATCACGGACGCCGAGGCGAAGGACGTCGCCGACACCGCCTGGTGGGGGCAGTTCGACGACCCCGTGCTCGACAACCTGATCCACAGCGCGCTCCGGGAGAACCTGGACCTGCAGATCGCCTCCGCGCGGATCGAGGAGTTCGCCGGGCGGTACGGCTTCGTCCGCGCCGACCTCTTCCCCCAGGCCGGGGCCAATGCGGCGGTCGGCCGCCAGCGGTACACGGAGGAGACGGGGAACGCCAACGCCCCGGGGACCAACTTCACGCTCGGCAACTACTCGGCAACGCTCGGCGCCACCTGGGAACTGGACATCTGGGGCCGCATCCGTCGCGCCACCGAGGCCGCCCGCGCCGAACTCGTCGGGAGCGAGGAAGGCCGCCGGGCCGTCGTCCTCTCCCTGGTCGGCTCCGTCGCCGGTTCCTACGTCAACCTCCGCGACCTCGACCGGCAGCTGGAGATCGCCAAGGAGACGGCGAAGTCCAGGGGGGGATCGCTGGCCCTGTTCAAACTCCGGTTCGAAGGCGGATTCACCTCCGAGGTGGAGTACGTCCAGGTGAAGTCCCAGTACGAAGAGGCGATGGCCGTCATCCCGGCGGTGGAGAAGGCCATCACCCAGCAGGAGAACGCCCTGTGCGTTCTGCTGGGCCGCAACCCGGGGCCGATCCCGCGGGGGAAGACGATCGGGCAGCTGGCGCTCCCCTCGATCCCCGCCGGGCTCCCCTCGGACCTGCTCACGCGCCGGCCCGACATCCTCCTGGCCGAACAGAACCTGGTCGCCGCGAACGCCCGGATCGGCGTCGCGAAGGCCGCGTACTATCCGGCCATCAGCCTGACCGGCTTCCTCGGGTTCGCCAGCGCCGACCTGTCGAACCTCTTCACCGGCCCGGCGAAGGTCTGGAGTTACAGCGCTCCCGTCACCCTGCCGATCTTCACCGCGGGGAAGATCGCCGGCGACGTCCAGGCGGCCGAGGCGATCCAGCGGCAGGCGCTGGCCGGTTACCGGAAGGCGATCCAGGGGGCGTTCCGCGAGGTCGACGACGCCCTCGTCGACCAGGCCCGGACGCGGGAGCAGCTCGCCGCGCAGGGCAACCAGGTGCAGGCGCTGCAGAAGTATGTGGAGCTGGCCCAGCTCCGGTTCGACAACGGCTACGCCAGCTACCTCGAGGTGCTCGATGCGGAACGGACGCTCTTCAACGTCCAGCTGAGTTACACCCAGAACCAGGGGGTCCTGTTCCAGGCCCTGATCAACCTCTACAAGGCGATGGGCGGGGGGTGGGTGACGGAAGCGGAAAGGAATATATGAAAGAGATGCGGGCGGGGAAACAGGTCGCGCTGTTCCTGTTCGTCTGTTTCTGTCTCCAGGCTTCCTGCGCCACGACGAAGATGACGGATGCCTGGAGGGACGACGATTTCCGGGGAACGATCCGGAAGGTCGTTGTCGTCGGGATTTTCAAGGAGCCGGACACCCGGAAAATTTTCGAGGATGAATTCGCGGACCGCCTGAGGGCACGCGGTGTGGATGCCACCGCAAGCCACAAGATCGTCTCCGACGCCGAAANGCCGGACAAGGATGTCGTGATCGGGAAGATCAGGAAACTCGGGGCGGACGCCGTTCTGGTGACGAGGGTGCTGGATTTGGAATCGGTGAAAAGCCACGTCCCGGGAAAAGCCTTTGTCGTGCCGAGCTATTACGGGTACTACGGTGCGTATTACACGTATAGCTACCGACCGGGGTACACCAAGCAGGAGGGGAATGCCTATATGGAGACGAACCTGTACAACACCGGCGATGAGAAACTGATCTGGTCCGGCCGCTCCAACACGAAATTATCCGCCACGCGGTATGAGCTGATACAGGCCTTCGTCAAAACCATGATCGACGGGCTGTCGGATGCCAAGCTGGTCCGTTAGGGAACCACATCTCCATCCGGTTCAGAAACGGACACCGAACGTCGCCGTCGTGCCGCTCCCGTCCATCTTCCGGTTCACGCCGAACAGATTCGACTCGACGAAGGTGTACCGGTATTCGATCCCCACGTAGAAATTCCTCGACACGCTCAATTCCACCCCCGCTCCCAGGTGGTATCCGAGCGGCGTGTCGCTGTCGCTGATCCCGGCGACGTTCGCGTCGACGAAGTACAGGTCCCCCCCGGCGATGGCGTACGGGAAGAGCTTCCGGACGGGAACCCCGGCCTTGACCGAGAGGGATACGGGCCAGACCGTCAGATCCCCGTACGAGTAATCCGTCGAGTAGTATCCGAGGGACCCCTCGAGCGCGATGTTCGGGGTGAGGTACCGGCCGAGGATCCCGTTGACGCTCCACGTGGTGTCTCCGTTCGAAGGCACGATGGCGCCGATCTGGAGCATGGCGTAATTGCTCCCCTGGAAACTCTTCTCCGGGGGGGGCGGCGCCGCCGGAGGTTCGCTCTGTGACAGGGCCGTCGCCGGCAAGGCCAGGCAGAGCGCGAGCACCAGCATCGTCGCGGCGAACCTTCCTCTTCCTCCCATCGTGGGGATCCTCCCTTGGTTTCCGTTCCAGTGTCAGTATATCCACCACGGAAACGGAGGCAAACGGAAAATCCGGAAACGTCGGAACCTCCGGAAGCCCGGTGTTGAAATGGCCAGACCGATTGCCGTAAGCTTCAGGAGACCCTCCGGCGAGGGGGGACCACAACGAGCCGAATGGAGGAACCGATGGGAACCGCGACGAAATGGTTTGCCGGACTGGCCGCCTTCACCCTCTGCGCTCTCTTCCTTGCCGTGCAGACCCCGGAGGCCGTGGCGGGAAACGGCTACCTCCTGTTGAAGGCGGGCGGCTACGACCCCCAGGCGAACGACGTGAAAGACCTCGACACGGGCTTCAACGGGGAGATCGCCGTCGGGAAATTCTTCCTGCCGTTCCTTGGCGTGGAGTTCGGGGCCGGCTACTTCGAGGCGTCGAAGGACCCCGTAAAGCTCACCGTGTATCCGGTGACCCTCGCAGCGAAGTTGCGGCTTCCCATCCCGCTCGTCAAGCCGTACGCCATTGGGGGCGGCGGCGCCTATTTCTCGAAAGCGGAAACCACCGGGGGAGGATCGAAGAGCGACACGGCGTTCGGCTACTTCGCCGGGGTCGGCGTGGACTTCAAGGTGGCGTTCCTGCTCCTGAACATGGAGGGGAAGTACCTCTGGGCGGAGCCGACGTTCAACGGATCGAATGTGAAGATCGACGGCGCCGTGGTCACGGCGGGGGTCGGTATCGAATTCTGACGACGCATCGCTTAACCTTGTGCGTCCGGCGGTCCGGTAGCGTCCGTGGATAGGGGTTCCCCCACGTCGGGCACCGTGCGGTGGAACTCCTCCAGGACGAACAGCAGGACGGTGAGGATCAGCGGGCCGATGATCAGCCCCATGAGCCCGTAGGTGAAGAGGCCCCCGAGGATGCCGACGATCAGCAGGGGCATCGGCATGCCGGCCTTCCCGCCGATCAGCAGGGGCCGCAGCACGTTGTCGATGTTGCCGACCACCAGGACGCTCCAGAGGAGCAGTCCCACGCCCCAGGTCGTCTGGCCGGTGAAGAACAGGTAGAGCACCCCCGGGAGACAGACGATCCCGGTACCGACCACGGGAATCAGCGCCGTGAACGACATCAATACGCCGAAGAGGAGCGGGGAGGGGAGCCCNGCGGCCCAGAAACCGAGCCCNCCGAGGGCGCCCTGCGCGAGGCAGGTCAGCCCGACCCCTTTCACCACGGCTTTCGTGACCTGCCCGAGGCGGGTCATCAGTTCCCGGCTCCGCTCCCGGGGAAGCGGAACCAGCGCGACGGCCTCCCCGAGCAGGGACTCCCCCCGGGCGTAGAAAATGCCCGTGGCGGCCAGCGCGAGGATCAGGTTCAGGAAGAACGACAGCACGTTCGCGAGGAGCGAGGTGAGCATCCCCGTGACGGTGCCGATCGCCTTCTGTATCGCCTCGGGCACCGTGTGCTTCGCGTCCGCGGCAAAGGCCACGAGCTGCGGGCGGACCCACTCGACCACCCGGCCGAGAATCGAGTGGCCCCGGTACGTGTCGAGCCAGTTAAGGGTGCGCTGCACCGGGTTGTCCTGACCCGCCGCCTTTTCGAGCCAACGGTAGACGTCCGTCGCCTGCTGGCTCAGGGCGCCGATCAGCCCCAGGGCGGGGACCACCAGCAGGAGGAGGATCAGGAGGACCATCAGGGCCGCCGCCGCCCCGTCCCTCCCGCCGAGTCTCCGCCGGAGGCGCTCGTAGAGAGGGAAGGTGACCACCGTGAGGACCGCCCCGAAGCCGATGGCGGCCAGGAACGGCTGGGCGAGCTGGTACACGAGGTAGGCGAGGAATGCGAGCAAGGTGCAGGCGACAACCGGGGCGATCACCCTCTGGTACATGTCACTCATCCGTCCGGATCCCGTGGAATTCCATCAGAACATCATCCGGACCCCGAGNGTGAAGACCACGCCGCTCGTGTCGACGCGATTGCCACCGAGGTCCGGATTCGCGTACTGATACTTCAACTCCGCGTTGAACGCCATCTGCGGGTTCAGCCAGGCGTCCACGCCGCCGGAGAGGTACCCCCCCAGCGTGAACGCGGAGTCGTTTACCCCGGGTTTGTTCAGGTCCACGTAGTAGAACCCGAACCCCGCGCCGGCGTACGGCTCGAAGACCGGTGCCGGGTAGATCAGCCGGGCGCCCACCGTCAGGGGGAGGACCAGGACCTCCCCCGGCGAGGCGTTGGACCGGAGGAACGAGAAGGAACTCTCCAGGGCGATGTTCGGGTCGACCCTCGAGCCGACTCCGCCCGAAAGGTTCCATCCGGTATTCAGCGCATCGATGTCCCCCTGGGGATAGAAGAGACCGAAATTCCCGAACCAGTAAAGTTTCCCGGTCCGCTCCGGAGAGACGGCGTCCGCGGCGGAGGCGACGGAGGCGATGCAGAGGGTCAGCAGCACGGAAACAAGGACGGCGGTTCGCAGGATACCCTTCATGAGATCTCCTCCGGGTGATTCGATCAGCGGCGAGGAACGCCGTGGGAACAGGTTACCAGATCGACGGTCCTTCGCAATCCGCAGGCGGGAAGTTTCTCTAGCAGGAAGGCTTGACGATTTCGTAGAACGCGCACTTGCGGCAGTCTCCGATCTTCTCGGCCGCGGTACAATGAACCTTCGTCTCGGATAACGTGCCCGCCACGGACCAGCAGATGCGGCCGTAATTCGGGAAGGCCGGGCACCTTTCCGCGGCATTCCCTCTTTTTTCCACGCCACAGTGCATGATTTCCCAGCACTGTGCCTTGAAGATCTCCTCCACCGGCAGATACGGGAGGAAGAGGCTGAACATCGCGCCGCCCCCCGGCGCCGCGGAGACCCGGATCGATCCGCGGTGTTCCTCCATGATCTTCTTGCAGATGGAGAGGCCCAGGCCCGTCCCGTGGCCGATCTCCTTGGTGGTATAGAACGGCTCGAAAATGCGTTTTACGAGGTCGGCCGAGATGCCCGGCCCCGTATCGGAAATTTCGATGACCACGAAGTGGGTCCCGTTTTCGCAGGCGGTCCTTGTCGCCAGGGTCAACGTCCCGCCTTCGGTCATCGCGTCGATCGCGTTCGTCACCAGGTTGTCGAGGGCCTGCCGAATCTGGTCTTCGTCGACGATGCAGGGCGACAGGCCGGGTGCCGTGCGAACGGAGAGGACGAGCTTCCTCTCCCGGCAGACCGCGCCGAACTTCGCCTCCGACCAGGCGAGAAGATCATTCATGTCCGCGTATCGGAGGTGATACTTCGCCTCCCGGGAAAAGGTCAGCGTGTCCCGAAGGATCCGTTCGAGCCGCGCCACTTCGTTGACGACGATCTTCGCGTACTCCTTCTCCGCGGTATTCTCCGGAAGCCGCTTCTCCAGGCGTTTTGCGAATCCGCCGATCGCCGTCAAGGGGTTCCGGATCTCATGAGCCACGTCGGCGGTGAGCCTCCCGAGCGCCGACAACTTCTCCACTTCCACGAGCTTCCCTTGAAGGTGCTTCAAGGTTTCCAGCGACTCGGCCAGGTCCCGGTTGAGCGATTCGATCTTCTCCTTGTCCCTGCGAAGGATCGCCGAGAGCAGGCCGATCGGGAGCGCGATGAGGAAAAGGAAGGAGATTCGGAGCAGAAAGTCGATCGGCTCGATGGAGGAGACGCGAAGGGAGGCAAGGAGGTAGATCACCGCGGACACCACGGCCACGACAAGGCCGGTTCGATAGCCGTAATAGAAGGCGTGCAAGGCGGTGAGCAGATAAAAGCCGATGAAGAAGCTGCTGGCGGGCCCTCCGGAATGCGTAATCAGGAGGTAGACGAAGGCGAGGTCGAACAGGAGGAAGATCCGGTAGATGTCCCTCTTTCTGTCGAAACGGAAAATCAGGAGAGCGTAGCCGAGCACGCAGTAGAAGAGGAAGAACCCCGCGATCCGCTGGAAGGTCGACACGGTTTCCCGGGGGACGGGCGCGACGAGGAGCCAGCCGACGGTGCCGGCCAGCGCGATGAGCCGGAGAACGAAGAACCCGATATCCGCGATCTCGAGACCGCTTCGGACCGACTCGTAACGGGCCTTCAGGGTCGACATGGTATCGCCTCGAGTTCCGCCAGTGCCGCCTCCAGGGATTCCCAGCCGTGGTACGCCTCCTCGATCTCGCTCTGCACCGCTTCCAGGCGGGCCCGGCCTTGCGCGACGAGCGCCCCGTCCTGGCGGTAGAACGCCGGATCGGCCATGGAGCGTTGCAGGTCGTCCCGCTCCGCCTCGAGGGCCGCGATCCCCGCCTCCGCGTCCCGGATCCGACCGGGAAGCCCCGAAAGCTCCCGTTGCTCCTTGAAGCTCAGTTTGCGCGGCCCTTCACGCTTCGGGCGCGGTTTTTCCCGCGGGGGAGGGTTCGTTCCCGTTCCGGGGGGAACGCCTTCTCCCCTCTGCTTCAACCAGTCGTCGTACCCCCCGACGTATTCGGCGACCGTCCCGTCCGCATCGATCACCAGGGTGCTGGTCACCACGTTGTTCAGGAACGCCCGGTCGTGGCTCACGAGGAGAAGGGTGCCCGCATACTCCAGGAGGAGGTCTTCCAGCAGGTCCAGGGTCTCGATGTCCAGGTCGTTCGTCGGTTCGTCGAGGACGAGGAGGTTGAACGGTCTCGTGAAGAGCTTCGCCAGCTGCAGGCGGTTCCGTTCCCCCCCCGAGAGGACCCGCACCGGGCTTCTGGCCCGGTCGGGGGAGAAGAGGAGGTCCTGCAGGTAGCCGATCACGTGCCGCGACCGGCCGTTGACGGTGACCGTGTCGTTCCCGTCCCCGAGGTTCTCCGCCACGGTCTTCTCCTCGTCGAAGCGCTCGCGGAGCTGGTCGGAATACGCGACGGTCAGGCGGGTCCCGAGCCGCACCGTGCCGATCCGCGGTGACAGATCCCCCAGGAGGACGCGCAGCAGGGTCGTCTTCCCCGACCCGTTCGGCCCGATGACCCCGACCCGGTCGCCCCGGAGGATCGTGGTCGAGAAGTCCCGGATCACGGGACGATCGCCGTAGCCGACCTCGACCCCCTGGGCTTCGACGACGAGCCTGCCGGAGGGAACGGCGCGTTGCGACGGCATGCGCACCGTGCCCATCCGCTCCCGCCGGGCACGCCGCTCCTCGCGCATCCTCTCCAGCGCGCGTACCCGCCCCTCGTTCCGGGTGCCCCGCGCCTTCACGCCCCGGCGGATCCACGTTTCTTCTTCCGCGAGCCTCTTGTCGAAACGCGCCCGCTGCGCGCTTTCGGCCGAAAGGTCCGCCTCCCGCCGCTCGAGGTAGGTGTCGTAGTCGCACGCCCAGTCGCGGAGTCGCCCGCGGTCGAGCTCCACGATCCGCGTCGCCACTTTCCGCAGGAACATCCGGTCGTGCGTGACGAAGAGAAGCGTCCGCGTCTCCCGGAGCAGGAAGTTCTCGAGCCAGGCGATGCCGTCGATGTCCAGGTGGTTGGTAGGCTCGTCGAGAAGGAGGATGTCCGACTCCCGGGCAAGCGCCCGGGCGATCAGCACCCGGCGCTGCATCCCCCCCGAAAGGGTCCCGAAGTCGGCGCCCGGAGAAAGTCCGAGGAGGGAGATCGCCTTCTCCGCCGTCCTCGCCCCTGGACCGCCGGAGACGACTTCGTACACGGTCCCCGAAAGACCGGGCGGGACCTCCTGCGGAACGAGGGCGACCTTGACCCCCTGCTGTCGGACGATCTCGCCTTCGTCCGGGACGATCTCCCCGTTCACGACCATCAGCAGGGTGGATTTCCCCGTCCCGTTCCGGCCCAGGAGGCAGATCCGATCCCCCGGCTCGATCTGCAGGCTTGCCTCCTCGAGCAGCGGCGGCCCGCCGAACGCGACCCGGATCTGCCGCAAGCTCAACAGCGCCATGCCGCGTTCTCCATTTCATTTCATGATTTGCGACGCGGTCTCTCCTCCGCGGGGCAGGAGGAGGGACCGGCCTTCCTTCATTGTGCCACAGGCCCCTGAAGAAAGAGGTTCTGCGGAATCTCCCGATCGCCCGTCCGACGGATTCTTTTGGTATCATGGCCCCCATGAAAGCGCACCCGCCGCACGGTTCCGTCGGCTTCGTCGAGACGAAGCGGTACACCTTCGCCGAGCCGCCCCACGAGATGCCGCTGGATATCGGGGGGAAGCTCGGGCCCATCACGCTCGCCTACGAGACGTACGGAAAGCTGAATCGGGAGAAGAGCAACGCCGTCCTGGTGGAGCACGCCTTCTCGGGGAACGCCCACGCGGCCGGCTTNCANCCGGGGCAGGACCCGTCGAAGGAGAAGCCGGGGTGGTGGGACTTCATGATCGGCCCGGGNCGGGCGCTGGANACGGAGAAATATTTCGTCATCTGCTCGAACGTGATCGGGTCGTGCTACGGCAGCACCGGCCCGGCGTCGGTCGAACCGAAAACGGGGACGCCGTACGGGCTGTCGTTCCCCCTGGTGACGATGGGCGACATGGTCCGGGCCCAGGCGCATCTCCTCGACCACCTCGGCATCGACCGGCTGCTGGCGGTGATCGGCGGGTCGATGGGCGGGATGCAGGCGCTCCAGTGGGCGGTCGACTACCCGGACCGGGTGGCGTCGGCCATCCCGATCGCCACGACCTCGCGCCACTCGCCGCAGCAGATCGCCTTCAACCACGTCGGGCGGGCGGCGATCCTGGCCGACCCCGATTTCCACGAAGGCGACTACTACGGCTGGAGGACCGTCCCGGAGCGCGGGCTGTCGGTGGCGCGTATGGTCGGGTTCATCACCTACCTCTCCGACCGGAAGATGCACGAGAAGTTCGGCCGGATGAAGCAGCTCGCCGCGGCGAAGGGGGGCGGACGGCAGGGGAAGTGGGCCGAGGGGACGATCGGGCAGCACTCCGCCGTCGAATTCTCGGTCGAAGGGTACCTGAAGCACCAGGGGGAGGTCTTCGTCTTCGACCGCCGGTTCGACGCCAACTCGTACCTTTGCATCACGAAGGCGATCGACATCTTCGACATCTCCGCACCCGCGGGACGGCTGTCGAAGGCGTTCGCGAACGTGAAGGCGAAGTTCCTGATCATCTCCTTCGACACCGACTGGCTTTACCCGACGTACCAGTCGCAGGAGATCCGCAACGCGATCCTCCAGAACGGACTTGCCGTGGCGTGCCTCGAGCTCTCGACGATCCACGGGCACGACGCGTTCCTCATCGAAAACGAGAAACCCCCCGAGGGGGGGAAGCCGGGCGTGAAGAACAAGATGATCCAGGTGGTCCAGGATTTCCTCGGAAACGTCGCGGCACGGCCTTGAAGGCCGCCGCCGAAGGAGGGTCGTGATGCTCAGGAAGATCGTTCTCGTGGTCATGGTCGTGTCGCTGGCGGCGGGACTGTCCGCCTGCTCCGTGATGCAGGGCACCTACCAGAAGAAGGTGGATGAAGCCGACACGCTCACGAAACGGCTGGCCGCGCTGCAGAAGAAGCACGACGACCTCGTGGCGGAGAACACCGCGCTCAAGGTCCGCAACGAGCGGCTCCTCTCCGACCTGGCGGGGATGACGCTCCAGAAGGACAAGTTGACCACCGACCTCGCCTACGTCACCGGGCAGCGGGACAAACTCGCCGTCGACAAGGAGGAGCTCGACAAGGTCCTCCAGTCGAAATCGGACACTCTCTCCCAGACCATCTTCGAGTTGCGCAGGAAGGTCGACGACCTCGGCGCGGAGAACGGGAAGTTGAAGACGGAGAACGCCGGTCTCCAGAAGGCGCTGGACGAGAAGTCGAAGCGGGTGGCGGACCTCGAGCGCGAAGCCGAGGGGCTGCGAAAGGCCAAGGAGGATGTCCAGAAGGCCAGCTCCACCTACGTGGGCCTGTTGGAGAAGATGAAGAAGGAGATCTCCGAGGGGCAGGTCACGATATCGGAGCTCAAGGGGAAGCTCACGGTCAACATGGTGGACTCGATCCTGTTCGATTCGGGGAAGGCCGAGGTGAAGGAGGGCGGGCTCGCGATCCTGGACAAGGTCATATCGATCCTCAAGGACGTGAAGGACAAGTCGATCCGTGTCGAGGGGCACACCGACAACGTCCAGATCATCGGGATGCTGGCGAAGCGGTACCCGACGAACTGGGAGCTCTCCGCGGCGCGGGCGATCAACGTGACCCGTTTCCTGCAGCAGCAGGGGATCGACCCGGCGCAGCTCTCCGCGGTCGGATACGGGGAGTACAAGCCGGTCGGGGACAACGGGACGCCGGAGGGGAAGGCGAAGAACCGGCGGATCGAGATCATCCTGGTGCCGAAAGAGTGAGTCGGGGGACTCTCCGCGGGGAGGCACGCGGATGATCCGGAAGGCGTTGCTGCTGAAGTTTCTCGACGCCGCCTACATGCAGCGGTGGAACGACAAGATCCGGCCGGTCGAGCTGATCGAGCTCGACAAGCAGGCCCACAAGATGATCGTCGCCTGGTTCCTCGCGCGCGTCGAGGAGGAGCGCGGCACGCCGCTCAGCTGGACCCGGGTCATCGAGGGAGGCCTGTTCGAGCTGCTCCAGCGGATCGTGATCACCGACCTCAAGCCGCAGATCTTCTACAAGATCAAGGCCGACACGAAGAAGTACCGGCAGCTGAACGAGTGGGTGTACGGGGAGCTGCGGCCCCTGATCTCGCCGCTCGGGAAGCCGTTCTGCCGGCGGTACCAGGACCACTTTCTCGATCCGGAGGATACGGTGGAGCGGCGGATCCTCACCGCCGCCCACTTCTACGCGACCCGGTGGGAGTTCCTGATCGTCGAGCGGGCGAACCCCGACGGGTACGAGATTCGCGACATCCGGGCGGATCTCGACGCGAAGATCGCCGGCTTCGGGGACCTGAAGGGGATGGAGTTCCTCGCCTCGGAACGCCGTTTCCGCAACTTCATCGACCTGTGCGGACAGCTCCGGTTCCAGTACCGCTGGGCCCACCTGCACCGGATCCCGAGGACCTCCGTGCTCGGGCACTCCCTCTACGTGGCGATCCTCTCGTACCTGTTCTCCCTGGAGATCAAGGCGTGCCCGCGGAGGTGCGTCAACAATTACATCACCGGACTGTTCCACGACCTGCCGGAAGTGCTCACCCGCGACATCATCTCCCCCGTGAAGCGGTCCGTGGAAGGCTTGAGCGAGCTGATCAAGGGGTACGAGAAGGAGCGGATGGACCAGGAGGTGTACGGGCTCCTGCCGGAGGGGTGGCACGCCGAGCTCGAGATGTACGCCGAGCGCGAGTTCGAGAACTTCGCCACCGTGGACGGGACGCTCACCGCGGTGTCGGCGGCGGACCTGCACGAGAAGTACGACGAGGACGCCTTCAACGCGAAGGACGGGGAGCTGGTCAAGCGCGCCGACCACCTCGCCGCCTTTGTCGAGGCGTACGCGGGNATCCGGAACGGCAGCACGAGCCAGGACCTGCAATACGCCCGGGTAAAGATCGGCTCCCAGGAGCAGAACGCCCAGTACGGGGGGCTCAACTTCGGAGAGATCTACTCCGACTTCGACTGAAGGTTCCCCTTATCGCCCCAATGGGGGTCGGTGCCGGGGATGTGTCCTTCCCGTGTTCCTCCACTTCCAACGCCCGCCTGCAGCAACCGCTTCAACTCCCGGTTTTCCTCCAGAGCCCGGTCCAGTTCCTCCCTTGTACGCTGCCCGTTGTGAACGGTTTCACGGATCTTGCTGAAGGTCACCGCCGTTGTCAGAAAGGAAAGATAGCGCGCGAACGTCTCCCAGTAGACAAGGTAAGGGCGGGGGTAGGGGTGGTGGGTCATTCGATCCGCAAGGTACCAGCAGACGGCCGAGGCACAGGCCATGGCGATCCCCGGCTTTCTCCCCTCACAAAGGGCATGTCGGACCTCCCTGCATCCCGGGCCGGCGGAACTGCAGATTCGTAAAAAAAAATGGAGAGGATCCCCGCAGTGGGGGATCAGGTTTTCCCCTCGCCCTGCCGGGATTTTTCCCGCCCTCGAACGATCGGAGGCGTTGGACCCGTGAATAGACGGTTCAGAACGTCCGCTTCCTCCAGGCCGCCCGATCGCGTCTTGCTGTCTCGCCACCAGGCCAGGCAGGTGACCGAGGCGCCGACCACGCTCCCGCAGAAAAACCAGATCATGTCCTCGTCGATGTCCGAGTTCCGTGTGACCTGAACACCATATCGAAGCGCTCCGGCGGCAAAGTCGTTCCTGGTGGAGAAATACGCGAGCGCAAGGATGGAGATTCCACAGGTTATACCAATCACAAAGGACAGGACGACGTTGAAGTGGCGATGGATCCAGCGGCGAAACCCCTCCATCATCATTACACCCCGATTCCCCACACGGTTTGCCCGGCATCCACCTTACATTGCCTGTAATAAGATGAATTCCCGCTGCTTAAGGGTTTCGTCGGGCGGACGAATAGATTCGGATTCGTGAAGGGGCGGCTCACGCGGATCGATCCGCTGCTCGCGGGAGGAGTCCAACGGGTACCTCCCGCTCAAGACCCGCTTTTCGGTGAGCGCAATTCCGACAGAAGATCGGTCTGCACCTGCTGGATCTCCATAAGCCGCTGCCATTGGTGGACGAGCATGTGGTCGATCTTCCGACCGGACGCTGCTATAAAGAGGAGCACTTGGAATTATCGCCCCGTGCGCGGGCGTCGAGCCGCCGGAAATACTCCTCGCGGCACCGGTTCTCGACGTCCACCATCGAACGGAACGCCTCCCCGAACCCGTCC
>Ga0031653_10000100_pt1 | contig 14390 bp, 10 predicted proteins | sample FrelakmetBRP12BR_FD_55210 | JGI IMG/M metagenome (GOLD analysis project Ga0031653, IMG submission 55210) | Freshwater lake sediment microbial communities from the University of Notre Dame, USA, for methane emissions studies - BRP12 BR | ecosystem: Environmental > Aquatic > Freshwater > Lake >... | reverse complement strand
GCCACACCTATCTTCGGTGAGGCCTTGATCACAGCATTATATTCCCTGGGGCAGACCTCCAGGCAGATCCCACATTTCACACATTTTGTTTGATCGATGACCTTGATGTTCTTCTCATCCGGATGAATAGCCTCTGACGGACATTTGAGGACGCAATGCTCACAACTTCTCTGGCATTTGTCGTAAACGATCAGATAGGAGATCAGATCGCGGCAGACCAGAGCCGGACATCTCTTTTCAACGACATGGGCAATATATTCACTCTCGAAATACCTCAGGGTGGTGAGGATGGGATTTGGAGCGGTTTGCCCCAGGCCGCACAAGGATCCCTCAACGATCTCCCCTGAAAGTTCTTTGAGAAGGCGGAGATGATCCAGCGTCCCTTCTCCCTTTGTGATCTCCTCTAACAGGAGAAGGAGATGTTTGGTTCCTATCCGGCAGAAAGTGCACTTCCCGCAGCTCTCGCTCTGGGTGAAGGCGAGAAAGTATTTGGCCATATCGACCATGCAGGTCTCTTCATCCATCGCGATCAGTCCGCCAGAGCCCATCATTGAACCAAGGAATTTTAAGGAGTCGAAGTCAACTGGCGTATCGATATATTGAGCGGGAATACATCCGCCTGAGGGCCCCCCGACCTGAATAGCCTTCATTTTTTTCTCTTCTTTAATCCCCCCTCCAATTTGATAGATAACCTCCTTAAGGGTTGTTCCCATTCTCACCTCAGCGAGCCCCGATTCCCTGATCTTTCCCGCAAGGGCAAAAACGGTTGTCCCCTTCGAATGGAGGGTCCCGATTTTTGAAAACCACTCCGATCCCTTCAGCAGGATAGGGGGGATACANGAGAAGGTCTTCACATTATTTAAAAGGGTGGGTTTACGAAAGAGGCCCTTCTCAACAGAATGGGGCGGTCTGACCCTTGGCATGGGTCTTCTTCCCTCGATCGAATACATCAAAGCAGTCGACTCACCGCATACAAAGGCTCCTGCTCCGGGATAGACCTTTATGTCGAAGTCAAACCCTTTTCCCAAAATATCTTTCCCAAGCAGGCGATACTCCCTAGCCCGCATTAAAGCATGATTGACCTTTTCGATGGCAAGGGGATATTCTGAACGGATATAGATGTAACCCTGATGGGAGCCGAGGGCATATCCGGCAATGGCCATTCCTTCGATTACCTGATGAGGAGAGCTCTCAAGAACGACCCGGTCCATGAAGGCACCCGGATCGCCTTCATCTCCATTGCACACGATATATTTGGGATGTTCCTTTGTCTTGAAACATTCCTCCCATTTCCTTCCTGCCGGAAAGCCGGCGCCCCCCAGTCCCCTCAACCCCGATCGCTTCACTTCGTTGACGATCTCTTCCTTTGCCATGGTCAGGGCTTTGTCCAGCGCTTCATAGCCGCCCAGGGCGATATAGTCCCTGATCTCTACAGGGTCGATTACTCCCGCATACCGAAGGATGATTCTTTCCTCCTTTTCAAATCTTTCAAGTTCCGGGATATAGGGAATATCCCCTTCCTTCATCTCCAGGGTCCCAATGGCCAGATCGAAACAGGGATCATCTTCAATCAGGTAGTTGTAAACGATTTTAAAAGCGTCTTCCGGTTTCAGGTTTTTATAGCAGATCGTGGGATTGCCTTGCTTCGTGATATAGACGAGGGGCTCGGCAAAACAAATTCCCAGGCATCCCACTTTGATAATCTCTCCCTGGAGGTGATGTTTGATGAGCTCTTTTTCAAAGGCCTCCGCTACCTCAAGCGCACCGACCGATACCCCACAGGTGGCACACCCAATAAAGATCTTGGGCGTCTTGCCGGTCATTTTCTCCCGGCGGAACTCCATTGCCTGGTCCCTGATGTGTAAATAATTCATATGGCTTTTTAAAAAATGAGTTTCGTTAAATGGTAACGGTAACGAGGCCCATATCGTTAATAAAAGGCTACGTTTATCGTCTTTTAATTTTTTTCACGTAACCGTAACCTGTAACCGAAACGGGCTTCATTACCGTAACCCAGGAACCCGGAACCTGTTAACCCTTTTTGTCCTTATCCCGGAGATTGATGATGACTTCCTCCACCGTTCCGGGAGTCATTTTAGGGTAGATCTGAGTGTTGATTTTAACCACAGGGGCGACATTACAGCACCCAAAACAGGCTGTGGACTCGAGGCCGAAATTTCCGTCCTCCGTAGTATCCCCTTTTTTGATCTGGAGTTCCCTTGAGAAGGCATCGAGGATTAAATTCCCCCCCAGGAGGTAGCAGGCGGTCCCCAGACAGACATGGATGGGGTTGCGGCCAGGGGGCTTTCTTCTGAACTGATTGTAGAAGGTGACTACACTAAATATTTCAGAAGGAGGGATCTGGAAAAAATGAGCTACCTCCTCCATCACTTCTCTTGAGAGGTAGCCCACTTTTTCCTGAATCTCTTGAAGCACGGGGAGTAAATTTTCTCTCTCCGGATGGAACCTCCCGAGGATCTCCTCTATTTGCTTTGACTCTTCCATTTCTCAACAATCTGGGGGAGGAAGGCGGGCAGATCACTTGCCTCACGGGGGCCCACAATCACTTCCCAGCCCTCCAACTCCTCTTCGAGCTCTCCCTTGATCCTTGCGGCAAATCCAGGGATGATGACCCTCTTATTCTTAACTTTATCTCCGACCCCTATTTTCTTGAGAAATGGCCCAGCCGTGTCTCCGCTAAACTTTCCTGTTGACCAGGCCGCCAGGACACATAACCCTTCCGTATCTTTTACACAGAGATAGGCAGGGATTTTGCTGTTTTCGATCTCACTGGCCACTGCAAAGTAGGTCAGTGCGAAATTGGTCGTCAGGAGCACCGGCGATTCGGGAGAGACCGTTCCGATTTCGTAAATCTTCTGCTCCACCGCAAGGGGAACTCTCGGATCGGTGAAAATGTTCTGCCTTAAGACAAGGAGAGGATAGAGCATTTCCTTCTCGAAATCGGAGAGGACGACGATGCCTGCATACTTGATCACTCCTGCCGATGCCAGAAGGGTTTCCTCCATCTTATTTTCCGCGAGCATACACGGCAGCGAAAGAATGGGGTAACCCAGCGGCCGGAAGGTCTTCTTGAGGGCGGCCCTCCGGATGAGGGTGTAGTCCCTGACCATCTCCTTCAACGATTTAGGGGAAGGATCGAGGACGATGTCCAGAATGCCTTCTTCCTTGAGCCGTTGGGTGATGGGAACGATTTCTTCAATTCCGCTGGTCTTCACTCCAATGGGCGTAGGTTTCGCCTTGATCTTCGGAAGAGCGGCCTCCAGATTCTCTTTTGTGATGGGGTAGAGAAGGGGATTTTTATCTGCAATCAGATCCCTTGCTTTAAACAGGAGATCCAGATCCTCACAGATTAAAATGATGGGGAACCCTTCTGCGCCCGCCCTCTTTACCAGGCCCAGATACTTCTCAGCATTTCCCGCATACTTCAAAGCGAAGAGATTCGCTTTCAGCTTCTGACCCACCCGGTCAAACTGGAGTGTCTTTAGCTTGTTGATCTTAGTGGAGATGGTTCCTTCATCTTCCTTTTCGGTGATGAGGATGGCGATCCCCGAAGGTCTGTAAAAGGTTTTTTCATGCCGATAGATGACCTCTTCTTCGCCAATGCTCAGGGCGTTTTCCCCCACACCGATGGTGACCAGCCTGATGGGTGGAGCCAATGCCTCTTCCAGCTCTGTTTTAATCTCGCCTGGTAGATAGGGACACTTATCCACGGTTACTGCACCTGATGCCAGTTTCATTGCAAAGGCAAAACAGGTGGGGAACCCACATTCTTTACAATTCTTTTTGCCGCCATCCGGCAGTTTTTTCTGAATATCCGAAGCCTTAAGCGCCATGAGATCCTCCTCTCAAATACTCAATAATCAATGGTCAATGGACAATGACCATTGTTCAATTTAATAACCGATTCTTACAAACCAATCATTGACCATTGCTAATTGATCATTGATTATTGGTCATTGGTCATTAACCCGTGACCCAGGGGTGTCCGACTCGATTCATGTATTCCGTTAATTCATCCACATTCTTTACATCTTCTTCCGTTGCAATCTTGTCATACATGCCCGCCTCTTCGAGGACATCTTTGATCTGTTCTTTAATGCCTTTTGGGAGCCAGACAATCCTTTTCAGACCGCCGTCGGTCTTTATGAATTTCTTTGACTTCATGTAGGAGATGGCCAGGCCGAGCATTCCTTCGTTCTGTCTTCCTCCCGATGCCTCACCGGCGATGCCCGAAAACTTCTGGCCTGTCACGGTCTCTCCAAGAAAATCCCGATGAACCACACCAAAGGCATCCACCTCCGGGATATAAAAAAGGATGGCCTGGAAACATCCGCAAGAGGTGTGGGGGGTTTCCAGTGCGCTATGGAGGCAGAAAACACTGTTTGCCCCGAGGGACTTCTCTGCCACGATGGCATTGACCCCTGAATAGATAAACTTCTCTGCATCCAGGAGATCCCCTTTCTTAACGGCAAATTGGGGACCTTCGGGGTCCATCTTATAGGCGGCCCTTCCATCGAACCAGTTGATCGCTCCGCAGAGGGAAACCCTCTCCGGAGTAACAACGCAGACATGGGTGGGTGCGAAGGATTGGCAGAGCGAGCATCCATAGAACTCATCCACCTCTTCTTCCGTGATCCCTTTCAACCGGTCATCCCTTGCCTTGTAAACCTTTCTTGCCTCAAGGACTTCTTTTTCCACCTTTTCAGGATCGGTGATAAAAGTGATCTGGATCTTTTCAATGATCGAAAGCTCATTTTTATAGAGCATTGCGAGAATTCTTCCGATCTCGTCCAGGGAGTTGAGGCCCTTTTTAAAACTGTCTTTGTGGATTCTCATCCAGATCTCGTCCCTCTGGGCCATGTGCCAGAAGCCCTCAATGTAGTTGATGTACATGTGGACGCGACGCTCAAAAACAGGCTCCATATCCTTTTCTAATTGTTCCCCTGCCACGTCAATCTTGATAAAGATGGGACCCGAGGCGCCCTCTTCAAAGTCCTTGATGTCCTTTCCGATGATCTCCACCTTTTCGTCTTCCACTTGATCGGCGGGCTTGACGGTCACCAATTCCGCCTTGAACTTATGCTTCGGCCCTCCGAACTCAATTTGAAAATCTTCCTTTCTTACGGTTTCGCCCTCATACTGGGGTCCCACATCGACTGAAAACATGTTGCTCCTCCTTTCTTTATTTCTTCTTTATTTTCAGACTTAAGATTTTAAACCCTGGATCATATTGTCGAGATACTCTTTCCACTTGTCATCCTTCAGATTGGGAAGGGAGAAGTTAGCGTTGGGAAAGACATATTTACACAGGGTGGCTGTCTTGAGATGGGTGGCGAAATGTTTCAATGTAGATAATCCCTGATTTCCCAGATCCGGTCTGATTCCCAGAAACATGACGAAATCATGGTTTCCCTCTTTTTTAAGACCCTTCCAGGCGGGGTCTTTAAGGTGGTTGATGATCTCCACTGCGTCACAAGTGGAATCAGGCGTCACCCCCGCCTCCAGGAGCTTTTTCTTGACGTTTGCTGTTGCACAGATGGCGGCGCCAAGGGTTTTCGCAATCTCTATGGCATAATCAAGTAGCTGTTTTCCTCCGAGATTCACCTCGCCGCATTTAGGCCCCAGAACAAGAAGGGGGCGCTGGGCCTTTTTGACGATCTTGGCCAAGGCCTGAGGATCCTCCATCACCTTGCACGACTTAATCCCTGTGAATACATTGACATGATAATATGGTAAGCTCATTTTTTCCTCCCTCTTTTTATTCCTTTTTTCCTTTGATGGCTTCATCCACGGCCAGCTTGATCTGTAACCCCGCATGATGCATTAGGGTATCGCCAATTTCCGCATCCATCCCCATGGTGGCCATGCAGGGATGGTTATGGTGGAGGATGCCGGCCTTTTCCACCGCATCCTTGATGTGGGTTCCAATGAGATGTTCAGCGACATACCTCGTATTCCCGCAGGGGGCTTCCTTGATGACCGTGACCTTTTTTACCTTTTCGTTCTCTATTTCAATTTCCACTTCCGGTTTGCCAAAGTATTTGACAAACTCCAGGATGAGCTCATTCTTCGACATCTTCTCAGATAAGGTGCAAAACGTCATCGGGTGGATGAGCTCAACCCCATCTCTTTCGAGCTTCTTCTTAAGTTGTCTTGCCAAACCTGAAGTCAGATAAGCCTTGCTGTCAATCGGAGCGATGACAGCCCTGGCGCCCATCTTTTTTATAAACAGGGGAATCATCTCAGCCAGGACCGGTTGCTCCTGAACGGAGATCAGGAGATCACAAAGGGGAAGGCCTTCCGGAAGGTGGTCGGCAAGTTCTTCGACAAAACGGGGGATCTTTTTTGAATAGTGGAACCCCTGGACCTCCCACTGTTTTGGAGCATAGCGGCTGATGTTTTCCAAAAACCGCTTACCGTAATCCCCGTCATAGAGGATGAGCACTTTCATTTGACCACCGCATCAATCGGAATATTGCTTTCATAAGTTCCGATCAGTGTGGGAAGGGTGAGCATGGGTTTGGGTTTCCATCCCACATTTTTAAGATATTCCGTGGCCTCCTTTTTATAAACAATCGGGATGTCCTTGTCATTTCTCACAAAATTCTGGAGATCGTCCGGAAGGGACCCCATGAACTGTTTGTATAGGGAAATATAGTGGTTTAGTTTGACCTGCCTTCCCTGTGAGGTATCGTTCTTCCGGATGCAGAGNCTGGCAAGGGTGATCATGGCCCGCTCTTTACTCTCTGTGACAACCAGCAGATGTTCGGGGGAAGGTTCTTCGGTGTTGACCAGTTCCTTCTTCCGTCCATCCATAACCGTCCAGTCGTCTTCTTCCTTTCTCGAGAGGTATAACTTTCTGTATTTCGCAGAATGGGGACCGAGGACCACAGGAATGCCCAAACGGTTGCATCCTGCCCCAATGGCAAATGCCTTCTGGGAATAGGAACCCCAGACCAGACCGACTGCTCCCACCCGGTTCAGAATATAGTCGGCAATGACCTCGTAGTTAGCCCGCAGCGGCAGCTTGGCGAAGATGTTGGCAACCTTCATCGCTGCTCCGGTGATATGGGAATTAGCCACACAGCTTCCCACATTGAGCACACCGCCTGCATCAAAATCGGGTTTATACTTATCATAGATGGTTTTTCCATCGGCATCCTTCTTCATGCCGGCAGCCATGGCGGCACAGCCGGAGAGGACGACAATATATTTCCGTTTTGCAAACTCCTCAGCAATTTCAGCGACCTCCTCAATCTCCTCAGGAAAGTTAGAGCAGCCGACAATGGCGATAATTCCTGGAATGGTCCCTAAGACAATGGGCGCCCCCACCTTTCTGATCTCCACGTCCTGGATCGGTCCTCTTCCAACTCTGATATTATAGGTGTCCCAGGAGGCTGCCGCCTGCATGATCTTAATGATCGGCACGCCTTTGGCGCACTCCTGCTCACATTTTGCGCAGCCCACGCATCTCGCAAAGACGGAGGTCATCATATCAAATTTTCCTTCTTTAACATCGGACACGGCGCCCGAGATGTTAAGGAAGTTAGGACAAACCCTGTCGCAGAGCTCGCATTTTTTACAGGCCTGAGCCAGTTCCTGAGCCTTCTCTTTTGTAACAAGCTCTTTCTTCCTGTTTTTTGCCACCACCGGAAGGACTTTGGCAGCCACTTCTCCTGCCTTATCCACATCGCGGATCAATACCTGTTTGCCCTCCTGGGTGATCAGCCTGACGATCTCATCGACTTCCTTATGAGTGACATCGTCAAGCCCATAGCTGATCTTGTCCGACGTAGCGATCAGTGCACTTCCGCTTTCTTTTGCCAGTTGTGGAATATCGCACCGCACGCACTGTTCATCGCTCATGATCAGGTCCGCAATCCCTGTCTTTAGAAAGAAGACCTGCTTGGAAAGGGGCCCAATAACCTTTGCCCTATCCGAATACCGGATATTATCATGGGCCGTACAGCATATTCCTGTGACCTCGACCTGGTCGTAGATCCCGGCTTTCATGAGGTGGTCGATCATCACGCTGGCCACTGCAGCGTTGTGGCCTACGCAGGTGACCACCGGTTTTGTTTTATCCACCGATCCCCAACCCAAACCCGACAAGCCGGTCTCTGCTTTGGAGGTTGGAAATTTAAATCCGATCGTTTGAGCGATATCAGCCACTTCCATGGCTACATGATCGAGCATCCCGATATGCAAAGACTTGGACTCGAAATCGATATCGCTTCCCTCCTGTCCCATATGGGTGGCTGAGACACCATGGATGATCCCTCTCTCCACATATTCAATTCCCTTTCTCAGGTCTCCCAGGGTTTCGGGTTTCAAACCCATCACTGTTCTCATGTGGGGTGCTTCCACATCCACCTGGCCGCCGAGGTTAATCTTGTAATCCTCTCCATACTTCTCGATGAGGTAGTCTATCAGATGACGGCCATGGGCGCCGTGGGCAGAACATCCCATCAGAGAAAAGATCAACCCCCACCGGCCCTGCTGGCCGGCGATATTGATGCCACAGGCGCCCTTCTTATCCTCTGTCAAATCGCATTTTCCGTAAGTGCAGAAACAGCAGAGGTCGCAGAAGGGAGCGTAGAAAGGTTTGTAGGTCTTCATCAGCCTCAAATCCCATCGCCTTAAATCAGACATCTCCGGCATTGGGGTTGGCCCCATGGGCTCCCAGTTGTCTTCAGCCCGGATTATCTTGTCGATTTCCTTTTGTTTCACAGCTCCTTTACTCATGGGTTACTCCTTTCCAGAAACTAATTTTTTTACCAGTTTCAAACTCTCCGGGTGCCGCATGATCACAAGGTTTGCCCCGGCTAAAATCAGGGTGAAAGCTGTCAGGGCTTCCCAAAGGATTCCCTGAGTTTTATTTTCCTTAGCCTCCTTGGTCTTCCAGCAGTCCTTTCCAATATTGGCAACCATGGGGACCTTCATCATCTCATCATTATGGATGACCGCCACCTGCTTGACCCGCTCCATAATCGAGAAGGAGTAGTCAATCCCATAACCGATGGCTGCGGACAAGGGGTCGATGACTACCCTCTCCTTTGGGAAGAACTTGGCCAATTTCACATTGAGTTCCTTGCAGAGATTGATGTCGAGAGGGCTCTGGGGGATGATACTGTGCCCTCCCTCCAGGGCGGCCTTTGCAATTTCCTCATAATTTTCTTTTACCAGGGGGCCGAGGAGGAGATTTTTACCCGTGCAGACCTTGGCTATCTCGACGAGAGCCTTTGCATCCTTATCCTTATCTCCAACCCCCAAGACAACGAGAGGAACGGAGAGATGATCAGCAATCCTCTTCACGTTTTCTGCGATCTTTTTCACATCATAAGAATCGCTGTCCAGGCTCGACAAATAGAGTGAGATGAGATCTGCTCCGAACTGTTTGACACACTTATCCGCCCAGGCGATGGGATCCGAGAGGACATCCGCATAAGAGGAGCGGAGGTGTTCCGGCCAGCCTTCGGGAGGGGTATCAAACACTTCCAGAGCGAATCGGACAGGCGCTCCTTCTTTTCCTTCAAAAGCATGAAAGGGCAGGGTCTGCTCGCCACCCAGTTTCACTGCTTTACCTGCAGGTCCGATGGTGACCTCTTTAGTTTCACCCTTATAGGGTTCAAAAAAATCACTTAACTGCATAATTTCCTCCTTTTGAAAAAATTTTAAAAGGGTTCAAGGATTCGAGGGTTCGGGGGTTCAAGTAAAAAGCATTTAACCACTTGACCCCTTGACCGCTTCACCCCTTGAATCCTCAAATTTAGGTTTCCAACCACGAATGGGAGTAAAGGCTCTTTCCCATGAGCACGTTGACCGTCTTGACAATATCAACCTCTTTCTTCGGAAGATTGGAGGTGTTCACCTCTTCATCCATGGCCCTGTAGATCAAATTCTTGATGTCCGGCAATTGCCCCTTGGCGAGCTTTACCAGTTCCTCATCAAAGCTATCCACAATGGCAGAAAAACAGCCATATCGATCGAGCATCACCAGGCAGATACGGTTCAATATTCCTCTTAGATGCTCCGGAGCCCCGTTGGAGAGGTTGGACAATCCCAGAGTCGATTTGGCTCCCGGACAGATATCCTGGAGGATCTTCATAAACTCAAAGAGTTCCACGACCTGTGGTTGATCGACCGAGATGGGCATCATAATGGGGTCGACCCAGATCCTTTCATTGGGGATTCCAATCTCATTGGCATAGGCGACCGTCTCCATAATCGCCTCTGCTCTCGATGAGGAATCGGTTGGTATTCCTGCATCGATCAACACCGAAAGGACAACATCACAATTATACTTAGCGGCCAGGGGAAGCATCTTCTCTTTACTCTCCTGCTTGCCGGAAGCGGAATTGATCAAAGGAGGGATTTTGCACACGGAGAGACCTGCTTCCATAGCAACCGGATTAGTCGTATCCAGCGAAAGGGGTTTTTTGACCACCTCCTGAATGACCCCTGCGAGCCACTTCATCACTTCCGGATCTTTTCTTGCAGGACCAACATTGAGATCGATGTAGTCAGCCCCTGCTTTAGCCTGTTTGATTGCAAGTTCCTGCAATGGTTTTTCATCCTTTTCCTTCAAGGCATTGGAAACGACTTTTGACAGAATTTGAATATTTTCTCCAATTAGAATCATGCGTTCCTCCTTTTACGAAATATTTCACAAATAGTTTTAAAACTTTTTACAAAGAGTTGTCAATGGAATTTGTCTCACTTTCTCTCATGGCAATATTTTTGCCATAGCCTCCCTTATTTTGATGACAGAGGGACTTGACTCTTCTAAATTGAGCATGGCGATCCCTCTCAATTCATGGTCGATAATATGACCATCTTCGGGGATGACTGCGAGAAGGTTGAGATTCAATCTCTTTATCTCCTCCACGATCTGAGGTGGAGTTTCGTGTGAGACCCTGTTGATGAGCAGGTATGTCTTTTTGATATTTAAACCCAATTCGCTGACCAGGTCTTCGAGTTTCTTGCAGGTCCTGATTCCCTTCATGGATGGATCGGAGACCAGAAAGAGCACATCGAGGCTCCCGTTGGTCCTCCTTGAGATGTGCTCCATGCCTGCTTCGTTGTCGATGACCACATATTTATAGTTGGAAGCGAGTTTTTCAATGTAATTCCGTATGATCGAATTGGGATAACAGTAACAGCCCGGTCCTTCTCCCTGTCCCATGCTCAAGAGATCAAAACCCTTCTCTTCGGCCAGGATCTCCGAGAGTTTGTAGTCGATCAGGGACTCCTTGACCACTCCCATCGCCAGGCTCTCTTTATCCTTTAGAAAACCGTCCAATACCTTTCCGACTGTGCTTTGCACCTTCACGCCAAGGGCATCGCCGAAGTTGGAGTTGGGGTCGGCGTCGACCGCGAGAATGGGTTTATAGTTTTTCTGGAGGAGGTAACGGAGAACCAGAGCCGCTATGGTCGTCTTACCCGTCCCGCCTTTACCAGAGACCGCAATTTTCATTTTTTTTAATCTCTCTTTTCTCCGAACTCCCTGCCTGCGGCAGGCAGGTGAACTACGAACTCCGAACTCTTATTTTATCCCTGCTGCCACTTTTGCTGCCTTGACCGTATTCATCATCAGCATGGTGATGGTCATGGGTCCCACTCCGCCGGGGACGGGAGTGATGGCGCTCGCCTTCTCCTTGACTCCGTCGAAATCGACGTCGCCGCAGAGTTTAGCTTTTCCTTCGGGAGTCATTCCGATCCGGTTCACACCCACATCGATGACAACGACCCCTTCCTTCACCATATCGGCTGTGACTGCTTTCGGCTTTCCCGCGGCCACAATAAGAATATCAGCCCTTTTCGTATGAAAGGCCATATCCTTCGTGCCGGTGTGGCAGATGGTGACGGTGGCGTTAGCTCCTTTCTGCTTCTGGAGGAGGATGTTAGTAATGGGTTTCCCGACGATATTCGACCGCCCCACGACAACGACTTCTGCGCCATCGATCTTGGTGCCGGAGCGGATCAGAAGTTGTTGAATGCCCGCCGGAGTGCAGGGAAGGAAATCGGCCTCGCCGATCATCAGTTTTCCCACATTGACAGGATGAAAACCGTCCACATCCTTCTTTGGATCAATCGCATAAAGAATTTTCGTCTCATTGATGTGTTTGGGCAGTGGAAGCTGGACCAGAATCCCGTGGATCTTCGGATCCTTATTATATTTATCGATCAATTTAAGCAGCTCCTCTTCCGTGATGTTCGCCGGCTGGTTGTCCTGAATGGAATAAAATCCTAATTCCTTAGAGGTTTTTTGTTTTGCTGTGACATAGCTGATGGAGGCTGGGCTTTCGCCGACCAGGATGGTCACCAGCCCCGGTGTGACATTGTATTTCTCTTTAATCTGGGCCACCTCCTGTTTCAATTCTTCCCGAATCTGCTGTGCGACTTCGTTGCCATTGATCAATTTTGCCGTCATCTTTTTATCCCCCTTTTAGAATTTTCAATGACTCATAACTCATAATTCTTAACTCTTAACTCATCACTCTTAACTCTTGACCCCTTCTCATCCTTTGTAGCCTTTCCGTCACCACGGGAAAGGCAGAGGAGTCGGTATGGGGAAGAAACATCGCCGCAACGAATTCATTCATAAAGGTGGGATGATGGCTCAATTCGAGGTTGGTCATCATCAGGGCGATTCGCTCCGCCTCTTTTAGAAGGTTCCTTGAGAAGGAGAGGAGCCTTGTCCCCAACAGAGATCCATTTCCTACAAAGATAAATTTATCGATGTCAATTTCAGGAAGTAGACCGATAACAATGGCCTTCTCCAGATCGAGATGGCGGCCAAAACCGCCGGCAATGATCATCTGTTCAAGGTCCTTAAAACTCAATCCGACACTATCCAGAAGAACTTTACAGCCCGCATAGATGGCCGCTTTGGTGCGTATCAAATTCTCAATGTCTATCTCCGTCAGTACGATATCCTCATGGATCGATGTCTCCTCTTTTTTGGCAAGGACATATTCATAACCGTCCGGACCCATCCGGACCCGGCCCGTTGGAAGGTCTCTTTGGAATTTTCCGTTGGGATCAATCATTCCCGTTTCGAGAAGAGCGGCAACGGTGTCGATTAACCCTGATCCACAGATGCCAATGGGTTTGGCCCTTCCGATCGTCAGGATCATCGGTTCATAGGTTCGGTGATGGATATTGACCTCTTCTATGGCGCCACGGGTGGCTCTCATTCCGAATTTAATCCCTGCGCCTTCGAAGGCGGGGCCTGCGGAGCAAGAGACACTGGCGAGCCAATCCTTGTTCCCCAGAACGATCTCTCCATTGGTGCCGATATCCATATAGAGAGTGAGCGCCTCTCTCTGGAAGACTCCGGAACCGAGGATTCCGGCCACAATATCCCCTCCGACATAGCTTGCTACCATTGGAAAGATGTAGGTATGGACGTGGTCGTCAACGTTGATTCCGAGATGAACGGTTCTTACGGGCGGGATGAAGTTGGCTGTGGGAACATAAGGGGCTTCTCGAATATACTTTGGATCGAGTCCTAAAAGAATGTGGGTCATCGTCGTATTTCCGGCAATGACCATGTGGGAAATCAGTGAACGATCGATCTTGCTCATTTCGAGCAGTTCTTGAATGATCTTATTGATTGTGGAGACGACTACCTCCTGCAGTTTTTTCAGTCCTCCGGGCCTCTGCGAATAGACGATTCGGGTGATCACATCCTCTCCGTAACTGATCTGGGCGTTGTAATCCGACGCCTCAGCAAGAGCGAAGAGGGTAGACCCATCGCAATGCCCATCCGGGCAGGCAACGACAACACAGCTATTCAGGTCAAGGATCTGGCCGGAGACCGTTGTCGTTCCGATATCCAGCACAATCGAATAGTTCTGATATGTGGTGTCTCCGGGCTCCACATTGATCAGTTTATAACCTTTCCTCGTCAGAACAAGGGTGGCTGTAACTTCCCATTCAGATTCCCGAAGGATTCGACTCAATTTCATGATGACCCGGAAATCCGAAGAGGTTCCACTGATGTCATGCTGTTGCTCAAGGGCATTGGTCAGGCGGGTCAGATCGCTCACATTGTCTTTGAGAGTAGGGGGAGTAAGCAGGACAGATTTCTTGAATACGGGAGGGTCCACCTCCCAGTTCTGAACGAGCTGGTAAATATCCTGTGGAGAAAGAAGATATTGATGCGCCTCCCGATCTCCCTTGATTTCAAGGACGGATTTGTCGACCTGAGATTCGATAGGGATCTCGATATCGATGTCTCCACGAATGGTTGTGAGGCAGGCGAGCCGGTCTCCCTGATCATATTCCCACTGGGTTAACTTAGGATGTTTCGGAGAATCGGGGATCCCATTCAGGAGATGGACCTTACATTTTCCGCAGGTTCC
>Ga0031653_10000098_pt1 | contig 14550 bp, 27 predicted proteins | sample FrelakmetBRP12BR_FD_55210 | JGI IMG/M metagenome (GOLD analysis project Ga0031653, IMG submission 55210) | Freshwater lake sediment microbial communities from the University of Notre Dame, USA, for methane emissions studies - BRP12 BR | ecosystem: Environmental > Aquatic > Freshwater > Lake >... | reverse complement strand
CCGAAGGGGGGTATCGACGTGGCGATTGAGCACCAGAAGATCCGGATCCGGTTGAAGGCCTTCGACTACAAGCTGCTGGACAAGGCGACCGGCGAGATCGTGGAGAAGGCCCGCCAGACGGGGGCCAAGGTCGCGGGGCCGATCCCCCTCCCGACGCAGATCGAACGGTTCACGGTCAACCGCTCCCCGCACGTGGACAAGAAAAGCCGGGAGCAGTTCGAGATCCGCACCCACAAGCGGCTTCTCGACATCCACGAGCCTCCCGGGGCGACGATCGACGCGCTGATGAAGCTCGACCTGCCGGCGGGCGTGGAAGTGGAGATCAAGCTGTAACCGGGACGACGAAACCGATCGAGAACGGAAGCGGGTGCGAGCCATGACGACCGGAATATTGGGGAAGAAGCTGGGCATGACCCAGGTGTTCGACACGGAAGGGAAAGTCATCCCGGTGACCGTGATCGAGGCCGGGCCGTGCCCCGTGATCCAGCGGAAGACGGCGCAGAAGGACGGTTACGAGGCGGTCCAGATCGGCTTTGGCCAGAGCAAGGCGCACAAGGTCGGGAAGCCCATGCTGGGCCACTTCCAGGCCGCCGGGAAAGGGACGTATCGCGCCCTCCAGGAGATCCGCATCGAAGGGGGCGAAACCCCGGAGGTGGGCGCCGAGATCAAGGTCGACATCTTCAAGGAAGGCGACGTGGTCGACGTGATGGGCCACACCAAGGGCCGGGGTTTCACCGGGGTCGTGAAGCGGTGGAACTTCAAGGGCGGCCGCGCCACCCACGGCTCCATGTTCCACCGGGCGCCGGGCTCCATCGGCGCGTCGGCCTGGCCCTCCCGCGTCATCAAGAACATGAAGATGGCCGGGCACTACGGCAACGAGCGGGTGACGATCCTCAACCTGCGGGTCGTCGGGGTCCAACCCGAGAAGAACCTTCTGCTCATCCGTGGCGCGGTTCCCGGCGCGAAGAACAGCCTGGTCTTCGTCCGCCGCGCCGTGAAGAAGCCCAACTAAGGGGCATCGAGGAGCGCGAGATGGCTACCGTGGAGATCGTGAACAAGGAGCGGAAGACGGCCGGGACGGCGGAACTGCCCGACGCGGTTTTCGCCGCCGAGGTAAAGGGCCACCTGCTGCACCGCGTCGTGGTCTCCCAGCTGGCGTCGCGCCGCGCCGGGACCCACCAGACCAAGACGCGCAGCGACGTGTCCGGCGGCGGGAAGAAGCCGTTCCGCCAGAAAGGGACGGGCCGCGCGCGGATGGGAACCACGCGTTCCCCGCTCCTCCGGGGCGGAGGGACCGTGTTCGGCCCCCACCCCCGCAAGTACGGAGGGAAAGTGAACCGGAAGGAGACCCGTGCGGCGCTGGTCAGCGCACTGAGCGCAAAGGCGAAGGAGAACAAGCTGGTCCTCGTCGACGACCTTTCCCTGCCGGCGCCGAAGACGAAGGAGTTCCTCAAGGTCGCCGCCGCCCTGGGACTGACGGACGCGCTGCTGGTCTTTGACGAAGCCCCGGAGAACCTGGCGCTCGGCGTGCGGAACCTCAAGGCCTTCAAGACCTTGCCCGTTTCGGCCCTCAACGTCTACGACGTCCTGTCGTACGACCAGCTGGTGCTCACCCGCCCGGCCCTGGAGAAAATCAGCGAGGTGCTGGGGACATGAACCTCTCCGACGTCATCAAGAAACCGCTGATCACCGAGAAGTCGACCCTCCTCAAGGGGACCGCCAATTCCGTGCTGTTCGCCGTCGACACGCGGGCCAACAAGAAAGAGGTCCGCGAAGCGGTGGAGAAGATGTTCAAGGTCAAGGTCGTGGACGTGCGGACCCTGATCGTGGCCGGCAAGGTGAAGCGCCGCGGGCGGACCGTCGGCCTTCGACCGGGGTGGAAGAAGGCCGTGGTCACGCTGAAGGAAGGCGACAAGATCGAGTTTTTCGAGGGCGTCTGAAGGGACGTCCCTTTCGTCAAGGAGAGACTGCGATGGGTATCCGGAAATACAAGCCGACCTCCCCCGGCCGAAGGGGCATGACGGTCCTCACCACGGAGGACCTGACCCGGAAGAAGCCCGAGCGCGGGCTCACCGAGAGCCTCAAGGGGAGCGGCGGGCGGAACAACCTCGGTGAGATCACGGTGTGGCACCGGGGCGGGGGTCACAAGCGCAAGTACCGGATCGTCGACTTCCGGCGGAACAAGAAGGACATTCCCGCGACGGTCGCCGCCATCGAGTACGACCCGAACCGTTCCGCGAGGATCGCCCTGCTGCACTACGCGGACGGCGAGAAGAGATACATCCTGTGCCCCGTGGGGTTGTCCGTCGGGGACACGGTCGTGGCCGGGGCCGGCGCGGACATCAAGCCGGGGAACGCCCTCCCGATCCGGAACATTCCGGTGGGGACGCTGGTGCACAACGTCGAGCTCAAGGTCGGCAAGGGGGGGCAGCTGGCCCGGTCGGCCGGCGCCGTGGTGCAGATCCTCGCGAAGGAGGGACAGTACGCCCACCTGCGGCTGGCCTCCGGCGAGGTCCGGCTGGTGTTCATGGAGTGCATGGCCACGATCGGGCAGGTGGGAAATCCCGACCACGAGAAGGTCAACCTCGGCAAGGCCGGTCGAAACCGCTGGAAGGGGATTCGCCCGACCGTCCGCGGCGTGGCGATGAACCCCGTAGACCATCCGTTGGGCGGGGGAGAGGGGCGTTCCTCCGGCGGCCGGCACCCCTGCACGCCGTGGGGAAAGCCGACCAAAGGGTACAAGACGCGGAAGAATCCCGTGACGGACAAGTACATCGTCAAGCGGCGCGGCAAATAACGGATAAAGGGGCACGGACGTGGGGCGATCCATCAAGAAGGGACCGTACGTGGAGGAGGGCCTGGCGCGGAAGGTGCGCAAGGCCGTGGAGACCGGGGACAAGAAGGTCATCAAGACCTGGTCCCGGCGTTCCACCATCACCCCCCAGATGGTGGGGTACACTTTCGCCGTCCACAACGGCCGGAAGTTCATGCCCGTCTTCGTCACGGAGAACATGGTGGGGCACAAGCTCGGCGAATTTTCCCCCACGCGGACGTTCCACGGCCACTCGGGCGACCGCAAGGCCAAGGTAAAGAAGTAAGAGCGGGGAAGGAGAGCGAAGGCGATGGAAGCGACCGCGACGGCCAAGTTCATGCGCGTCTCCCCGAGGAAGGCGCGCCTCGTGGTGGACCTGATCCGCGGGAAGAAGATCTCCGATGCCCGGACGATCCTCTCCCTGGCGAAGAAGGCGTCCGCCGCGACCGTGAAGAAGGTGCTCGATTCGGCGGTGGCGAACGCCGGGCAGACCGGGGTCATCGACACGGACCTGCTGTATGTCAAGAGGGCCTATGTGAACGCGGGCGCCTCGCAGAAGCGGTTTCGCCCCGCGCCGATGGGGCGGGCCCACAAGTACAAGCGGCGCACCAGCCACATAACGATCGTCGTCGACGAGGCGTAAAATGACCCGATTCGAAAATATGCCGNCATTCGATCGCCGCTGCATCCGCCCCAGCTTCGTTGCGCTCCCTGCGGCGTACCGTTCAGGTACGCCNCAGTCCCGCGTCTTGCTGGCGCGGCGCATCGACGTTCTCGGTGCTCGCCCTATTTTCGAANCGGATCATTTTACGCCTTGGCATTTCAGTTAGAGGAATAGGGAGGCGGATTTTGGGACAGAAGACACACCCGTACGGCTTTCGGCTGGGGATCATCAAGAGCTGGCGTTCCCGTTGGTACTCCGAAAAGGATTACGCNTCCCAGCTGCAGGAGGACCTGCGGATCCGGTCGTACGTCAAGGGNCGTCTGAGCCACGCGGGGGTCTCCTCCATCGAGATCGAGCGCCGCTCCAACCGCGTCAACATCATCATCGCCACGGCGCGTCCCGGGATCGTCATCGGGAAGAAGGGCGCGGAGATCGAGAACCTGAAGAAGGACCTCCAGAAGCTCACGACGAGGGACGTGTCGATCAACATCCTGGAGATCCGCCGGCCGGAGACGGATGCGCAACTGACGGCGGAGAACGTGGCCATGCAGCTGGAGCGCCGGGTGGCGTTCCGCCGGGCCATGAAGAAGACCGTCCTCTCCTCGATGAAGCTCGGGGCGAAGGGCATCAAGATCCAGGTGGCAGGCCGCCTCGGCGGCGCGGAGATGTCCCGGACGGAGTGGTACCGGGAGGGGCGCGTCCCCCTGCACACCCTGCGGGCCGACATCGACTACGGTTTCGCCCAGGCGCGCACCACCTACGGGATCATCGGCGTGAAGGTGTGGATCTACAAGGGCGAGGTGCTGCCGTCGGCGCCCTCGGCCCCGGCCATCAACGAATAGGAGAACGGGATCGATGCTCGCCCCCAAGAGGGTCAAGTTCCGGAAGATGATGAAGGGCCGNCGCCGCGGATACGCGCAGGCCGGGAACGCGCTGAACTTCGGGGACTACGGGGTGAAAGCCTCCACCGCCGGCTGGATCACCTCCCGGCAGATCGAGGCCGCCCGGGTCGCCATGACGCGATTCGTGAAGCGGGGCGGGAAGATCTGGATCCGCATCTTCCCCGACAAGCCGATCACGAAGAAGGCGGCGGAGACCCGGATGGGGAAGGGGAAGGGGGCGCCCGAGGAATGGGTCTGCGTCGTGCGGCCCGGGCTGGTCCTGTACGAGATCGAGGGAGTCGACGAGGCCACGGCGCGCGAGGCCTTCCGGCTGGCGGGCCACAAGCTTCCGATCCAGACGAAATTCCTGTCCAGAGAGGCATAGGCGCCATGAAGAGGAAGGAAGTCCGGGACCTGGGGGCGGAGGAGCTTCGTCAGAAGGAGCGCGAGCTCCGGGACGAGATCTTCCGCCTCAAGATGAAACGCAGCGCGTCCGCGCTCGACAACAAGATGCTGATCCGCAACCGGCGCAAGGACCTGGCCCGGGTCAGCACGTACCTGCGGGAAAAGACGGAAGGGAAGGTCCAGTGACGATGACGGCGGAGAAGCCCGTGGAGAGCGGCCGGGGAGCCCGGAAGCACAAGGTCGGGACCGTGGTGAGCGACCGGATGGACAAGACCGTGGTGGTCCGCGTGGAGCGGCTGGTCGCCCATCCCGTGTACAAGAAGTACGTCAAGCGGCGCTCCACCTACAAGGTCCACGACGAGCAGAACGAGTACCGGATCGGCGACCGCGTGGAGATCGTCGAGACCCGCCCGTTGAGNAAGGAGAAGCGGTGGCGCGTNTCCCGGCTGATCGAGCGGCCCGCCGTACAGTAACCGGGAAATCCCCGCCGCGGAGAGGACGCCATGATCCAGATGCAAACCATGCTCGACGCCGCCGACAACTCCGGCGCGAAGCGCCTTTGCTGCATCAAGGTGCTCGGCGGCAGCCGCCGCCGGTACGCCACCGTCGGCGACATCATCGTCGTGAGCGTCAAGGAGGCGATCCCGCACGGGAAAGTGAAGAAGGGGGACGTCTACAAGGCGGTGGTCGTCCGGACGGTGAAGGAGGTCGGCCGNNCCGACGGGAGCTACCTNCGCTTCGACCAGAACTCCGCCGTTCTCATCAACCCCCAGGGCGANCCGGTCGGGACCCGCATCTTCGGCCCGGTCGCCCGCGAGCTGCGCGCCAGGAAGTTCATGAAGATCATCTCCCTGGCGCCGGAAGTCCTGTGAGCCGGGGGGCCGCCATGGAGACCGTGAAAGTGCACATCCGCAAGAACGACATCGTCAAGGTGATCACCGGCCGCGAAAAGGGGAAGGTCGGCCGGGTTCTCAAGGTCGATCGGGAAAAGGGGCGGCTTTTCGTCGAGAAGCTCAACCTGGTGAAACGCCACATCAAGCCCGGGAAGACGCACCCCCAGGGCGGAATCGTGGAGAAGGAGGCGCCCCTGGCGTTCTCCAACGTGCTCATCATGTGCGACAAGTGCAACAAGCCCACCCGGATTGCGATGCGGCAGGACGGCGAAAAACGCAGCCGCGTCTGCAAGCGGTGCGGCGACGTACTCGAGGCGAAGAAGAGATAGCAGGAGATTTCCGCCCCCGGGCGGACGTGGGAGACCGGAAATGCCGAGACTGCAGGATTATTACAAGACCAACGTCGTCCCGAAGCTGAGGTCGAAGTTCGGCTACGGGAACGTGATGCAGGTTCCGCGCCTCACGAAGGTCATCGTGAACATGGGGCTGGGGGACGCGATCGAGAACATCAAGGTCATCGACGCCGCGGCCGAGGAGATCTCTGTGATCACGGGCCAGAAGCCCGTCGTCACGAAAGCCCGGAAGAGCATCGCGAATTTCAAGCTTCGCGCCGGCGTCCCCATCGGGGTCATGGTGACGTTGCGCCGGGACAACATGTATTACTTCCTCGACAAGCTGATGGCGATCGCCCTCCCCCGCGTCCGGGATTTCAAGGGGGTGTCGCCGAAGGGATTCGACGGCCGCGGAAACTACACCCTGGGGGTGAAGGAGCAGATCATCTTCCCCGAGGTGAACTACGACAAGATCGACAAGATCCGCGGCATGAACATCACCATCGTGACGACGGCGCGGACCGACGAGGAAGGCCTGGAGCTCCTGAAGCTCCTGGGAATGCCGTTCCGGGCGTAACGCGAAAGGGAGAGGAGATCGGACGTTGGCAAAGAAATCGCTCATCGCCAAGGCAAAACGCACGCCGAAGTTCCAGGTCCGGAAATACAACCGGTGTCCGCGCTGCGGCAGGCCGCGCGCTTTCTACCGGAAGTTCCGGCTGTGCCGGATCTGCCTCCGGGAGCTCGCCCTTCGCGGCGAACTTCCGGGCGTGGTCAAGGCGAGCTGGTAGGAGGGGACATGGCCATCAACGACCATATTTCCAATCTCCTGACGCGCCTGCGCAACGCCCAGACGGCCCGGTTCGAGCAGCTCGAGGTTCCGTCGACGAGCGTTCTCCAGAACGTCGTCCAGATCCTGAAGGAAGAGGGGTTCATCAAGGGGTACCGGGTCGTGGCGGACCCGGTCGCGAACCNCCTCCGGATCTCCCTGAAGCTGTCTCCGGAGACGGGATACGCCATCAAGGGGGTGCGCCGGGTGAGCCGGCCGGGGCGCCGGGTCTACGTCGGGAAGGACGACATCCCGACGGTGAAGAACGGATTCGGGATCGCCATCCTGTCCACGTCCAAAGGCGTCATGACCGGGGAGAAGGCGAAGAAGCACTCCATCGGCGGCGAGCTGCTCTGCGAGGTCTGGTAGGCGGCCCGCGGGGTTTCATCCACAGAGGAGCGCAACGATGTCGAGAATCGGAAAGAGGCCGGTGCCCATCCCCGCCGGCGTGAAGGTCGAAGTGGGGGACGGCGCGCTGACCGTCACCGGGAAGAAGGGGAAACTCCACCGCCCCATCCCCGGGAGGATCTCCGTGGAGGTCCGGGACGGCGCCGCGACCGTGGCCGTCACCGAGGAAGGGGCAGGGAACCTCTTCGGGATGTACCGCACCCTCCTCTCCAACATGGTGCAGGGCGTCACGGAGGGGTTCACGAAGACCCTCGAGATCGTGGGGGTGGGGTACAAGGCGGAGGTGAAGTCCGGAGCGCTCCAGCTGGCGCTGGGGTATTCGCATCCGGTGGTTTTTTCCCTCCCCGCGGGCATCACCGCGGAGGTGGAGTCCAACACCGTGATCCGGGTTTCCGGCACGGACAAGGAGCTCGTGGGCGAGACGGCCGCGCGCATCCGGCAGCTCCGCAAGCCGGACGTGTACAAGAACAAGGGCATCCGGTACCGGGGCGAACGGTTGATCAAGAAAGTCGGGAAAGCCGCCGGAAAATAACGGGACGAAACGCGCAATCCTTACGACGGGGATCGGAAACGCCATGGGACAGAAAAATCCGCGGGAAACCGCACGACAGAACCGGAAAGGCCGGATCCGCAAGCGGATCTTCGGGACGGAGCANCGCCCCCGGCTCTCGGTCTTCCGCAGCGCCAAGCACATCTACGCCCAGCTGGTGGTCGACTCGACCGGGTCCACCATCCTGGCGGCCTCGACACGCTCCCCGGAGATCCGTTCGGAGATCGGCGAGCTCGACAAGAGCGGCGCGGCGAAGAAGGTGGGGCAGCTGATCGGGAAGAAAGCGCTGGAGAAGAACATCCACCAGGTCGTGTTCGACCGGAACGGGTTCCTGTACCACGGCCGCGTCAAGGCGCTGGCCGAGGGAGCCCGGGAGTCCGGCCTGGAATTTTAGGGAACGCACCCATTCGCGAGCGCACGGGGAGGAAGGCTTGAAACGAGTCAATTCGGAAGGGCTGGAGCTGAAGGATCGGGTGGTGCACATCAGCCGGGTCGCCAAGGTCGTCAAGGGCGGCCGGCGGTTCTCCTTCAGCGCGGTCGTGGTCGTCGGGGACGGGAACGGGCACGTCGGGACGGGNCTCGGGAAGGCGAACGAGGTGCCGGACGCCATCCGGAAGGCCGTCCAGAACGCCAAGCGGGAACTCATCGNGGTGCCGCTGGTGAACGGGACGATTCCCCACGAGGTGGTGGGCCAGTACGGNGCCAGCCGNGTGATCATCCGCCCGGCCTCTCCNGGNACCGGCGTCATCGCGGGCGGGGGCGTGCGGGCCGTCATCGAGTCCAGCGGGATCTCGAACATCCTGACGAAGTCCCTGGGGAGCAACAACCCCCACAACCTCGTCAAGGCGGCCATCGAGGGGCTCGCGCAGCTGCGCACCTCCGAGCAGGTCGCGGTTGCCCGCGGGCAGAAAGAGGAAGAGGCGACGGCATGAGCGGACACCTGCGAATCACCCTCGTCCGGGGGTTGAGCGGCCGGAACGAATATCAGCGCCGGGTCGTGAAGGGGCTCGGGCTCACGCGCACGAATCGCCCGGTTCTCCTGAAGGACACCCCGGAGATCCGCGGGATGGTCGAGAAGGTCAAGTTCCTCGTCCGCATGGAAGAAGTGGGGGAAGGGAAATGAAGCTATCGGAACTCCGGCCCGCGGAAGGGGCCAATAGCGACCGGAAACGCGTCGGGCGGGGGAAAGGCTCCGGCCTGGCGAAAACCGCCGGCAAGGGGCACAAGGGGTTGCGGGCCCGGAGCGGCGGCGGCACCAAGCCCGGCTACGAGGGCGGCCAGATGCCGCTGCAGCGCCGCCTGCCGAAGCGCGGCTTCACCAACGTCTTCCGGAAGGAGTGGGCCGTCGTCAACGTGAAGGAGCTCAACCGCTTCGAGGCGGGTTCCGTCGTCGACGTGGAGGCGCTTCGCAAGGAAGGCCTGGTCAAGGGCTCGGCGGACGGGGTGAAGCTCCTGGGGGACGGGGAGATCGTCAAGAAACTCACGGTCAGGGTCGACAAGGCCAGCCGGGCGGCGGTGGAGAAGGTGAAAGCCGCCGGCGGCACCGTGGAGGTGTGACTCCGGTGCTCAACGGCTTCCAGAACATCGCCCGGGTCCCGGAGCTGAAGCGCCGGATCCTCATTACGGGGCTCCTCCTCATCGTCTACCGGATCGGGATTCATGTCCCCACGCCGGGGATCAACAACCTCGCCCTCAAGTCGGTGTTCGAGAGCCAGGCGGGGACCCTCTTCGGCCTGATCGACATGTTCTCGGGGGGAGCGCTGGCGCGGTTCTCCATCTTCACTCTCGGGATCATGCCGTACATCAGCTCCTCGATCATCCTCCAGCTGCTGACCGTGGTCATCCCGCAGCTCGAGAAGCTCTCCAAGGAGGGCGAGCTCGGGCGCCGGAAGATCACCCAGTACACCCGGTACGGGACGATTGTCCTCTCCATCATCCAGGGGATGGGGATCGCGGTGGGGCTGGAGAGCGTCACCTCCGGCGGCGCCGGCTCCGTCGTGTACAATCCCGGCTGGTCGTTCCGTCTCATGACGGTCCTGACCCTGACCTCCGGAACGGCCTTCCTCATGTGGCTGGGCGAGCAGATCACCGAGCGGGGGATCGGGAACGGCATCTCCCTGATCATCTTCGCCGGGATCGTGGCGCGGTTCCCGAGCGGCCTGGTGCGCACGCTGCAGCTCGTCCGCACGGGGGAAATCGGCATCTTCCTGGCCCTGATCCTTCTCGCCCTCATGGTCGCGGTCGTGGGCGTCATCATCTATTTCGAACGGGCGCACCGGCGGATCCCCGTGCAATACGCGCGACGCATCGTCGGCAGGCGGGTCTACGGAGGTCAGAGCACGCACCTCCCCCTGAAAGTGAACACCGCCGGCGTCATCCCGCCGATCTTCGCCTCGTCGATCCTGCTCTTTCCGGCGACCATTGCCAGTTTCATCAAGCATCCCTGGACGAAAACGATCTCCGACGCGTTGACTCCCGGGAGTGTCGCGTACGAGCTCCTGTACGTGGCCTTCATCATCTTCTTCTGCTATTTCTACACCGCCGTCACCTTCAACCCGGTGGACGTCGCGGAAAACATGAAAAAGTACGGCGGCTTCGTCCCGGGGATCCGGCCCGGGAAGAAGACGGCGGAATACATCGACAAGATCCTCACCCGCATCACGCTGGGGGGCGCCCTCTACGTCTGCGTCATCTGCGTCCTGCCCAGCATCCTCATCGCCCGGTTCAACGTCCCCTTCTATTTCGGAGGGACCGGGCTCCTGATCGTCGTCGGCGTCGCGATGGACACGATCCAGCAGATCGAGTCGCACCTGATCACACGGCACTACGAGGGGTTCCTGAAAAAGGGCCAGATGAAGGGAAGGAGGGGATAGCGCGATGATGGGGATCATTCTCCTCGGACCTCCCGGGGCGGGGAAGGGCACGCAGGCCAAGAAGCTAACGACGGAGTTTTCCGTCCCGCAGATCTCCACGGGGGACATGCTCCGGGAATCCGTGAAGAACGGAACGGAGCTCGGCAGGAAGGCGAAATCCTTCATGGACGCCGGCGGGCTGGTGCCCGACGAGGTCGTCATCGGCATCGTGAAGGAGCGGCTGGCGGCGAAGGATTGCGCGAAAGGGTTCATCCTCGACGGTTTCCCCCGCACGATCCCCCAGGCCCAGGCGCTGGACCGCGTCGCGAAGGAGCTCGGGAAGGAGATCCGTTTCGTCCTCTCCCTCGAGGTGGACCCGAACGAGCTGATGGAACGGCTGTGCGGCCGCCGTACCTGCACCGGGTGCGGCGCGATGTACCACGTGAAGTTCAACCCGCCGAAGGCGGAAGGGAAGTGCGACAAGTGCGGCACCGCCCTCATCCAGCGGGACGACGATAAGGAAGAGACGATTACCGCGCGGCTGGCCAACTACAACAAGGCCACGGCGCCGCTGCTCGATTACTACCGGAACACGGGGAAGATCCGCACGGTCATGGCGTCCGGGCCGATCGACGCCATCTACGCCAGCATCGTGAAGATCCTCCGGTAGGGATGATCCTCATCAAGTCGCCTCAGGAGATCGAGGCGATGCGGCGCGCGGGCGCCGTCGTCGGGCGGTTCTTTGAAGAGGTGACCCCGTTGGTCCGACCCGGGGTCACGACAGGCTCCCTGGAGGATTTCGCCGACCGGTTCATCGCGCGGCACGGGGTTCGGAGCGCCTTCAAGGGGTATCTCGGCTATCCCGCCCACCTGTGCACCTCGCTCAACGAGGAGGTGGTGCACGGGATTCCCTCCAAGGAGCGGGTGGTGCGGGAAGGGGACATCCTGAGCATCGACTTCGGGATCGTCCGGGAGGGGTATTACGGCGATTCGGCCCGTACATTCGCCGTTGGCGCCGTCAGCCAGGAGTCGCGGCGGCTTCTGGAGACGACCGAGCGATCGCTAGCGAAGGCCATCGAGGCGGCCCGGCCGGGAAACCGGCTGGGGGACATCTCGGCAGCGGTTCAGGCCACGGTGGAGGCGGAGGGATTCTCGGTGGTGCGAGACTTCGTGGGGCACGGCATCGGGCGATCGATGCACGAGGAACCGCAGGTGCCGAACTTCGGCATGGCCGGAACCGGACCGAAGCTCCTTGCCGGCATGGTCCTCGCGATCGAGCCGATGGTGAACGCCGGGGGATACGCGGTCGAGGTCCTGCCGGACGGGTGGACCGTGGTGACCCGGGACCACAGCCGGTCGGCCCACTTCGAGCACACGGTGGCCATCACCGGGGACGGCTGCAGTATATTAAGTCTTGCATGATGTTTTAATAGGGAACCATAAGAAAAGGAAAGGAAATGTCAAAGGAAGAAGCGATCGAAATCGAGGGGACCGTGATCGAACCGCTCCCGAACGCCATGTTCCGGGTGGAGCTCGACAACAAGATGAAGGTGCTCGCGCACATCTCGGGCAAGATGCGCATGCACTTCATCAAGATCCTCCCGGGAGACCGTGTCACGGTGCAGTTGACGCCGTACGATCTCACCCGCGGCAGGATCACCTACCGCTCGAAGTGAAGGAGAGAGGGAAATGAAGGTACGGCCATCGGTGCGGAAGGTCTGCGCCAAATGCAAGGTCATCCGGCGGAAGGGCGTCGTCCGGATCATCTGCGAGAACCCCAAGCACAAGCAGCGCCAGGGATAGGAGGGAACGGTTGGCACGCATAGCGGGAGTGGACATTCCGAAGTCGAAGAAGATCGGGACCGCACTGACCTACATCTACGGGATCGGTCCCACCACCGCCCTGAAGATCCTCGAGGAGGCGCGCGTCTCCCCGGATCTGAGGACGACCACGCTGACGGAGGACCAGGTGGCCCGGATCCGCGATGTCATCGACGCGAACTACCGGGTCGAGGGGGATCTCCGCAAGGAGATCTCGATGAACATCAAGCGCCTCATGGACCTGGGGAGCTACCGGGGCCTGCGGCACCGGAAGGGGCTGCCGGCGCGCGGCCAGCGGACCCATACCAATGCCCGCACCCGGAAGGGACCCCGGAAGGGCGCGGTCGCGAAGAAGAAGGAAGCCACGAAGAAATAGGGGGCGCGGAGGAACGATGGCAACACCGAAAAAGAAGGGGAAGAGGAAGGTCCGCCGGAACGTGCCCGTGGGCGTGGCCCACATCCAGGCCACCTTCAACAACACGATCATCACGATCACGGACCCGGACGGGAACACCCTGGCGTGGGCGAGCGCGGGCGCGAAGGGATTCAAGGGGTCCCGCAAGAGCACCCCGTTCGCGGCCACGGTGGCCGCGGAGGACGTGGCCAAGAAAGCGATGGATTGCGGGGTCAACACCGTGACGGTCCACATCAAGGGGCCCGGCTCCGGACGCGAGGCGGCGCTGCGGACCCTGCAGGCCGCAGGTCTCAAGATCAACTATATCCGCGACGTCACGCCCATCCCGCACAACGGTTGCCGGCCGCCGAAGCGCCGGCGCGTGTGACGGGCGTCACCCCAAGGGACAAGGAGGGCATTCTCTTTGGCAAGGTATCGTGAGGCCGTATGCAGGCTGTGTCGTCGGGAGGGCGTCGAGCTCTACCTCAAGGGGGACCGCTGCTTCACCGACAAGTGCGCCATCAAGCGGAGAGGGTACCCCCCGGGGCAGCATGGCCAGCGCCGGCCCAAGCACAGCGACTACGGGGTCCAGCTTCGGGAGAAGCAGAAGGCGAAGAGGATCTACGGGATCCTCGAGAGGCAGTTCCGGAACTACTTCGAGAAGGCCGACCGGATGAAGGGGAAGACGGGCGACAACCTGCTGATCCTCCTCGAACGCCGGCTCGACAACGTCGTCTACAAGCTCGGATTCTCCCAGACCCGGCGGGAGAGCCGGCAGGTCGTCCGCCACGGCCATTTCCTGGTGAACGGGCGGAAGGTGAACATCCCTTCCTTCCTCGTCAAGACGGGGGACGTCATCGAGCTGCGCGAGAAGAGCCGGAAGATCCCGACGGTGAACGAGGCGCTGGACGCCGTCGTCCGGAAGGGGATCCCGCCCTGGCTGGAGCTCGATCGCGGGAACTTCCGCGGCGCCGTAAAGGCCATCCCGGCGCGGGCGGACATCCAGGAGCCGATCCAGGAGCAGCTCATCGTGGAGCTGTACTCGAAGTAAACCTCTTTGGGGCCAGGAGAAGGGGGACGCATGTTCCAGAGAAATTGGAAGCAGCTCATCAAACCGCGCCGCATCGAGATACAGACCGATACGGCGACGTTCAACTACGGAAAATTCATCGCGGAGCCGCTGGAGCGGGGGTTCGGAACCACCCTGGGGAACACCCTTCGCAGGGTCCTGCTGTCGTCGCTTCAGGGGGGCGCCATCACCTCCGTGAAGATCGACGGGGTGCAGCACGAATTCTCGACGATGGTCGGCGTCGTGGAGGATGTGACGGACATCGTGCTGAACCTCAAGGAGATCCGCCTCCGGATGCATTCGCCGGAGCCGCGGACCCTCACCCTCGAGGCCAAGGGTCCCCGCCGGGTGAAGGCGTCGGACATCCAGGCGGATCCCATGGTGGAGATCCTCAACCGGGATCATCCCATCGCGGAACTGTCGGACAACGCGAAGCTGAAGATGGAGTTGACGGTCCGGATGGGGAAAGGGTACGTCTCCGCGGAGCGGAACCTGGAGGAGAACTCCCCGATCGGCACGATTCCCATCGACGCCATTTTCTCCCCGATCCGGAAAGTGAACTTCACGGTCACCAACGCGCGCGTCGGGCAGCAGACCGACTACGACCGCCTCACCCTCGAGGTGTGGACCGACGGATCCGTTC
>Ga0031653_10000095_pt1 | contig 14603 bp, 13 predicted proteins | sample FrelakmetBRP12BR_FD_55210 | JGI IMG/M metagenome (GOLD analysis project Ga0031653, IMG submission 55210) | Freshwater lake sediment microbial communities from the University of Notre Dame, USA, for methane emissions studies - BRP12 BR | ecosystem: Environmental > Aquatic > Freshwater > Lake >... | reverse complement strand
TGGGGGAAGGTAATTTCTTTCAACGGTTATTGACCGCAACCAAACAGACTTGGCCTCATCCCAAGATGATCATTTTGAGTTTCCCCCACAATCCAACCACCCTGGTGGTGGATCTCAACTTCTTTGAAGATCTGGTGGATTTTGCAAAAGAGCATCAGTTGATGATCGTCCACGATTTAGCCTACGGGGATATCGTGTTTGATGGATATAAAGCTCCTAGCCTCCTCCAGGTCAAAGGAGCAAAAGATGTGGGAGTGGAGTTTACCTCTCTTTCCAAAAGCTATAATATGCCTGGCTGGAGAGTAGGTTTTGCAGTAGGGAATGCAGAGATGTTGGCGGCCTTGGCCAGATTGAAGAGCTATTTTGATTATGGGGTTTTTCAACCGGTTCAGATCGCTGGGATCATCGCCCTTAATGAAGACCAGGAGTGTGTTCAACAAACGGTAGAGGAATATCGGAAAAGGAGGGATGTCCTCATCCAGGGACTGAAACGAGTGGGTTGGGAAATTGAAAAACCAAAGGGGACCATGTTCGTTTGGGCAGAAATTCCAAAACCTTTCAAAAAGATGGGCTCGATTGATTTTTCAAAGCACCTCTTAAGAGAAGGAAAGGTGGCTGTCTCTCCGGGAATCGGTTTTGGTGAGTATGGAGAGGGATTCGTTCGATTTGCATTGGTCGAAAACGAAGCGCGTATCAAGCAGGCCGTTAAAGGGATTCAAAAAGTATTGAAAAAAGGTTGATGGCGGTCTACCAAGGTCGCTCTTCGCAGCCCAAAATATTTTTTCGACCCTTCGAGGGTTTGCTTCATTGCAAATTGAAAACACGCCCCTTGGGTTCAGACATTCGATTTGCGGGCGTTTCGTTTCACCAAGAATGGTTCCCGAAAGAATCTTCATTCGTGCTTAGAGCAACCTTTTTTAGGTCGAGAGGTTAATTCATTAAGAGGATAAAACACATGAAGGAAATCAAGGTTGGTTTGATTGGGTTCGGGACAGTGGGCTCTGGTGTTGGAAGAATTCTTGAAAAGAATTCCAAGCTCATCGAAAAGCGGATGGGTGCAAAGCTTACGTTAAAGCGAATTGCTGACATTGATTTAAAGACGGATCGCGGCGTGAAGTTGAAACCGGGGGTTCTCACTCGCAGAGCGGAGGATGTGATCAAGGATCCAGAGATTGATATTGTGATGGAGTTAATGGGAGGCATTGAGCCTGCCAAAACGTTTATCCTAAATGCCATTCGAAATAAAAAGCATATTGTGACGGCTAACAAAGCCCTCCTCGCCCTTCATGGAGATGAGATCTTCAGAGAGGCGCATCGCCATGGTGTGGATGTTAACTTTGAAGCCTCCGTCGGTGGTGGCATTCCTCTCATCCGGTCGATCAAAGAGGGTTTGGTCGCCAACCGAATCCATTCGATCTTCGGGATTCTGAACGGGACCTCAAACTACATCCTTTCCAAAATGACCGACGAAGGAAGAAACTTCAAGGAAGTTTTGAAGGAAGCTCAAGAAAAAGGATACGCAGAGGCGGACCCCACCTATGATATTGAGGGGATCGATGCCGCCCACAAGCTGGCCATTCTCGTTCGTCTCGCCTTTGGAACCCCTTTCCAATTTAAAGAGATCTTCATCGGAGGAATGTCTAAGATCACGCCACTGGATATTCAATTCGGTCGAGAATTTGGGTATCGCATTAAACTCTTGGCCATTGCCAAAATTGACAAAGGGAAGATAGAAGCACGGGTCCATCCCACCCTGATTCCAGAAAACCATCTCCTCTCTACTGTCGAAGGAGTTTTTAATGCCATTTATATTAAAGGCGATGCGGTAGGTCCTACACTTTTTTATGGCCAGGGTGCAGGACAGATGCCCACGGGCAGCGCGGTTGTGAGCGATCTCGTGGAACTGGGAAGGAATGTCCTGACCCGAGTCTCTGGGCATCGGGTGCCACTGCTTTCTTTTCAAGAATCAGCCATTGAGAAAATACCTCTCAAGGAGATGGACGATGTCGTGATGCCTTTCTACATGAGATTTTCAGCACTGGATCGGCCTAGTGTGCTTTCAAAAATTTCAGGGATCTTGGGAAAGAACGAAATCAGTATCTCCGCAGTGATCCAGAAGGGAAGGCAGGTCAATGGTGCAGTGCCTGTTGTCATGATGACGCATGAGGCCAAAGAAAAGAACGTCCATCGGGCCTTAGAGGAAATTGACCGGTTGGGAGTGATTTTAGGAAAGACGATGTTCATCCGAGTGGAGAATGAACTCGAGTAATGGCGGAATGCGGAATGCGGAATGAAATTCCGAAATCCGAAATCCGAATTCCGAAATGGGAAATGGGGTAAGAAAATGTGGCGTGGGGTGATTCGAGAGTACTGGGATTTTTTACCTGTTAAAAAAGAGGAGTGCATTATCACCCTCCTCGAAGGGGACACTCCGCTCATCCCTTCTTCTCGAATCAAGAAGGAAATGACTTCAGGGATTGACCTCTATTTTAAATATGAAGGTCTCAATCCAACGGGTTCGTTCAAAGATCGAGGGATGACCGTCGCCGTTTCCATGGCGAAGGAAATGGGCTCCAAGGCGGTCATCTGTGCTTCCACAGGAAACACCTCTGCCTCTGCAGCCGCCTATGCTTCGAAAGCCGGGATGAAAGCTTTGGTCCTCATCCCCGAAGGGAAGATTGCCCTCGGCAAGTTATCTCAAGCGATGGCTCATGGGGCTCAGGTCATCCAGATCGAAGGGAATTTCGATGAAGCCCTTCATATTGTGAGAGAGATTTCAGAGACAGAGCCCATCACCTTGGTCAACTCCCTCAATCCTTATCGGATTGAAGGTCAGAAGACGGCTTCCTTCGAGATCGTTGACCACTTAGGGTTTGTCCCCACTTATCATTGTCTTCCGGTTGGCAATGCGGGGAACATCACCGCTTATTGGAAAGGATATAAGGAGTATTGGGAGAGAGGGAGAGCCGAAGGACTTCCAAAGATGCTGGGATTTCAAGCAGAAGGGGCAGCGCCCATTGTGAGAGGAAAAATCATTGAACGGCCTGAGACCATTGCCACGGCCATTCGAATTGGGAACCCTGCCAGTTGGAAACAGGCAGTAGCCGCTAGGGATGAATCCGGCGGATTGATCGATATGGTGAGTGATGATGAGATATTGGAGGCTTATCAGATGATGGCGAGTCTGGAGGGGATCTTCTGCGAACCTGCCTCTGCCGCTTCTCTGGCTGGAGTGATCAAACTGAATCGGAAAGGTTTCTTCAAGAAAGATGACGTGTTGGTATTAACGATCACGGGCCATGGTCTGAAGGATCCGGATATTGCCATTCGAGTTTCTCAGAAACCTATCTCTCTCCCCCCCCAAAAGGAAAAGGTGCTGAAATACCTCAATCTTTAATCATCCCCTCATGAAAACTGCCTTCATCTATACCGATGCCTATCTCGATTATGATTATGGACCCACTCATCCTCTTCGGATCATGCGGCTTAAAATGACTTACGAACTGATCAAAGCCTATGGACTCCTGGATCTTCCTTCGGTTCAATTCATTTCCACCCTCAAACCAGAAGAAGAGGAATTAGCCGTTTTTCATAGCCAGGAATATTTGAATATATTGAGGCAGGCGAGTGAAGGTTTTTTAGTAGGAGATGCTTATTTGTATGGACTGGGCCCAGGAGATAACCCCATCTTCCCTGGTCTTTATCAGTGGTCCCTTTTGGTGACTGGAGCAACCCTTCAGGCAGTTGATTTTGTAGCGGATGGAAAGGGAACATTAGCCTTCAACATCGCAGGTGGGCTTCACCATGCGCTCCATTCACGGGCTTCTGGATTTTGTTATATTAACGATCCTGTGATTGGAATGATGAGGCTTTTAAGCCAGGGAAAGAGGGTGGTTTATATTGATATCGATGCCCATCATGGCGACGGAGTTCAGAAGGCATTCTATAACACAAACAAAGTCTTGACGATTTCACTCCATGAGACCGGATATACACTCTTTCCTGGAACGGGTTTTGAGTATGAGATCGGAGAAGGGGAAGGAGAGGGGTATTCGGTCAATCTTCCTTTTCCTCCTTATACAAATGATGAAGTCTACCTTTGGGCCTTTGAAGAAGTGGTACCAGAACTTGTGCATGCCTTTCACCCCGATGTGATCGTCACTCAATTAGGAGTCGATACGTTTTACGATGACCCTTTAACAAACCTTCGCTTATCGATTCGGGGGTACGAGAAGGTCCTTAGGCGAATCAGAGATCTGGCTCCAAGGTGGGTGGCGTTAGGGGGAGGGGGATATAATATTTCCAATGTGGCTCGGGCTTGGACATTAGCTTGGGCAGTGATGAATGGGATCGAATTGGAAGAGCAGCTTCCAGAGCCTTATTTGAAAGAGGCAATGAAGATGGGCATTGAGGAGAAAGAGTTGAGGGGGAGTATGAAAATCCCCCTTCATAGCCAGGATAAAGAAAATAGAATGGAGATGGAAAGGGTAGTCCATTATATAAAAGAGACGGTGCTTTCAAAGATTTTAATTGAAAGAAAATCTTTGGTTTAGGGGTTGAGGTGAACCTGCCTACCCTGCCTACCGGCAGGCAGGTTCAGGCAGGGATGCCAGTTTCGTTGGCAGGTTAGGTCGTTGGGACGGGCCAAACCGGCCCCTTAACCCACAGGCTAAATCCACCTGACTTCCTTATTCTAAGAATTTGGCATACCTTTTGCTTTCAATTTTCGCTTTTCATTTGACATTTGTAAGTTTTTGGTATATTTAGAACTTTTAAGGATGGTAAGTAATGCCTGAAAAGATGAAATATGTAATTATTGTTGGGGATGGGATGGCAGACTATCCGGTTCAGAGTCTTGGAGGAAAAACTCCATTAATGGTGGCCCGGACCCCCCATATGGATTTTATGGCAGGGCAGGGGGAGATTGGTTTAGTCAGGACAATCCCCGAAGGGTTTAATCCAGGGAGTGAGATTGCCAACCTCTCCATTTTTGGATATGATCCTTTCCGTTATTACACAGGAAGAGGTCCCCTGGAAGCCGCCAGCCTGGGAGTTAAACTCTCCGATCATGATCTTGCCTTCCGATGTAATTTGGTTACCTTAAAATTCCAAGGAAATCAAATCGTGATGGAAGATTTTTCTGCCGGCCATATCAAAGATGAAGAGGCAAGGGAGGTTATCCTCGATTTGAACAAGGAGATGGGAACGAAGGAGATTCAATTTTTTCCAGGTGTGAGTTATCGCCATTTGATGGTTTTGAAGAATGGAGCAGCGAAATTTTTAAACCTGGAAAAGCTTGAACTCACTCCCCCTCATGACATCATTGGTAAAGAAATAACGGTTTTTCTTCCTCAGAGCAACGACCCGATTCTCGCCTTGATGACCAGATCCCAACAACTCCTCAAACATCATCCTGTTAATATTGTTCGGAAGGGGAAAGGACTCCTTCCTGCCAACTCGATCTGGCTATGGGGGCAGGGACGGTCTCCTCGGATGGTTACACTGAAGGAGAGATTCGGGATGGATGGATTTGTGATTTCCGCCGTTCACTTGATCAAGGGGATTGGAATTTTAGCAGGATTGGAAGTGCTCGAGGTCCCTGGCATCACAGGATACTTCGATACCAATTATGATGGAAAGGCTCGGTACGCCTTGGAGGGTTTGAAAGAAAAGGATTTTGTGTATGTCCACGTGGAAGCCCCTGATGAGGCAGGCCATATGGGAGACCTCCAATTAAAGATCGGTGCCATTGAGGCCTTTGACCAAAAGATTGTGGGGCCTATCTTAAAAGGAATAAAAGATTTTAAAAGGTATAAAATATTGATCCTTCCCGACCACCCCACTCCTCTTTCAGTGAGAACGCATACCGCCGATCCAGTTCCCTATGCCATTTATTCCAATGAGGAGGAGGACAAAACGGGACAGGGTAAAACATTTGATGAAGTTTCCGCCAGCCTGTCAGGTATTACCATTGAGAGAGGATTTGAACTGATTGAGAGATTTTTAAATCCCCGTGGTTCGGGTTGAGGGGAAGGGAGAATTTTTCTGGCGAATACGAGAACAAAATTTATTTTTATGACAGGAGGCGTCGTTTCCTCTTTAGGAAAGGGATTGGCTTCGTCCTCGATTGGAACCCTTTTGGAACTCCGGGGGTTAAAAGTCAATTTTCTTAAGTTCGATCCTTACATTAATGTTGACCCAGGGACCATGAATCCTTTTCAACATGGAGAAGTGTATGTGACCGATGACGGGGCAGAGGCTGATCTTGATTTAGGGCACTACGAGCGCTACTCTAATGTCAAGACATCAAAGAAAAATAATTTCACTACCGGACAGATTTATGATTCGGTGATTTCCAAAGAGAGAAGAGGAGATTATCTGGGCAGCACGGTTCAGGTGATCCCTCATATTACCGATGAGATCAAATCGAAGGTCTTCGACCTCGCCCAGGATTTGGATATCGTGATCGTCGAGGTGGGTGGGACTGTTGGCGACATCGAAAGTCTTCCTTTTCTCGAAGCGATTCGACAAATTCGAGGAGATATGGGTAGGGAAAATACGCTTTACATTCACCTCACCCTGGTGCCTTATATCCAAACGGCTGGAGAGTTAAAGACCAAACCGACTCAGCATAGCGTGAAGGAACTTCGTGAGATCGGTATCCAGCCCGATATTCTTCTCTGCCGGACCGACCGATTGCTCTCCCCAGATATTAAAGCGAAAATCGCCCTCTTCTGCAATGTGGAGAAGGAGGCGGTGATTACTGCGAAAAATGTGGAGACGGTTTATGAAGTCCCCATCGTTTTTCATCAGGAAGGACTAGATGAAAAGATCGTTGAGAAACTGAACATCTGGACAGGTCGACCGAATTTAAGAGGCTGGGAACGGGTCATCAGAAAAATCAAACACCCCCGGTTCGAGACCACGATCGCTGTGGTGGGAAAATATGTGAGCCTGGTGGAATCGTATAAAAGTCTAACCGAAGCGTTGATTCATGGAGGCATTGCCAATGATGCAAGGGTCCACCTGAAATATGTGGATTCAGAGCAGGTGGNTAAGGAAGGTCCAGGGCATCTTCTCAAAGAAGCCAACGGCATCCTCGTGCCAGGAGGATTTGGTTCGAGGGGGATCGAAGGCAAGATCAAAGCGATTCAATATGCAAGGGAAAAGCGGATTCCATATTTTGGGATCTGCCTGGGAATGCAATGTGCGGTGATCGAAATCGCAAGACACTGTGCTGGTCTGAAGGGAGCCCACAGCACTGAATTTGATACCCACACTCCCCATCCTGTGATCTACCTCTTAGAGGAGTGGGTGGATCGTAATCAGGTGGCACAAAAGCGGACCTCGGATACTCCCAAAGGAGGAACGATGAGGCTCGGCTCTTATCCCTGCCGGCTCGAAGAGGGAAGTTTAGCTCTGGAAGCCTATAACAGAAAGATGATTAATGAGCGGCACCGGCATCGTTATGAATTCAATAACGCCTATATCGATAGTTTAGGAAAGGCTGGGTTGGTGTTCAGTGGTGTTTCTCCAGATAAAGAGCTGATCGAGATCGTTGAGCTGAAAGGTCATCCTTGGTTTCTTGGGTGCCAATTCCATCCAGAATTTAAATCGAAACCCATGGACCCTCACCCCCTATTCAGAGAGTTCATCAAGGCTTCGCTCCGGCGAGGGAAAAGATTGAAGCGGAAGGGAAAAAATAAGGGATCAAAATCAGGAGCTCAAGGTTGAAATTGATAAGCCCCTTTTAAGATTGGGAAAGGAGATAGGAATCATTGGATATTGTTGAAGAGGCAAAGCGGGTGTTGAGGGTGGAGGCCCAATCCCTCCTCGATTTGGCCGAACGGATTGATGAGAATTTCTCACAAACCATTGAGTTACTCTATCGATGCAAGGGGAAAGTGGTGCTTATGGGGATGGGGAAATCAGGGCTAGTGGGGCGAAAGATAGCCTCCACCTTTGCCAGCACAGGGACTCCAGCTTTTTTCCTTCACCCCGCAGAAGGAGTCAATGGAGATTTTGGGATGTTGGCGAAAGAGGATGTGATCATCGCCATCTCTAATAGTGGAGAGACTCGGGAGCTTTTAGAAGTCCTGCCCCTCATCAAACGGTATGGAAATCGTTTGATCACCCTTACAGGAAATATAAATTCCACCCTGGCGAAGGCTGGAGATGTCCATCTTGATATTCGTGTGAAAGAAGAAGCCTGCCCATTGGGTTTGGCTCCCACCGCCAGCACCACGGCGACCCTCGCGATGGGAGATGCTTTAGCCGTTGCTCTTATGGGAAAGAAAGATTTCAAAAAAGAGGATTTTGCCATCCTCCATCCGGGCGGGACTTTGGGGAAGAGGCTGCTCCTGAAAGTGGAAGACCTGATGCATGTTGGAAAGGCTTTTCCGATGATATCGGAAAAGACATTGATGAAGGATGCAATTTTTGAAATCACTTCAAAACGATTAGGGGTCACTGGAGTCTGCAACGCGGAAGGACACCTGATGGGTGTGATCACCGATGGGGATCTAAGACGAGCTTTGGAAAAATTCAGCGATCTCTTCAATCGAGAGGCGTCAGAAGTGATGACGAGAAATCCAAAGTGGATCGAAAAAGACGCCTTGGCGGCCAAGGCGGTGCAGAGGATGGAGGAGTATTCGATTACTTCCCTCTTTGTCTTTAACCAAGTAGGAGATAAAGTCCCTGTAGGGATTATTCATCTTCATGATCTCCTGAAAGCAGGGGTCGTTTAATTCCATTTCGGAATTCGGAGTGTGGAATGCGGAGTTTTCTGTATTTGGATTTCGTTAATAATAAAGATTTAACTCCGCAATCTGCAATCCGCATTCCGAAATGCAAGAAGAGTTCCTGAAAATAATTGAAATGAAAAGAATAAAGATCGTTATTCTCATTTCTATCATACTGATTGGTGGAATCGTCCTCGTCACCCTCTGGGGGAACCTCCGAGAGAGGAAGGCTTCGGAGGCAGGGGAGGAGCTTCCAAATATTTCCACCGGGGGCGCTGACATGCGTCTAGAAAAAATTCGATTTGTTGAGGATAAACACGGTCAAAAGACTTGGGAGTTGGAAGCCAAATCGGTTCAGCAATATCAAGATCAGAATACCATGGTTTTGGAAGATATCAAGGTCACGTTTTATGCNAAAGAGGGGAGGACCTTTTTTCTGACTGGAAAAAAGGGAACGGTTTATCAGGATTCAAAAAATGTGGATTTATTGGGTGATGTGGTGCTCACCTCGAGCGATGGATATNAACTCAAGACCCATTCTGTTGCCTATCGCCATTCGGAGAAGATCATCAGCACTTCCGATCCTGTGGAGATTGAAGGGGAACAGATCCGACTGACCGGCAAGGGGATGTTGGTCAACATCGAAGACAAGACCTTTAAGATTCTCAGCCAAGTCAAGACTCAATGGAAAGGAAGAGGAAAGGTATGAATCGACACAGGGGAATGAACTTTCTCATCATTCTGTTCTCTCTTCTTCTTTTTTCCATTTCTGCAGAAGCCCAGGGAAAGAAGGAGACTGGGAAAAGCGGAGAGAAAGGGATCAAGACGGACAGCAGTTTCGGGTTTGCTGCTAGCCGTGCTCCCATTGATATCACCTCTGACACTGTTGAAGCAGATCAGAAAACGAACAAGGTCATCTTTAAGGGGAACGTCATTGCCAAACAAGAAGACACAACACTCTATGCCAACACATTGACCATTATCTATGACCCAAATACAAAAAAGCTGAAGGAGATTATCGCAGTTGGAAATGTCAAGGTCGTGCAATTAGATCGCAGGGCCACGGGCCAAAAGGTTACTTTTGATCAGGATAAGAATAAAGTGGTTCTGGATGGAGAGGCAGTGGTTCGTGAGGGGACCAATGTGATCCGGGGGGAGCGGATCACCTTCTATGTGGACGAGGAAAGAAGTGTTGTCGAGGCAGGAAAGGGGGGTCGGGTCAGCACCTTCATTACTCCTCCGCCCAAAGAAGAAGGAGAAGAGAAAAAGCCAATAGAGGGAAAGAAAAAATAGGTTAGAGTTAATTGAAGGAAGAAACATGTCACATCTTTTGTGTGAGAATTTAACCAAGTCGTTTCGCCAGAAGAAAGTTGTCGATTCGGTGAGCATTGAGGTTCAAGGGGGAGAGGTGTTGGGATTATTGGGCCCCAATGGTGCTGGCAAGACGACGATCTTCTACATGATCGTTGGATTGTATCAACCCAATAGTGGGAAAATATATCTCAATGACGAGGCGATCACCTCTCTTCCCATGTACTTGAGAGCGAGAAAAGGGATTGGATACCTTCCTCAAGAGCCCTCCGTTTTTAGAAAGCTGACGACGGAAGAGAATCTTATGGCAATTTTGGAGACCCTCCCTCTTTCCAAAGAAGAGCGGAAAGAGCGATTAGAGAAACTCCTGAATGAGTTGGGACTCTCCTCGCTACGAAAACAAAAAGCCTATGTCCTGTCGGGAGGTGAGCGAAGGCGGGTGGAGATTACTCGAGCCTTGGTGCTTTCCCCTTCTTTTATTCTTTTAGATGAACCTTTTTCGGGAATTGACCCCATCGCCGTACTCGATATTCAGGCCATTATTCGTCAATTGAAATCAAAGGGGATTGGAATTATAATTACAGATCATAATGTTCGAGAAACATTGGGAGTTTGTGACCGGGCGTATATCCTCAATGAAGGGCAAATTTTGGAAGAAGGAACTCCTGAAAAAATTGCTCAAAGCCAGAAGGCGAGAAAGATCTATTTGGGAGAGGAGTTCGAGTTAGGAGGAAAACACCGTAGCAAAGAGGAGAGAAAGGAAGTGAATCCTACCGCACAAGGGGGATTGTGGGATTGAGATGGCTTTAGAGCTTAAACTAGCACCCAAGCTCGTTCAACAGTTGGTGATCACTCCGCAGCTGCAGCAGGCGATCCGGCTTCTCCAATTAACACGTCTGGAGCTCGTCGATATGATCAGCCAGGAGATGAAAGAAAATCCCCTCCTGGAAGAGGTGGAAGAGGGAAAAGAACTGGCAGAAGGGGAAGCCCCTGCCGCCGAACAGGGAGAGGGAGAACCTCCCACTGAACCCGAGCATACCCAGGAGGTACAAGGAAATGGGGAAGGGTCGGATGAGTACGATTGGGAGAACTATTTAGAAAATAGCAACCTCATTCCCTTTCAGAGGCAAAGCCACGAGGATGGGGAAGACAGACCTTCTTTTGAAAATTTTCTCGCCAAGAGAACAACGCTGACAGACCATCTTCAATGGCAACTTCAGCTCTCCCGTTTTACAGAGGAAGAAAATGAAGCGGGGATATGGATTATTGGAAACCTGGATGAAGATGGATATTTGAAGATCTCCTTGGAGGATATCTGCTCAGAAACCAACCTCCCGACCGAATTGGTGGAGAGGGTGTTGCGAAAAATCCAACAATTTGATCCGGTGGGCGTGGCGGCAAGAGATTTGAAAGAATGTCTCCTCATTCAACTGGAACCGATCACCCCTCGGGATACCCTCGCAGAAAAAATTGTTTCCGAGCATCTCTCTCTGTTGAAAAATCGAAATTATCCAGCGATTGCGAAACGGTTAGGGGTATCTCTGGATCGCGTGAATCGCTCCGCCCACCTTATTTCCAAATTGGACCCTAAACCCGGAAAGGCTTTTGGAGGAGAGGTGATCCAAGAGATCATTCCTGATGTCTATGTGTATAAGGTCGAGGGAGATTATATAATCTATCTGAATGATGAAGGGATTCCGAGGCTTCAGGTCAATTCCCTTTATCGAAATATTCTCAACGGTAGTCGTCTCGCCCCTGACGGGGATCGAAAGTATATTCAAGAAAAGCTTCGATCCGCTCTCTGGCTGATTCGCAGTATTCACCAACGCCAGAGGACGATCTACAAGGTGACGAAAAGCATCGTCACATTTCAAAGAGAATTTTTAGATAAAGGGATCCAATTTCTTAAACCTTTGGTTCTGCGTGATGTGGCGGAAGACATCCAGATGCATGAATCCACCATCAGCCGCGTCACCCACAATAAATATGTTCATACCCCTCAGGGAATTTACGAATTAAAATTCTTCTTCAATGCGGGGATTACCTCGACGCAAGGGGAAACCATGGCTTCGGAAAGCGTCAAGAATCTTGTTCGGGAGATCATCGCCAAAGAGGATCCGAGGAAACCCTACAGCGATGAGAAGCTCGTTCAGATTCTTCAAGGGATGAACATCCATATCGCACGCAGAACCGTTTCGAAATATCGTGAGATGATGAAGATCCTTTCTTCCAACGAACGGAGGAAGATTGTTTAATCCCGATCAACTATTTTGTCATGTCGTGTTGTGCAAGGAATCCAAAGACATTCGACGAAGAGAAGGAGCTGACACATGCAGGTTGCGGTGACATTCCGACATATGGAGACCGATGAAGGGGTCAAGGCTTATGTCAAAGAGAAGGTGCAAAAACTACAAAAATATATTGAGAACCCAAGGGAAGTCCATGTCGTTTTAGCGGTAGAAAAATTCCGGCATATTGCAGAGGGGACCATCGTCGGAAATGGCGGAGTGTTCAATAGTCAGGGGAGGAACAGCGATCTCTATGCCGCCATTGATCTGATGGTGGAGAAGATGGAACGCCAGATTCGCGAACGGAGGGACAAGGTAAGACGGAAAAGGTCTAATCCTTCTTCATTAAAAACATCTTTTCCAGGAGCTGAAGAAACGAGTGAAGAAAAGGAAGAGGAGGGATTCCCCCCTTTGATCCGAAGAAAACATCTCGTTGCGAAACCCATGTCGCTGGAGGAGGCAATTTCTCAATTGTTTCTTTCGAAAAAAGATTTTTTAATATTTATCAACTCGGATTCTGGGCAGATGAACGCTGTCAATCGCTCCAAAGACGGAGGTTATGAATGGGTGGAACCTCGTCCCAAATAGGGAAGCGCTCGAGAGGGAATGATGAAGATCATGGATTATCTGGACGAGGAATGGGTGATTGCGGACCTGCAAGGGTTGGACAAGACATCCATTCTTAAGGAATTATCCAATGTTTTGGTGAAACCCTGTAAGGCGACCTCTGTTGAAGAGTTGCTCAAAGTCCTCCTCGATCGGGAAAAATTGGGATCGACGGGAATTGGAGAAGGGATTGCCATCCCTCATGGCCGATTGAAAAAGTTAAAAAAATTTTTCATCTCTTTTGGTCGTTCGGTCAAGGGTGTGGATTTTGATTCCATTGATCGAAAACCCAGCCAGCTCTTCTTTTTGGTCATGGCCCCAGAGAATTCGGCCGTCGATAATCTGAAGCTTCTGAGTCGTATTGTGACTTTGCTCAAGGAGCCTTCTTTTAAAAAGAGATTGATGGAAGCCCCCTCCCGGAAGGAACTTGTTAGGGTCATCGCCGAGGAGGATGAAAAATACTAATCGATGAATAATCTCATTGTACAAGCCTTAGAGCAGAGTCGGGAACACCATTTGGAGCTCACCCTGATGGCGGGGCGAAAAGGGCTCAAGAAGAAGATCACCCATTCGCAAGTCCAAAAGATGGGATTAGCGTTAACGGGTTTTACGCAATTCGTCAATCCTGAGCGCCTCCAGATCATCGGGAATACAGAAATGGCTTACTTTAATACGTTGACCCCCGAGATGCAAGAGAAAGTGATCGACCAAATCTGTAGTCTCCCGTTATCTTGTTTGGTGATCACTCGGGGTTTGGAGGTCCCTGAACTCCTCCTCCGAGAAGCCGATGAAAAGGGAATTCCTGTCTTTCGGACCAACCTCCGCTCCTTCGATTTTATTGAGAAGGTCACCAAATTCTTAGAAGCAAAACTTGCGTCCACCAGTAGCCTCCACGGTGTGCTCATGGATATTTTTGGTGTGGGTGTCCTCATCTTGGGAAAGAGTGGAATCGGAAAAAGCGAATGTGCCTTGGACCTCATTCTTCGGGGACACCGATTGGTCGCGGACGATATGGTTCATATCCAGAAACGGTCTCCTTCTTCTGTGTTCGGGAGTGGATTTGAAGTCATCCAACACCACATGGAGATCCGAGGGTTGGGAATCATCAACATTCGGAGCCTTTTCGGTGTGGAGGCCATTCGTGAACGGAAGAAGATCGAACTCGTCTTAGAACTCATGGAATGGGATGCCCATCGGGAATACGACCGCTTGGGTTTTGAGGAAGAAAAATTTTCCATCCTGGGTGTTGAGCTTCCTATGTTGAGGGTCCCCGTCACACCTGCTCGGAATTTAACGACCATCATCGAAGTGGCTGTCCGCAATCACCTTTTGAAAGTGATGGGATACGATTCGGCACTGGAGTTTGAGAAAAAACTCCTTCGCAAAATGGAAGAAAGAGGGGGAGACACACTTGAGATCGAGGGCGATGTGGAGTGAAAAATATACGGGTGATTCTCATCAGCGGGCTTTCTGGATCAGGCAAAACAACGGCCATTAAAGCTTTAGAAGATATTGGATTTTATTGCGTCGATAACCTTCCCGTCCTCCTTTTACCTAAATTCATCGAACTTTTTGAGCAGTTAGGGGACAAGATCTCCAAGGTGGCTGTGGTGGAGGACATCCGGGGAGAGGGATCGTATCCTCCTCCTCGTGAGTC
>Ga0031653_10000092_pt1 | contig 14623 bp, 15 predicted proteins | sample FrelakmetBRP12BR_FD_55210 | JGI IMG/M metagenome (GOLD analysis project Ga0031653, IMG submission 55210) | Freshwater lake sediment microbial communities from the University of Notre Dame, USA, for methane emissions studies - BRP12 BR | ecosystem: Environmental > Aquatic > Freshwater > Lake >... | reverse complement strand
TACTGCGCCTGGTGCGGGAAACCGCTCGGGGAGAAGGATCGGAGGCACTGATCCCGGCGGGAGAAGAACGCCGGAATGGAAAGTATTGACAAACGTGCGGAATGATTGATAGGTTCACGATTGCTGCGAATGTCGGGCAGTCGCATTCGTCCGAATCGACGGCGTAATCCAGCAAGGAGGTACAAGGAAGTGGCACAAGGAACGGTGAAGTGGTTCAACGACGCGAAAGGGTACGGGTTCATCGCACAGGAGGGCGGTCCGGACGTGTTCGTGCATTTCAGCGCGATCAAGATGGACGGCTTCCGCTCCCTGAAAGAGGGCGAGCGCGTCGAGTTCGAGATCACCGAAGGCCCCAAGGGCCCGCAGGCCGCCAACGTCACCAAGCCGTAACGGGCGGGCAACCCAAGGGGCTCGACAACCCCTGCAAACCGAAGCCCCGGCGGGAAACCGCCGGGGCTTTTTTATTCAGGGCCACCAGTGGGCTATACAGCGAACGATACGGCAAGAGAAAGGCCCTGTAAGGTGCAGGCACTTTCGAGGGACATTCCTGGTTCAACCCCGGGAAAGAGGGAAGGAGTGTCCCTCGCCCACGATTACTTCGTCGGAGGACTCGCCGGCATCCCCGCGGGCGGAGCCGCCGGTGCGCCCGGCATCGCGGGGGCCGCACCCGGGGCCTTGAGGGGCCCGGGCATCGTCGAGACGGGGGCGCCGCCCTTCATGATGCTTCTCGAGCCGCCGCTCCCGGCGAAGTAGGCGAGGAAGAGGGAGGTCATCATGAAGATGATCGCGGCCCCGGCCGTCAGTTTGCTCAGGAAGCTGGTCGGCCCGGTGGAGCCGAACAGGGTCTGCGACGAGCCGCCGCCGAAGACCGCCCCGATATCGGACCCCTTCCCCGTCTGCAGCAGGATGACGAGGATCAGCGCGACGCATACGATGACGTGCAGGACGACGATCAGCGTGTACATGGTCCGTGGCTTCTTTCTTCGTAGTTAGTGGAACGTCACGATCTTCGCGAACGATTCGGGGGAGAGGCTCGCGCCCCCCACGAGCGCGCCGTCGATGTCCTCGTTCGCCATCAGCGCGGCGATGTTGTCGGGCTTCACGGAGCCGCCGTAGAGGATTCTCACGGATGCGGCCGCGTCTCCCCAAAGCTCCTTCAACCGTCCCCGCAGGAAGGCGTGGACCTCCTGGGCCTGCCCGGGCGTCGCCGTCTTCCCGGTCCCGATGGCCCACACGGGCTCGTAGGCCACGATGACGCGCGGCGCGTCGGAGGAGGGAATCCCTTTCGATCCTCCGGCGATCTGGCGCCCGACCACGTCGAACGTCTTACCGCCCTCCCGCTCCGGCAGCGTCTCCCCCACGCAGAGGATGGGGGTGAGCCCGGCGGCGAGGGCGGCCCGGGTTTTCCGGTTCACCGCCTCGTCGTCTTCCGCGTAATATTGCCGTCGCTCGGAGTGGCCGATGATGCAGTGGGTCGCCCCGGCGTCTTTCAGCATCCGGGTCGAAACCTCGCCGGTGAACGCCCCCTCGTCCGCGAAGTGGACGTTCTGCGACGCCACCCCGATGCCGCTCCCCTGAACGAGCTGCGCCACCGCGGCGATCGACGGGTACGGCGGGGCGAGGACGATCTCGACCCCCCGGACGCCCGACACCAGCGGCAGGAAGGACCGGACGAAGGCGGCGGCTTCCGCCGCGGTCTTGTACATCTTCCAGTTGCCGGCGATGACGGGAACGCGCAACTAATTCCCCCGGGAGATGTATTTCGCCAGGTCGACCAGCCGGCAGGAGTACCCCCACTCGTTGTCGTACCAGGAGAGCACCTTCACCATCTTTCCGCCGATCACCTTGGTGGAGAGGGCGTCGAAGGACGACGAGGCCGGGTCGTGGTTGAAGTCGATCGAGACGAGCGGCTCGTCCACGTACCGGAGGATCCCCTTCATGGGCCCCTCGGAGGCCTTCTTCATCGCGGCGTTGATCTCTTCCACCGTCGCGCTCTTCGACAGCTCCGCCGTCAGGTCCACCACGGAAACGTTCGGGGTGGGGACGCGGATCGCCATCCCGTCGAGCTTCCCCTTCAGTTCGGGGATGACGAGCGAGACGGCCTTGGCGGCCCCGGTGGTCGTCGGGATCATCGAGACCGCCGCGGCGCGCGCCCGGCGCAGGTCCTTGTGCGGCAGGTCGAGGATCTTCTGGTCGTTCGTGTAGGCGTGGATCGTCGTCATCAGGCCGCGCTCGATCCCGAACTGGTCCAGCAGCACCTTGGCCACCGGNGCGAGGCAGTTCGTCGTGCAGGAGGCGTTGGAAATGATGAAATGCTTCGCCGGGTCGAACGTCTTCTCGTTGACGCCCATGACGAAGGTGGCGTCCTCCCCCTTCGCGGGCGAGGAGATCAGGACCCGCTTCGCGCCGCCGGCGATGTGCTTCCCGGCGCCGTCCCGGTCCGTGTACCTGCCGGTGGACTCGATGACGATCTCGACCCCCAGCTTCCCCCACGGCAGGTCGGCGGCGTCCTTGCACGCGAGGACCTGGACCTCCTTGCCGTTCACGACGATCGCGTTTTCCTTCACCTCCACGGACGCCTCGAAGCGGCCGTGCACGGAGTCGTACTTCAGGAGGTGGGCCAGGGTCTTCGCGTCGGTGATGTCGTTGACGGCCACGATCTGTAGCGAGGGATCCTTGTACGCGGCGCGGAAGAAGTTCCGACCGATCCGCCCGAACCCGTTGATGCCGACTTTGACGGCCATATCGTCAACCTCCTGCACGGTAATAGGATGATCCGACCGAAAGAGGAAGATTATACCCCCTGTGGGCCTTCTGTCAATTATTTCGGGTATATAATGATAACCCCTCAGGGGGGGGAATCTCACCGGGGGGAGGAGGATCATGGGGCGGCCGGCGATCGTGGTGACGCGGCACCTGCCCGGGGTGCCGTGGGACGATCTGGCGAAGCGGTTCCGGGCGGGGGACCCGCCACCGGAGGGTACGATGCCGCGCGAGGAGCTCCTTGCGCGCGCACGGGGAGCGTCGGGGATCCTCAGCACGCTGGCGGACCGTGTGGACGAGGAGCTGATGGACGCCGCCGGCCCCTCTCTTTCGGTCGTGTCGAACTTCGCCGTCGGGGTGAATAACGTCGATGTGGCCGGTGCGACCCGACGGGGGATCCGGGTCTGCAACACGCCGGACGTCCTGACGGACGCGACCGCGGACCTCGGGTTCGCCCTCCTACTTTCCGCGGCGAGGAAGGTGTCGGACGCCGACCGGTTTTTACGGGAGGGGGGCTGGACCGGGTGGGACCCGTTTGGGTTCCTCGGGGTCCCGGTCGCCGGGAAGACGCTCGGAATCGTCGGGATGGGGAAGATCGGCGCCGCGGTGGCTCGCCGGTCCCGCGGCTTCTCGATGAAGATCCTCTACCGGAACCGGCGTCGTCTGCCCCCGTCGGCGGAAGCGGAACTCGCGGCGTCGTACCGCGATCTGGATCCCCTTCTCGAAGAGAGCGACTTCGTCGTGTTGTGCGTTCCCCTGACCCCGGAGACCCGGGGGCTGATCTCCAGGGAGCGTCTCGGGAGGATGAAGCGGAGCGCGGTCCTGGTGAACATCTCCCGGGGAGAAGTCGTGGACGAGGAGGCGGTGGCGACGGCGTTGGCGGAAGGCCGGCTGTTCGGCGCGGGGCTCGACGTGTTCGAGAAGGAGCCGCGAGTCCACCCGCTCCTTCTGTCGGCACCGTCGGCGGTGCTCCTCCCGCACCTCGGGAGCGCGACCGGGGAAACGCGGGAGGCGATGGGACGGCTGGCGACGGAGAACCTGCTCGCCGTGCTCGACGGCCGGGATCCGCCGTGCCCCGTCAATTGAAGCCGATCCCCTTCCGGCGGAGGAGATCCATCGGATCGATCGTCCCGGTTCGGGAGAAGGGGACGCGGATCACGCCGGCGAGCGGGGCGACCACCCCCACCGAGCCGTTGAACTCGTAGGAAAGCGCGCGGGCCTCCAGCACCTCCTGCAGCGCGGCGGCGAACTCCTCCGTCTGAAGCCGGACGGGCACCGTGACGACCGTTTCCACGGAGGGCTCGATGCGGATCTCCTCGTTCCGCTCCCCTTCCGCCACCCGCCGGGTCCCCACCGTCGCGGTGTAGGCGATGCCGGCCACGGTCACGGCGTACGAATTCGGGTTGATCACGGCGAGGTGAAGGATCGCCTCCACCGGGCCCCGGGACACGAAGGGGTTGCCGGCGAGGCCGATGTTGACCACCCGCACCTTCGGGGCCTTGAAGACCTCTTTCAGGAGAGGGCGGCACGAGGAGGCGGGCAGGCAGAGCGCGCCGAACAGCAGCAGGAGGATCCACCGCTTGACGATCCGCATCTCCGACGTCCGCGTCGACCCGTCGCTGCCGGAACGGTTCCTGCTCGCGCGCATAGCGACGATTATAGGCGTTCCCCCCGGGGAGGTGGAGCGGTTTTCCGTGGTCCGGCGCGGGTACGACGCGCGCCGGAAGGGGGATGTTCGCCGTGTCTACACGGTGGAATGCTCCCTCGGCTCCCCTGCACTGGAGGAGGCGGCCTGCGCGCGGGTCCCCGGCGCAAGGCGGTACGAAACGCCCCCCGACCCGTTCCCGAAGACCCGCGTGCGGCCGCCGGAGCTTCCCCCGGTCGTCGTGGGGGCGGGGCCGGCGGGGCTCTTCGCCGCCCTCACGCTCGCGCGGTTCGGCGCTCCCCCCGTCGTCCTCGAACGCGGCCGGCCGGTGGAGGAGCGCGCCGGGGACGTCGCCCGGTTCTGGCGCGACGGGACCCTTCTCCCCGAGAGCAACGCGCAGTTCGGGGAAGGGGGCGCGGGAACGTTTTCGGACGGGAAGCTCACCACGCGGATCGGCGACCGCCTCGTTGAGCACGTGGTGTCGGTCTTCGCGGAGTTCGCGGGGATACCGGGGCTCGTGAAGGACGCGAAGCCGCACGTCGGCACCGACCGGCTACGGCACTTCTGCCGGCGGATGCGCGGGGAGCTCGTTTCCCTGGGCGCCACGGTCCGGTTCGGCGCGCGGGTCGAGGAGTTGTCGGCGACGGAGGGGGAGGTGCGCGGGGTTCGCCTGGCCGGGGGCGAGGAGGTGCGTTCCCCGGTCGTCCTCCTGGCGACGGGCCACTCGGCCCGCGACACGGTGCGGCGGCTCTTCGCGCAAGGCGTCGGGATGTCGGGGAAGGCGTTCGCCGTCGGGTTCCGGGTAGAGCATCCGCAGGCGCTGATCGACCGGATCCAGTACGGGGCGAGGGCGGGAAAGGGCCTCCCCCCGGCGGAATACCGCCTTGCGGCGCGCTCCCCGTCGGGCCGCGGGGTCTACTCCTTCTGCATGTGCCCCGGCGGTGAGGTGATGAACGCGGCGTCGGGGGAGGGGCAGTCGCCCGTGAACGGGATGAGCGTCCGGGCGCGCAACTCCGGGTTCGGGAACAGCGGGATCGTGGCGGCGGTCGCGCCTGCGGAATTCGGGGATGCGGGAAGGGGCGAGGCCGCCCCCCTCGCGGGGATCGCCTTCCAGGAGGAGATCGAGCGCCGGGCGTTCGAGCGGGGCGGCGGCGGATACGGCGTGCCGGCCGCGAACCTTCTCGCCTTCCTTCGCGGGAAGGAGTTCTCCCCGTCTCCCGGCCGGGTTCTCGCCCCGCGGATCGTCCCGGACTCCTTGCGCGGCATCCTCCCGGGTCCGGTGGAGGAGGATCTCCGTTCCGGGCTGCTCCGGTTCGGAGGGACGATGCGGGGGTTCCTCACCCGCGAGGCGACGTTGTACGCCGTCGAGTCCCGGACCTCTTCGCCCGTGCGGATCGAGCGGGTAAATTACGAGTCCGTGACGCATAAAGGGTTGTATCCTGTGGGGGAGGGCGCGGGGCACGCCGGCGGGATCGTCTCCTCCGCCGTGGACGGGATCCGCGCCGCCCTCCGCATCCTTGAAACCTATTCCTAAGTAGAAAGCGGGAGTGCCGATGCAGAAGACGCGTTTCGTGAAGGACCTGAAGGAGGGGGAGCCGGTCCGCGACCTGTTCCTCGTCGCGAACAAGGCGCTGTTGACCAGCAACGCCGGGAAGCCGTACCTGACCTTGCAGCTGCGCGACCGGACCGGACAGATCGAGGGGAGGGTGTGGGACCGGGCCGAGGAGATCGGGAAGCGCTTCGACCGGGACGACGTGGTCGAGGTGAGCGGCACCGCCATCGCCTACCAGGGGCGCGTCCAGCTCAAGGTCCACGATGTCCGGCGGGAAGAAGGGGGAGCGAAAGACCTCTCCGAGTACCTCCCGGTGACGAGGAAGGGGATCGAGCCGCTCTGGAAGACGCTCCAGGGGTACATCGCGGGGGTGAACGACAAGGACCTGGCCCGGCTCCTCGCGGCGGTCTTTCCGGATCCGCCGGAAACGGACGTGGCGCGCCGCTTCCGGCAGGCGCCCGGGGGGAAGACGATGCACCACGACTACATCGGGGGTCTGCTGGAGCACACGGTCTCCGTCGCGGGGATCTGCCTCATGCTGTCGGCCCACTACGAGGGGGTGAACGCCGACCTGCTGCTCGCCGGGGCGCTGCTGCACGACGTCGGGAAGGTGCACGAGCTTTCCTACGAGGGGGCGTTCGACTACACGGACGAGGGCCGCCTGCTGGGGCACCTCTACATGGGGACGGAGTACGTCGGCCGCGTCTGCGCCGCCCTCCCCGGCTTTCCGCCGGAGAAAACGATGCTCCTGAAGCACATCGTTCTTTCCCACCACGGGGAGCTCGAGTACGGATCGCCCAAGCGTCCCAAGACGCTGGAGGCGATCCTGCTCCACCACGTGGAGAACATGGACGCCAAGGCGACCGCGTTCAACGACGCCATCGCGGAGCTGCGCGAGGGGGCCCGCTGGACCGACTACCAGCGGATGTTCGAGCGGTACCTCTTCTCCGGGAAGTTCCCGAAGGAGACTGCGGAAGGACCGTGATGGAGGATTGGATCGACTTTCTCGAGGAGCGTGAGCGGCGTCAGCTGCTGCGGCGCTTGGTCCCGTCGTCCGGGCGCGCCCCCGCCCTCGCGGTGCGGGACGGCCGGGAGTACGTCGACTTCTCCTCCAACGACTACCTCGGGCTGTCGTCCCACCCGGCGCTGGTCGCGGCGGCGCGGGAGGCCCTCGATCGGTACGGGGTCGGATCCGGGGCGTCCCGACTGATGAGCGGGGATCTCGCGATCCACCACGAGCTGGAGGAGGAGACGGCGGCCTTCAAGGGGACCGAGGCGGCCCTGGTGTTCAACTCCGGCTACCAGGCGAACATCGGGATCGTCCCCGCCCTGTTCGGGCGCCGCGACGCCGTCTTCGCCGACCAGCTTTGCCACGCGAGCCAGCTGGACGGTGCGCTCCTCTCCCGCGCGAAGCTTCTGCGCTTCCGGCACAACGACCCGGAGCATCTGGACCGGATGCTCGAAAAACACCGCGGGGCGTTCGAACGGGCACTGGTGATGACGGAGAGCGTCTTCAGCATGGACGGAGACCTTGCCCCCCTCGCCGCCCTCTTCGAGGTTTCCCGCCGGCACCGGTCCCTGTTGATGGTGGACGAAGCGCACGCCACGGGGGTGTTCGGCCCGCAGGGACGCGGGTGCGTCGAGGCTTCGGACCTCGCCGGTCAGGTGGACCTCGTGATGGGGACGTTCAGCAAGGCGCTGGGCGGGTTCGGCGCGTACCTTGCGGCGTCTCGGACGGTGATCGACTACCTGGTCAACACGGCCCGAAGCTTCATCTACTCCACCGCGCTTCCGCCCCCGGTGATCGCCGCCGCCCTCGCCGCCCTCAGGCTCTGCCGGTCCGGGGAGACGCGGGGGGGGGAGCTTCTGCGCAGAGCCGGTGCGTTCCGGGGTGCGCTTCGCGGGAACGGGTGGACCGTCGGCGGGGAGAGCCAGATCGTCCCCGTCGTCGTCGGGGAAAGCGCCCGCGCCGTTTCCCTCTCGACATCGCTCGCCGACCGCGGGTTCCTCGCGCTGCCGGTGCGCCCGCCCACGGTCCCGGAAGGGTCGGCCCGCCTCCGCTTCTCCCTGACCGCCGCGCATACCGGCCGGCAGGTCGCCGCCGTCGTGGAGGCCCTCGGTGCCGCCTGACGAATTTACCGTGGTCGGGGGCGGCGATCCGTCGATGGTCCTGCTCCCGGGGTGGGCGACGGACGGACGGATCTTCGAAGGAGTCCTCCCTGGCGTAACCGCGGTGACGACCGGGCCGCTCCGTCCGGACCGGTTCCCGCGGCGTCTCGCGTCGTTCCTCGATCGGTCGGTGCGCGGCCCCGTGACCGTCGTCGGGTGGTCCCTCGGCGGTTTCCTCGCGGCGGAGTTCGCGCGGGAATATCCGGACCGGGTACGGCGGGTCGTCCTCGTCGGGATCCGGCGGGAGTACCCGGAAGGCGACGTGGGTGCGGTCCTGCGATCGCTCTCGGCGGATCCCGGGGCGTGCCTGTCGGCGTTCTACGCGCGATGTTTCTACCCGTCGCAGATGCCGGCGTACCGCCGGTTCCGCGGCGGGCTGCAGGCGGCGTACCTGCGGGAGATGGATCAAGGCGTACTCCGCGAAGGGCTTTCGTACCTGGCGAACGCGAGGCTTTCCGGCGATGCGCTTCCGACGTGCCCCGTGGCGATCGTCCACGGCGAGAAAGACGTGGTGGCGCCGCTCGCGGAGGCGGAAGGGGTGGCCCGTGGGATCGGGAACGCGACGTTCCACCCGCTGCGGGGCGCGGCGCACGCCGCCTTCCTCGCGGACGGTTTTCGCCCGGTCGTCGCCGATGGTTGACCCGGTCGTCCTGCGCCGCTTCTCGGCCGGCGCGGCCCGGTACGAGGCGCACGCGCACACGCAGCGGCTCTCCGCCCGCGACCTGCTGGCGTACACCCGGGAGTGGCTCGCTCCCTTCCTGCGGACGGACGACGGCATTGTCGAGCCTGCCCCCGACAGGGAGAGGGCCTTCAGGATCCTCGAGCCTGGTTGCGGGACGGGACTCTACACGTGCATGCTCCTGGACGCCTTCCGCGGCGCGTCCGTCTTCGGGGTGGACATCTCGGAGGCGATGGTGCGCGTCGCGAAACGGCGCATCGACGATCCGCGCGCCCGCTTCGCCGTCGCCGACGCGGAGGAGATCGCCACGGGGAGGTACGACCTCGTCACCTCGAACGCCACCTTCCAGTGGTTTCTCTCCCTTCCCCGCACGCTGGCGCGGATGGCGTCCCTCCTCTCCGGCGGCGGGGTCCTCACCTTCTCCTTCTTTGGGCCGGAGACGTACGCGGAGCTCGACGACGCCATGCGCGCTGCGGCGGTCCGCCGGGGGGCGGAGGGGCGGGTCGCGGCGGCCGACGGCCCTGGAAGGAGTAGTGTCGGGGCAGGCAGGGATGCCCCGGGTTTTGTCGCCGCGACCGGTTTCCACTCCCGGGAAGAGATCGCCGAATCGATGGCGGCCGCCTTCCCCCGGTGGGAGATCGACGAGCGGCGGTACCGCCAGGAGTTTCCGACCGTCGCGGACCTGTTGCGGAGCATCCGTTACACGGGAACGGGCGGGGGCGGAGCGGGGTACTCGTGGAGCCCGGGGAGGCTGGCGCGGGTCGAGGAGGCGTACCGGGGGCGGCACGGCCGGATCCGCGCGACGTACCAGGTCTTCCTTTGCCGGGGCGTGATCCCGGAAGGGGGTGGGCGGTGAGGGGGGTCTTCGTCACCGGAACCGGAACCGGCGTCGGGAAGACGGTGGTGTCCGGTCTCCTGGGCGCCTTCCTCCGCGCGCGGGGGATGCGGGTGGCGACGCAGAAGTGGGTCGAGACGGGGATTGCGGGCGGTCCGTCGGACATCGATGTCCACCGCCGCCTGATGGGGCTCCCCGGGCCGGTCCCGGAGACCTTGCGGGCGGACCTTTCCCCCTACCGGTTCTCCCTCCCCGCCTCTCCCCATCTTGCGGCGGCGCGCGCCGGGCGGAGGGTGGAGCCGGCCGTGATCGAGGCGGCGTACCGGCGCCTCGCGGAGAGCCATGACGCCGTGCTGGTGGAGGGGGCGGGCGGCTTCCTCGTCCCCCTTTCGGAGGTGCTGCTGACCGGCGACCTCGTCGCGCGAATCGGCCTCCCGGTCCTCGTGGTGGTGCCGAACCGGCTCGGTTGCGTCAACGATGCGTTGCTCACCGTGGAGGCGGTGCGCCGCCGCGATGTCCCTCTGCTGGGACTCGTCTTCAACCGCCTCCCGGCGGAAGGGGACGGGACGCCGGCGGAGGTGATCTCCGACAATCCGCGGATCGTCGCGGAGATCACGCGGGCGCCGCTGCTGGGCGAGCTTCCCCTGCTGTCCGACCCTGCCCGCGCCGCGGAGGCGTTCTCCCCCGTGGGCGTCGCGTTTCTCGAACGGTGGAGGTCGGCCTGATGGACCGGAAAGAGTGGCTTCGGAAGGATCTGCGGCACAACTGGCATCCGTACACCCAGATGAGCACCCTCGCGACGGAACCGCCGCTCCTCATCGACCGCGCGGAGGGGCTCTTCCTCTTCGACGAGGAAGGGAACCGGTACTACGACGCCATCTCGAGCTGGTGGTGCGTCGTGCACGGGCATGGGCACCCGAGGATCCGTGAGGCGGTCGCCCGGCAGATGGAGCGGCTGGACCACGTGCTGTTCGCCGGCGTCACCCACGTCCCCGCGGTGCGCCTCGCCTCGCGGCTCGCCGCGATCGCCCCGGGGGGGCTTTCCCGCGTCTTCTTCTCGGACAACGGCTCCACGGCGGTGGAGGTGGCGCTCAAGATGTCGCTGCAGTGCTGGCGGAATCTCGGGCGGGTGGAGCGGACCCGATTCGTCTCCCTCGACCGCGGGTACCACGGGGACACGACCGGGTGCATGAGCGTCAGCGGCGTGGAGGCGTTCCTGCGCGCGTTCCGGCCGATCCTGTTCCCCGTCCGCCGCGTTCCCGCGCCGTACTGCTACCGGTGCCCGGAGGGGAAGACGTACCCGGAGTGCGGGGTCTCGTGCGTCGACGCCCTCGGCGCCGCGCTGCGGGAAGGCGGGGAAACGGTCGCGGCGGTGATCCTGGAGCCGCTGCTGCTGGGCGCCGGCGGGATGATCGTCTATCCGGCGGAATACCTTTCCCGGGCGGCGGCCCTCGCGCGCGACCACGGGGTCCATCTCATCCTCGACGAGGTGGCGACGGGATTCGGTCGCACGGGGACGATGTTCGCCTGCGAGCAGTCCGGCGTCTCCCCCGATTTCCTCTGTCTCTCGAAAGGGTTGACCGGCGGCACGATGCCGCTGGCCGCGACCCTTACCACCGCGGAAGTGTACAACTCCTTTCTCGGCGACCCGGACGGCGGGAAGACGTTCTACCACGGCCACACCTACACGGCGAACCCGGTCGGGTGCGCCGCGGCGCTCGCCTCCCTCGACCTGTTCGAGGAGGAAGAGGTGGTCGACCGGGTGGCGCGCCTCGCTCCCCGGCTCGCGGAAGGGGTGCGTGCGTTCGCGGAGCTGCCGATGGTGGGGGACGTGCGCGGCATCGGGACGGTGGCCGCGCTCGAACTGGTGCTGGACAAGGGGACGAAGGAGCCGCTGCCCGGGACCGCGCCGGTGTTCCGCGAGATCCGCCNGGAGGGGCTGCGCCGCGGGCTCTTCCTGCGTCCGCTCGGGAACGTGGCCTACCTGTTTCTCCCCCAGTGCACGACCACGGGAGAGCTGGACGACATATTGGACCGCTTCGGGGCGACGTTGCGGGCGGTCCTGCGGTAATGGGCACCCTGGAGGTTGCTCGCGGGTGGGTGCGTTCGAGCCGCTCCCTGTGCGTCCTCACCGGCGCGGGCGTCTCCGCGGAGAGCGGCGTGCCTACGTTTCGCGGGCCGGAGGGGTTGTGGAAGCAACGGGACCCGATGTCGCTGGCGACCCCCGAGGCGTTCGCGGAGGACCCGAAGGAGGTCTGGGAGTGGTACCAGTGGCGCCGGCGGAAGATCCGCGGGTGTGCTCCCAATCCGGGGCACGCGGCCATCGCCGCCGTGGAGGCGGCCAAGTCCGACTTCCTCCTCGTGACGCAGAACGTGGACGGCCTTCACCGGGTCGCGGGGTCGCGGCGGCTTGCGGAGATCCACGGGAATATCTGGATCGTGCGGTGCGCGACGTGCGGTGCAGAGCGGGAGGAATTCGGTGATTTTCCGGAGCTTCCGCCCCGCTGCGGCGCCTGCGGGGGGATCCTGCGCCCCGGGGTGGTCTGGTTCGGCGAGAGGCTCCCGGCCGACGTCTCCGACGCGGCGATGGGGATCCTCTCCCGCTGCGAGGTGCTGGTCGTCGCCGGGACCTCGGCGGTCGTCGCCCCCGCATCGGGGTACGCCGCCGTGGCGAAGCGGCGAGGCGCGCGGGTGATCGAGGTGAACCCCGACGAGACGCCGGTGAGCGGGATCTGCGACGCGGCGTTCCGGGGGAAATCGGGCGAGGTGCTCCCGGCGCTGCTCGGCTGATCCTGCACCATCGGGCATGGGTCGCGCTCGACGCCGGCCGCGGAGGGCGGTTGCCGGAAAGGATGATCTACTTGTACCGGTTCTTGTACATGATGTTGACCCCCTGATAATAGGCCAGGGTCTCCTCGACCTGCCGGTTCATGTCCGCTGCCGGAGTCAAATCGCCATCCTCCCGCCGGTAGGCGTACGATTCGACCTTCTTCCTCGGCTCGAGGACGACCAGGCTATTGCCGTCGATGTACCCGAGCATCTGGTAGGTCGAAAGAAACGCCCTCTCCCGTGGGGGGCCCGGGGCGAGGATATCCCGCCCGAAGAACTTCGTCCGGTAGCTGGTGTTCAGAAGGCCGAGAATGGTCGGGGCGACATCGATCTGGCTGGCGAGCCGGTCGACGCGTTGCGGCCGCACATGCGACGGGGCGTAGACCATCATCGGTATCTCGTATTTCTTCACGGGGAGCGCCGTTTTCCCCGCGCTGCCCGCGCAATGATCCGCAATGATCACGAATAGCGTTTCCTGGAACCAGGCCTCCTTGGCCGCCCGCTCGAGGAACCGGCCGATGGCGTAGTCGGCGTACTTTACCCCACCCTCGCGTCCGGTGTGCGAGGGGATGTCGATCTTCCCTTCCGGGTAGGTGAACGGGCGGTGGTTCGAGGTGGTCATCACCATGCTGAAGAAGGGGCGTCCCGCGGCGTGGGATTTTCCCGCCTCGCGAATCGTCTTCGAGAACAGGTCCTCGTCGCAGACCCCCCATACGTTCGCGAACGAGATCTCGTCCTGGGCGAAGTCCGTCCGGTCGACGATGTCGAATCCGTTGTTGGCGAAGAAACGGTTCATGTCGTCGAAGTAGCCGTACCCGGCGTAGATGAATTTCGTGTCGTACCCCTTCTCCCGCATGAGAGAGCCCCAGGAGAAGAAATCCCCGTTCCGCGGGCGCTTCACGATGGATGCCCCGGGAAGCGGCGGAAGCGAGAGATCGATCGCCTCCAATCCCCGGACGGTCCGGGTTCCGGTCGCGTACAGGCGGGTGAACAGAAGAGATTCCCCGGCGAGCCGGTCGAGGTTGGGGGACAGCCCCTGCCGGTTCCCGAAGGTGCCGAGAAACTCCGCGCTGAGCGATTCTTCGACGATGACGATGACGTTCAGCTTCTTCTCCGCGCCGTCGCGACGGATCTCCCGGGTGATGTCGACCGGGTCGTCGTTCACGTACCGGCTGTGCGGCTCCCGAAGAAGTTCCCTCAGCCCGGCGAGGACGTGCGGTTTCTCCCGCGTCGCGTAGAACCGGTCGAAGTCGAGCTCGTTGTTCCGGAAGGCGGCCCCGAAATCGTAGATCCCGTTCCCCGCCAGCTCGTTGGCGAAATTGTTCGCGGAAATCTCCGTCATGGAAACGGTGACGAACGCGAAGGCGAGTACAGGGAGCGCCGCCAGCGCGACTGCATGCCGCACCCTTCCCCGGACCCTGTAGGGCGACGATTCATCCGGCGGGAGAATCGAGCGGTCGATGAATTTCCGGATCGACAGGATCAGCGCGATATCGACGGCGAGGAGCGCACCGAGGATACGCGGAAGCGGATACGACTCCCGGATGTTGCGGACCAACTCCGTCGTGTAGACGAGGTAGTCGACGGCGATGAAGTTGAAGCGGGTTCCGAACTCCTCGAAGAAGAAGTACTCCGACGCGGCGTCGAACAGGAGAAAATATGTCGCGACGAGAAAGGCGGCGTAGGTGAACGGTCGCATGTACCTGCTGCGGCGGGCCCTGTCGGGCAGAAGCAGAAGAACGAGGGCGAAGGGGATCGCGAAGTAGGAGAAGGTCACGCAATCGAAGAAGAATCCCGTTGCGAAGATCGAGGCGAGGAGGCGAGGGCCCGCGTCCATCGCGGTCCATGCCTGGAGGAGGAGGATCACCCTCGTCACGGTGGAAAGGACGAGGAACAGGCCGAGCAGAACGAGCATGGGCCGCAATCTGCCGACGGGCTTCAAAACGGATTTCTCCTTGTCTGCTGGGTACCTGTTGGATATTGCCGTGCGATGAAACGTTTCGTCGAATCGAACCTTGTCACCCCACGTCGTCGCAGGGTCGCAGGCGGAAGGCGACGCCGGGGATCGACCCGGCGAGCCGGCGGACCGCCTCCGCGTCGAGGCCAGGCAGGGCGACGGCGGTCGCGGTCACCGAGGGGACGTGCTTCGGG
>Ga0031653_10000091_pt1 | contig 14625 bp, 12 predicted proteins | sample FrelakmetBRP12BR_FD_55210 | JGI IMG/M metagenome (GOLD analysis project Ga0031653, IMG submission 55210) | Freshwater lake sediment microbial communities from the University of Notre Dame, USA, for methane emissions studies - BRP12 BR | ecosystem: Environmental > Aquatic > Freshwater > Lake >... | reverse complement strand
TTTCTGAAACCTCTTTAGAAAAAATTCTCCAGGATATCCAGGCGCTCAGACCTTCGACCGTTGTGGTTGATTCGATTCAGACCATTTATTCTTCTGAACTTCCTTCGACACCTGGATCGATCACTCAAGTAAGGGAGGCATCCAGTCGATTGCTCTATCTGGCAAAGCGTCTCTCGATCCCCATCTTTCTCATCGGCCATGTGACTAAAGAGGGTTTTATCGCAGGGCCAAAGGTTCTGGAGCACATGGTGGACACCGTTCTCTATATCGAAGGGGAAGCCAATCACGCCTTCCGGATTTTGAGGGCTGTTAAAAACCGTTTCGGTTCCACCAATGAGATCGGGGTTTTTGAGATGAAGGGTTCAGGACTGGTGGAAGTGATCAACCCTTCTGAATTCTTTCTTTCCGGGAGGACCCAACCCGCCTCTGGTTCAGTGGTGATGCCCAGTATCGAAGGCTCAAGGCCTATTCTCATCGAGCTTCAGGCCCTGGTCGTTCCAACAAACTTCGGCGTTCCCCGGAGAACAGCTCAGGGAGTGGATGCCAACCGGGTTTCGCTTCTCGTGGCGGTGATGGAAAAGAGGCTGGGGATCCACCTTAACAATCAAGACATCTTTCTTAATATCGCCGGGGGGATGAAGGTGGAGGAACCTGGCGTCGATTTAGGTGTGATCGCTGCGATATCGTCAAGTTTCCGAGACAAAGTGATTGATCCTGAAATGGCCGTTTTTGGAGAAGTGGGACTGGGGGGCGAGGTGAGGGGAGTGAGCCAACCGGAGGTGAGGGTGAAGGAAGCCGCGAGGTTGGGATTTAAACGAATCCTTCTGCCCAAACCGAATCAGGAGAAGGTTAAAGGGATGAAAGGGATCGAATTGATTGGCGTGAGGACCGCCGGGGAGGCCATCGATAAACTTTTTTAAAAAATCATTGTAAAATTAGCAATGCCATAGCGTGGCAAAGTTAGCATTAAAAAAACAATAAATTTAAAATGCTAATTGTTAATTTTGCCTGCCTACCGCAGGCAGGCAATTTAAAATGAGTTTTGATAGGAGGTCTTATGAAGAAGTTACGCATCGGATCATTTTTGATCGTCTTTGTTTGTCTATCTATCTCTTTTGTCCAGGGGCAGGAGAAAGTTGCAACCCCAGGGGATGTTTATGACTCTGCCATGGAACATTTTTATAAGGGCAGATATCAGGAGGCCATCGAGGGGTTTTCAAAATTGATCCAGTCTTTTCCCAATAGCAGAATGGTCTCCTATTGCCACTATATGATCGGGCAGTCCTTCCTGAAGGTGGAAAAGTATGAGGAGGCCATTCAGAAGTTCGAATACTATCTCAAGACCTTTCCGGAGGGAGACCGTGCGAGAGAATCGGAACAAGGATTGAGAGTGGCCAGGGAGAAGGTCAGACCGAAGAAGGAGATCAGCGGAACGGTGGTAGAAGTAAAACCTGCTCCGGAGGAACCGAAAAAGGCAGAGGTGAAGGCCCTGGCCAAGGAGGAAGCAAAGGGTCCTTCGGAGAGGCCTGTGACCGGGATGGTTGCCGAAACAAAAAAGGTGAAGAGGAGGGTCTGTGCTCAGATTTCGTATTTAGATGGAAAGAACCTCGTTGAAGTGGAAAAGAGGATCAAGGAGTTGAAAGATGCGGGCGTGGACACGCTCATCTTCAGGGTCTTTCAGAATAAAGGGGACCGAATGTATAAGTTCGTTAAGGCCCGTCATGAGGAAGGGGTCTTCTTCAAGACCGAACATGGACTGGTCATCGATGATATTTTAGAAAAGATAGCGGAAATTGTTCATCGACATGGGCTTGAGCTCTTTGCCTGGATGACCACGCGTCATGCGACCTATGGTGTCGAGAAACAAACCAGTTATCTATCTAGAATCTATAATTTCGAAACGAAGAAGATGGAGATTGGAAGGGGGTTCAACCTGTTTCATCCCGATGTCCTCCTGCGGATCGAGGGACTCTTCCGTGACCTTGGCCGTTATCCCATTGACGGGATCCTGTTTCAGGATGATCTGATCCTTCGGCACAACGAGGACTTCAGCGTCGAGGCCAACAAAGCCTTCTTAAAAGATTTCGGTTATTCTCCCCATCCGGATATCTTCTATATCGACCCTTATCAATCGGAGTCCGGAAAGTATTATGTGAAGGGATATACCGACCAGTTCTGGGCTTGGGCGAATTGGAAGAACCGGTATCTGATGGATGTGGCCAGGCGACTGGTCGGGGCGGCCAAGGAGTCCAATCCGAAGTTGCAGTTTGCGGTCAATCTCTATTTTGAAGCCGTACTTAACGATACCAATGGTATTGCCTGGTTCTCACAGACCTTGCCAGAGGCCCTTGAGAAGGGATTCGACTACTATGCCATTATGGCTTATCACCGACAAGCGATGAAAGGAAGGAATATCGGATTGAAAGAGTCGATTGACCTGATGGCCGAAGCCGCACAAAAGGCGGTCAAATCAGTGGGCGATCCTTTTAGGGTGTTGATGAAGATCTGGATCCTTGACTGGAAGAGCAATGAAGCGGTGGGTTATGAACTGGCTCCGCAGAAAGAGATTGAAGAGGTTCTGGGAAGGGTTCTCGACCAGGGGGAGGTTAGTTTGGCCTTTGTTCCTTACACCCATCAATTTCCCCTCCACCAACTCAAAGGGAAGTGGACTGCTACGAAATAGTTCGGAGTAATGAGTTCACAGTTCGGAGTATTTATCTTTTTCTTCGAACTCCCAACTCCGAACGGTTTAATCCTTTGGTTTGAGCCAGGCAGGATCGGCGCGGTCGTTTTCTGCCTGCTTGGGCAAGACCCTCTCCACCATATTCTTTGCTTCGTCCCNCTCCTTTTCCCGCTCCTTGAGCTTCCCTTCCAGTTCCTTGATCTCAGCCTTCAATTTTCGTTTGAGACTGTCGGGTTTGAATTTCGCATCCGCCAGTTCTTTCTCCTTCTGCCTCAAATCGGAATAGACGAGATCATAATTCTTCTGGGCGTTCTGAAATTTATCGTTCCACTCCTTTATCTTAGCCCTCCACCACTCCTCTCCCCTGCCCAGAAGATCTTTTTTTTCAGGTGTGGGTTCGGCAGTTGGCCCAGTGGCCTCAGGTCCTATGGGTGGTCTGGTAGGCTGAGGAGAGGGCTTCTCGGAAGGAGTTCTTCTCTGGATCTGATCCCGGTACTTCTCGGGAACAAGTGTGAAATCATCGGCGAAGTGGACGGTGCCCTTCTCGTCGACCCACCGATAGATCTCCTGGCTAAAACTCATACCAGAGTAGAATATGAGCCCGATTAAGATAACCAACCTCATTCTTTTCATTGATGTCTCCCCAATGATAGTAAGGAGTTCGGAGTTCGTAGTTCGGAGTAAAAACAGAAATTGAACTCATTAATCAAAAAATCCTTTTCCGAAAAATTCCGAACTCCCTGCCTGCCGGCAGGCAGGCAAACTCATCACTCCGAACTGTATTTTGTTAATGGGCCTCTGCCCAATTTTTTCCGGAATGGATGGAGACCTTGAGGGGAACGGAGAGGTCCATCACCGTCTCCAGTTCAGTCTTAATCATCGAAAGTGCCTTTTCGATCTCCTCTTCCGGGACCTCAAAAACCAGTTCGTCGTGGACCTGCATGATCATCTTCGTTGAGAGATGAAGCTCTTCCAACCGGTTTTGGATCCGGATCATCGCCACCTTGATGATGTCTGCGGCTGTTCCCTGTAAGGGCGTGTTGATGGCCATTCTCTCGGAGGCTTGCCGGATGGCAACCGTTGGGGAGTTTATCTCCGGCAGGTAACGTCGCCGATTGAGAAGGGTGGNGACAAACCCCTTCTCCCGAACCTCCTCAAGGCTTTTCCGAATATAGGTTTGGACCCCAGTATATTTCTTGAAGTATTCGTCGATAAAGGNCTGGGCGACCCTGGACTCCTTTTTCAGTTGCTGTGAGAGACCATAGGCGCTCATTCCGTAGATGATGCCAAAATTGATCACCTTGGCCTCCCTTCTCATGGTCGGCGTCACCTGTTCCAGGGGAACGCCGAAGATCTCAGAGGCGGTTCGGCTATGGATGTCTTCATCCCTCCGGAAGGCTTCGATCAGCACCTCATCATGGGAAAGATGGGCCAGAATCCGCAATTCAATCTGGGAGTAATCCGCAGAGATGATGACATATCCTTTCTCGGGGATGAAGGCCTGCCGGATACGGTTTCCTTCGTCCGTGCGGATGGGGATGTTCTGAAGGTTGGGGTCGCTTGAAGAGAGCCTTCCTGTCGCTGTGACCGTTTGATTGTATGAGGTGTGGACACGGCCCGTTTCCGGATGGAGCAATTTTGGCAGGGCATCGATGTAAGTCGATTTCAGTTTGGAGAGATTACGATACCCTAAGATCTCGATAGGGAGATCATGATGGAGGGAGAGTTTTTCCAGAACCTCGACATCGGTGGAATATCCTGTCTTCGTCCTTTTAATCCCGGGCAGTTTCAGTTTTTCAAAGAGGATCTTTCCTAACTGCTGGGAGGAGTTGATATTAAAAACCTCACCGGACAACCCGTAAATCTGATCCCTCTTCCGGAGAAGCTGGCTTTCGATCTCTTTCGAAAAATCCCCGAGTTGATCGATATCGATCTTTACCCCGTTCATCTCCATCTTTGCCAGGACAATGGCAAGCGGCATCTCCACCCTGTCGAAGAGTTTTTCAAATCCTCCCTCCTTCAGTTTCGGAACGAGGATATGGGAGAGCTGGAAGGTCACATCCGCATCCTCACAGCTATAATCCCTCGCCTTTTCAAGATCGACCTGATCAAAGGTCATCCCCTTTCCTCCAACCACTTCCTTGTAGTCGGTGACACTACGGTCCAGATACTCACGGCTGATCTCACCAAGGTTGTGATTGTGTTTCGTGGGATTGAGAAGGTAGGAGGCTATCATCGTGTCGCAGAAAATCCNTCGAAGGTCGATGCCATGGTGTTTCAAGACAATCCAGTCATATTTGATATTCTGTCCCACCTTCTTCACCTCCTCATCCTCGAGGAGTGGTTTTAACTTTTCCAGCACCCAAGGAAGGGGAAGTTGCTCGGCCTGCCGATGGCCAAGGGGAATATAGAAGGCCTGATGGGGCGTATGGGAGAGACTGATACCAAGGGGTTTAGCCCACATTGGATAGAGCGAGGTGGTCTCGATATCGATGGCAAAGCACTTCGATTCCTTCAGATCTTGTAACAATGAAAGGAATCCATCCTGATCCGTGACCAGACGATAATCCCGATCCCCCTTTCCTTCCGGAGCTTCTTCAGAAAATTCCCTGAGAAGTTTATGGAACTCCAATTCTTTAAAGAGACCCTTGAGGCTTCCCGGGTCCGGAGGAGAGATAACGAAGTCCTCTTTCTGAAAGGTGACGGGGACATCGGTCTGAATCGTGGCTAACCTGCGACTGAGCCGTGCCAGTTCGCCGTGGTTTTCCAATTTCTCCTTCAATTTTTTCTGGGGGACCTCGTCTAAATGATCGAGGAGGTTCTCGATCGATCCGAATTTTTTAATCAATTCAATCGCCGTCTTCTCTCCGATTCCAGGGACGCCAGGAATATTATCGATGGCATCTCCTGCCAGGCCCATCACCTCTACCACCTGTTCAGGCCCCACCCCGAAGCGCTGCCTCACCTCCTCCGCCCCCAATCTTTTTTCCTTCATCGTATCAAAGATCTGTATTTGATCGCTCACCAATTGGAGGAGGTCCTTGTCTCCGGTGATGATCACCACATCGAGTTCCGACTCCAACCCTTTTGCTACGGTTCCGATGATGTCATCCGCCTCGTATCCATCCCTCTCCAACGTGGCAATGCGATAACCTTCGACGATTCTCTTGATATAGGGGATCTGGGGGATGAGTCCTTCCGGCATGGCGGGACGGTTGGCTTTATATTCTTTGTAGACCTCGCTCCGGAGGGTAGGGGCTTTCGAGTCGAAGACCACAGCCAGATAGTCAGGCCGATGATCTTTTAGCACCTTGAGGAGCATCTGGGTGAAGCCGTAGATGGCATTCGTCGGGAAACCTTTTGAATTGGAGAGGTGGCGGATGGCATAGAAGGCCCGGTAGATGTAAGAAGAACCGTCAATCAGAAAGAGTCGGGGACGATTGGACATATTAAAGACTATGAGACTAATGACTGAGAGACGATGCGGCTTCCTATGCCTTTTGAATCTCAGCGGGTAGATGTTTGAACCCGGTTTCCGCCCAACCGTTTGGCCTCATACATTGCATGATCCGCTGATTTGACAAATTCCTCCATATCCATATGTTCTTTGAATTCAGCCAGACCGATGCTCACTGTGATCTTCTCGAATCCAGCCCCTTCGATCGTTGAACGGATTCGTTCGGCAATGTGGAGGGCCTGATCGCGTGTAGCGCCGATGAGGAGGGCGGCAAATTCATCCCCTCCGTAGCGATATTCGGAATCGACATTGCTCCGGATAGATTGCCTAACAATCTCACCGATCCTTTTCAAAACCCGATCCCCTTCGAGGTGTCCGTAGCGATCATTATATCTTTTGAAATTGTCGAGGTCGAACATGATCAGTGAGAGGGAGGTTTTCTGGCGTTTCCTCCGGACCAGCTCGGATTCCAGCGTTTTGAAAAAATGGCGGTGGTTATAAAGGCCGGTCAGGTCATCCGTAATGGAGAGCCGCCGCACCTCCTCCTCCAATTTTTCCTTCTCTTTCAGGGTGAGGTATTTTTCAAGCGTCTGGTTGACGACATGGACCAGATGTTCATTTTCAAAGGGCTTCTTGATGAAGTCCGAGGCGCCTTCCTTGAGGGCCTGAATGGCGTTGTCCAGCGTGGCATAGGCGGTCAGCATGATAACGCATTGAATGGGATTGATCCCCCTGATCCTTCGCAGGGCTTCGGACCCATCGATACCGGGAAGGTTAATGTCCATCAATATGACATCCGGCTTCTCTGCCTCTGTTTTTTCCACTCCTTCTTCTCCGGTCGATGCCGTGATGACTTCGTATCCTTCATAGATGAGAAGTCTCCGGATAATCTCCCGTGTATCCGGCGCATCGTCGACGATCAATGCTTTGCCTTTTATCTCTTTATGAACGGACTGATCTTCCATTTTCCTTCTCCTTAAAGGCAGGTAGAGTGAAATAGAAAACGGAGCCTTTTCCCGGCTGGGATTCGACCCAGATCCTTCCCCCATGTTCTTCGATCACCCGTTTGGCAATGGAAAGGCCCAGGCCCGTGCCGCCGTGTTTATTGCCTTCGACCTGGTAGAATTCCTCGAAAATCTTCTGGAGTTTGTCCTCCGGGATGCCTATACCGGTATCCCGGATTTCGTGAAAGATATCGTCACCCTTTTGACTGGCGATGATCGAAACCTTTTCTCCCTCCGGAGTAAATTTGAAGGCGTTGGAAAGGAGATTAATAAAGATATCGTGAAGCCGGTTTCGGTCGGCATACACGAGTAGATCTTCAGGAATATCAACCTGGATGGTGAGGTTTTTATCCACCGGTTTCACCTCATGGATATATCCCCCCACTACTTCGGAGAGGAGAATCGGCTCTTTATCGATGAGAAGGCGGCCTGATTTGATCCGGGTGAGGTCCAACATATGATCCATGGTTGCCTGGATCCGGTTAGTGTTTCTCTGGATTGTGAGAAGATGGGACCTCAAGTCATCAGGCACATTCCCTCCTTTCCCGGAAAGGATGAAATCAATATTGGCTTTAATGGCGGTGAGCGGGGTCTTCAGTTCATGGGAGGCCATCCCGATGAATTTCATTCGGGTCTCATCCGCCTCCTTTAATTCAAGGTTGACCATCTCCAGTTCCCTCTTGGCCGACTGAAGGTTTTCGAGCATTTTCAGCGTCACCGTCCTGGCATTGTTGAGCTCGGCAATGTTCTCCTCCATCTGACGGGTTCGTTCCTCCACTTTTTTCTCAAGGCCATTCCTGGAATCTTTCAACTGGAGGGTCATCTGATTGAAGGCCCGGGCCAAATCTCCGATCTCATCTCTCGAGTGAATTTCAACAGCATGGGACAGGTTGCCCCCCGTGATTTTTTCCGTGGCTGAAGCCAGCTTTTCAATGGGTTTCAGGAGAATGCGGGTGAAGATAAGGGTGAGCAGAAATCCAATTCCAATGACTCCCATGGCGACGATGAGGATATCCCTCTTCAGGTCGAACATTCGTTCTTCCACCTGGCCAAAAGAGAGGCCGAGATGGAGGGTTCCGAGGCTCTGGCCATCCCTGGATTGGATGGGATGAGTGATGAGATGGGCGTTTCGGGGATCAATGGATTTTCGAATGGCATGGGCCACCCATTCGCCATGACCGTTTATAACGGTAAAGAAGATGACATCTTTTTCCATCACCATCCGTTCGGCAATTCCCTGTAAGACAGGGCGATTGGTCAGGCCGGTTCCCTGTTCGAAGAGAAGGCTGACGGAACGATTGGAAAGAAAATCGTTGATGATGGATTTTCCGTAAGCATCTAAATGGGTTTGAAGTTGGGAAGCCTCTCTTCCAAGAAAGAACCATCCGAAGGCGGCAGAAGTGATGACGACCAGACAGATCATGGCCATGAGAAATTTGATGGTCAGACTGATTCGGAAACGGAAAAAGGATTTAAGAAATAATTTCATATCCAATCACAAGTGTCCTGAGCGAATAAAAACGAATGACAGTGAATGAATCGAATAAATTTAATTTAAGCCGGCTCATAGATGCAGTAAGGTTCCTCTGCCATATAGTCTCCGGAGATTTCGTAGGCACGGGCCCGGCAACCTCCGCAGACCTTTCTAAATTCACATCGCCCGCATTTCCCCTGATAACCGTCGAAATTTCGAAGATACCTGAAGATGCGGGACTCCTTCCAGATTTCCGGGAAGGGATTTCCCCTGACATTTCCGCAGTCCAATTCGAGATAGCCACAGGGTTGAACCTGACCCACATGGGAGATAAAGCAGAAGGAGATGCCTCCGAGGCAACCACGGGTCATGGCATCGAGCCCATATGTTTGAGGAGTGATCTTCTTTCCCTCTTTTTTCGCCCGCTGACGGAGGATCCGGTAGTAATGGGGGGCGCAGGTGGCCTTGAGCTGGAGGTCGACCTGATCGTTCTGTTCGTAAAACCAGTGGAGGGTCTTTTCATAATCGAGTGCGGAGATCTCCTGATCCTGAAGTTCCTTTCCCCTCCCTGTGGGGACGAGCAGAAAGATATGATGGGCCACGGCGCCGAGGTCAATTGATAGGTGGAGGATCTTTTCAATCAGATGGAGGTTGGCCCTGGTGATCGTCGTATTGATCTGGAAGGGAAGGTCATATTTTTTTGCGATCTCAATGCCCCGGAGCGATCCCTCAAAGGCCCCCTTCACTCTTCGGAAGGCGTCATGCGTCTCCGCATCAGGGCCGTCCAGGCTGATGCTGATCCTTTGGATCCCGGAGGTTTTCATTGCTTTGACCTTCTCTTCGGTAATCAGGGTGCCGTTGGTGGCCATCACCATCCGGAACCCTTTCTTCGTTCCATACTCGGCCAGCTCGAAGATATCTTTTCGGAGAAGGGGTTCCCCTCCGGTCAGGATGATGACGGGTTGAGCGATTGTGGCGATCTCATCCATCACCCTGAAGCATTCCTTCGTGGTTAACTCACCCGGATAGGGGCCCCGCTCCGAAGAGGCGCGGCAGTGAACACAGGCAAGATTACAGCCACGGGTTAACTCCCATGCCACCATCCTTAACTCGTGAGGCGTGAAGCGTNAAGCGTGAGGCGCAGTAGATGAGTTGTGAGTTGCTAATAAGTTACGATTTTTAGTGATTGGCTTTCCATTCATAGCTTTTAACNCCTTGCGACTTACGACTTACCCCTTCCGAGCTTTTGGGCGGCTTCTTTAGCAAAGTAAGTGAGGATCACGTCCGCCCCCGCCCGTTTAATGGCGATGAGGGACTCCATCATCACCTGATCTCCGTCGATCCAGCCCAATTTTGAGGCCGCTTTGACCATTGCAAATTCGCCGCTCACATTGTAAGCAGCCACCGGGATGTTAAAGGTTTGTTTAACCCTGAAGATGATATCCAGATAGGGAAGGGCGGGTTTCACCATGACCATATCCGCGCCCTCCTCGATATCGAGTCGGACCTCTCTCAGGGCTTCGTCTCCATTGGCGGGATCCATCTGATAGGATTTTCGGTCGCCGAACTGGGGTTTTGATTCTGCGGCCACACGGAAGGGTCCGTAAAAACCGGAAGCATATTTTACCGCATAAGAAAGAATAGGAATGTCTTCCAACTGATTCTCGTCAAGGGTCTTTCGAATAGCGGCCACTCTTCCATCCATCATATCCGAAGGGGCAACGATGTCCGCGCCCGCCTCAGCATGGGAGAGGGCCTGACGGCTGAGAAGTTCGAGCGTTTCATCATTTAAGATTTTTCCCCCTTTGACCACACCGCAATGACCGTGACTGGTATATTCGCAGAGGCAGACATCGGTGATGACCAGAATTCCGTCCACCTTCTCTTTGATCTGCCTCACCGCCCTCTGGATGATCCCATCCTTGGAATAGGCTTCCGAACCCAGTTCATCCTTTTTTTCGGGGATGCCGAAGAGGATAACACCGAGAATTCCCAGGGCCCTGGCTTCCTTCACCTCCTTGATCAGGAGGTCGATGGAGAGCTGAAAGTGGCCGGGCATGGAGGAGATCGATTTTTTCACCCCTTTTCCGGGACGGACGAATAGGGGGAGGATAAAGTCATCCGGCCTTAAGTGGGTTTCTCGAATGATCTCCCGAAGCAACCCATCCTTTCGCAATCTTCTTGGCCTGTATTCGGGAAATCTCATTTGCCCTCCTTTTTCAATTTCGATGGCGGCTTGAATTTACATTAAAAATGAGTATTTACGACTATTTTTACAACATTTTATGTCAAAAGTCTACAAAAGGAATTTTTGACGTATTCATCTTTTTTCCCGTGATAGAAATCCATTGGAATGCCAAATCCAGAGGGGCAGGCGGGAAAGATTTAGGCCTGCCTGCCCCTCTGGAGTCCATCCTGTCATCACGAAACGGGAGATGCTTCTATTTTTGACTTTTCAGAGGTTAATTGATAAATTGAACTGTATCTTAATCTTTTATGAAAAAGAAGAGGAGGCCCTATGAAATCATACCGCTGGCTCCCAATCATTTTCATTGCCTTCTTCATATTCGGTTGTGCAAAGGGAGGAACCTATCTCGTTCGCGTTCAATATCAACCCGTCAAAGAATTTCCTTCACTCTCAGGGAAGGTCGGCCCGACCCTTGGCCTCGTTTCCTTTAAAGACGAACGCCCGGATCAACTTTACATTGGTCGCCATACTCCCAATGAGGGACCCTTAAGTTATTTCAAAAGTGACCCCTTTCCTCTGAATCAGGCGATGATGGATTCGATATCCAATACCCTTTACCGTTTTGGAGTGAAGACGATTCCGATATCCAATTGGGATGGGAACCCCGAGTCTCTGAAGAATATCGAGGCCGATTCTGTTCTGATGATCGAGATCAAGAGGTTCTGGACAGAAGGGAAGGCCTCCACCTTTCGAACGAATGCAAAGACTTCGGTCCACTTCGTCATCCATTTAGGAGTGAAAAAAGAGGGGAAGGTTTTTACGAGAAATGTCGAGGTGGAGAAGGAGGCGACTCTGGCCAGGTTGACGCCGGAAAGGGTCGAAGCCATGGTCAACCAGGCCCTGGCCGACATCTTCGATGCCTTTCTTTCAAATCCCTATTAAATATGTTGTCAAAATCTATCCGTCAGGAGGGAAATCCATGCAATTCTTTTACTGGCTGATTTTTTTAATGGCTATCGGGATCGCTATCTTCGCAGTACAAAATTCAAGTGCGCCACCTGTGATCATCAAATTCCTCATATGGAAATTTGAGACTTCACTCGTCTATACCATCCTGGGCTCGATTCTTTCGGGAATACTCCTGTCCCTTCTCTTATGGATTCCTAAAGTGGTTCGTACCTCCTTCCAAAAAGGAAAGCAACCCTCAGGGGCCCCCTTGGGTGGCCCTTCATAAAAGGTTGAAGAAGGAAGGGAATAGATTGAAGGGGAAGAAAAGCCGCCATGGGAAGAATAAAAAGAACCAGAGGGAGGTTTCAATTCCTCTGGGCCATCCTTAAAGAGTTTGACAGGGACCACGGTTTTTTTCTCTCCGCAGGGATCACCTTCAATCTCATCATCTGTTTGATTCCCCTGAGCCTCCTGCTTCTGGGTCTGGTCGGGACCTACCTCTACGGCGACAAAGAGGTGTTGACCCATATCCGCCGGTACCTTGAGGGGGTGGCTCCTGCTTTAGATCCGAGGATTATGAAGAATCTCATGGGGATCATTCAGAGCCGAAAAATTGCCGGGATAATGGGGATCGTTGGATTGATCTGGACCTCGACCTGGGTCTTCAGCTCCTTGAGGACAGCCTTCAATATCATCTTTCTGGTGAAAAAAGAACGGGGAATTTTCCGTGGGAAGGCGATCGACGTTTTGATGATCGGGCTGGCGGGAATTTCTCACCTGGCCAGCATGGGGCTCACTTCATTGATGACTTACACTCAGCGTTATCGGTTTAAAGCGCCACTGGACCTGGGGCCCCTCTTCGGACTCTTCTTAAAATACCTCCTTCCCTTTCTCTTCACCTTCTGGATGTTCTTCTTAATCTATAAGATCATTCCCAACAGAAAAATCCATTATAGGATCGCTCTTCAAACCGCCTTCTTCATCAGTCTGTTCTGGGAAGTCGCCAAACAGTTGTTCGGATGGTATATCTTCAACATCGGAAGATTCTCGATGGTCTACGGTTCCTTGAGCGCCCTGATCATTTTCTTCTTATGGGTTTACTATTCCTCGGTCATCGTCATTCTGGGAGGGGAAACCGTATTTTTATTAGAGAAGGGGAAGGAGAGGGGAAATGGTTGAAGTTCAACGACGGAAGACGAAGATCGTCTGCACCATTGGTCCAGCGAGCGAATCCTCACGGGTTCTTAAATCATTGATGAAGGCTGGCATGGATGTGGCAAGGCTCAATTTTTCTCATGGGACTCATGAGGAGCATCTAAGGAAGATCAAAGAGATCCGAAAACTGTCGGATCGGTTGAAAAGGCCTGTGACCATCCTACAGGATCTTTCCGGACCGAAAATCCGGGTCGGCAAGGTGAAGGAAGGAGGAATAGACTTAAAGCGGGGAGAGAAATTCATCCTGACCAATCGAAGGATTTTGGGAGATGAGAAAGGGGTTTCTGTCACTTATCCATCCCTCCCTATGGAGGTGAAGTCAGGAGACACACTTCTCCTTGCCGACGGAGCAATCGAACTCCAGGTCCTGAAGAGCAATGGCCAGGACATTGAGTGCCGGGTGATTGTGGGAGGCACACTCACCTCCAATAAGGGGATCAACTTTCCAACCGGAACGATTCGCGTCTCTCCCTTTACGAAGAAAGACCGGGAAGACCTTTTCTTCGGCATTCAAAACGGAGTGGATATGATCAGCCTCTCCTATGTCAAAGATGCGGGAGATATCGAAGGGGTTAAAAGATTCTTAAAAAAAAATTCAGCCCTTCTCCCGGTCATTGCCAAGATCGAGAGGAAGGAAGCCCTGGAGAAGATCGATGAAATCCTTCTATCTTCGGATGGAATCATGGTTGCCCGGGGCGATCTGGGCGTAGAAACTCCGATTGAAAAGGTCCCCAATGTCCAGAAGATGTTGATCCGGAAGGCGAATGTTTTGGGGAAGCCTGTGATCACTGCCACCCAGATGCTCAGATCGATGGTTGATCAGAACCGACCCACACGGGCAGAGGCGACGGATGTGGTCAACGCCATCTATGATGGGACGGATGCGGTCATGCTCTCGGAGGAGACAGCCATTGGCCGGTTTCCTGTTGAAACCGTTCAGATGATGGCTAAGATTTCCTGTGCGGCCGAGGAGCAGTTTCCATTCAATCAATTCTTGAGTCGGGAGATAGCGGAGGCAGCCGGTCTTCCTCAGGCGATCAGCTATGCTGCCTCATTCCTGTCTGAGAAGGTGAAAGCAGTGGCTATTGTTGTTCCTACTGAATCCGGGAGCACAGCACGGTGGGTATCGAGACTTCGTCCCCGGCAGCCCATTATTGCCCTGAGCCGCCACCTCTCCACAGTGAGAAGTCTCAATCTCTGCTGGGGGGTCACACCCCTTCTTGTCTCTGACTGGAGGGATACGGATGATATGCTGGAAAGGGCGAAAAGAATCCCAAAAGGATTAGGGATGGCCTCAACGGGAGATCGGATCGTCATTATTGCCGGAGTGCCCATCAGCATCCCAGGCACCACGAATCTTATTAAAGTGGAAATTGTGGAGTAGAAGTCGGCCTCAACCCCATCTTCTTTTGAATATCTATAAATGCAATTTGACATCTCCATTGCTAATTAGTAAGTTAGAACAGCATAACTAACTGACGGAGGCTGTGCACTGAAACCTGGTACAAAGATCTTTAGCTTAAATCTATACGAAAGGAGAAATAATGGCCTGGAAAGATGATGAATTTATTAGAGGGAGTGAAGGACAAGGCTACGGCGGTCCTTCAATGGAGGAGGTGCTGGGAAATGTTCAGGAGAAGATCAGACGATGGGGTG
>Ga0031653_10000090_pt1 | contig 14760 bp, 16 predicted proteins | sample FrelakmetBRP12BR_FD_55210 | JGI IMG/M metagenome (GOLD analysis project Ga0031653, IMG submission 55210) | Freshwater lake sediment microbial communities from the University of Notre Dame, USA, for methane emissions studies - BRP12 BR | ecosystem: Environmental > Aquatic > Freshwater > Lake >... | reverse complement strand
TGGAACGGATGAATCCGATTTCTGCAGAATATACTGTTTCCAGAACCTATCTCGACTACCTTGTCACGATGCCATGGAACAAGAAAACGGAGGACAACCTGGACCTCAGCCGGGCTCAGGTCATCCTGGATGAAGACCATTACGACCTCGAAAAGGTGAAAGAACGCATCTTAGAGTTTTTGGCGGTTAAAAAATTGAGAGATCCCATGAGGGGACCTATTATTTGTTTTGTGGGACCCCCTGGAGTGGGGAAGACATCCTTGGGACGTTCTGTCGCCCGTGCCCTGGAGAGGAAATTTATCCGTATCTCCTTGGGAGGGGTAAGGGATGAAGCGGAGATTCGAGGACACCGCCGAACTTATGTGGGAGCTCTTCCAGGTCGGATCATTCAAGAAATCCGAAGGGCGGAAACCTCCAATCCAGTTTTTATGCTCGATGAGGTCGATAAGATTGGTCAGGATGTCCGTGGGGATCCCGCTGCCGCCCTTCTTGAGACGCTCGATCCAGAGCAGAATTTTTCATTCACCGATCATTACTTAGATGTCCCTTATGACCTCTCCCATGTCTTGTTCATTACAACGGCCAATACCCTGTCGCCGATTCCTCCTGCCTTGTTGGATCGGATGGAAGTGATCCATCTGTCAGGATATACAGAAGAAGAAAAGGAGAAGATTGCCTTTCAATTTCTGATCCCCCACCAAAAGGAAGAAAATGGTTTGAAGGATTATCCCCTCTCTTTCACTCCAGAGGCTCTTTATAAAATCATTCGGGAATATACTCGGGAAGCAGGGGTTCGAAATTTAGAAAGGGAGATTGCGACCGTCTGTCGAAAGATCGCCAAAGAGTTGGCCATGGGAAATACGCCCAAAGAGGTGATTGATGAAATAACTGCCGAGGAGCTTCTGGGTTCACGAAAATTCTTTCGAGAGGTCGCCCAGGAGAAAGACCGCATCGGTGTGGCCACAGGACTGGCCTGGACAGAAAATGGAGGAGACATCATCTTTATCGAGACCTCTAAAATGAGTGGAGATAAAGGACTCATCTTGACGGGATCCCTGGGAGAGGTGATGAAGGAATCTGCTCAGGCGGCCCTCTCTTATATTCGAACGAATGCTCCCTCTCTCCATATCCCTGAGAATTTTTATCAGGAGTGTGATATTCATATCCACATCCCGGCCGGAGCAACTCCGAAAGACGGCCCTTCTGCTGGAATTACCATTGCCACAGCGGTTCTCTCTCTTTTAAAAGCAAAGCCTGTTCCTCACGAGATTGCGATGACTGGCGAGTTGACGTTGAGTGGAAGAGTGCTTCCAGTGGGAGGGATTAAAGAAAAGATTCTGGCCGCCCGCCGGGCTGGAGTGAAGACCATCATCCTTCCCAAAAAGAATGAGAAGAATCTTGAAGAGATTCCTGATTATATCAAAAAAGAGATGACATTCGTCTTGGTTGAACATATCCAAGAAGTATTAGATCTGACCCTACCCTCGTAGGGATAAATAGTTCGGAGTAATGAGTTCGGGGTTTNGGGATTTTGATTTAAAACTCCGAACGTCGAACTCCGAACTCATCACTAAAGAATGGCATCCTTCAAATGTGGTTTTATTTCAATTTTGGGAAGACCCAATGTGGGAAAGTCCACCCTGTTCAACCGTCTCCTCGGTGATAAGATTGCCATTGTCGCTGAAAAACCGCAAACCACACGGAACCGAATTCTCGGCATCAAACATGTAGAGGGAGGTCAGCTTATCTTCTTGGATACCCCTGGGATTCACCCAGGACGGTCTGAACTGAACCAGCGGATGGTCCGAACAGCGATTGCGTCAGGTCGAGATACAGATGTCCTTCTCTTTCTCATCGAGGCAGCCTCCCCACTTGTGGAAAAAGACCAGCAGATGATAGAATCCCTCAAGGGAAGCAAGGGTGTACCCTTTCTGGTCATTAATAAAATGGATCTGGTGAAAAGAAAAAACCTCCTCCCCATCATGGATCGATACCAAAAGCTTCACCCTTTTAAAGAGATCATTCCCGTCTCGGCCAGGACGGGAGAGGGGATAGACACCCTCTTAGAGGAAATTCTGAACGTTCTTCCTGAATTCCCACCTTATTATCCGGAAGACATGGTCACCGATCAAACAGAACGCTTTTGGGTCTCCGAAATGATTCGAGAAAAGGTGATTCACCAATCCTATCAGGAAATCCCTTATTCAACAGCGGTCACCATTGAAGCGTTTGAAGAGCATCCCGAAAAAAACCTCGTCATCATCAAGGCAACGATCCATGTCGAGAGAGATTCTCAAAAGAAGATTCTGATCGGAAAAGGGGGAGAAAAAATGAAAAAGATTGGAGAGGCTGCCCGGAGAGAAGTGGAGGCCTTCTTAGGGACAAGGATCTTTTTNGAATTGTGGGTAACGGTAGAAAAAAACTGGACCCAAAACCCCCAAGCCTTGAATCGGTTGGGTTATCCGCACACATTAACCCGTGTGTCCTGAGGGAGTTCATCTATGGATGAAGGGGAGACATTAGGGAAATATCTTAAGCAGCAAAGGGAGTCTAAAAAGATTTCCTTGAGAGAGGTGGCAAAAAGTACGAAGGTGCGAGAGAACATCCTCAAGGCCATCGAAGAGGATCAACATCACCTTCTTCCACCTACCACCTATGTCAAAGGATTTCTTTTATCCTATGCCAAATATCTCCGTCTCAATCCCAAAGATGTCCTTCTACGTTATGAAAGGGCTTTAAAAGGGGAACCCATCACATCGCCCCTCCCACCACCCCCAGAACCAGAGCAAGAGATGCCAACTCCACCACCCCCAAAACCAGAGCAAGAGATGCCACCTCCACCACCTCCAAAACCCAAAGTCGAGGTATCCCCTCCTCCCCCTCCAAAAGCGAAACAGGAGATTCCTCTCCCTCGACCCCGCACACCCAAGCAGAAGATTTTATGGAATACTAAACAGATGGGGGTGGTGGGAGGAGTCATCTTGGTGAGTCTCATCATTTTTTATTTCTTCTATCCTTACCCTTCTGAACTTCCTATTGCCCCTGTCCCTGAAAAACCTGTTATCCAGGGAAAACCCTCTCTCGCTCCTTCTCCTCCTGCCGCTGCAACTCCCTCTGTTCCCCCTCTCACTCCCTCCCCTCCGGCCACAGCAACCACTTCTGTGTCAGAAAAAAAACCTTTTTCTCTTCAACTGAAAGCGATTGAGGAGACATGGGTGAGCGCTCAGGTGGACGATCAACCTGGAAAAGAAATGACCTTTAAGCCAGGAGAGGGTATTTCCCTTCAGGCATCGAATCGGATTCGTATTCTTGTTGGAAATGCAGGGGGTCTCGAACTTATCTTGGATGGAAAGCCATTGGATAAATTTGGAAAGTCNGGAGAGGTCGTGACGCTCGTCATGACCCCCCAAGGGGTGGAGGTGAAGCGACCATAAAAACCCAAGTCTTAACAGGAGGGAGCTCTTAAACGTTTGTTCCATTTAAGCGTCTCATCAGAGATCAGTGCAAATTGAATATTGTGAAATGCAAAGTTTGTGTCAATTTAGCGGGTTGAAATAAACTTTTTAAAATCCCTCCCCACCACCCTTTGCCTGCCTTCGGTAGGGAAAACATACCAAAGGGAGGAGAAATGTTTTTCCCTTTTGACAAAGGGGGCTTCACCCTGTCAGATAAATTTTTTTCACTTTTTTTGGAAGGGTGATATAAAGAGGTGAACGTTTCAATAACACGGAGAAAGAGATGGTACGCGAACGCCACGGAGATGAAGAGGGGAAACTTTCTTGGAGAGAGATTGATCGGAGAAAAGATCGCAGCCCATACGCTCCCAAAGAAAGTCCCAAGGATCAAGTAAGATCTCGTCGTTCCGAATGGGTGATGAAAAAGTATCGAAAGGAGGCTGATAAACTCTTCATGGGGAAGAAAGGCACGAAGAAACATCACAAGGCCCGGAACGACATCGATCGTTTTCACGGCACCGATCAGTTCGAGACAGCGGTAAAGACCTATTTAGATCAATACGGCCTACCCGACGACTGGAGCACGCTCTCCCTTTTATTGGATTATTCGGAATCTGAGAGCGTATTAAAGGCCCTCGCTGCGATGAAGGATCTCTATGAAACGAGGAGTCTGGTTGAGAGGCAGGGCTTCAGAGCCAAGGTAGACATTTTAGCCATGACCGCCAGTGACAGCGATCTAAGAGATTTTGCAGAAGAAATGCTCAAAACCTTATAGCCTCACATGCAGGATCTTCCAAATTTTTGCATCCCATCCCTTCGATTTCTCTGAGCCTTGGAAGATTTTTTTGGGAGGGAAAGTTTTTTAAGAGGTCTTAAAGGAAGGATGCCACGCCGTTTTTGACCGAATCGTCCACCTCTTCCCATACTGGGCAAACCACACACTTTGTCAGGACATCTTCCATTTAAGAAAGAGAAGGTTGAAGGCTTCGCTGTTTTGATGGAAGAGAGTTCTTGATATGCTTATCCAGAAGGTTCTCGAGCTGACTTTTATCCCATCCGATATAAGTCTCTTTACCTTCCACGATGAACGCAGGGTAAGTTCGGATCCGATGACGCAAGGATTTATAAATCCCGAGAGGAGATTGAACATCGATCAGCTTAATCAGGAGACGATGCTTATAGAGTCGGCTTAATTCTCGGATCCAGTCTGAAAGCTTGATATACTCTTCTGTTAAATCCTGAGGATACTCCTCCATCTCTTTTTGATGGATCTTTTTATCGAGCCCTGCCTGATTGAAGAGGAACTGACAACGTCGACAGGTATCAAAAAAGGTGACCACTTTTGTAACAATTTCCAATCGAATGGGTTTCATCATTTTTCTCTCAATAGTTATAACCCATCATAACCCACCCACCCATACGATTTCAAATAAAGGGGGAGCTGTTTCAAGAGGGAAGGGGAAGGAGGAATTTGGACTATAACTTATAATACATCAGCTCGCGGGCGTAGGACTTTACTCTGTTGATGAGAATATCCTGATCTTTGATAGGCATTGGTTGAAAAGATTGGGCGATCTGGACATTCATCTCCAGTTGTTCGACGGACTCACAGCCCACCACAGCAGTAGAGATAGGTTGCGTCAAAGCATATCGGAGGAAATTTTCTACGGATTCTGCTCCAAAAATTTTGATACAGATCCCTCGGGAGAGAGTCTTCATTCCAAGAATCCCCATTCCCTTTCCTTGGGCTTTTGGTAAGACATCCTTCAGGAAAGACCAGTAATGCGGTTCGGCTGGATTGACAGGCATGAGAACGGTGTCAAAGGAGAAAAGGTCAAGCGCGCGTGAGAGAATCGTTGGATTCCTGTGCCCAGTGATTCCAATAAATCGAACCAGTTTATCGCGCCTGGCAGCGTCAAAGGCCTTCATGGCCCCTTGAGGGCTGAAGAGGAGATCGAGATCTTTGGTGGTCCTCACATCATGAACCATCCAAAGGTCGAGATAGTCGGTTTTCATCTTACCGAGGGTGGTTTCCAGATGTTTCAGTGCACCATCCGCTGTTCGTTCATGTGACTTGCTGGCAAGGAAGATATCCTTGCGCCTATCCATGATGGCCATTCCATAATAGGATTCACTACCAGCATAGGCTTGTGCCGTTTCGAAATAGGTGATACCTAAATCGATGGCGCGCTGGATGAGTGACACCGCTTCCCGGTCTTGGCCATAGGTTCTCAAGACACCCTCTCCACCCAGTCCGAGGAGGGTCACCTCCACCCCCGTCTTCCCCAATGGCCTTTTTGGTAGGGCGGTCCCTTCTCTCATCAATAAGCCACTCCTCATTTAAATTTAAGTGATCTTTCATTATCATGAATTTGGAAAGGAATCAAGACTCCTTTTAGTTCCTTTTAGTTCGGAGTCATTAGTTCGGTGTTCGGAGAAATAATAATGCTCCGAACTCAAAACTCCGAACTCCGTCACTAAGTCCTTCGGACGTTTACTTGGAATGAACATGTTCAACTAGACGGCGGCTTGTTTCGCCAACCATGCACCAGATGATATCCAGAGGAAGATGGAATTCGATGGTGGAATCGAATAACAAACTGATTCTTGGAGGAAATTCTTCATTCCCTTTCCACAGAATATAGGCAAGAGGAACTTTTGGGAACACTTCTAAGGCGAATGCTTTATCTCCATAAAGGATTTCACTTCCCCCTAACTTCTTACCTGTTTTTAGAAAAGCCTCCGGATCCTCTCCGAAAAGGTTTAACAGTTCTTCAACGGCAAGGCGATGAGGACCCTGAAAGAATTGGAAGCCCCCTTTCAGCCCTTTCTCACTGACCCAAGTGTGGGAGGGTTTGATGTCTTTGGCCTGAGTGAGATAAACGAGGACCATGAGGGTGAAAAAAGGGTGAAACGCTTCCTCAACAGGCTTATCATTCCATTCCATCCTCAACATCTTTTTTTCTTTTGGGAGAATGAGGTAACGTAGATTATAGACAGGCAATAGGAACCCTTCTCGGGTGGGGTGATAGATGGCCTCTGTGCGGTTGCAGACATCCGTGGGATGAAGTTGAGTTAGCTTATCCCAATGGAAAGAATCGGTTGTTTTTTGTTGGAGATTCTCTTGTTTCATTTCCTTAGAAGAATCCGTGGATTTGCTTCTGAGACCATATACAAGAAAAAGTTTGGAAGGATTAAATGGTGGAGCTGAACGGGATCGAACCGTCGGCCTCCTGAATGCCATTCAGGCGCTCTCCCAGCTGAGCTACAGCCCCACTCATCCAAAATTTAACACGATAAAAAGGAAATTGTCAAAATAATTGGTGCCGGAGGTCGGAATCGAACCGACATGGGGTGGAAGCCCCGCGGGATTTTGAGTCAATACCCCAACCTCAGGTTTGAATACTTATAAATCAAGCACTTAGAGAAGTCAAGTTGGAATAGCTTGGGTTAGTTTGGATTATTTTTGGTTTAGACGGTTACACTTTGGTTACACCCTATCCCCCACCCGGAGCAGTCGTCAACAGCCCTTTATCCTACAACCACCCGGTTCACATAGAAACTCTTCCTTTACTCATTTCCTTTTATTTTGCTTCAATAAAAGGGTCTCATGAGTGAACCATTCCTTTCCTCTCTTAACCGCGATAAATTTCCCCCTGGATATGAGAGTCCTTATACTGTCTGGAGAATAGTTAAGGGCTTTTCCGACCTCTTGAGCAGGTTTCAGTTTTAGTTGCTCTTTCTCTTCCAAAAGCCTTATCAAAATCCTGTCGAAGCTCCCTCTTAAACTCTCCGAAATAAGATCTTCCAGCAAAGATGCATTCATATCCTCCAGAGCATTTCGGACATCTTGACGAGAGAATGGTATTTCAGTCAACCTTCTTAATACAGAATCACCTTGTTCAAGCGCCTTGTAATACTTCTTCTTATTCTCTTCATCACCCTTCAGAATGACAGGAGGATATCCAGCGGAGATGAGAAAGTAGTTCAGGATGACCCTTCCGGTCCTTCCGTTACCATCGTTAAAGGGATGAATGGCCTCAAATAAAACATGTTGCTTTGCCAAAAAATTAAAAAACCCCTCTCGTGAAAACCCTTGGTTTACATATTCCTCAAAAAAAGCCATCCAGTCATCCACGTAAAGTCCAGTAGGCGGAACAATTTTAGCTCCTGTTATTCTCGGACCTCCTTTCCTGAATTCCCCCTTCTCTCCAATCGTTTTGCTCGTCTGCCGTACGAGTGGAATACCGAAGAAAAATTTTTTACTCCTGTAATTCTCATAAGCGAGGCCATATAGGAACCTCGCGGTTCTGTAATAATTGAGAGCCTCTTCTTGACTTCTCTTGAGAGGTTTTCCGTTGGCCAATACTCCCTCAAGATCTTCCTCGCTAATGAAAAAACCTTCTATCAAAATGGAGTTTCGGGTTTCTTCCTTCAGGATATAAACCCATTCTTCGTTTATTACCTCCGGCTCAGGCAATCCTCCGAGTTTCTGTAAGAGATCGAATCTTTCGGAAATGCTGTTTCGCATAATATACTCCTAATTTTAATAATTTAATAAAATAAGGATGTTATATATGTTTTGTTTGGACGAAAAATTTAAAACGCAACAACAATTGTTCAAATCTGTTTCGCATAAATATATGATATTATAAAAATATTTAAATGTCAACAGCTTCCATGTGTTTCGTTTAGACGAAAAATTAGAAACGAAACACTTTTAATTTAACTTATTGTAATAAAAGATAATTTTGGGAGAAGTGAAGAATAGAAAGCCAGTCCCATAAAATCCCTCTTTTTGTCTCCCCTCCTGCCTCTTCCTCTCGTTTATCTCCCTTTTCTTTTTTACCGAAATAATCCTTATTTTAAGTGCCTGGATTTACCTTGGCAAGGTCTTATAAAGTTTGATAATGTTTAGCATGATCGACAAAGAATGGAGGTCCAGTGCATGATCAACCTGCAGAAATACCTACGGATAAAACAAGCGGCTGAATTTCTTGGCGTCTCAGAATCCACGTTACGCAATTGGGATCGTGGTGAAAAGATAATAGCCTATCGTCATCCAATCAATCGTTACCACCTTTATAAAAAAGCAGATTTAGAGGCTCTACTCAAAAAAATCGAGAAATCAACGAAGGGGCGTTGATTCGAGGCCAAAGGAAGATGAATGATTGTTTCACTAAAAATACGGCATCGTAATGGATGGAAAAATATCTGTAAGCTTTGGCTACAGGAGAGAACGCCAGAACAATTGAGAGGTGAGGGTGGATGAGGGTTCTGAAAGGAAAAAATAAGTGAAAGAATTCAACCACGTGCTATCGGCGAAGATTCATGAAAAGCTTGAGGAACTTGGGATATGAAGAAAAGTAACCAACTGATTCCTGAAGATTATGCGGGCCTTCTGGCCGAAGTGAAAGAGCGTGTTCGTGCTGCCCAGTATGATGCCCTCAAGGCGGTCAACAAGGAGTTGGTTACTCTTTACTGGGATATTGGGCGGATGGTCACCGAACGTCAAGCTGCCGGCGCACACGGCACTGCTGTAGTCAAACGCCTGGCAGCAGACTTACAGGTGGAGTTTCCCGGTATGGTCGGATTCTCTTGGCGCAATCTCTTCTACATGAGCGAGTTCTTTACCGCCTATTACGACAAGCCAAAATTGCAGCCATTGGTTGCAACAATCGGATGGACCCAGAACCTCGTGATCCTCCAGCGCTGCAAAAAACCTCTGGAGCGTGAGTTTTACCTCCGCATGACGAAAAAGTTTGGGTAAACCAAGAACGTCCTTATCCATCAGATCGAGAATCAGAGCTACGAGAAGACCCTGCTCGGCCAGACCAACTTCGACAAGGCTCTTACGCCCGAGCTGCGCGCTCAGGCAAAGCTGGCTGTCAAGGATGAGTACACCTTTGACTTTCTCGAACTCGGCGAAGAGCATGCTGAGCTCTGCAAGGTTTTGTACACCTTACCCCTTGCACCTTACGCTTCACGGAAGTAAATTAACGCTATGCGCTCTGCGGAATTTTGATAGTAATTGAAAGATGAAGGGAATGAGATCTTTGGAAGGAAAAATAAGTGACAGAATTCAACTACGTCCCTCAGGTTCTCTCAGGTTCGTCCCTCAGGTTGTACAAAGAGGTTATTTTGTTCTTTCTCCATCTGATGGAGTCGGTTTCCCTCAAATGAGTGTCTGGATAACGGTGAAATAGGTACCTTGAAATTTCTGTTGACATAACAGAATTTTCAAAGTAAGCTTTTCCCATGATGATAGACCGCAGGCAAGAAGTCGAAGCGATCCAGGGACTCCTCAGGCGGCACCCCGTGGTTGGAATGATTGGGGCGCGCCAGGTCGGAAAAACAACCCTTGCCCGTTTACTCATTGAAAAAACAAAGGGTCCGTCTTCCTACTTCGACCTGGAAAACCCCGAAGACTTGGCTCGAATCGCTGATCCGATGCTTGCCCTCAAAGAACTCGGAGGACTTGTCGTCATCGATGAAATCCAACGACAGCCAAACCTTTTCCCTGTATTACGGGTTTTGGTCGACCGGCCCAAATCGGGCACCCATTTCTTGGTGCTTGGCAGCGCATCGCCGGATTTGCTTCGCCAAAGCTCTGAAACACTTGCGGGCCGAATCTTTTATCATGAGTTGGGCGGGTTTTCCCTTGAAGAAGTTGGAGTCGAAAACCACATGCAACGATGGCTGCGGGGAGGCTTTCCAAGGTCCTACCTTGCTCGCACTCATGCTGAGAGTGATGAGTGGTGTCGAGGATTCATCCGTACGTTTTTAGAGAGGGATCTCCCTCAGCTTGGAATCACCGTTCGGTCAACCACGCTGCGCCGTTTCTGGACCATGCTTGCTAACTACCATGGCCAAATCTGGAATGCCTCAGAATTCGCGCGGTCTTTTGGTGTGGCTGACACGACGGTCCGAAACTATCTTGACCTGATGACCTCGGCGCTGGTGATTCGTCAGCTCTCGCCTTGGCATGAGAATATATCCAAACGCCAGGTGAAAGCACCCAAGATATACATCGCAGACAGTGGAGTGCTGCATGCCCTGCTTGGTCTTAGAACTCTTAAAGACCTTGAAGGTCATCCCAAAGTTGGAGCATCGTGGGAGGGTTTTGTTCTTGAGCAGGTGATTCGTCGCCTGGCAGCCAGGGTTGACGAATGTTTCTTCTGGGCCACCCATGGAGGAGCTGAGTTAGATCTTCTTGTTGTCAGAGGGCAACGGCGGATGGGATTCGAGATAAAAAGAACGACCTCCCCCCAAATTACTCCTTCAATGCGTTATGCAATGTCAGATCTTCATCTTCGATCTCTGGACGTGATCCATGCGGGGGAAACAACATTTCCAATGGACAAAAAAATACGTGCAGTGGCTTTCAGGCGCCTCCTCCAGGATATCAAACCTCTCACGTAAAGAAATCTAAAGAGGGAATAGGAGTATAATCGGTGAGGTTCTTGCCGTCTTAAGTACTTACCCTATGTGCTATGCCTGCCCGCCGGTAGGCAGGCTCTCTGCGCTACCTGTCCGCCGCAGTCCCGTAAGGTGGGACGTAGGAGGATGCTCCATGCGCTCTGCGCTCTGCGATAATTTGAGGGGACCATGCCAGCAATTGCACCGATTGAAGATTTAAGGGCCGCCCAAAAAGAACTCTTAGAAACGTCGGATATCAATGAGTTGAAAAAAGTTTTCAAAAAGTATCGGCGAATTGGATGGAAAAACATCTGCAAGCTGTGGCTTCATAAAAAGACCACGGACGAAAGACCACGGGGACGTAGTTAAGTTATTTAAGAAATGAACCTCGCATAGAAAGATGTCATACATAAAAAAGTTGGCCAATTATTTAGTCATGGAGTCATTGAGTAATTGAGTAATTGAGTCATTAGTAAGTTAGGGGCTGAAAGTTTAAGGCTCAGTTTAAGGCTCTTGACATTGCGTACGTTTTCATGTACGTTAACTATTGAGGTGATCCGTATGACAACCATTAAAGCCACGGAAGCCAGGGCAAACCTTTATAAATTGCTTGACCAGGTTGGGGAATCCCACGAGCCGATCCAGATCACGGGGAAGAGGTTAAACGCTATCTTGATCTCCGAGGAGGACTGGCGATCCATTCAAGAAACACTCTATCTCTTATCGATTCCCGGCATGAGAGAATCCATTCGGAGGGATCTCAAGACGCCCGTTAAAAAGTGCAGTGAGAAGCCTGGATGGTAACGTGGAGGATTGTCTATACCAAGCAAGCCCAGAAGGACGCAAAGAAAATTGCGACGGCAGGCCTGAGACCAAAAGCCGAAAAGCTACTTGAAATCCTATCTAAAAATCCTTTTCAGACCCCTCCACCCTTTGAAAAGCTGATCGGAGATCTTTCAGGGGCTTATTCCCGTCGTATCACTATTCAACACCGACTCGTCTACCAAGTTCTGGAAGAGATCAGGACTGTCAAGGTCATTCGAATGTGGACTCATTACGAATAGACGAAGGGGTGGCATCCCTAAAAAAGTTGGCCATTTTCAAAGGCACGCATGACGCCCGCCTACAATAGACATTTTCGGCGGGCAGGCATGGCGCAGGGCGCATAGTGTAAAGATCAAGGCAGGAGAAGTCATTGGGTAGGTAGGTAATCGCAAGCATCATGATGCCGATCAAAGGGAAAATTGAACTTAGTAAATATCGCTTCCGGGATATGCATCCAAATATCTCTATAGGGATGGCGAGTGATCGGTATGCAGGGTGGACCGGGCAGGTCTACTCGGAGGGGCGATACGAAAAAGAGGTAAAGCACCGGACTCATAAGATAGGAGAAAAATCCTTTACCGAAGAAGTTCTCCCCGTGGAAAGCGTTGAAGAGTACTTCGAACATTTCCCCATCCTGGAAATTGACTATACCTTTTACCGATTGCTTCTGGATAAGAGCGGAAAGGCAACCCCCAACTATTTTACCCTGAAGGAATACCAGCAATACCTCAAAAAAGACGATCAGCTGATTCTCAAGGTACCCCAGTTGATCTTTGCGAGAAGAATTCGGCAGGGCGGGAAGTTTGTTGAAAATGAGACTTATCTGAACCCTGAAATCTTTACCAACCAGTTTTATAAACCAGCTGTCGAGATTTTGGGGCTTAACTTGAGGGGATTTATCTTCGAGCAGGAATATCAGCCCAAGAAGGAACGGGTTGAGGCAGAAGAGATGGCCAAATCCTTGGACGCCTTTTTCAAGGCAATTTCCAAGGATAAGCGTTACCATGTTGAACTTCGTACAGAGGCTTATTTGGCTGACTCGGTATTCGATGTTCTGGAAAAGCGTGGGGTAGGGCTGGTTTATTCCCACTGGACCTGGCTTCCACCTTTCTCAAAGCAGTTTTCTAAAACCAAGGGGAGGTTTTTCAATTCGGGAGGGGATTGTATTATCCGTCTGATGACCCCCTTGCGGATGAGCTATGAAGATTCGTATGCCAAGGCATTTCCCTTTGACAAAATGGTGGATGGAATGATGAACCCTGAAATGATCGATGATGCAATCGAGATCATTATGGAAGGAGTCCGACAGAGGAAGAGGATGAACCTTATCGTTAATAATAGGGCAGGGGGCAATGCTCCCCTGATCGCCCAGCAAATCGCCAAGAGGCTGCAAGAAGCTGAATTATAAAGAAAGAGCAGGAATTTGGAATCATCCATAAGAAAGTTGGACCATTTCAATTGCGGAATGCAGATTTAGGTTACGCCTTTCTTACATTTTCCCTACCGATCGCTAAAATTAAATCAAAGTGAAAATAAAGTGGAGAAACTGGCAGGCAATAATTATACTGTTTGTATAGGGTAAGATGATCTAATCCAAAGGAGGGAAATACTATGAAACGTTATATCACCCCAATGATGGCCTTGTTTTTCTTAGTCATCCCTATTTTATCTTATGCAGCCACCTGGCAAATGGATCCTGCTCATTCAAGTTTCCAATTTAAGATTCGGCACCTGACAGTTTCCAATGTCAAAGGGGATTTCAGCAAGTTCCAGGGAGTCGCCATCATCGATGATCAGGACATCACCTATTTGAAGGTCGAGGTAGCCATCGATGCAGCCTCTGTTAATACAGACCATGCACAGCGGGACGAACACCTGAGAGGCCCGGACTTTTTTGACGTCACCAAATATCCGACCATTACCTTTATTTCCAAAAAGGTGATCAAAACTGATGCGAATAGGTTAAAAGTAATAGGGGACCTAACCCTCCGCGGTGTGACCCGGGAAATAACAGTAGACGTTGAAGGGCCAACCCCAGAGGTGAAGGACCCGTGGGGTAATTTCAGGAGAGGCGCCACAGCCACCTCGAAGATTAACCGAAGGGATTTTGGTATTACATGGAACAAGGTTTTAGATACTGGAGGTCTGGTGGTTGGCGATGAGGTGAATATTTACATTGAAGTTGAACTGGTCAGGAAGTGATCAAAGCGGGGTCGAGTTAACGAGTTAAGGGAAAAATATGACAGAGCCAGTGATTGTTGAAATCTTCTCCGATTATGTTTGACCCTGGTGCTATTTCAGTACCGTGCGTATTGAGCAAGTCAAGAAAAATTATGAAATTGATGTTCGTTGGATTGCTTTTCCTCTTCATCCAGAAACACCTGAAGAAGGACTTACCCTTGAAGAACTTTTTGCAGGAAAATCCATAGATATTGAGAAGGTCCGGGAACGTCTTAGGCAGGTGGCGGATGAATTGGGTTTGCCATGGGGTGAGCGGAAAAAGACCTTTAACAGCCGTCTGGCTCAAGAATTGGCAAAGTGGGCAGAATCGAAGGGGAAGGGGAATCCATTTCACAAAGCCATCTTTCGAGCCTATTTTGTTGATGGGATAAATATCGGCAAGGTAGATGAACTGGCCGATCTGGCAAAATCAATCGGCCTTCCGGAAAAGGAGGCAAGATCAATCCTTGAGTTGGGAACCTTTAAGGAAGCTGTCGATTCCGACTGGTTGCGTTCTCATGCCCTTGGAATCACAGCGGTCCCTACTTTTTTTGTCAATAAACGAGTGATCGTAGGGTTCCCACCCATTGAGCTTCTTGAACAATTTTTAAAAGCCTGCGGCGCTAAAGAATATTAGGGTTCTGGCTTGACTTTTGACATTTCAAAAATTTGGTGTCCTCCATAAAAAAGTTGGCCATTTTCAAAGGCACGCATCCATCCTTCGTCCCGCCTTGCGGTAATACGGAGGACAGGTAGCGCATGGAGCATGGCGTAGAGCATAAAGCTCAAACGTAGCGTTTCGTTTGGATGTTTTCACACTCTGTGCTCATTGGATATGGGT
>Ga0031653_10000089_pt1 | contig 14767 bp, 17 predicted proteins | sample FrelakmetBRP12BR_FD_55210 | JGI IMG/M metagenome (GOLD analysis project Ga0031653, IMG submission 55210) | Freshwater lake sediment microbial communities from the University of Notre Dame, USA, for methane emissions studies - BRP12 BR | ecosystem: Environmental > Aquatic > Freshwater > Lake >... | reverse complement strand
CGAAGGTGCACGAGGAGATCGTGCGGGGGACGCTGCCGGAGCTTTCGGCGGAGATCGCCCGGCGGGAGAACGTCCTCGGAGAGGTCACCGTGGTGGTCGCCGGCGCGCCGAAGACGGTGGAACTGTCGGTGGAAGAGATCGTCCGGGCCGCGGTGGAGGACGCCTCGGGGTCTTCCCGGGACCTGGCGAAGGAGATCTCCGAGCGGACCGGGCTGTCGCGGAAGGAAGTATACGGGGAGATCCTGCGTCAGAGGAAATGAGAAAGGGCGGCCGGTGGCCGCCCTTTCGCGGGGTCAGATCGAGACGAGCAGGGAGTCGCTGACGTGCGTGACCATGCCGTGGAACTTCTCCTTCGCCTTCTTGAAGCCCGGGTCGGAAAGGATCTTCTCGAGCGTGGCAAGCGATTCGAGGTCGACCTGCACCACGCGCTGGGGGGAGGAGCCTCCCAGCATGCTCTTGTAGCGGCGGACGGCCTTCACGCCCCTGTACCTGGACCAGATGTTCTTCCCCTGCCCCTTGACGTACTTTTCATACTCGGCGGCCTTGCCGGGGAGGATGTCGAACCGGTACTCGAAGGTGATCATGACGGTCCCTCCTTTGGAAGTGTCCTTCTTATGAGCTAACGTACCAGACGGTTTCCGCACCGTCAATCGATGCGCAGCACGATCTTGCCGAACTGCCGCTTCTCCTCGAGGCGCCGGATCGCCTCCCGGGCCTCCGACAGGGGAAAGACCGCGTCGACGACCGGCTTCACCTTCCCGTCCCGGAAGATCTTGAGCATTCCGGCGAACTCCGCGTGCGTCCCCATGGTCGAGCCGTACACGGTCAGCTGGTTCCAGAAGATGCGCCCGAGGTCGGTCTGNGGATCGGGGCCGGTGGTCGCGCCGCAGGTGAGGAGCCGCCCNCCCTTGGCCGCGGCCGCGATCGACTGCTTCCACGTCGCTTTTCCCACCGAGTCGAGGACGACGTCGGTCCCGCGCTTCCCGGTCAGCTTCCGGACCTCCCTCGAGAAATCGGTCTTGCCGTGGTCGATCCCGGCGTCCGCCCCGAGCGCCTTGGCGCGGTAGAGCTTCTCCGGGCTCCCCGAGGTGACGAAGACGTCGAGGCCGAGCAGCTTCGCGATCTGCAGCGCCGCCACCGCGACGCCGCCGCCGATGCCGACGATCAGGAGAGACTCGCCGGGTTTCACGCGCGCCTTCGTCACGAGCATCCGCCAGGCGGTGAGGAAGGTCAGCGGGAATGCCGCCGCCTCCTCCCAGGAGAGGCCCGCCGGCTTCGGGTAGGCGTTCACCGCGGGGGCGACGACCGCCTCCGCGAACGTTCCGGCGATGTGCTCCCCGAGAAGATGGAAGGTGACGCAGAGGGAATGTTCCCCCGAAAGGCAGAACTCGCATTCGCCGCAGTGGATTCCGGGGTTCAGGACCACTTCGTCGCCGGGCTTCACCCGGGTGACCCCCGCTCCGACCGACTCGACCACCCCGGCCCCGTCCGACCCCATCACGTGCGGGAGGGCCACCGGGATGCCCGGGATCCCGTTGCGGACGAAGATGTCCAGATGGTTCAGGGCCCCTGCCTTGACCCTCACGCGGACCTGCCCCTGCCCGGGAACGGGCTCCGGCAGCTCCCCGCACTCGACCCGATCCGGCCCGCCGTGTTCGCGGAAAAATGCCGCTTTCATGGAACGCCTCCTTGTCGTGATCGAACGGGTTACGTTGGAGGGGAAGGGTTGCGCGGATTCCTGTACAGGATCTCGGGCGGGATGTCCGTTGCGTCGACCATCGTCCCCTGCCTCTTCTTTCCCGCGACGGCACGGACGAGATCGCGCAGCTCCCGGACGTTCCCGGGCCACTCGTACTTCTCCAGCGCGGAGAGCGCGGAGGGAGTGAACCCCCGGAGCGGCTTCTTCCTCTCCCGGTTCACCTCCTGCAGGAAATGTTGCACCAGAAGCGGCACGTCGCCGATGTGCTCCCTCAGCGGGGGGATCATCACGATCCCGCGCTCCAGCGTCTTGAGGAGCGCCGGCGGGACGTTCCCCCGGAGGGCCAGTTCCTCGACGGGAAGCGAGGTGGAAGCGATGAGACGGATATCCAACCCGATTTTTTTCGTCTCCCCGCCCGGGACGATCGTCTTGTCGGCAAGGGACCGGTCCACCCGCTCCAGGACCTCCCGTCCCGCTTCCTCGAAATCGGCGAGGTAGAGCGTGCCGTGATTCGCCAGTTCCATCTTCCCCGGGTGGGGGTGGGAGGTGCGATCGCCGATCTTGGGCGGATTTCCGAACAACTCCGCTATGAGCGTGTCCTCCGGAACGCCCGCGCAGCGCACCGGAACGCACAGCTCCGAGGACCGCCGGCTGTTGAAATGGACGAAGCGGGCGAGGAAGCCGCGGCCGGTGCCGCGTTCCCCGACGAGCAGGACCGGGTCGACCACGCCCGCGATCCCCTGGAGGGTGGCGACCAGCCGCAGGACGGCCTCGCTGTCGCCGACGACGGACTGGACGTGGCGGGCGGCGCGGATTTCCGATTTCAGGAGCCGGTTTTCCCGCTCCAGCTGCCGCTGGGTGTACGCCTTCTCGACGAGGTTGACCACTTCCTCGGTCTTCAGGGGCTTCATGATGTAGTGGAACGCGCCGTTGCGCATCGCCTCGATGGCGGTGTCCGCGGTGGCGTACCCCGTCATGAGGATCACTTCGACGTCGGGGTGGATCTCCTTGGAGGCACGAAGCAGGTCGATCCCGCTGTCCCCCCCCGGCATGACCAGGTCGGTGAGGATCACGTCGAACCGGCCCCGGTCCAGCTGGTCGATCCCTTCGGTCCCCGATCGCGCCGTCGTCACATCCCACCCCTTCTCCCGCAGGATCGTGGAAAGGAGGGAGACGATCATCGGCTCGTCGTCGACCACCAGAACCCGCTTCTGGGGGGTCGTCCGGGTCATGTCAAGGTTTCCTCCTGCGCACCGCCCAGAGGATGGCGGCTCCGCCCCCGACGAGGATGACGACGAGNGAAGCCACCTCCAGGTTCCGGTAGCGGGATCGGCTCATCTTCTCCGCGGTGGCGCGGTCCTCGTACGTCCCCGTCTTTCCGTTATCCGTCGCTGCGTGGGTAAAGAAGGGGAAGAGCATCGAAAGGGCGAGAAGGAGAGCGGACAGGGCCCTCCCCGCGCCGGCTCCGGCGAGGATTCCACNGCGGCCGTTCGTGCGCGTTCGTTCCATCGGTTGGTTTATACCACGAAACGCAGGAGCGCGCCGCAGGCGGCGCACCGGTTTCCCGACAGGCCGCGGGTGTCGACACGATATCCCTCCCGGCGGATGACCGTGGCCCGGCACTCGGGGCAGACCGTGTCCTCCGTCCCCGGAAGGTGGACGTTCCCGACGTAGACGTACGGGAGACGTTCCCGGGCGATCCGGTACGCGGCGGCGAGGCGGTCCGGCGGGGTCGGAGGCGCCGTGGCCCGGTGCGCCGGGAAGTAGCGGGAGAGGTGAAGCGGGATTCCGGAGTCGATCTCCGCGATGAAGTCGACCACCTTCCGGAGCTGCGGGTCGGCGTCGTTGTGTCCCGTGTACAGGAGCGTGGTCAACTCGACGTGTGTCGCCTTCGCGGCCTCGCGGATCGTCGCGAGGACCGGTTCGACGTCCCCACCGCAGATCCGGCGATAGAAGGCGGGATCCATCGATTTGAGGTCGATGTTCATCGCGTCCACGAAGGGGAGGAGCTCGGCGAGCGGCTCCGGGCTGACGTACCCGTTCGTGACGAGGACGTTCTTCATCCCGGCGGCCCGGAACGCCTTCGAACATTCCAGGACGAACTCGAACTGGATCAACGGTTCGTTGTAGGTATAGGCGATCCCCACCGATTTCTCGCGGTGCGCCGCCCGGAGCAGATCCTCGATCCGGACCTCTTCGAGGGGGGCCTGCCGGAGGACCAGGTGGAAGTTCTGGCAGAACTCGCACCGGAAGTTGCACCCGACCGAGCCGATGGAGAGGATGCGGGCGCCCGGGTGGAAGTGGAACAGCGGTTTCTTCTCGACGGGGTCGACGGCGACGGCCGCCGCCTTCCCGTACGTGGCGGCGAAGAGCGTACCGCCCCGGTTCTCCCGGACGCCGCAGATCCCCGTTTTTCCGGACGCAATCCGGCATCGGTGCGGGCACAGCGCGCACCGCGCCGCGTCCCCTTCCGGAGCCCAGTACGCGGCGATCTTCCCTTCAGTAGCGGATGTCGAAGCCATGAAACACCTCCATCGCCGGTCGCCACGAGACGACGATATCGATCACGGCGGCTCCGGGGGGGCCGTGCCGCATGAAGTCGATGACGGTTTCCACCGCGGCGCGCTCCCCCTGGAGGATCGCCTCCACCCGGCGATCGGGAAGATTGCGCACCCACCCGCGGACCCCCGCCGCTTCGGCGGCCCGCCGCGTGTTCCCGCGGAACCAGACCCCCTGGACGCGGCCCGAGACGACCACGTGCGCCTCGCCGGCCTCGGCCATCGCCTAACCCTTCGCACCGAGCATCGCGAGGAACTCCTCTTCGGTGAGGACAGGGATCCCCAGCTTCTCCGCCTTCGTTCTTTTTCCTCCGGCGTCTGTTCCCGCCACCAGGTAATCCACCTTCCGGCTGACCCCCGCCGCGATGGCCCCTCCCTCTTTCCGGACCATCTCGGCGGCCCGCGCCCGCGGCATCGAGAGAGTCCCGGTGAAGAGGAACGTCTTCCCCGATCCCTTCCCCGCGGGTGTCGTCGGCGGCAGGGGGACCACCTCCCGAAGGAGTCGATCGATCGCCCGCGCCCGCTCCGGCGCGTCGAACCAGTCCCGCAGGCTGCGCGCCACCTCCGGCCCCACCTCGCGGACCTTCGTCAGCTCCTCCGTGGAAGCCTCCCGCAGCGCCGCGAGGGTTCCGAAGTGTCTCGCCAGGACCTCGGCCAGATGTTCGCCCACATGCGGGATCCCCAGCGCGTACAGGAAGCGGGAGAGGGGGACGCGCCGGCTCCGGTCGATCCCCCGGATCAGGTTGTCCGCCGACTTCTCCCCGAGGCGTTCCATCGCCGACAGCGTCTCCCGGTCGAGCCGGTACAGGTCTGCCGGTTCCGTCACGATCCCCTCGTCGACGAGGGCGGAGACGATCTTCGTCCCCATCCCCTCGATGTCCATCGCGTCCTTCGCGACAAAGTGGCGCAACGCCTCCTTCCTCTTCGCCACGCAGTCGTTCCCCGTACAGCGGTGGGCGGCCTCGCCGGGGACCCGTTCCACGGGGGCGCCACACACCGGGCACCGGTCCGGGATGCGGAACTTCGGACCCCGTCCGGTTCCGTTTTTCGCGGCGGAAAGCGACTCCACCACCTCCGGGATCACGTCTCCCGCCCGCTGCACGAGGACCCGGTCGCCGACCCGGATGTCCTTCCCGTCGATCAGGTCCTGGTTGTGCAGCGTGGCGCGCCGCACCGTCACGCCGCGAACCACGACGGGGGAGAGGAGGGCCACCGGGGTGATCGTCCCCGTCCGCCCGACGCTGACGACGATCTCTTCCACCGTGGTCTCCGCCCGGTCCGGGGAGAACTTCACCGCGACGGCCCACCGGGGAGATCGCGAGATCTCGCCGAGCTCCCGCTGGAGGGCGGTGTCGTTCACCTTCACCACGACACCGTCGATCTCGTACGGGAGCGACTCCTTCCTCCCTCCCATCTCCCGATAGAAGGCGGCGACCTCGCCGATGTTCCGGCAGCGCCGGCTTCCGCTCCCGTTGACGGGAAGGCCCAGACCGGACAACCACGAGAGTTCCTCCCAGTGGGAGGAGAATCGCGCCCCCTCGATCCGGCCGGCGCCGTAGACCCAAAGTTTCAGCCGGCGGCTCGCGGTCACCTTGGGGTCGAGCTGCCGGACCGATCCCGCAGCGGCGTTCCGGGGGTTCGCGAAGACCGGTTCCCCCGCGCGTTCCCGCCCCCGGTTGAGCGCCGCGAGGTCGCGCTTCTCCATGTACACCTCCCCGCGGGCCGTGAGGAAGGCCGGGGGCGTCCCCCCCTCCGTCGTGCTCCGGGGGATGGAAAGCGGAACGTCGGGGATCGTCCTCAGGTTCGCGGTCACGTCCTCTCCCCGGATACCGTCTCCCCGCGTCGCCCCCCGGGTGTAACGACCCCCCTCGTAGGTGAGCTCCACCGCGAGGCCGTCGATCTTCACCTCCGCGACGTACCCCGAACGATCCAGGGCGTCCGCGGGGACGCCGCGTCCGGAGAGGAAACGCCGGACGCGGGCGTCGAACTCGTGAAGCTCCTCTTCGGAGAATGCGTTCTGCAGGGAGAGCATCGGAAGGTCGCGGACGACGGTCCCGAACGCCGCGACCGGCTCGGCGCCCACGCGCCGGGTCGGGGAATCTGGGTCGGACAGCTCCGGGTGCGCCGCCTCGATCCCCTGGAGCTCCCGGAAGAGGGCGTCGTACTCCGCGTCGGAGATTTCCGGGGCGTCGTCCCGGTAATACCGGTCGTTGTGGTAGCGGAGGAGCCTGCGCAGTTCCTCGATGCGGCCCTTAAGGGATGTGTCGCGCACCCGGCCTCCGTGGACGGCGCCGCTCGCTTCGGGCGAAAGATGTGCAACCCGTACGTCTACGATTATACAATGGAAGAATCGGCGAATCCCGCGGGCCTTCCGCCCGCGCGGAGGAGCCTCCACCGGGCGCGAGGTGAGCCATGTCGTTCTGGAAGAAGATCTTCGGCGGGGAAGAGGAGGCGGAAGGGAAGAAAGGGCAGTACGGGGTGGACTACGTCGGAGTTTCCAACCTTCTGGTGTTCAACCGGAACCTGCTGGAGGCGTTGAAGCACGAGAAGTCGGGGATCGAGCTGTACACACGGTTTCTCGCCGAGGCGAACGACGAGCAGGGACGGGAGATGTACCGCCGGCTCATCGCGGAGGAGGAACGGCACCTCAAGGTCGTGAACGACGAGATCGAGGAGCACAAGAAACAGGGGTGCTGGAGCTGAGCGCTACCCTTCCTCGAGCGCCGCGATCCCCGGAAGGTGCTTCCCCTCGAGCAGTTCGAGGAAGGCGCCGCCTCCCGTGGAGACGTACGACATCCGCGAGAAGAGTCCCGCCTTGTGGAGGGCGGTATCGGTGTCCCCGCCGCCCACGATCGTGACCGCGTCGCTCTCGGCCAACGCCCGCATCACCGCCAAGGTTCCCGCCCCGAACGGCGCGGTCTCGAAGGCCCCCATCGGGCCGTTCCAGACGATCGTCTTCGCGTCCTGCAGCGCCTCCCGGAACAGGATCCCGGTCGCGGGGCCGATGTCGAGCGCCATCATCCCCTCCGGGATCTCCTGCGCCGGAACGGTCCGGTTCGGGGCGGACGCCTCCAGCCGTTCGGCCACCACGACGTCCACGGGGAGGTAGAGCCGGACCTTCCGGGACGCCGCTCCCGCGAGGACCCGCTTCGCCGTCTCCACCATCTCCGCCTCGTAGAGCGATTTCCCGACGCCGTATCCGAGCGCGGCGAAGAAGGTGTTCGCCATCGCCCCGCCGATCAGGATCTTGTCCACCTTGCCGAGGACGTTGTCGATCGCCTCGATCTTCCCCGAGATCTTCGCCCCGCCGAAGATCGCCGCCAGCGGACGGGCGGGGGAGAGCAGTGCCTTCTCGAAGTAGACGATCTCGTTCTTCATCAGGAGGCCTGCCGCGCGCTCCTTCACGAACTTGAGGATCGCCACGTTGGAGGCGTGCCCGCGGTGCGCCGTGGCGAAGGCGTCGTTGACGTAGACGTCGCAGAGCGCGGCGAGCTGTTTCCCGATCCCCTCGTCGTTCTTCTCTTCCCCCGCGTGGTAGCGCACGTTCTCGAGGAGCAGGACGTCCCCGGGGTTCATCGCGGCCACCGCCTTCTCCGCCGGCTCGCCCACGCAGTCGGGCGCGAACGCGACCGGCCGCCCGAGCAGCTGCGACAGGCGCGGCGCGACCGGCGCCAGACTCATCTCCGGCACCCGCTTCCCCTTGGGGCGCCCGAGGTGGGAGAGAAGGATCGTCTTCGCCCCCTGCTCGACCGCATGCCGGATCGTGGGGAGAACGGCCTGGAGCCGCGTGTCGTCGGTCACGTTGCCGGCCTTGTCCATCGGCACGTTGAAGTCGACGCGGATCATCGTCCTCTTGCCCGAAAGGTCCAGCTGATCGATTGTTCGGATCTTCATCCCGGGAATCCTCCTTGGGCGAACGTTTGGAGAGCGTACGGTACGAATAGTACCAAAAACCGCACGGCGATTCACGGCTACCAGCGCAGCAGGCCCATGACGATTTCGAGGGCGATGAGGAGGATGATGATCAGTTCGAGCGTCTCCGCACGCGCCGCCGCCGCCTGGTTGTTCAGCACGGTGTAGATGTCCGTGAGGGTGGCGAGCTGGTCGCGCACGGTCCCNTCGTGCTTCTCCGCCCCCACNTTCCGCCGCGCCTCCTCGTAGACCCGCGCGAGGTAGGCGTCCCCCACCAGNTTCAGCGCGTTGTAGATCCGCTCCCGGACCAGGGAGACGTCGGTGCGGATCCCGGAGAGTTTGCGCAACGGCTTCTCGTACGGGTCGTGCAGGATGTGGAAGAGCCGCCGGCCAGGGAGCAGTTCCTCGGACATCCCGTCGATCGCCTCGTGAAGGAGACGGTCGAAGAAACGCAGTTCGAGCAGCTGGACGTTCAGGAACTCGAGCACCTCCGCCGTGTCCTGGAACTTCGGGTCGTACACGAACGCGGCGGCCCACTCTGCGAGGAACAGGTCGTTNTCGAAGTACCGGATCGGCGAACGGAGGATCTCCGCGACCGCCGCTTCGCTCAGGTCGCCCTGTTCGAGGGTCAGGAGGCCCGCCACGTCCCGGGACAGGAGAGCGAGCGCCTCCGTGCCGGTCATCCCGGGGGAGAAGCTTCCCACATGCCACAGGGAATACTCCTCGACGAGGTCCGCGAACATCGGGCGGGAGACGGCGGGGCGGATCCGTTCGAAGACGCGCGCGGCGGCCTCCCGCGCAGCTTTCTCCAATCCCCCCTCGGCGGAGAGGGCGTGCGCCGCACCCGTGTACGCCTCCCATGAAAGGTCGTGGACGGGCAGGGTGAGCGTGACGGAGAGAACCCCGAAGTCGAAGATCTTGACGGCCGCGTCGAGCGATACGGCGTCGCCGGAAACGGCGGCGGAGACCGTCCCCGCGGGGACGACGAGCGGCTTGGGGCGGTATTGCAGGTGAGGGGGGGGACGCAGGCCGGCGATTCCGGGAGACTCGGACGCCTCGCACAAGGTGCGGGCCGCGTCCAGCGCGATCTCGAACCCGGCGTCGTAGGCGTAGAAGAAGAGCAGGTGACCCGAATCCACGCGGATGCCGCTCACGGTGAACCTCCGATCAGCGACGGGAAGAGATTGTAAAGGAAGTGGACGGCCGCGGGTACGTACACGTTTCCGGATCTTTTCCTTCCCCACCCGAGGAGGAGCCCGGGGAGGAAGGTCAGCACCCGGAACGGGGACGGGGCGATCGCCATGTGGCCGATGGCGAAGAGCAGGGCGACGGGCAGCACCGGTTCCCGCCCCGCCTCCTCGAAGGCGTCGTAAAGGTACCCCCGGAAGAAGACCTCCTCGGGCAGGGCGACCAGCATCAACTGGTGCGCGGACACCGCCGCCGTCAGGGGAACGGCACCCCGGTACGGGGAGAATCCCGGCGGCAGGGGAAGCCGCACGAACAGGAAGTAGGCGGCCGCACCGGCCCCGGCGAGCATCGCGAAGGTCGCCACGCTCCTGCCGGGGCCTGCCATGCGGGCCCACGCGGGGAAGCCTTGCCGCCAGTATCGGGGGAGGGGGGTATAAAGAAAGAGGGCCGCCGCGAGAAGCGACGGGGGAAGAAAGGCCGCGGGAGGCAGCGACAGGGAGAGCCGGATCGCGGCGACGACCCCGGCAAAGACCAGCACCGGTTTCACCGGGAACGATTTCCGGTCGCCCACGGCCTCTCCTTTATTCCGCCGGCCGGATCCGGGAGAACAGGTCGGGGAACCGGTCGACGGTGAAGTCGGGGGGGTGCTCGGCGAACCCGGAAACTCCGAGGCCGTAGGTGACGCCGCAGGTGACGGTGCCGGCTCCCCTCCCCGCGAGCACGTCGTTGCGGGAATCCCCGACCATCATCGTCTCCGCCGCATCCACCGCCGCCTCCCTGACGATGTGGAGCAACCCCTCCGGGTGGGGCTTCTTGTTCACGAAGCTGTCCCCTCCCCGCACCTCGAAGAAGTATTCCGACAGGGAAAGGCCCGAAAGGATCTCCTCCGTCATCGCCATCCCCTTGTTCGTCAGCACCGCCATCCGGTAGACCCCCGACCATTTCCGCAGCGCGTCGACCACACCCGGGTACGCGCGGGTGGTATCGAGCAGGTGCCTCCCGTAGTACGCGAGGAAGCGGTCGAGGATCTCCGGGAGCAGGTCGGCCTTTTCCGGCGGAAGGGCCCGCCGGATCAGCACCACCGCTCCGTCCCCGACGTACGAAAAGATCATCGGGTGCGGCAGCGGCGGGACGTCGAACGACTCGAGGGCCACGTTGACGGCGACCGCCAGATCCTCCTTCGAATCCACCAGGGTCCCGTCCAGGTCGAAGACCAGCAGCCGCGTCGCGTATTCCATGCCGCCATTGTAATGAAAAACGGAGGCGCGTGGGTTGTGAGTGCGTTGTGCGTCGGTGCTCGCGGGGGGCTTCCACNTCGCTACGTTCGCGACCTTCGCCCGCTCACTGCGATTCCGCTCGACGCAAGCTTTGCCTCGCTCCATACGCCGCTTCGTGGAACCCCCCGCTCCGCCCTCCGCACATTAATGACGCAACTGCATCGAGGACCCTTGCNTCGTGCGGTCTGCAGTTCGGTGGCTGTAAACCTAAGGAGTCGTCGACGGTTGACAGGCNGCGATCGTTGAGCGGAGAATGGAACCGTTTGATTTTNCTGAAGGAGTCGGTCGATGGAACGGTTCTGGGGGCGCGTCCGCGCGCAGGGATTGTCCGGTGAGGGGATCGGCAGGGAGGACGCCCTTTCGGTACTTTCCCTGCAAAACGACGCCCTGTGGCGTCTGCTCGACGTGACCGAGTCCGTCCGCCGCAGGTTCAAGGGGGACGGGATCCGCCTTTGCTCCATCGTCAACGCGAAGTCGGGGCTCTGCTCGGAGGATTGCGCTTTTTGCGCCCAGTCCCGCCGTTCCGGCGCCGGGATCGAGAAGTACCCTCTCCTCTCCGGGGAGGAGATCTTCCGTGAAGCGGAGGGGGCGAAGGAGCGCGGGGCGAGGGAGTTCTCCATCGTCGCCTCCGGGTTCGCGATGCGGAACCGGGAGGAGTTGACCCGCGTCGGGGATGCGGTGGAGCGGATCCGGACCGAGCTGGGGCTGGAAACGTGCGTCAGTCTTGGCGTCCTGCCGACGACGGACGTGGAGTACCTCCTTTCGCGGGGCCTGCGCTCGGTCCACCACAACCTGGAGACGTCCCGCTCCTTCTTCCCGAAGGTGTGCACCACCCACGACTACGAGGAGGACGTGGCGGCGGTGCGCGCCGCGAAGGCCGCGGGAGCGTGGGTCTGCTGCGGCGGGATCTTCGGGCTCGGCGAGTCGATGGAAGACCGCGTGGAGCTCGCCCTGACGCTCCGGGAACTTCAGGTCGACTCCATCCCCGTCAACTTCCTGAACCCCGTCCCCGGCACGCCGCTTGAGGGACGACGCGAGCTCTCTCCGCCCGACGCCCTCCGCATCATCGCCATGCTCCGCCTGACGAACCCCACGCGGGAGATCATCGTCTGCGGCGGGCGCGAGGTGAACCTCCGCGATCTGCAGGCGCTGATGTTCGCCGCGGGGGCGACGGGGACGATGGTGGGGAACTACCTCACGACGGCGGGACGCCCGCCGGAGGAGGACCTCCGGATGCTGCGCGACCTCGGCCTCACCCCGCGTTCCTGACCGCAGAACAGGAACGTCCCTGTTCTGCGGTTCCTGTTCCGCGGTCTCCGGATCCAGGGTCAGGAACGAGGGGAAACCGCCCGCACGACCAGGTAGGAGACGAAGTAGAGTCCGAGCAGCGGCATCGCCATCAGCGTCATGTTGTAGACGTCGGGCGTTGGGGTGATGATTGCCGAGAGGACCGTGCACGCCAGCAACGCGTGCCGCCACCGGTTCCGGAAGAACTCCGGCGTCAGCCATCCGAGCTTCGCGAGGAAGAAGGAGAGGAGCGGCGCCTGGAAGGAGAGCCCGAGGGCGATCAGCATCGTGCCGCAGAAGGAGATGAACTTTTTCGCGGAGATGAGCGCCCGAACGTCGCGGGTCTCGAACCCCACGAGGAACCCGATCCCCGCCGGCAGCAGCGCGTAGTAGCCCAGGAGCACCCCGCACGCGAAGAGCGCGGCCGCCGTCGCGATGACCGGAGCGCCCCACCGTCGCCACGCCGGGACGCGGGGGAGGAGGATGTGTCGCCACAGCAGGAACCCCGCGACGGGCAGAGTCAGCACGAAGGCGCAGTAGAGGGAGAGGGACGCAAGGGCGATGAACCCCTCTTCCGGGGAGTAGGAGACGAGCTTCCTTCCCAGCAGGCGGACCAGCGCGAGCAGCACCCGCTCCGAGAAGGCGAAGCAGAGGACGGCGAGGACGAGGAAGAGGACGGCGCACGCCGCGACTCCCTTGCGGGCCTTGTCGACCTCGGAGAGGATCGCGGTGAACCGGTCTTCCACCCGGCAGGGTTCCCTTCGTCGCGCGGAGTCCATTTCGCCTGCGGGATCATCTTACCGCAGGGAACCGTTCCCGAGGAAAGGAGACGCCCCATGCCCAGGTTCGACGCCGACTACGTTCCCCGCTCCGCGATGGCTATCTACGCCCACCCCGACGACATCGAGTTCACCGTCGCCGGGACGGTCGCGAAATGGTCGCGGGCGGGGTGCGAGGTGACCTTTCTTCTCATCACCAGCGGGAACGCGGGGACGCACGACCGGAAATTCACGCGGAAGACCCTTGCCCGGGTCCGGGAGAGGGAGGAGCGAGGGTCCGCCCGGATCCTGGGAGCCGCGCGGGTCGTCTTTCTGGGTCATGACGACTGCGAGCTCGTACCCTCCCTTGCCCTTCGAAAGGAACTGGTTCGCCGGATCCGCCGATATCGGCCGGAGGTGGTTCTGTGCAACGACCCCCAGGCTCTCTTCTTCGGAGACGAGTACGTGAACCACCCCGACCACCGGGTGGCGGGCCAGGCCGCGCTCGACGCGCTCTTCCCGTGCGCGGAGATGGATCTTCTATGGCCCGCGCTGGGGCCTCCACACAAGGTCCACGCCGTCTACGTCAGTTCCACCCCCGCACCGAACACCTGGGTCGACGTGACGGAGACGATCGACGCGAAGATCGCGGCGCTGTCGGCGCACCGGAGCCAACTGGGGGAGCGGGACATCGCCCCCCGGATCCTCGGGTGGGGGATGGACGCGGCGCGCCGGGCACCCGGGCGGAAGGCCGCCGGGAAACGGGGTGCACGCCGGCCGAAGTACGCGGAGGGGTTCCGCGTCATGCGCCTGCTGCGCGAAGAGTCGTGACGGGTCACTCTTTGACGCGGTTCTTGAGGTGCCGGCGGACGTACCAGACGACTCCCGCAACCAGGACCGCGCCGATCAGCAGGTCGAACCGGTGGAAATATCCCCGAAGCGTCGGCCACTTCTCCCCCAGCACCAGCCCGAGATACGCCAGCCCGAGGCACCACGGGAACGACCCGGCGAAGGTGTAGAGGATGAACCGCTTCATGTCCATCCGCGCCACACCGGCGGGGAAGGCGATGAAGGTGCGGATCACCGGGAGCAGCCGTGCGAAGAACACGGTCGCCTCGCCGTGACGGCTGAACCAGCGGTCGGCGAGGTCGAGGTCGTGCCGGGACATGAGAATGTACTTGCCGTACTTTTCGATGAGGGGACGGCCGCCGTACATCCCGAGGTAGTACGCGGGAATCGAACCGACCACGCAGCCGAAAGCGCCGGCCAGCGACACCCCCCAGAGAGTGTGCACCCCCTTGTACACGAGGTACCCGGAGAACGGCATGATCACTTCCGAAGGGAGGGGAATGCACGCCGATTCGATCGCCATCAGCAGGACGATCCCGGGCAGCCCGAGGGAGGCGATGACGAAGATGACGAAGCCGGCGAGGGCTTCTAGGATGCGCGTTACCAAGGCCCCTGCCTCACGGGATCGCGGCGAAGCGGAAGGGGCGCGGGGAAACCGCCCTTACAGCTTCTTCCCCCCGATGATCCGGACGGTCTTCGCCTTCCGTTCTTTCCCCGCCATCTTGCAAAACACCAGGACGATGTTCCCCGGCTTCAGGGCCGCCTTGTTCACCTTCTTCGTCCCGTCGAAGAAGGTGGTGTCCTTGTCGAGGAGGACCATCGCGTCGCGCTTCCCGAGCGTTTCGTCCGGGAAGGTCGTTCCCTGGAGCATGAGCGCGGTGTCCGTCACCTTTGCGACCGTTCCTTTGAGGCATTCGGGCTCCGCGGCGTTGTCCTGCCCCGCCCGTGCGGAAACGGCCGTGGACAGGAACAATGCGAGGGCGGCGAGGAGACAGAAAGAGATGCTCCGGGTCGTCGTCAAAGGATTCCTCCAACGGTGGTTTCCGGTCCGGGTCGATGCGAGTCGCGGCGATCCCCGGGCCGCGAGCTTCTTCGACAATTCTATCCCACTGCCGGGGAAAGGCAAGGGAAACGGGGAATCATGGAGGAATAAGGTCGATCCCTCCGCGGTCCTCTCCGGATCACCCCACGGTGATGAACGGCGGGCCGATGGAGAGGGTCGGCTGGGCGTCCCCGACG
>Ga0031653_10000087_pt1 | contig 14860 bp, 14 predicted proteins | sample FrelakmetBRP12BR_FD_55210 | JGI IMG/M metagenome (GOLD analysis project Ga0031653, IMG submission 55210) | Freshwater lake sediment microbial communities from the University of Notre Dame, USA, for methane emissions studies - BRP12 BR | ecosystem: Environmental > Aquatic > Freshwater > Lake >... | reverse complement strand
CCCGCCATCGCCTCGTCGATCGCGTTGTCGACCACCTCGTAGACCAGGTGGTGCAGCCCGTGGGTGTCCGTGCTCCCGATGTACATCGCCGGGCGCTTGCGCACCGCCTCGAGGCCCTTCAATACCTGAATGTTTTCGCCGGTGTACTCTCCGCCGTTCCCGTTGCGCGGCCGGTCGTCCGCCCCGTTCGCCATACGCTCCTTATCGATCGTTGGATTATCTTTTCATTATACTACGAAGGACCGGAAAGCGGGAAAGGAAACGGGGGGCTTTCGCCCCCCGATGGAGAAAGATAATTTATCGAAAACGAAGAGGATTTTCCTTAGAAGATCCTCATCGGCATGACGATCGCGAGAAAGTTCGTTTCCTTCTCGGGACGAAGGATCACCTGCGATACCTCGTCCTTCAACTGCAGGACCACCTTCTCCTCCGAAACCCCTGAAACCGCGTCCTGCAGGTACCTTCCGTTGAACCCGATCTTCATCGCCGGGCCTTCGTACTCCGCCTCGAGAAGATCCCTCGCCTCTCCCTGGTCCGGGCTGGTCGAGGAGACTTCCAGCTGCTTGCCGGAGAAGGAGAGTTTCACGCTGTGAACCTTGTCGGGCGCCATCACCGCGACGCGGCGCAGCACATCGGCGAACGCGTCACGGCCCACCGTGGCCGTCAGCAGGTTCTCCTTCGGGACGACTTGCCGATAGTCCGGGAAATCGGCGTCGAGCAGCCGGACCCAGACCTCGGTATCCCCCTTCGCGGCGAAGAGGAACTTCTCCGACGCGGACAGCTCGATCGACCCCGGCCCGCTCTCCGCGAGTCTTCGGATCTCCAGAATCCCCTTCTTCGGAACCAGGATCTTGCGCGAGGCGAGGAGCTCTCCGACGTTCCCGACCTCTCCGTCGGCCATCGCCAGCCGGTGACCGTCCGTCGCCACCATCCGCAGCATCGACACCGCTTCCGTCCCGGCCCGTTCGAGCAGGATCCCGGCGAGGTTGTACCGCGTTTCATCCGACGAGGCGAACGGCACCACGCGCTCGGAAAGTTTTCGGAAAACGTCGCCGTCGATGGACACCGCCTTTCCCGCCGGTTTCTCCGGCATCTCGGGGAACTCCTGGGACGGAAGGCCCGCCAGGCGGAAATGGGATCGTCCGGCGGAGATTTCGACGTAGTTCCCTTCCTTCCCGGCCACCGTCACCGTGGACTCCTTCGGCAGCACCTTGGCGATGTCGAGCAGTTTGCGCGCCGGAAGGGCGATCGAACCGGGCTCGCCCGTGGAGACCGGCTGCATGCAACGGACCACGATCTCAAGGTCCGACGACACGACCGTGAGGTTCCCTCCGCCGATCGTCATCAGTGCGTGGGAAAGAATCGGCATCGTATGACGCCGTTCCGCAACCCCCTGGATTCCGGTGAGCACGTCGATCAACAGGTCTCGGTCCACAGTGAAGTTCATCTTCTTCCTCTTCTTGTTTTAAGAATTAAAAAGACCGCAGTCGTAGCAGGGGGTGTGCACTCTGTGGAAAACCGGTACGCGCCGGTACCCGTCGGTACGCGCGGCTGTGGGGACGCCTGTGTATTGCGGGGCGATGGGAAGACGCGGTCTGTGGACAGCAAGGCCCCCTTCCCTTTCTCCACAAGGTTATCCCTCTATTTTTTTCCGGAGGGCGTCCACCGTGCTCCTTAAAGATACATCGTCCGAGAGATTCTTCTCAATTTTTTTTACGGCGTACATCACGGTCGTGTGATCCCGCCCCCCGAATCGCTGTCCGATGTCGGGATATGAGCAGCGTGTCATCTCGCGCATCAGGAACATCGCCACCTGGCGCGGCATCGCGATCACCTTGTGCTTCCGGTCGGAACGCAGCTCCGACACCTTCACGCCGAAATGATCCGCAACCACCTTCTGGATATTGTCGGGGGAGATCTCCCTCCCCGCGTTGCCGATGAGGGGAAGCAGGATTTCCCTCGCCAGGTCGAGGTTGATCTCCTTGCGCGTCAGCGAGGCGTGGGCCCCGATACGGATGAGGCACCCTTCCAGTTCGCGGATGTTGTTCTTCACCGCGGTAGCGAGGAACAGCGCCACGTCTTCCGGCAGGGCGATGTTCTCCACTTCCGCCTTCCGGTTGAGGATCGCCACCCGCGTCTCGATGTCGGGCGCCTGGATGTCGGCGACCAGGCCCCACTCGAAGCGGGACTGGATCCGCTCCTCGAGGTCCGGGATCTCCTTGGGGAACTTGTCGCTGGTCACAACGACCTGCCGGCGGGTGGAGTACAGCTCGTTGAAGGTGTGGAAGAACTCCTCCTGGGTGCTTCGCTTCCCCGCGATGAACTGGACGTCGTCCATCAGCAGCAGGTCGACGTTGCGGTATCGCTCCTTGAAGTCGGACATCTTCCCGGAGCGCAGGGACGCGATCAGGTCGTTCGTGAACTTCTCGGCGGGGATGTAGCACACCTTGAGGCGCGGGGACTTCGCGAGCGCCGCGTTTCCGATGGCGTGCAGGAGGTGCGTCTTCCCGAGGCCGACGCCGCCGTAGATGAAGAGCGGGTTGTAGCTGTTCCCGGGATCGTTGGCGACCGCGACGGAAGCCGCGTGGGCGAACTGGTTTCCCGTCCCGATGACGAACCGGTCGAACGTGTACCGGTTGTTCAGCAGGCCGAACACGGTCCGCACGCGGGTGGCGGTCTCCTCGGGAAGTTGCAGGCGGGACGGCGCGGCGGCCGCGGAAAGCGGTTCCTCCTCCTCGCTCCCGACCATGATCTCGACGGTGACCTCCTCCGCGAGCTCCTTCCGCACGATCTCCTCGATCCGGGCGAGGTGATTGTCCTCGATCCACTGCTTGAAGAACTTGTGCGGCGTCGCGACGAAGAGGATCGGGCCTTCCCGCGTGACGAAGCGCAACGGCCGCAGCCACGTCTCGAACACCTGTTCGCTCACCTCTCCCCGCAGCTGGGCGAGGACCTTTTCCCAGGCCTTGGAGGTCACGCCTCGTCCCCCCGGGTGAGGCGGTTCATGGACGGGAACGTATCGGAAAAACAGTCATTTTCCGGCCGGAGAGTGAAGGAAACAGGAGGAAGTTGCCCACATGTTTTTCCACAGGTGTGGATAACTCGGATTCCCTTTTTGTTCCATAGGGTTAGAATGTTTTCCGACGCGGATTTCCCATCGTGATTCCTGCAAACTGATCGGACGATTTCCGCCTCCGGGCAACGGCAAGGATGCTGGTGAGGGGTGGAAGGGTATCACACGCGAAAAACGGGACGCAAGGTAATTATTTCGGTCCCGGACGGCCGGCGATTTTCTCCCGGTAAAGATCCCAGTTGACAACGAAGCGGTGATCGGCATAGGCGCGTTTTTCGGCCTCCCGGTAGTCGGAGGAGCGAAGGAATCGGCGAAGCGGGCCGTGGATCGCCATCACCTGCTCCGCGGCGGGCCACGCCATCGGGTCCCCCGTCCGGCGATCGACCAGGCACCCTTCCTGGATCGCGTCGGAAGCCAGCGCCAGCGGAACGCCGGAAAGATCGCGCGCGATCGCCTGGAACCGCCCTTCCGCCTCCGGGTCGAGGTAGCGAAAGGCACGCGAGTAGAAGAGCGCCGTGTGGAAATGGTCGGGAACGTCGAGCACGCCGTCGACGGAAAGTTCGCGGGAGAACGATTTGAGCAGTTCGATCGTCGGGTTCAGAAGGCCCAGCCCCGGCCTCTCCTGCCCGGGAAGCCGCGGTCGGTCCACGGTGAACGTCCCGTCGGGGGAGGAAAGGACGAGCCAGTGGATCACCAACATCCGGAAGGAGGACGCCTCCGTGAAGGAGCCGATGGGCCGGAGCGGATGGAAGGGGGCGATCTGCAGCCGGGCTTCCAGAAGAAGCCGGTCGCGGCTCTCCTCTCCGGCGTACAGGCAGATCCGCTGGTCGGTCGGATCGGCGCAGGAGAGGCGAAGGACCGGGTCCGGATAACCGCGTTCCGACAGGCCGGCCAGCAGGCCCGCCGCTTCGAGACGCTCACGGAGTTCCCCCGGGTCGTACCGGCCGAAGAGGCGGTTCTCGGGGTTCTCCCCGGTCAGGTCGAAGAGGAGCTCGCTCTCCCGGGGGACGGACGCCCCTCCGCCCTCCCCCGCCGACAGGAGGGGGAACCGGAACAGCCTTCGCAGCTCGAATCGGGGGATCATGGGTGCGGGGGACATTCCTGGCAGTGGGGGACACTCATTTTTCTATCGACGAGAAAACCATGAGTGTCCCCCCTCATAACAAGGAGTGTCCCCCCTCATCCCGGGTGGATTCTACCGGAAAACCGGTTGACACGGGGCTCCGGAAGGAAATAGATTATACAATTCCCGTCCATGGAGCGAGTCGTGTCGACGGAAGGAGCGAACCACCGATGAAGCGCACGTACCAGCCGCACAACCTGCGGCGGAAAAGAACCCACGGCTTCCGCGAGCGGATGTCCACCCCCGGCGGCCGGAAAGTCATTGCACGCCGTCGCGCGAAGGGGCGCAAGCGCCTCTCCGTAACGGTCAGCGGGAAGAAGTGACCGTTCCCCCGGGGGAGCGGCCGCAAAGCTTCCCGGCGAGCGAGCGCCTGCGCACCGACCGGGAGTTCCGGGAGGTGGTGCGGAAGGGTGCGCGACTGCATACGACGCATTATACGGTGTACCGGGACTCCTTGGGGGGGGGAAGACGGCAGGTAGGAATCTCCGCGGGGAAGCGCGCGGGGGACGCCGTCGCCCGGAACCGCGCCAAGAGGCTCCTGCGGGAATTCTACCGGCAGCACAAAGCCTCCTTCCCGATCGGGACCCGGACGGCGATCGTCGTCCGGAAGCCCCCGGAGGGTGCGGTGCTTTCCTCCGTGTGCGCCGAGCTGCTCCCCGCGCTTCGACGGCGGTGGGGAGCGAACGAGGGAGACGCCCCGTGCGGCCCCGACATCTCCTCATCGATCTCCTGAGGCTCTACCAGACGGCGGTTTCCCCTTATATCGGCAACTGCTGCAGGTTCCACCCCAGCTGCTCCGAGTACATGATCGGGTCGATCCGGCTGAACGGGTCGATCCTTGGGCTGCTGGACGGGATCCGGCGGATCGGCAAGTGCCACCCCTTTCACCGGGGAGGCGTCGACGAGCCGCGGCGGATCCAACTTTTCGGAACGAGGGCACCATGGAAAAACGGATGATCCTGGCGATCGCCTTGTCGCTCGCCGTCCTTCTCGGATACCAGTACTTCTACTCCACTCCCCCGCCGCCGACGGTCGCGCCGGTGGGAAAGGAGAACGCGGCGTCGGTTCCGGCGACGGCCTCAAAGGAAGGGGCGACCGCCGCTCCGGTGGCCGTCTCCGGAGGGTTTGCTCCGAAGACCGCGGCAACGTCCCGATCGATCTCCGTCAAGACGCCTTTATATACCGCGACCGTCACCACCGAAGGGGGTGCGATCTCCTCCTTCCTCCTGAACGAGTACAAGGACGCCCCCGGCCCCGGCGGAAAGGCGCTGGAGATCGTCGGCGGCAGGAAGGCGCCGCTGCTCCCCCTTTCGCTGTACCTCGATGAGAACCGGCCTCCCCTCCCCTCCCCGCCGGTCTTCGCCTCCGACGCGCCGGCGGAGATCGCCGTGAAGGCGGGTGAGACCCGCAGCGTGCTGCTCACGTGGGAATCGAGCACCGGCGTCCGTTGGACGCGGGAGTACCTGTTCCAAGGGGACAAGTACGATTTCGAAGCCCGTATCCAGGCGGCCAACGGGTCGAAGGAGCCGGTCGCGGTGCGCCCCGGGCTCGAGCTCGGGCAGGTTTACGAGGGGGAGCTCGCCGGAGACTCCTACTCCTTCTCCGGCGTCGTGGTGGATCCGGGGAAAGGCGGCGTCAAGCGGTACGACCTGAAGGACATCTCCAAGGGGAAGGTCGAGAAGGGGCCGGCGAAGTGGGTCGCGGCGGACGCGAAATATTTCACCTGGATCGTCCTGCCCGAGCGGGAGTGGACCGTTACGGGCGCCTCTGTGGTCGGGGAGACCGGAGCCCGCGTGGCGGCGGCCGACACGGCGGCGACGTTGATGCCGGGGGACACGGCGCGCAGCAGCGTCAAGGTGTTCGCCGGCCCCAAGCGGTCCGCGCTGCTCGAGGCCACGGGGAAGAACCTTCCGGAGCTGATCGACTTCGGATGGTTCGCCGTCGTCGCCAAGCCGCTCGTGTTCCTCATGAAAGCGAGCAACCGGGTGACCGGGAACTACGGCATCGACATCATCCTGCTCACCGTCCTGATCAAGATCCTCTTCTACCCCCTGACCCAGAAGTCGATGGCCTCCATGCGGAAGATGCAGGAGCTGGGGCCGATCCTGAGCAAGCTGAAGGAGAAGTACAAGGGGGACGCCCAGCGCCTGAACCAGGAGACGATGAACCTGTACAAGACGTACAAGATCAATCCCCTCTCCGGATGCCTGCCGATGCTCGCGCAGATCCCGGTCTTCATCGCCCTCTACAAGGGGCTCCTGGTCACGATCGAGCTGCGGCACGCCCCGTTCTTCCTCTGGGTGAACGACCTGTCCGCCCCGGAGCACCTTTGGGACTTCGCCGTCGCGGGGTACACCGTGCCGATCCGGCTGCTACCGCTGCTGATGGGGGTTTCGATGTTCGTCCAGCAGAAGATGACCCCCTCCGCGGGGATGGAGGCGGCGCAGCAGAAGATGATGCTCTTCATGCCGGTCATCTTCACCTTCATGTTCTGGAGCTTCCCGACCGGGCTCGTCGTCTACTGGCTCGTGAACAACGTCCTGAGCATCGGCCAGCAGATGATGTACAACCGGCAGGCGGAAGCGGCGAAAGCCGCGAAGGCGTAGTGCCCCGCGAAGACGCGACGATCGTCGCGCCCGCCACGCCGGGCGGGACGGGGGCCATCTCCGTCGTGCGCCTCTCCGGCCCGGAGGCCTTTCCGGTCGCCGCCCGCCTGACCGGCCTCTCCCCTTCCGACGCTCCCCCGAGGACCTTGCGGCGGTGTCCCGTCCGCAACGCGGGCGGGGAGCTCCTCGACACCGCGCTCGCCGTCTTCTTCCCCGGGCCGCACAGTTTCACCGGCGAGGATGTAGTGGAGCTCCACCTTCACGGAAATCCCGTGGTGGTCGAGACGGTCGTCCACGCCGCNTGCGCCGCGGGGGCCGTTCCGGCGGAGCCGGGGGAGTTCTCCCGGCGGGCGTTCCACCGGGGGAAGATGGACCTGACCCAGGCGGANGGGCTTTGCGACCTCATCGCGGCCCGGACGGAGGAGGCGGCGCGCTCGGCGCTGCGGCAGATGCGGGGCGGAATCCGGGAGGAGATCGCCCCGTTGCGAGAGCGGCTCCTCTCCCTCCTCACGCTCCAGGAAGCGGGGATCGACTTCGCGGAGGAGGACGGGGTTCCCGCGATTACTGGACAGCAACTTATAGAACGGGTATCGGAAATCATGGAGCAGCTCATGAGGATCCACCGGTCGTACGAGGCGGGGCACCGGTTCCGGGACGGGGCGGTCGTGGCGATCGCCGGCGTGGCGAACGTCGGGAAATCCCGGCTGCTGAACCGCCTGGCGGGGGAGGAACGCGCCATCGTGGCGGAGATCCCGGGGACCACGCGGGACTATCTTCACGCGGACATCGTCCTCGGAGGCGTGCCGGTGGCCCTGATCGACACGGCGGGGCTTCGCGAGACGACGGACCCGGTGGAGCGGGAGGGGGTGCGGCGAAGCCGGGAGATCGTCAGGTCGGCGGACCTTCTCCTCTTCGTGCTGGACGGGAGCCGTTCCGCCCGGGAGGAGGACCTGGCGGCGTACGAAGAGGTCGCGGACCGCCCGCACCTGGTCCTGGTCAACAAGTCGGACCTGGCGGAGGCGGAAGGGGGAGGTCGATTTGCCGGGGCCGGGAAGAGGGGAGCGTTCCGCCTGTCCGCGAAATCGGGGGAAGGGGTCGGGGATCTCGCGGCGGCCGTGGCCCGGGAGCTGGCGCCGGAGGAAGGCGCGATCCGCGCGCAGGCGCCGCTGACCCGCGCGCGGCACCGGCAGGCGGTCGAGAGGTCCCTGTCGGCCTTGTCCCGGGCGAAAGCGGCGGCGGGGGAGGGACTCCCGCTCGAGTTCCCCGCGGCGGACGTCCGGGAGGCGGTCGGGGCCCTCGCGGAACTGCTGGGGGAGGTCGCCCCGGAAGAGGTCCTCGACGCGATCTTCGGCGCGTTCTGTATAGGTAAGTAGTTGATAATATTGATTAATGTATCGAACGTTCCACGTGGAACATCGGGCGGGGCACGATGAGCGGGACACCCTACGAATACCCGAAAGAGTACGACGTCATCGTCGTCGGAGGCGGGCACGCCGGCTGCGAAGCGGCGCTGGCGGCGGCGCGGATGGGGTGCTCCACCCTCCTGGTGACGATCAACGCGGACGCGATCGGCCTCATGTCGTGCAACCCGGCGATCGGGGGGCTGGCGAAAGGGCACCTGGTGCGGGAGATCGACGCCCTGGGCGGAGAGATGGGGCGCAACATCGATGCCACGGGGATCCAGTTCCGACAGCTGAACACCAGCAAGGGGCCGGCGGTTCGTTCCTCGCGCGCCCAGGCGGACAAGCAGCTTTACCGTCTCCGGATGAAGAAGGCGCTGGAGGCGACGTACGGGCTGGACGTCAAACAGGCGATCGTCGACGCGGTCGTGGTGGACGGGGAAGCGGTGGCGGGGGTGGACACGAACCTCGACGTCCGGTACCGCGGAAAGACCGTGGTCCTCTGTCCCGGAACCTTCCTGAAAGGATTGGTCCATGTCGGGCTGGTGAGCTACCCGGCGGGAAGGGCGGGGGATTTCCCGGCGATGCACCTGTCGGATTCGCTGCGGCGCCTCGGGTTCTCCGTCGGGCGCCTGAAAACCGGCACCACGCCCCGGCTGGACGGCAAGACGATCGACTTCTCGAAGACGGTCCGCCAGGAGGGGGACGACCGCCCGATCCCCTTTTCGTTCGACACGGCGGAGATCCGCCGCCCGGCGCTCCCGTGCTTCTTGACGTACACGAACGCCATGACCCACGAGGCGATCCGGTCCGGCCTTTCCCGGTCTCCGCTCTACTCCGGGATCATCAAGGGGATCGGCCCCCGGTACTGTCCCTCCATCGAGGACAAGGTCGTCCGCTTCGAAGGGAAGGAGCGGCACCAGGTCTTCCTGGAGCCGGAAGGGCTGAAGACGGCGGAGTATTATCCGAACGGGGTCTCCACGAGTTTGCCGTACGACATTCAGCGGAAGATGCTCCGTACCATTCCGGGGCTGGAATCCGTCGAGATCGTCCGACCCGGCTACGCGATCGAGTACGACTTCGTCGATCCGGTGCAGTTGCACCCCTCCCTGGAGACGAAACTGGTCAGGAACCTCTTTCATGCCGGGCAGATCAACGGGACGAGCGGCTACGAGGAGGCGGCGGCCCAGGGGATCGTGGCGGGGATCAACGCGGCGCGCCGTGTCCAAGGGAGGCCGCCGGTCGTGCTCTCGCGGGCGGACGCCTACATCGGGGTCCTGATCGACGACCTGACGACAAAAGGGGCGCAGGAGCCGTACCGGATGTTCACCTCCCGGGCGGAGTACCGGCTGCTGCTTCGGGAGGACAACGCGGACCTGCGCCTGTCGGAGACGGGACGACGGGTCGGGCTTCTTCCGGAGGAGCGATACCGCCGCTTCCTCGTGAAGCGGGAGGGGATCGAGGCGTTCCGGAAGCGGCTCGAGGCGACCCCCGTGACCATCGGCCACCCGTTGTGCGGCGCGGTGGAGGAGGGAGGGGATTCCCCCTTGCGCCCCGGCATCACCTACGCGGAAGCGTTGCGCCGGCCCGGGGTGACGGGCGCGATGCTCCTGGCCTGCGATCCGGAGCTGCGGGGGGTGTCCCGGGAGGCGGTAGAGCAGGCGGAGGTGACGATCAAGTACGACGGGTATCTCCGGAGACAGGAAGAGGAAGCGGGCAAGCTGAGGAAATACGAAGAGATGCGTTTCCCGTCCGCGTTTCCGTTCGAAACCGTTCCCGGCCTTTCCGCCGAGGTCCGGGACAAGCTCGTCCGGGTCCGTCCCGACTCCATCGGCCAAGCGCAGCGGATCCCCGGGGTGACCCCGGCGGCCGTCGCCCTCCTGTTGGTCGTGCTGCGGCGGGGCACGGACTGTTAGTACGGCAACGTATCGGAAAGACAGCACGGAAAGGTCCGGCTACGCCGCCTCGGAGGGGGACTCCGTTCGTGGCTCGCCGTGCGGTGAACCTGCACGGCTGCGCTTTACCTCACTTCGCCCCCCTCCTGCGGCGACTCCGCCGGACCCTCTCGGTGCGACGCCGCATTTATTAACACAACATTTAGACGCCGGGCCTCCCTCGGCGAGCGGGAGAATGAAAGAATGAGATCCGTAACTCCTTGCAGTGGGAGGACACACCTTCCCGCAGTGGGAGGACACTCCTTCCCTACTCCCAGGTCAGAACCAGGAGTGTCCCCCCCTGGCAGGAATGTCCCCCCCTGGGAATGTTCCACGTGGAACATTCCGGAGGCGGACCCGGAATGAGCCCGGCGGGAGGAGGGGGACCGTCTCCGGACCTGCTGCGGGAGGTCCTTGCCGAGGCGGGGATCCCGGTCTTCCCCGGGGCGGCGGAGCGGCTTGCCGTTCACGCGAGCGAGATGCTCCGGTGGAACCGGTCGATCCGGCTGACCGCCATCACCGACCCCGTGGAGGTGGCGGTGAAGCATGTGGCGGACTCCCTCCTGCTCCTGCGGTTCGAGCCGTTTCCGGGGCGGCTCCTCGATTTCGGTTCCGGCGCCGGCTACCCCGGCATTCCGCTGGCGCTCTACCTCCCCGGCACCCGGGTGACCCTCCTGGAGGCGTCCGCCAAGAAGTGCGCTTTCCTCTCCCGGATCCGCGGGATGTTGGGACTTGCGAACGTCGAGGTCTCCCAGAAGAGGGTGGGGAAGTCTGGATCCCCTGCGCAGAATACGTACGACCACATCGTCACCCGCGCCACGGCGTCGCCGGGCAAGGTGATCCCGCTCCTGTCGCCGTACCTTGCCGATGGAGGGCGTTTCCTCTTCATGGTGGGGCCGGGGACGCGGGAGGGGATCTCGAGAGACCTCCCCGGCACGGTGACCCGGCGGGAACGGTTCCGCCTCCCCCGCGGGATGGGGGAGCGGGAGATCGTCGAGATCGAGCCTGCCGGCTTCGAGGTCGCACGACAGCGCAGGGACGACTGACCGCGCGCGGGATTTCCCCCTTTCGCCTCTTTCCCCCGCATGGTACAAGATACCGTTGTGTCTCCTATGAAACGGGGACACCCTCAGAGGAATCCCGCATTGGCCCGTATCCTCACCGTCGCCAACCAGAAGGGGGGCGTCGGGAAGACCACCACCGCGGTCAACCTGGCCGCCTCCCTCTCCGTGATGGAGAAGAAGACCCTGCTCGTCGATCTCGACCCGCAGGCGAACGCCACCTCCGGTGTGGGCGGGACCCCGGGGGGGGACGAGGAGCGCAACGTCTACCGCGTGCTGATGGGGGAGATCCCGGTAACAGACGCGATCCGGGAGACCGGGCTTCCCTTCCTCTTTATACTGCCCGCATCCTCCGACCTGATCGGGGCGGAGATCGAGCTGGTGCCGATGGAGCGCAGGGAGCGCCGCCTGGCCGAAGCGTTGGCGCCGGTGGCGGAGGAGTACGAGGTGATCGTGATCGATTGTCCCCCTTCCCTCGGGCTGCTCACGGTGAATGCCCTGTGTGCCGCGGATTCAGTAGTGATTCCTCTTCAGTGCGAATATTACGCGTTGGAAGGGCTTACAAGTCTGTTTCGCACTATCGACCGGATCCGGGAGGAGATGAATCCCGCCCTGAGGATCGAGGGGGTGGCGCTCACCATGTTCGACGCGAGGAACAATCTGGCCCATCAGGTCGCGGACGAGGCCCGTGAAATACTGAAAGACCAAGTATTTCAAACAGTTATACCGAGAAATGTCCGCCTGTCCGAGTCGCCCTCCCACGGGAAGCCGGCGCTTCTGTACGCCGTCTCCTCCAGGGGGGCGCAAAGCTACCTCGAACTGGCCCGGGAGATGGTGAACCGATGGAACGAAAAGGCGAACCCGTGAAGAGAAAGGTGCTGGGCCGGGGCCTCTCCGCCCTGCTGACCTCCACCACGCCCACCTCCGCCGCCCCCGGCGCCGGGCGGGATCCCGGATTCCTCCAGATTCCGTTGGAAAAGATCCGTGCCGGCGCCCTGCAGCCCCGGAGGAGCTTCCCACCGAAGGCGCTCGAGGAACTGGTCGCTTCGGTCCGGGAGAAAGGGATCCTTCAGCCGTTGCTGGTCCGTCCGACCCCGGACGGGTACGAGCTGGTCGCCGGCGAGCGACGGTTTCGCGCCGCGGAGGCGGCGGGGCTTTCTACGGTTCCCGCGGTGGTTCGCAGGCTCACCGACCGGGAGGCGCTCGAAGCCGCACTGGTGGAGAACGTCCAGCGGGCGGACCTCAACGCCATCGAGCTCGCCGAGGGATACCAGCGGCTGACGCACGATTTCTCCCTTTCCCAGGAGCAGGTGGCCGAGCGGGTGGGGAAGGACCGCGCGACGGTCGCCAACACGGTGCGCCTCCTCAAACTTCCGTCCGCCGTCCGGCAGGCGGTCGTGGACGGGCGCCTCTCCGCCGGACACGCCCGCGCGCTCCTCTCCGCGCCGCCGGAGCACGCGACGGCGATCTGCGAGACGGTGATGCGGCGCGGCCTCTCGGTTCGCGAGACGGAGCGGTTGTGCGGCGGGTCGGAGAAACGAAAATCCGGACGGACCGCCGCCCCGATCGATGCGCACCGGAAAAACCTCGAGGAGGAACTCTCCCGCCGCGGCGGGACGCGGGTGCGCCTGCGAGGAACGTTGAAGAAGGGACGCGTCGAGATCTCCTACTTCTCCCCGGAGGAACTCGATCGTCTCTGCGANGTGCTGTTCGGGGGCCGCTGATCTCCCTGCCGACCGTTTCCGGCCGACGACGGGGGGGGAGGAAAATATTTTTCCTGCCGCAAAAAAAGTATTGCAACGCGATTTGCCTATGCTATATTGCGCGTCATACTCTACCGTTGCACTATCCGCGAATACGGATAAATTCCGAGGGAAAGGAGTGAGGACCTATGCGCAAGTATCTGGCGATGATGTTCGCACTGATGCTGGCCGCGACGATCGGCCTCTCCGCTTGTGCGAAGAAGGAAGAGCCGCCCCCGCCGCCGCCTCCGGCTCCGGCCGCCGCGCCTGCTGACAACGCGGCAAAGCCTGCCGCGCCCGCAGCCCCAGCGGCTCCGGCAGAAGCGCCCAAGAAGTAGTTTCGAGGGCAGCACGGTTCCGTGGAAGGGCGCCGGGATTTCCCCGGCGCCCTTTCCGTTTGCAACGGGCGGCAGGAAGCTCTTGACATCGTTGTCGCCGGCGTGTTACCAATTTTGCGTTTGTCTTGTGGATGTCCTTCCGTAGACCAGTCCGCCCCCGGGGGAGTGCCGGTTTCATGGAACTTGTCGGCAAGATTTTCGAGACGTTGGAGATCTCGCAGCTCGCCCTGCTCCAGCTGGGCGTCGTGATCGTNCTTGCGTTCCTCCTTTCCACCCTCCTCATCCGTCCCATCCTTCGCACCTTCGAGGAGCGGGACAACCTCTCGGTGAAGCCGGTCGAGGAGTCCCGCCGTCTGCTCTCCGAGGCCGACGAAAAGTCTCGGCTGTACGAAGAGGCCCTCCGCAAAGGAGCGGCCGATGCCTTGGCGCGGAAACGACAGCTCATGGAAGAGGCCTCCCGCGCCGGGCGAAAGCGGATCGAAGCCGTCGTCGAGGAGACGAACCGGAAGGTCGACGAGCTGAAGGGCCTGATCGCCGCCGAGAAGGACTCCGCCGCCGCGCTCCTGCGCGCCGAGGTGTCGGTCCTCTCCATGGAGATCGCGCGGAAAGTCCTCGGGAGGCCGGTCGCGTGAGCCGCCCGCACCGGTGCACCTTCGTTCATCGCGGGCTGCGCGCCGTCGCCGCCCTCGGAGCGGTCTTGTGCACCGCCGCCGTCGCGTTGGCGGCGGAAGAGGGCGGGGCCCACGGCGGCGTCGGGATCCCCTGGGGGGAGGTCATCAAGCAGGCGATCAACTTCGGCATCCTCGCCGGGGTCCTCGTCTACTTCCTCCGCAAACCGCTCTCCTCCTTTCTAAAGGAGCGCAGCGAGCTTCTTCGCAAGTCGATCGACGACGCGGCGAAGGCCCGCGCGGAGGCGGCGGAGAAGTTGTCCTCCATCGAGACCCGCACGGCCAATCTTGCCGACGAGATCGCCCGGATGAGCGCGAAAATGGACTCCGAGGCCGCCGCCGAGGCGCAGCGCCTGCAGGAAACCGCCACCGTAGAGATCTCCCGCATCCGCGCCCAGTCGGAGTTCACCGGCGAACAGGAAGTGAAGAAGGCCCGCGAGGAGCTGCGCCGGGAGGCGTCCCTCCTGTCGGCCCTCGCGGCCGAGGAGATCGTCCGCAAGACCCTGTCGCCCGAGGACCAGGAGCGGCTCGTTCGTGAGAATCTCGAAAAGATCGAGGGGATCGTCCATTGATCGGCGGAAGCCTCGCAAGGCGATACGCCCGCGCGTTGCGGGACATCGGCCAGGAGGACCGGCAAGTCCGCCAGGTGCTCTCGGAGGTCGAGGAATTCGCGCGTCTTCTCGATCTGTCCCCCGGGCTGCGCGAGGTGCTCGAGGCCGGGCACGTCAACCGCAGGGACAAGCAGGGCGCCCTCGACCAGGTCCTGTCGAAGGCGGGTTTTCTCCCCTCCACGAAATCGTTCCTTTCCCTTCTGGTCGACAAGGGGCGGATGAACGTGCTCCTTCCGATCGTCGGCGAATTGCGGCGCATGGTGGAGGAGCTCGAGGGGATCGAACGGGTCGGTGTCTCCGTCCC
>Ga0031653_10000083_pt1 | contig 14998 bp, 15 predicted proteins | sample FrelakmetBRP12BR_FD_55210 | JGI IMG/M metagenome (GOLD analysis project Ga0031653, IMG submission 55210) | Freshwater lake sediment microbial communities from the University of Notre Dame, USA, for methane emissions studies - BRP12 BR | ecosystem: Environmental > Aquatic > Freshwater > Lake >... | reverse complement strand
ATGCCATTCATTACCGTTCGTGACCTCCAGATGTATTACGAGACCCGAGGCAAAGGCCCACGTTTGCTCGTCATCAGTGGCACGGGAGGCGATTTGCGCCGCTCACCCAATATCTTTGAGACGCCCCTTGTCCAACACTTTAAGATTCTTGCCTATGATCAACGCGGTCTCGGGCAAACCTCGCGGCCGGATATCCCCTATACCATGGTTGACTATGCCGATGATGCCAATGCATTGCTCGATGCAGTAAGGTGGGATCGTTCCTTGGTCATGGGCATTTCGTTCGGAGGAATGGTAGCACAAGAGTTCGCCCTAAGGTATCCGTACCGGGCGGAACGTCTGGTCTTGGCATGCACCAGCAGTGGAGGTACTGGCGGCTCTTCATACCCATTACATGAGCTCACCAGCCTCCCGCTTGAGGATTACGTGCGTCACATCCTCCGGCTGAGTGACATCCGGCGACATGCAGTCTGGCGAGAAGCCAACCCTGTTCAATTTCAAGCCCTATTTGACGAGACTTTATCGGGCCTCCAAGTGGGGGCTGACGAGCCCGGGCGCCAAATGGGTGCCCGCCGACAACTGGAGGCTCGCGCTCGTCACGATACGTACGACCGACTCCCCAAGCTGCGGATGCCAGTTTATATCTGCGGTGGCTTGTACGACGGGATTGCAAAACCTCTCAATCTTAAGGCCATGCAGGAACAGATTCCCGGATCACGTTTAGAGCTNTTCAAAGGGGGACATCAGTTTTATATCCAAGACCCCAGAGCATTCGACCGCACGGCAGCCTTTCTTAAAGGGGATCTTAATGATTTATCCAAAGGGTAAAGAATCATCACTTATAATTTGGATGATTATTGAAAATTCAATCATGTAATATTGCAAGACCTGACCCTGACTTCTTTTGGATTTTCATAAATAAAAAGAAGAGTATTCCACTGCTCGCTTTAATCATGGCCATCATGAGGCAGGTCTCCTTTAAGCCCAGAAGAGGCAAAAGAAAAACACCTCCGACTAATCCTCCGAAAAAGCCTCCAAACAAATCTGCCCCATAAAGCAAACCTACTGTTTGGCCGAGCTTCTCTTTCCTTAAAGGATTGTTTAAATAAATCTTAACAGCTAATGGGAACTGAAAGCCGGTAAACATTCCAGCAAGAAAAGACATGACCAAAAACCCTGAATACAGAAGGGAAGANACAATTTTATTTTCGAGCTGTGACGATAGAGTCATAAAGATGAAAGGGAGCAGGATAGCGAAGAAGATGATCAATATCTCTATCTTCAGGAATAGAATAGAGGCTCCTTTTCGTCGAGAAAGATGGTGGATGATGAAGAAGCTGCCAAAGGCGATCCCGGCCATAAAGATGGCTACCAAAAGACCGATCTGGTGGTAGAGGTATCCATAAAAGGTCTGAAAGGTGAAGATAATCGCTAAGTTGAATATCATCCCCGTCAATCCTGTCGTAAAGATGGAATAGGTCACGGCGTGTATGGAGTGCTGGGGTATTTTTATAAAAAGGATTGCAAGGAGGAGGGTGATGAGAATGATTTTGACAATGGTTAAGGGAAGATGGAATCCTCCAAACCACTTAAAAATTTTTGTGAGATAAGGTGAAAACAAGGCGTTCCAATAGGAGAGATTCAAAAAAACACCGAGAGGGAGAAAATCGGAATTGATACGGTTTGTTCTCTCCTCCAGGGATTTCCCATACCATTGAAGCCATCTTTCATGCAGTCGGTATTCAATATAATTTTTCGTCACAAGGTTCGTTTGAATCTTTCTCTCTTCGAATCGGTTAATGATTTGACGAGAAGTTATTTTTTCGAGAAAATCGGAAGATGAAGCTAAATAAAGATTTACATCGCCGGGGAGGATTCTCACCGATCTAAAAACACTTTTTAAGGTATTTAAGATGCACCCGTTTAAATCTCTTAACTCCGGACTGATATAAGTTAAAGAACCAGGGAGGGAGAGGACGAGGAGGCCATGGGGATTCATTTTCTTCTGAGCGGTGGAGAAAAATTCTAATGAGAATAATCGGTTGGTCTGCAAAGACTGGGGGGCAGAGAGCCCGATAAAAATGATGTCAAATCGTTCTTCAGTTCTTTGAGTAAAAACCCGGCTATCCTGATAATGAAACCTTACCCTTTTGTCAGAGAGCTCGGATTGGGTTAATGGGGTTGAGAATTTCTGGACCAGTTTTAAGAGAAGGGGGTCTATCTCAACATAATCCACACTCATTACAGGATATTTCAAAATTTCATGAATTATTCCTCCGGCTCCACCGCTAAGGATTAACACGGATTCAGGTTTTTCATGAAAGAGCATAGGGAAGTGAACAAAATCTTCGATTGTGGCAATGTCTGGAATAGGGGTGGTGATGGATGGAATGCCGTCATTATAAAAGGTGAATTGCTCTCCTCTTTTTGTAACAGTAATATTCCCATAGATGGAGTTTTCGTTATGAATGACATTTAGATTTCTCCATTGAGAGTGGATGGAGGCTTGGTGAAGCCAGCCTGAGGTTTGAGGCAAGACCCCATAAGCAAAAACGAAACAAAGAAAACCGGATAGTATAAAAAGAAAGATTTTAAGGTTCGCTGATCTGGAAGCAGGCCCTGAGCCGGGCTGGTATAGAGTAGGCCATAGAAGGATCGCTGCCACCAGGGCATTCGACAGAGAGATGATAAAAGCGATCTCAAATGAATTGAGATATTGAATCAGAAGGAAGGTCAAGAACAAGCCTCCGATGATAGACCCGATGGTTTCAAAAAGATAAACCTTCCCGACGGAAGAAGCCTCCTCCATGGAATATTGGGAATAGAGTTTACATCCGTAAGTGAAAAGAGCTCCATAGGGAAGGGATACAGGGAGAAGGATGATAAACGAGGAGTACCATATGGGGGTAAATCCGAGAGCTTCTCCTGGAGTACTGAGGAGAATATTTTTAAATACCCGGCAGAGAAAGATGGCAAAAGGGAAAGCGACAGAAAAGATCAGTTGGAAAACCACAAAAATTTCTATTTTTTTGTTTACCTTTTCAACAGATTTCCCGATAAAGAAAGACCCAATAGCCACGAGGATCAGCCAGTTTGCAAGGATGACACCAAGGGTGAGTTCGTTGCCGAGGAAGGAAACGAGCAGCTCTCTAAGAAGGACGATCTGAGCTGTAATACCGCTCAGTCCCATAACAAGTAAAGAAACTTTCAAAGTTAAGATTCGCATACGTTAATTCATTATCAATATATTAATTGTTTGTAAAGAGGGAGGTAATGAAGTGAAAGATAAGGAGATGGGGGATAGGAGGATAGGGGGATAAGGAGTTAGGGAAATAGAGTGAATAAGTTGAAGCGTCAAATCTCTATACGACCAAGTATTTCTTTACGATTTCTTCATTCTGCCAGATCTCTTCCATCATACCTTGGTATTGCACCATACCTTTTTCTAAAATGTAACCCCGGTCGGAAGTTTTGCGGCAGAATTTGAGATTCTGGTCGGCCAGAAGGATGGTCACCCCTTCGCTTCGAATCCTGGCAGTGACTTCGACTAAATTTTGAACGATGAGGGGAGCCAAACCTTCAGAAGGTTCATCGAGGAGAAGGAGATCTGGATTTTTCATCAAGGCTCGACCGATTGCCAACATCTTCTGTTCTCCTCCGCTCAATTGTGTTCCCTTACGCTCTTTCAAGTCGGTGAAAACAGGGAAGAGGTTATAGACTTTTTCAAAAGTCCATGAGACCTTTCCTTTTTTTGATAACCGACGAGCCAATTCAAGATTTTCAAACAAGGTGAGGTCCGGAAAGATCCTTCTGTCATCGGGCATATAGCCAATTCCCATCTGGGCAATCTGAAAAGGAGGCTTGCCTGTGATATCGACATCGTGAAGAAGAATCTTTCCTGAACGGGGAGGTGTGAGACCCATGATGGAGCGAAGCGTGGTCGTCTTACCCACTCCATTTCTTCCCAGGAGAGAGACAACCTCTCCTTCATTAATCGAGAAAGAAATCCCTTGAAGCACATGGCTCTGGCCATAAAAAGTGGCAATCCGATCGACTTTGAGAATCATGTGAGCAAGTTCAGAGGTCATACTTTCTCCCAAAGAATTTCTTCGCCCAAGTAAACCTTTTTTACGTCTTCATTCTGTTTAATTTCTTCAGGAGTTCCATCGGCTAGGATCTGGCCTCGATGTAAGACAATAATCCGATCCGAAAGGGAGAAGACGATGTCCATATCGTGTTCAACGATCACAAAGGTTGATTGTTTTTCACGGGATAATCTCCGTATATTTTCTAAAACCTTGACCCGCTCTACTGGGTTCATCCCAGCTGTGGGTTCATCGAGAAAGAGAAGCTTGGGTTCGGGAGCCATGGCTAAGGAGATCTCAAGGAGGCGCTGGTCTCCATGGGACAATGTCCCTGCTGGAAGTGCTTTCTTGTCCATCAGACCGATCTCGGTGAGCAATTTATTCACCCGCTCATTGGCATCAGTATGTCGATAGACAGGTTTGAATAAATTCAGGCTTCGATTCAAGAGGGAGAGAATAGGGATCTGGAGGTTTTCATAAACAGAGAGTTTAGGAAAGATATTCATGATTTGAAAAGAGCGACAGATTCCTTTCTTTACCCTTTTATGGATAGGAAGATGGGTGATCTCTTCATCATTAAAAAAGACCTTGCCCGAATCAGGTAGAATATTTCCGGTGAGAAGATTGATGAGTGTCGTTTTGCCAGCCCCATTAGGTCCGATGATAGAGGTCAGGACGCCTTCCCGTATTTGGAGATCGATATCATCAGCTGCGCTGACCACTCCAAAATATTTTCTAAGTTTTTCCGTCCTGAGGAGATCTGACATTCACCGCACCTTGTNATTATCCCCCTTCTCTAACCGGGGATTAAGGAGGATTACCAAATGTATCTTATAATCTCCCCCTATCCCCTCTTTAAAAAGAGGGGGAAAATTTTTTATGTCCGTTTAAATAAAGGCCAAATTCGTTCCGTAAAGAAGATGACGACTCCTCCACGAAAGACTAAAACTAATATGACAACGATGGAGCCAAACCAGATCAACCAATATTGGGTATATCTCACGATAATGTCCTTGATAAGATAGAAAAGGATCGATCCGATTATTGGACCCGAAAAGGTATGGATGCCTCCAAGCAGTGTAACCATCACTGGTTCTGCTGAATGTGTCCAATGCGCGAGAGGCGGAGTCACTGTGTTCTCTAAAGGGGGTAACATTGACCCAGCGAGTCCTGCATAGGCCCCAGCGATAATAAAGGACAGGAGGCGATAACTTCCTATAGAAATTCCTGCGAAAGCAACTCTATTTTCGCTATCTCGAATTCCTTTCAAAGTAAGACCAAATGGAGAATTGACGATACGGTAGAGAACCCAGATGGCAATTAATGAAATCACGAGGACAAAATAATAATAATTCCCCATCGGATTCATATTGATGCTGAGAATCCCTGGGATTTCAAAAGGAGCCCTTGGAATCCCTACTAATCCATCATCACCACCCGTTACATCTCGCCATTTCCAGGCCAAGGAATAGATCATCATTCCAAAGCTGAGGGTCAACATCGAGAAATAGATTCGCGTATGGCGGACACAGAGATAGCCCAGGATCATTGCAGCGATGCCTCCGGCTACAATTCCNGCCAAGACACCGAAGATGAGCGATGGGAAGACGAGAAGGATTTTGGCCGAGGCATAAGCTCCCATTGCAAAGAACCCCGCCTGACCAAAGGAGAGCAGTCCTGTATAGCCTAAGAGGAGATTGAAGCCGAGGGCGAAGACAGAGAGAAGAAGGATATGGATGGTCATGTATAGAAGATATTTTCCTGCAAAGGTGGGAAGGAAAAGAAGAAATAAGATCAATNCTGCGAGAAGAAGAGTTTTCAGTTTCATCATTGCAAAATTAGCATTGCAAAATTAACAATTAGCAATGGTCAATGATCATTTAACTGACTGGAATATTGGAATACTTGAAGACTGGAATGATGGGTTTAAATAAGTAAAGAAAAAGGGTTGGTTGTTTCCACAATATTCCATCACTCCAAAATTCCATTATTCNATTTTTAAATTGGTTATTTCCCAAAAAGTCCTTCCGGTTTTATCATCAACACAATCGCCATCACGACAAAGATGATAAAGAGCTCAAAGACAGGGAAGAGCAAAATCCCAAAAGAAGTCAGGATGCCGACGATCAAAGCCCCGACAAAGGCCCCTTTTAAGTTACCTAAACCACCAATGACAGTGATGACAAAGGCTTGAATGATCATGGCTGTTCCAATTCCAGGTGCAACAACACGCACAGGGGTTCCCAGAGCACCTCCCAGAGCAGCGAGCATGGCTGCAAAAACAAAGACGGTAGTGAAGAGAATGGGAATATTGATTCCAATGGCGCTGGCCATTTCCCGATCCGATGCGGAGGCGCGAATCATCCTTCCCCACCAAGTCTTCTCCAGAGTTAGCCAGAGGACTAATGCGACAACCAATCCTGCGAAGATGATGAAGAGATTATAGATGGGATAGGGTCTACCGAGAACGGAAAGATTACCCTCAAAAAAATGAGGCATCGGGGGAATCATGGCAACCCCTCCCCAAACCATCTTTACCAGATCATCGAAGATCAGAATGAAACCGAAGGTCAGGATCAGTTGATAAGGAAGGTCAATGTCATAGATATGACGGATAAAAAAGCGCTCAAAGATTGCTCCAATGATACCTACGCTGATGAGACTAAGTCCGATAGAAAGCCAGAAATTAAGTCCGAGTTTCCCATAGAATGTAAAGGTGGCATAGGCCCCTAACATGAAGAGACTGCCATGGGCAAAGTTCAATACCCCTAGGACTCCAAACACAAGAGTGAGTCCAGCAGCGAGTAGCCAGAGGTACATTGAAAAACTTAAACCGATGAGGGCTTGAAAAGCTAATTTTTCGAGCATCTCTGATAATCGTTTGATGATGGAGGATAGAGGTTGAAGGCAAAATCAAGATTAAACCTCCAACCTCAAACCTCAAACCTCTAACCTTCCTACAACCGAAGGTTCTATTTAGTCGCAGCAATAGGTGTAAAAGGCGGATGACGATAATAGTCTTTTGCTGGTATCACCCTCAGATCTCCCAGGATGGGTAATGGATAGTCTGGGCTTTTAATCACTCTTCCGCCCGGNACAGTATAGACCGCTTGGTGGTCCTCTGGTCTAAAATATCTCTTGCCTGCCGGAGTCATAATTTCCATTCCCTCTACCGCGGCAACCAGCTTAGCCGTTTCGAAAGATTTGGCTTTCTCTAACGCTGCTTTAATGACATAGATTGAAGAATAACTCGTTTCAGCAGAATAATTTGGGTACCGAGCCCATCTCTTCAAAAATTTATCGACGAAAGCTTTATTTTCCGGTGTGACTGGGTAGTTGTGTATGTAACGAGCTGAGGCCCATAGCTTCCCCTTGAACTTATCCGCTTCAACTTCTCTTGCTATCCCTTGAAGGACATCGACGGAGCCACCCATACATTGCCACCATGCTTTGATGTTGTCAAAGACACCAAGGGTGAGTGCTTGCCGAATAAGCATAACTCCCTCACCAGCCCATTTAGTTGTATGAATAGCGTCAGGTTTCTCAGCCATCACGGCTGAAATATGGGACGAAAAATCCATTGTCCAGAAAGGAGCCCAAGCAATTGAAACAAACTCCACATCAGGACGATATTTTTTCATCGTCTCTTTAAAAGTGTTCCAAGCCACATATCCATATTCATAATCTTCGTGAATACCTGCCCATCTTTTTATTTCTGGGAAATCTTTCATAATCAAAGCTGGCAGGATCCCATCCTGATAGGTTGGAACGCAGGTGCGGAAGATTTGTTTTATCTTTTTTTCATAGACAAGTTCTTCCGTAATTCTATGGGTCGCTGCATGACAGATGAAGCATAGGCGGTCAAGTTCAGGTAAGACTGGACCCACTGCCATCCCGCTCCCACTCGAATCTATACCGAAAAGAAAATCGGCTCCCCAATCCGTGACCAGATATCTGGCGTTTTTGACGGCAGTAGCGGGTTTTAACTCTTCGTCCATGAATTTCAGCTCGAGTTTTCGTCCTAAGATTCCTCCTTTGGCATTGATTTCCTCAAGGGCCAATGTTGAACCAGCCATCATCTGCCAACCGTAATCGGTATGGGCTCCTGAGGTAGCGCCCTGACCACCAATCTTGATTGGACCTGATGGTTTCTTGGTCTGGCCATAGGTTACCCGATAGCCTCCCAATCCGGTTCCCAGGGCCACACCTCCCACCACTGCATTCTTCAAAAAATTCCTTCGCGTAATTTTTTTGGCCATAGCNCACTCTCCTTTCTTATTTGTCCGCCCCCTGCAACACTTAGGATGCAGGGTAAACCCCTGAACCTCATATAATTCGAGGCCTCCCTCTCTTCCACCAGAGGTTTAAATATTTTTTTCACTTGTCGTTAATAAATTTGCAATAGAGAATTGAGTTAGAATAGGACAGGAATTATCAGATTATATATTGTTTGTCAAATCAAAAAGTTCCACTTTTCATTTCTTTGGCTTCCATTGAAGCGGGAGGGTATAGGTCGCTCGTATTCCAAGTTCCTCTTCAATTCGGAGAAGTTGATTGTATTTGGTCACCCGGTCTGTTCTGGAAGGGGCGCCGGTCTTGATCTGACNCGCATTCGTGCCCACCGCCAAATCTGAAATGGTCGTATCCTCTGTCATCGTGAGAGCGATGAGAAATGACTTCAGAGATGATGGCCATATTTCCTTCTCCCTTCGTCAATGGATGACTACTTTTTTTCATTGAGAATTCGGGTGCCAATATAAATATATTGAATCCCAGATAGGATCGTAATAATGGCTGTTCCATAAATGCCTATTACGGAGAATTGTCTGAAGATGGGAGAGTATCCTGACATTAAAGCGAGAACAATAATGACGATTTGAAAGGCAGTGGTCGCCTTGCTCAAAAGACTTGGGCTAATCTTGGGGTGATAACTGGTGAGCACCATCACTAAAAAACCTACCAGGATGAGGACGTCTCGGGTAATGACGATCACCGCCAGCCAGCTGGGGATAATTTCAACGATGGCGAGGGTGATGAAAGCGGAGGAGAGAAGAAGTTTATCAGCGATGGGATCGAGATAAGCGCCCAATTCAGTCCGCTGGTGAGTGATACGTGCAATGAGACCATCGATTCCGTCTGTGATCCCTGCAATGGCAAAGGTGAAAAGGGCCCATTCGATAGATTTATTGATGATGAGGATGACGAAGAATGGGATCAAAAGGACCCTTGTCAAGGTCAAGATATTAGGGAAGTTCATGGCTTAAAATAATAATTCGAAGAAAGTTGTCCCATAGTCTTGTAGTCCTATAGTCTCCTAACATTTGACTATCCAACTCACAGACTATTCGACTATGCGACTAAGGGGCCTGAACTCCGAAGTTGAAGGTATCACCCTTCATAAATATTCTCGGTTTCCCCTTTGTAGAGTTCTTTAAAAGTCGTAAACTTATCGAGAAAGGCTAAATCAACCTTTCCCGTTGGCCCGTTCCGCTGCTTTCCAATAATGATCTCTGCCTTGCCTTTATTCGGGTTATCTTCTGACCTATTGTAAATCTCGTCACGATAGATGAAGAGGATTAAATCAGCATCTTGTTCGATGGCTCCCGACTCCCGAAGATCTGAGAGTTGAGGCCGATTGCCTGTCCGTTCCTCAGTCTTGCGACTGAGCTGAGAGACAGCGATCACAGGGATATGAAGTTCCTTAGCCAGGGCCTTTAAAGAGCGGGAGATTTCTGAAATCTCCTGCTGTCGGCTTTCCACCCTTGTTCTCCCTTTCATCAGTTGGAGGTAGTCAACGATGAGCATCCCCAGACCGCCGTGTTCTGTTTTCAGACGCCGGGCTTTGGCTCTCAATTCGAGAATGGTGAGGGCAGCAGTATCATCGATGTAGATGGGTGCGTCCGAGAGGTTCCCTGCAGCAATGGTTAATCTCGGCCAGTCGCTTTCGCTCAGAAAGCCGCTTCTGAGTTTGGTCCCTTCCACGTGGGCTTCAGAACAGAGCATGCGGATGCCCAGTTGCTCCTTCGCCATCTCTAATGAAAAAATAGCAATAGGAACCTTTTTTTGGATGGCCGCATACTGTGAAAGGTTGAGACAGAAAGCCGTCTTCCCCATGCTGGGCCTTCCGGCAACAATGATGAGGTCTGATGGCTGGAAGCCTGCTGTCATCCGGTCCAGCTCTCTAAACCCTGAGGGCACTCCGGTGACGAGTTCCTTCTTCTCGTAAAGCCTTTCAAGGATTTTGAAACTTTCCTTAATAATATCCTTGATTGGATAAAAGGAAGGTCTGACTCTGTTTTCGGAGATGTCAAAGATGGCTCGCTCCGCCTCATCGAGGAAACCTTCCACATCTCCCCTGTCTTCATAGCTCTGGGTGATGATTTCAGTGGAGGTCTGGATGAGCTTTCGGAGAATCGACTTTTCCTTGACGATCTTCGCATAATACTCAATGTTGGCTGCCGTGGGAACCGAATCGATGAGGGAGGCTATATAAGAGGCCCCTCCGATGGAATCGAGATGGCCATTATTTCTCAATTCGTTCGTGAGGGTGATCAAATCTGCGGGTTCGTCTCGTTCTGAGAGATCGATCAAAGCTTTATATATCTTCCGATGGGACTCCCGATAGAAGTCATCGGGGCCGAGCACCTCTATGACCTTATTGATGACATAATTTTCAATCAGGATCCCTCCCAGTACAGACTGTTCTGCCTCGAGATTCTGAGGAGGAAGTTTGTGGGAAGAGAGGTCCGTGTCGTTCATAAAACATTACTCCTGAACCACCCAAACCTTAAGATGGGCTGCCACTTCGGGATGGAGTTTGATCGGTACCGTAAACATTCCTAAATTTTTAATGGGTTCTTCTAAAGAGATTTTTTTACGATCCACTTCGATTCCATTCTCCTTCAGATAATTCTCAATATCCATCGACGTCACAGAACCAAAGAGTTTTCCACTTTCTCCAACCGTTTTTGCAAAGGTGCAGGAGAGCTTTTCAATCTGTTTGGCCATTTTTTCCGCATCCTTTTTTGTCTTTTCCATACGTTGTTGGACTTGGCGTTTTTGATGTTCGATTACCTTGAGACTTTTTTCTGTGGCAAGAACGGCCTTCTTCTGTGGGATGAGATAGTTTCTACCATACCCATCAGAAACCTTCACCAGATCTCCGGCTTTTCCCAAAGAAGGAACATTCTCTAACAAAATCAATTGCATGGATCACCTCCTAATTTTTTCCTTCCTCCTCATTTAATGAACGGCTGTTGTAAAGGGAAGAATGGCAATATTCCGGGCCCTTTTGATTGCAACCGTCACCTGTCTTTGATGCTTTGCACAGTTCCCGGAGATCCTTCGCGGAATCATTTTTCCTCGTTCCGTAATAAAATATCGTAGGATTTTTGGATTTTTATAATCAATATCCAATTTTTTATCCGTACAGAACCGACAGACCTTTCGTCTCATAAAAGGTTTTTTCTTCCTGTCCTGGGTTGTTTTTTCCATCGGTTTCTTCATTCTATTCTCCTTATTTCTTTGACGTTAAGGGTTGAGTCTTCTCTTCGATCGTCCGCAGCTCCGTGGCAATCACCTCTGTTCGGGTCCGATTTTTCCCTTCAGGCGTTTGCCAGCGGCGTTGATTAAGTTTCCCAACGACCATCAAACGTTGACCCCTTTGGAGGAGGTCAAATTTAAACTCGGCCAATTTCCCAAATGCCACGATGGTGATCCGCTTTTGGACTCCTTGACCTGAAACAGTGGGGTACAGGTCTTGTGTGGTTCGATCCTCTGAGTCATCTAATTCTAGAGGAAATTGAACGACAGGGGATCCATCAGGACGATAATGTGACTGAGGTGGATGGACCACTTTTCCTGTCAGGATCACACGGTTTAAGAAGGTCATGCCCTCTCCATTGATTCGGATTCCCCCTCTGGTGTCTCTTCCAGTAACGGACCTTGTGAGGAGGAGGTTTGTCGGTCGTCCAATCGCACGGATTGAAACTTGATGACGGTATCCATGACTCGAAAATTTCTTTCTAATTCAGTGAGCAAAGCAGGAGATCCCAGAAAATGGATCAAGAAATAATGGCCCTTAGGTTTCTTTTTGACTTCGTAGGCGAGTTTTCGTTTCCCCCAATCTTCAACCTTTAGAATTTCTCCATTGGTTTGTATGATGATTCCTTTGACTTTTTCAACCACCGATTGGGTCTGTTCTTCTTCAAGATCAGGGTCCAAAATGAAAATGGTTTCATATTTCCTCATGTTTCACCTCCTCGTGGATTATAGCCCTAAAATAAGATTCAGAGCAAGGAGCATTTCAATTGCTGATTGCGGATTTCGGAATGCGGAATTTGTAGATAGAACTTATATTCCGCAATCCCTGCCTGCGGGTGGCAGGCGTATTCTAGAATCCGAAATCATGCTAGTCGGCTTTTAATACATCCTGTTTGACGACTCCTGCGATGTGGCCTCTACTGACCTTCACCCTCACCTTATCCGAGATTTCAACGGTGACTTTGTCATCTTTGATGCCAGTAATTCGACCGTAGATCCCTCCAGTAGTTAATACATTATCTCCCACCTTGAGGTTTGACAATAGACTCTGATGTTCTTTCCTCTGCTTCTGTTGAGGTCGAATGAGAAGAAAATAGAAGATGACAAAGATTAAAATAATAGGCAAAAAACTTAAGATTTGAGATGAACCTCCACCCCCTCCTGGTGACATTCCCATAGCATAAGCCAGCTCCACTCCCATAACATCCTCCTTCTAATTTTTACCCCACCGACCATTGGATGGAAAATGGACAGAACATTCTGTTCCCGATCCATCCTGTGAAGTGTGGGATTGATAAAAATCGAGGAGCCCCCCTGTTTGGATGGCTTCTCTGATCTTTTTTAAAAGAGATATATAATAAAACAAATTATGTATCGTATTCAACCTTGAAGATAAAATTTCTTTAGACAGATAAAGGTGGCGAAGGTAGGCCCTCGAATAATGGCGACAGGTGTAGCAGGTGCATGTCTCATCCAAAGGCCTTCCATCTTCAGCATATTGAGCCTGTTTAATTGAAATTTTTCCTGAAGAGGTAAAAAGGGTTCCATTTCGGGCGTTCCTTGTTGGAAGGACACAATCGAAGAAATCGATACCAAGCATCACCGCTTGAAGGATGTCCGCGGGTGTTCCCACCCCCATTAAATATCGAGGCGTGCCTTCCGGCAAGAGAGGGAGGGTCCATTCCAGGACATTCAGCATCATCGATTTCGGTTCCCCGACGCTGAGACCCCCAATCGCATATCCTTGAAACTCCATCTCCACCAATGTTTGAGCACTCTTCTCCCTCAAGTCTCGATACACGCCTCCTTGAACAATTGCGAAGAGGGCGGTATTGGATTTACGCTTCATCTGTAAACATCTTTTTGCCCAATGGTTCGTCCGCTCCGTTGAGGCCTTCACAGAATCATGAGAAGAAGGGTAGGGGACACATTCATCTAAAACCATTGCAATATCCGATCCAAGGACGCTCTGAATTTCCACCACCTTTTCCGGTGTGAGGAAATGGGAAGAGCCATCCAAGTGTGATTGAAAAGTCACCCCTTCCTCTGAGATCTTTCGAAGGCTTCCAAGGCTGAATATCTGGAACCCACCACTATCCGTTAAAATAGGTCTTTCCCAATGGATAAAATGGTGAAGCCCTCCCAATCTCCCGATCGTCTCGTGACCTGGTCTCAGATAGAGATGGTAAGTGTTACCTAAAATCGCTTCAACACCTATTTCAATTAATTCTTCAGGGGTGAGGGATTTAACCGTACCCTGAGTTCCCACAGGAAGAAAAGCAGGAGTGGCAAATGAGCCATGATCTGTTCCAATCCTTCCCAGTCTTGCACGGGATAAATTATCTTTTTTTATAATCTCAAAACGAAANGCCATCTCTTTTGTGGAACGTGAAACGTAAGGTGCAAGGCGTGAGTCGTAAAATGCAAANCAAAACCCCTTACGCCTAACGCCTGACGACTTACGGTTATAGGATCANCATGGCATCGCCATANCTATAAAATCGATATTTTCGGACAATGGCCTCATGATAAGCCTTCATCAATAAGTCTTTTCCTGCGAAGGCTGATACCAACATGATCAGCGTTGATTTTGGAAGATGAAAATTGGTGACCAAACCATCCATGACATGAAAGCGATAGGGAGGACAAATAAATAAAGAGGTTACCCCTTTGCCAGGTCTCACTCCTCCTTTTCCATTATGAAAGGATTCAAGGGCACGGGTCGTGGTTGTTCCTATAGCAATGACCTTTCCACCCCGGGTTTTGGTATCCTCAATTTCTTTTGCCGTTTCCTCCGATATCTCTATCCATTCTGCTTCCATGTGATGGTCTTCGATGTCAGGGGCCTTTACTGGAGCGAAGGTTCCAATTCCAATATGGAGAGTGATCATTGTGGTACGCACTTTATTCTCTTTGAGCGATTGAAGCATCGAGTGGGTGAAATGAAGACCTGCAGTGGGTGAGGCAATGGATCCGTCTCTCTCTGCAAAAACGGTCTGATAACGGTCCCTATCGAATGGTTCGTCCTCTCGTTTGATGTACGGGGGAAGTGGGATGTGGCCGATTTTTTTAAGGGTCTCTACCACCTTTCCTTGCTGTGGGAAGCGGATTTTCCCTCTCCCATCCTCTACCTCTTCCACTTCTACCTCGAATCCCTGCTCGAATCGGATTCGCATCCCTTGTTTTACTCTCCCTGAACTTTTGATTAAGGCTTCCCAGGTTCCACGGGTTCCATTCCAGGAAGGAATGAGAAGAATCTCAACCCTTCCCCCGGTCTCTTTATTTCCGATGAGTCGAGCCGGAATGACACGGGTATTATTCATCACAAGAAGATCGCCCGGATTAAAATATTGGAGGATATCTTGGAAGAT
>Ga0031653_10000082_pt1 | contig 15015 bp, 14 predicted proteins | sample FrelakmetBRP12BR_FD_55210 | JGI IMG/M metagenome (GOLD analysis project Ga0031653, IMG submission 55210) | Freshwater lake sediment microbial communities from the University of Notre Dame, USA, for methane emissions studies - BRP12 BR | ecosystem: Environmental > Aquatic > Freshwater > Lake >... | reverse complement strand
ATGGCCCGGCCTCTCCCCCTCGACCGGCACAAGTTCGACGCCCAGCAGGCGCGCCGCATCCTCGACCGGATCGTCGGCTACACCCTGTCGCCCCTCCTCTGGTCGAAGGTCCGCCGGGGGTTGTCCGCGGGCCGGGTGCAGTCGGTGACGGTGAAGATGGTCTGCCGGCGGGAAAAGGAGATCGGCGCCTTCGTGCCGGAGGAGTACTGGTCCCTGACGGCGCAGCTGGAAGGGATCTCCCCTCCCCCGTTCCCTGCCCGGCTCTTGGAGGCGGGCGGGAAGAAGGTGCGGCCCGTGAACGAGGCGGAAACGGCCGCGCTCCGGGCCGCCGTTTCGAACGGCCCCTTCGTGGTCCGGGAGGTGCGGAAAAAACTGCGCCGGCGTCAACCCCCGGCTCCCTTTCACCACGTCGAAGCTCCAGCAGGAGGCCTCCAAGGCGCTGCGGATGCAGGCCTACCGGACGATGATGGTCGCCCAGTCCCTTTATGAAGGGNTCGAGATCCCCGGNGCGGGGCTGGTGGGCCTCATCACCTACATGCGCACCGACTCGGTNCGCGTGGCCGACGAAGCGATGGACGCCGTGCGGGACCACATCCGGCGGACGTACGGGGACGCCTTCCTTCCGGGGACCCCGAATGCGTACCGGAACCGGAAATCCGCCCAGGACGCGCACGAGGCGATCCGGCCGACGTCCCTCGAATACCCGCCCTCCGCCCTCAAGGGAGTCCTCAACCGGGACCAGCTGCGGCTCTACGAGCTGATCTGGAAGCGCTTCGTGGCCTCGCAGATGGCGGCCGCGGAGTTCGAGCAGACCGCCGTCGACATCCTGTGCGCCCCCCCGGGCGCCCCTGCGGGGGGGTACCTCTTCCGGGCCGGCGGGTCGGTGCCGAAGTTCGCGGGGTTCCTCGAGCTGTATCAGGGCGCGGCGCCGGGGGGGGATGGGGAGGCCGGAAACGGGGAGGCGGCCGGCGACGGAGCCGCGGGGAACGGGGAGGCCACCGGGGTGGCGGAAAAGGGGGAAGAAACCGTCCTCCCGCCGCTGTCCGAGGGAGAGGCCCTGAAGCTGTTGGAGCTGGTCGGAAGCCAGCACTTCACCCAGCCGCCCCCGCGCTACTCCGAGAGCTCCCTCATCAAGGAACTCGAGGAGCAGGGGATCGGCCGTCCCTCCACCTACGCGGCGATCGTCAAGACGATCCGCGACCGGGGGTACGTGAAGTCGGTGGAAGGGCGGTTCGTCCCCACCGAGCTCGGCACGATCGTCACCGGGCTCCTCGAGGAAAGCTTTCCCCGGGTGATGGATGTGGCGTTCACCGCGCGGATGGAGGAGGGGCTCGACCAGATCGAGGACGGGGAGCGCGAGCTCGCCCAGGCGATGGAGGCGTTCTACCATCCCTTCTCGGAGGAGCTGGAGCGCGCGAAGATCGCCATGCCCGCCGTCAAGGAGGATCTGATCGCCACCGGCATTCCCTGCTCCGCCTGCGGCGGGGAGATGGTCATCCGCTTCGGGCGCGCCGGCCGGTTCCTCGCCTGCCGGAACTACCCCGCCTGCCGCAACACCGCCGACTTCCGCGAAACGCCGGAAGGGAAGGTGGAGATCCTTCCGCCGGAGGAGGCGGGGGTCGATTGCGACAAGTGCGGGAAACCGATGGTGGTGCGGAACTGGAAGGGGGCCCGGTACCTCGCGTGCTCCGGGTACCCCGGCTGCCGGAGCAGCATGCCCTACTCCGTGGGCGTGGCGTGCCCGGAATGCGCGGAAGGCAAGGTCGTCGAGCGCTCCTCCCGTTTCGGCAAGCTCTTTTACAGCTGCTCACGATACCCCGACTGCCGGTTCGCCTCCTGGGGGAAGCCGGTGGCGGCGGTCTGCCCCGCCTGCGGATACCCCGCGATGGCGGAGAGGGCGCGCCGGGACGGCACGACGCAGGTCGTGTGCCTGCGGAAGGGGTGCAAGGGGAAGGTGGAGGCGGCCGGGACGCCGGCGGGCAAGGAGGCAGGGTGAAGGAGTACGTCCTCATCGTAGACGATGAGCAGAGCCTCCGGCAGCTGCTCGGCCTCTTCTTCAAGAAGGAGGGGTTCGAGGTCGACGCCGCCGGCACCCTCGCCGAGGCGGAGAAGGCGATCGAGGCCAACGCCTACGACCTCGTCCTGACCGACCTGCGGCTGGCGGAGCCAGACGACGGATTGAAGGTCCTGCGGGCCGCGCTCCGGAAGAACCCCTGGACCCAGGTGATCGTGCTGACGGCGTACGGCACGGTGGAGACCGCAAAAGAGGCGATGAAGTTCGGCGCCTACGACTACATCGCCAAGCCGTTCGACAACGCGGAGCTGCGGAAGATCGTCCGGTCCGCCCTGGCGCGGAAGGAAGATGCCGACGGCCGGCGGAAGGCGCTGCGGGAGTCGGTCCGGGGGACCTCGGCGTACGAGGGGATCGTGGGGCGCAGCGAGGCGATGCTCGGCATCTTCGAGCTCGTCGACCGCGTGGCTCCCACCGATGCGAACGTGATGGTCCTGGGCGAGAGCGGAACGGGGAAGGAGCTCGTCGCGGCGGCCCTCCACACCCGGAGCCACCGGCGGGACCATCCCTTCGTCCCGATCAACTGCGCGGCGATCCCGGAAACGCTCCTCGAGAGCGAGCTGTTCGGGCACGTCCGCGGGGCGTTCACCGGCGCGGTCCAGACGAAAAAGGGGCAGTTCGAGGCGGCGCACCGCGGGACCCTCTTCCTCGACGAGGTGGGGGAGCTCCCCCAGCCCATGCAGAGCAAGCTGCTCCGCGTGCTGCAGGAGCGGACGTTCCGGCGCGTCGGGGGGAACGAGGACCTCTCCATCGACTTCCGGATCGTCTGCGCCTCCAAGCGGGACCTGAACCAGGAAATGGCGGAAGGACGGTTCCGGGACGACCTGTACTACCGCCTCAACGTCATCCAGATCTTCGTCCCCCCCCTGCGGGACCGCCGGGAGGACATCCCCGTCCTGGCGGCGCACTTCGTCCGGAAGTTCGCCGGGAAGCACGGGAAGCCCATCGCCCGGATCGACGGGGAGGCGATGCGGGCCCTCCTCGCGTACGACTACCCCGGGAACGTGCGGGAGCTCGAGAACATCCTCGAGCGGGCGACGATCATGGAGACAAAAAATGTCATATCCCTTGCTTCCCTACCCCCGGGCCTGACAAAAATTGTCACATCGGTGCAAGTACCGGGGCTTTCTTATCAGGATGAAATACCGGAAGATGGGGTATTCCTGGACACGGAAATGGATCGTCTCGAAAAAAGCTATATCGAGAAAGCGCTGGAAAAGGCCGGGGGAAATCGCACGGAGGCCGCGAAATTGTTGAATATTTCCCTCCGTTCCATCCGCTACCGCCTGCAGAAGCACGGCATCGAATAACCCTTCCCGAAGATCCTCCTCAAGTTTTGGCCCGCCTCTTGCGATAGGTATGATCAACAATACCGTTCTCCAGACCCGAAAGGAGGAGAGAAGAATGTTGAGCATGCTGAGAAGCAAGAAGGGGTTCACCCTGATCGAACTGATGATCGTCGTCGCGATCATCGGCATCCTGGCCGCCATCGCCATCCCGAACTTCCTGCGCTTCCAGGCGAAGTCGAAGCAGTCCGAGGCGAAGGGGAATCTGGGGGGGATCTTCTCGGCCGAGACCGCGTGGCAAGCCGAAAAGAACTTCTTCGGGAATTTCGCCCAGATTGCATGGGCACCGACCGGCACGGCCCGGTACACGTACATCAGCGGCGCCCCCGGTGCCCAAAGTGTCGGCACCAGTGGTCCCACCACATGGCTGGCTGCCTACGTAGCCCCGGACGGCACTACAGGCTCTGCGACGGACAATGCCGGATTTACCCCGGCGTATACGCCGCCCGTCGTGACCCCCGGACGTTCCGACAACACGTTCCTGGTTGTGGCGGTGGGGAATATCGACACCGATGCGACACTGGACGAATGGACGATCAACGATACCCGCACGCTCATCAACACGCGGGACGACGTGACGCAGTAGGAATCAGAACCGCATCGGGTCGTAGCGAACGTCGAAAGGCGGCAGCGATGCCGCCTTTTCCTTTTTCCCCGGTTCTTTTCCGATGGGGATGGCGCCGGGCCCCCGCAGGCGCTGTGGTAGACTTTCCGGGATGCGGCAAGGGGGTGGACGGATGGACGGTCACGCGGGAGGATTCACGCGTGGTGTTTCCCCGGGGCCGAACGACGGTTCCGGAAGAAGGGCGGGAAGCATGGCGCAGGGGGTCGCCTGAGGGATGACGGGGAAGGCGGAACCGTTCCGGTGGGGACGGTGGGCGGCGTTTCTTGCGTGGACGGTTCCGCTCGCGCTCCTCGCCGTTTCCGCTTTCCTGTCTTCCCGGGTCCTGGAGCAGCGGAGCCGGGACCCGCGAAGGGACGCGGCATCCGCCGCCCGGGGGGACCTGCTGCTCGAACTGAGCCGCCGGCCCTTGCTCTCGCTCGGGTTCCGGAATTTCCTGGCGGACATCGTCTGGCTGGAAGCGGTCCAGGTTTCAGGGAACCTGAAGATGACCCGGGAGGATTACGACCGACTGTACGAACTCCTGAACGTGGTGGCGAATTTCGACCCGAAGGTTGAAATTCCCTACCTCCTGGGCGGCCTCATCCTCGGGTCGTCCCCGCTGCACGGGCGGGAGTCGCTCGGGATTTTCGTGCGCGGGAAGGCGCATCATCCGACGGACTGGCGGTTTCCCTTCTACATCGGGTATACGCACTATTTTTCTCTCGGCGACGCCGGGGCGGCGGGGGAATCGATGGCGGAGGCGGCGCGAATGCCGGGAAGCCCGACCTATCTTGCGGGTCTTGCCTCCCGGATGCTGTCGGAGGCGAGAGAGCCGGATACGGCGCTCTCCTTCCTGGAGTCGATCGTCCGGCAGGAAAGCGATCCCGCGCGGCGATCGGTGCTGGAGCGCAGGATACTGGAAGTCGTCGTGGAACGGGATCTGCAGATTCTGGAGCGGGCCGTGGAACGGTATCGGGAGAGGACGGGGTCGTTTCCCTCGAGGATCGGCGATCTCGTTCGGGGGGGAATCCTCCCGGAAATCCCGGCGGAGCCCAACGGCGGAAGATATGTCCTGGAGGCGGGGGGAAAGGTGCGCAGCGACAGGGTCGCGCAGCGGCTGCGGGTGTTTCGGCACAAATGACGAACCGAGGCCCGATCCTCGCGATCGAGGGGCTCACGAAGTCGTACCCGATGGGCTTCTGGCGCAAGCCCGTCCGCGTGTTGTCCGATTTCACCTGCGACGTCCACGAAAACGAGATCGTGGGGTTCCTGGGGCCCAACGGGGCGGGGAAGACCACGACGATCAAGATCCTGAACCGCCTGGCATTCCCGGATGCCGGAAGGGTAACCCTGTTCGGGGAGGACATCCGGGGCGACTCGGAGTTCCGCCGCCGTATCGGTTTCATGCCGGAGCAGCCGTACTTCTACGAGTACCTCACCGGCCGGGAATTCCTGCGTCTTTGCGGGGATCTGTGCGGGATGCCGGGCGGGAAGACGCAATCCCGCTCCTCGGAGCTCCTGTCCCGCGTCGGGCTTTCGGAGGCCGGGGGCACCGCCATCCGGAAATATTCGAAGGGGATGATGCAGCGGCTGGGTCTGGCCCAGGCGCTGCTGCACGATCCGGAACTCGTGATCCTCGACGAGCCGATGTCCGGACTGGACCCCATGGGCAGGATGGAGGTGCGCGGCCTCATCCGGGAGCTCAAGGCGGCGGGGAAAACCGTGTTCTTCAGCTCCCACATCATCTCCGACGTGGAGGCCCTCTGCGACCGGGTCATCATGCTGCACAAAGGGCGGAAAGTGGCGGAGGGCCGGGTGGAGGAGCTGATCGGGACGGAGACCCTCTATATCGAGCTGGTGGTTTCGCCTGTTCCCGCGCCGGGGCGTCTCGCCGCGTGCGGGATTCCCCCGGACTCCGGCTACGCGCAGGGGGATGTCCTGGTGCTTCGGGCGCCCTCCAGCGAGGAAACCAACCGATGGATGGGAAGCCTCCTCCGGGAGGGGTGCGCGGTGCTCTCCTGCGTGCCCGTGAAAAAGCGTCTCGAGGAGATCTTCATGGAGCGGGTGGCGGGCGCCTCCGGGGAAGGGAAGGGGGACTGACGTGATCCGCAGGATCCTTACAATCGCCGCAAACACCTTCCGGGAGACGATCCGGAACAAGATCCTCTACGCGATCCTGGCCTTTGCCCTCTTCTGCATCGGCATGACGTTCTTCCTCGCCGACCTCTCCGTCGGGGATTTCGCGAGGATCATCGCCGACGTGGGGCTGGCCAGCATCCACGTGTTCGGGGTCGTCATGGCGATCTTCCTCGGGATCACCCTGGTCAGCAACGAGGTGGATCGCAAGACCATCTACATCCTCCTCTCCAAGCCGGTGCGGCGCTTCGAGTTCATCCTCGGCAAGACCCTCGGCTTGAGCTTTACCCTGGCCCTCACGACACTCGCGATGACCGCGGTGCTGTTCCTCGTGCATCTCGTGTACCGCTTCGGGGGAAGGGCGGAGCCCGGCATCTTCATCGCCTCCGCGGGGATCTACATGGAACTGGTCCTGATCACGTGCCTTGCCTCCCTTTTCTCGACCTTCACCACCCCGGTCCTGAGCGCGATTTTCACGATCTCCCTGTTCCTTCTCGGCCACCTGACGAACTACCTCCATGTCCTGGGGGAGCAGTCGAAGGCGGCGGCGGTGAGATGGGGCAGCCGCGCCGTTTTTTACCTGCTTCCGAACCTGGAACATTTCAACTGGAAGAACGAGGTGGCGTACGGCGGTTTGCGGTCGGCGTCGGTCCTCGGGTGGGCTGCGGGGTACCTGTTCTGCTACGCGGCGTGCGTCCTTTGCCTCTCCTGCCTGCTGTTCGCCCGCAAGGACTTCAAGTAACCGATGTCTCCCGGGCTCGTCGCCTTCTTTTTCGCGGTGGGGGCCTGCATCGGCAGCTTCCTGAATGTGATCATCCACCGGCTCCCGCGGGACGAGTCGATCGTCCGGCCGGGTTCCCGCTGCCCCTCCTGCGGCCGGGCGATCCGCCCGTGGGAGAACATCCCCGTTCTCGGTTTCCTCCTCCTGCGCGGGAAATGCGCGGGGTGCGGGGCCTCCATTTCCTGGCGCTACCCCGGAGTGGAACTCCTGACCGCCGTCGGTTTCGCGTGGATTGCCCGGGGGAACGGGATCGGGTTTCCCCTGCTGCGGGACCTGGTGTTCTTTTCCCTCCTGGTGCCGATCGTCTTCATCGACATCGATCACCGCATCATCCCCCACGAACTCTCCCTGGGCGGGCTGGCCGCCGGCCTCCTGCTCTCCTTCCTTCCCGGCGGGGATTGGAAAGCCAGCCTGCTGGGAGGGGCGCTCGGATGGGGGATCCTGTTCGGCACGGCCTGGACGTTCGAGAAACTGCGGGGGATGGAAGGGCTGGGGGGAGGGGACATCCACCTGATCGCCATGATCGGGGCGTTCCTCGGGTGGAGGGGGGCGCTGATCACCATTTTCTTCGCCTCCATACTGGGTGTGATCGGCGGGGTTCCGGCGATGGTCCGGGGAGGGAAAGGGTTGAAAACCGCCATCCCCTTCGGTCCGTATCTCTGTGCCGCGGCCCTTGCGGCACGGTACCTCGGGGAGGCTTTCTGGGGACTCATCCTGGGAACATGAAGTCCGCCCTGAGGCGCCCCCTTTCCATCCGCGCCGCCGTGATCCTCCAGCTGACGCTGGTGGCCATCGCCTCCCTGTCCCTCCTCTCCGTCTTCGCCTTGAAGGGGATCGAGATCACCCTGGAGCGCCGCCAGGTCGAGGCGGGGGTTTCGGTCGCGGAAGTGATCCGGAGAGCGATCGAGCGCGACATCGCGGAAGGCCGGACGGCGCCCGACCGGCTCCCCGGCTACGCCACGTCCGCACCCCCTTATATCTGGGGGATCACCCTGCTTCCGGAAGCCCCGCCCGGCGACCGGCCGCAGGTCGCCCCGGTGGGCGAGCGGGCGGTCGCGCTGCTCCCGGTCTATCCGACGGTAGACGTGACCCTCCCGTTCCACCTCTCCCCCTCCGTCCTGTCGAAGGCGGAGGGCGGAGGGCCGCGGGGGATCCGTGTGCGGTTCCACTCCCCGGGGATCGCAGGGGAGGTGCGCACCCTCGTGAACGTGACGCTGGCGCTCGCAGCCGTGGATGTACTGGTCCTCGTACTGTTCGGGGGCCTCCTGCTGGACCGATCGGTCCTTTCCCCCGTGCGGCGCCTTGCCGCGGTTTCGGAGAAAATCGCCTCTGGAGATTATGCCCGGCGCGCGGAGGGGGTGGAGGGAAACGAGTTGGGACAGCTCGCCTCGGCGTTCAACAAGATGGTAGACGGCATCCTTGCGGCCCAGGAACGTCTCCGGCGCTCCGAGCAGGAGACNTCCCGGTCGGAGAANCTGGCCACCGTGGGCCGACTCGCCGCCGGGGTGGCCCACGAGGTCGGAAATCCTCTCATGGCGATCCGCGGGTACGCGGAGCACATGGTCAAGAACCGCCCGCCCCGGGAGGAGCTGGAGGAGTGTCTGGAGAAGATCATCGCGGAGACGCAGCGGATGGAGAATATCGTCCGCGGTCTCCTGTCCGTTGCCTCTCCCGGCGGGGGCGGGGAAGGGCCGGCGGACGTCGACGCCGTCCTGCGCGAGGCGATCGGGATGCTTTCCTTCCGGAACCTGTTCCAGGGCGTGGAGATCCGGCTGGATTGCGGCGCTTCCGAACCCGCGGACATCTCGGAAGAACGGCTCCGGCAAGTGGTTTTGAACCTGGTCATCAACGCCGTGGACGCGATGCAGGGGAAAGGGACGCTGACCGTCCGGAGCCGGGTCGTGGACCCCTGGATTCCCCGGTTTCCGGGGACCTCGCGGCGCCGGGCCACCGACCCTCCCGACCTCGACCCCCTGGTCCTGCGGTCCGGCGCGAAAGGTTTGCGCCGGGGGATCGGGATTTCGGTTTCCGACACGGGGCCCGGCATCCCGGAGAAGGATCTTCCCCTGGTCTTTGACCCCTTCTTCACGACGAAGGATCCCGGGAAGGGAACGGGCCTGGGCCTCTCCGTTTCCCGCACGATCATCGACGCGTCCGGGGGCGAGATCTGGGCGGAGAGCGAGGAGGGGAAGGGCGCGATGTTCCACGTGGTTCTGCCGGCGGGGGAAAGAGGAGGGAGCGCATGAAGCGCACGGAGCGGGAGAAGGGCGGGCGGATCCTCGTGGTCGACGACGAGGCTTCCCTCCGGGACGCCGTGGGGAAGATCCTGTCGGCGGAAGGGTACGAGGTCCGGTGTTCCGGGAACGGCCGTGAGGCCCTTACGACCCTCGCCTCGGAGCGATTCGACTTCATCCTCTGCGATTTGCGGATGCCCGTCATGGGCGGCCTCGAGCTGCTGCGGGAGATCATGGCGCGGGGGATCCCCGGAACGGTGATCATGATGTCCGCCTTCGGAACCGTCGAGACTGCCGTCGAGGCGATGAAGCTGGGGGCCTACGACTACGTCTCGAAGCCGTTCATGAGCGACGAGATCCTGCTGACGCTGCGCAAAGCGGCGGAGCGGGAGCGGCTGAAAGCCGAGAATGAATACCTGCGGAGCGAGGTCGAAAAGGCGTCCCGGCCGGAGGGGCTGATCTACGGTAGCCGGGAGATGGAAGAAGTGCTCCGGCGGGTCGCGATGGTTCGGGACTACGATGCGACCGTTCTCGTCACGGGGGAGCGCGGGACCGGAAAGGAACTGGTGGCGAGACTCCTCCATTCGGGCAGCAAGCGCAGGGAGAAACCGTTCATCGCGGTCAATTGCGGCGCGATACCGGAGACCCTCCTCGAGAGCGAACTGTTCGGATACCGGAAAGGGGCGTTCAGCGAGGCGAAAACCGACCGCATGGGACTGATCGAGGAGGCGGAAGGCGGGACCCTTTTCCTGGANGAGATCGGGGAACTGCCGTTATCGCTGCAGGCCAAGCTGCTCCGCTTCCTGCAGGAAGGCGAGATCCGGAGGCTGGGGGGGAACGAAACGACAAAGGTCCATGTGCGGGTGGTGGCGGCCACGGCCCGCGCCCTCGAGGCGGAGTCCCGGGCGGGCCGTTTCCGGGAGGATCTCCTGGACCGGATCAACGTCATCCGGATCCACATCCCGCCCCTCAGGGAACGTCGGGAAGACATTCCGTTGCTTTCCCGTGAACTTCTCTCGCGGATCTGCCGAAAATACGGGAAGGAGGAAGTCGCCATTTCGGAAGGGGCCCTGGAGATGCTGGTTTCCCATGATTGGCGAGGAAACGTCCGGGAGCTGAAAAACATGATGGAAAGGTGCGCGATGCTGCTCCCCGGCAGGGAACTGACTCGGGAAGAGTTACTGAAAATATGGGATTTCGCGAGGACGGAGGGTATGGGCGGAGACGAAACCGCGTCGTCCTTTGCCGTGCGCGTCCCGGTTACCCGGGAGCGGCCCGATCTGAAGGCGGCGATTCGGGAGCTGGAGCGGCAGCTGATCCGCATGGCGCTGGAAAGGACCGGGGGGAGCCGGCCGAAAGCCGCCGAGCTCCTGGGGATCAGCCACCCCGCGTTGCTCTACAAAGCGAAGGAGTACGGGCTCGATGGCGCATAATTTGCACATATTGATACTTAATTGGATTTAAATTGGAAATCTCTTGACTCTCATTTCGCGGCGGATATCATTGGGTTGAAATGAAAAGCAACAACGTGCGGCAGATACGGGAAGGGCTCCTGATGAGCAAGGCGGAACTGGCGCGGCGCGCGAAGCTCTCCGTCCTGACGATCGACCGGGTGGAAAAAGGGCTGGAGTGCCGCATGGACACGAAACGGAAGATCATCCTTTCGCTGGGCCTGAAGCTGTCCGACCGGGACAAGGTCTTCCAGGGCTGACGGCGGGGCCACGGGGGCGTCGATGGGTCTTTTCGGCAGCAAAGAGGTCGTCGGGCTGGACATCGGCTCCAGTTCCGTGAAGATGGCCCATGTCCGGGGGGCGGGCGCCGAGAACCGCCTCCGGAAGTTCGGGGTGTTCCACCTGCCGGCGGACTCGATCGTCGACGGCGCGATCATGGACCACGCCGCCGTCGTCGACGGGATCAAAACCGCCCTGCGGGAACTCAAGGTACACGAGAAGGAAGTGGCCATCTCCCTCTCCGGTCACTCGGTCATCATCAAGAAGGTCCAGCTGCCCACCACCACCGCCGAGGAGCTCGAGGAGTCCATCCAGTGGGAGGTGGAGCAGTACATCCCCTTCGACATCAAGGACGTGAAGATCGATTTCCAGGTGATCGGCCCCCTGAAGGACGACCCNGCGAAAATGGACGTCCTCCTCGTCGCGGCGAAAATCGACCTGATCAACGATTACATATCCGTGGTGAAGGACGCCGGCCTCGTCCCGCGGATCGTGGACATCGACTCCCTGGCGGCGGGGAACGCCTTCGAGCTGACCCATCCCGTGTCCGACGAGCAGGTGCCGATGGTGCTCAACGTGGGGGCTTCGTTCATGAACATCAACATCCTCCACGCCGGCGTGCCCCTCTTCACCCGCGACGTCCCGATGGGCGGCGGGATGTACACTTCGGAGATCCAGAAGCAGCTTGCCGTCAGCTTCGAGACGGCCGAGGAGTACAAGACGGGGCGGAAGGATCCCGGGGAGCGGGCGGGCAAGCTCACGGAGATCATGAAGACCGTGTCCAACCTCCTGTCCACCGAGGCCCAGCGGTCGTACAACTTCTTCTCCGCCACCTACCCGGACCGCCTCGTGACCAAGGTCTTTCTCACGGGAGGGGCCGCCAGGTCCATGTTCCTGAAAGAGACCCTCGCCGAGAAAATCGGCGTGGAAGTGGAGATCTTCGACCCGTTCCAGGGGCTTTCGGTCGACGAGAAAACCGTCGACCCGAATGTGGTTTCCCAGTTCAACACCTCCGCAACGGTGTCGATCGGCCTCGCGCTGCGGAATCTGGAGGCTCGCGGATGATACGGATCAACCTCATCCGGGGAAAACGAAAGAAGCGCAGGGAGCTGAATATCGATTTCGCCTTTCTCCTCTTCCCGGCCCTCGTCCTTCTGGGAACCTTCTATTTCCACACGACCGTCGCGGGGAAGATCCGTACCCTGAACGCCGACATCCAGAAGGCCAACGCGGACATCGAGCGGCTGAAGAAGGAGATCGGCGAGGTGGAGAAGTTCAAGGCGAGGAAGGCGGAACTCCAGAAGAAGGTGGACATCATCTCGAGCCTGCAATCCGGGCGGACCGGCCCCGTGCGCTACTTCGAGGCGCTCTCCGCCGCCATCCCCGAGAAGTGCTGGATCGATTCGCTCAGCGTGCAGGGGGGAAGGGTGACCCTTACGGGGATCGCGCTGAACAACCACACGATCGCGAACTTCATGACCGCGCTCGGACAAACCGGGCGGTTCCGGGATGTGGTGCTGGGTACGGCCGAGGCCACCACCACCATGAACTTCAAGCTGGTGAAGTTCAACCTGACGTTCCAGACTGCCAATTGACCGCCACGAGGCCGAGAGAGGACACGGTATGGCGATAACACTGGGCGATCTCTCCAAGATACCCCCAAAGCAGCGGGCGCTGCTGGCCGTCCTGTTCTGTGCCCTCGTCCTGGTGGGGTACTACTACCTGTATTACCGGGAGGCGTCGCAGCAGATCGCCACGCTCGAGAACACCCTGCAGGGACTGAAAAGCAAGATCAAGGAACAGGAAGTGATCGCCGGAAACCTCAAATCCTTCCAGGAGGAGGTAGGCCGGCTGGAGGGGCAGCTTTCCCTGCTGCTCGAGCAGCTCCCCAACTCCGCCGAGATTCCCTCCCTGCTGAAGAACGTTTCCGACCTCGGCAAGGAGTCGGGTCTGGAGTTCCTTCGATTCTCGCCGGGCGGGGAGGCGAAAAAGGAGTTCTACGCGGAGATCCCCGTATCGATTTCCGTCACGGGGGACTACCACAGCTTCACCCTCTTCGCGGACAAGGTAAGCCACTACCCGCGGATCGTGAACCTCTCCAACATCACCGTTGGCTCGCCGAAGCCGGCGGGGGACAACCTCGTCCTGTCGACCATCAACTGCACGGCCACGACGTACCGTTTCCTGGAGCAGGCGCCGGCAGCGGCGGCAGCGGGTGCGGGTGGCCAGGGGAAGGCACAATGAAGCGGATCTCCGTTCGCATGGTGCCCGTCGCGACCCTCCTCGCCGCTGCGGTCCTGCTGGGGGGCGGGTCGGGGTGCTCCAAGGAGGGACCNCCTCCCCAACCCGTGGTCCGGCAGCCCGCCCCGAAACCGGCGGAAAAGGCGGTTCTCCCCCAGAAGCCCGCGGAGACGCAGGGGAAGAAGACCGAGGCGGTGGTGCTCTACAACCCCGCGGGGAAGCGGGATCCCTTCGTGCCGTTCCTCAAGACGGAGCCGCAACTGCGCGCCAAGGCGGGTCTCGAGGCCTTGCCGCCGTTGCAACGATATGAGCTCGGAGAATTGAAGCTCGTCGGCGTCATCTGGGTAAAGGCGGGAGCCCGGGCCCTCGTGGAGGATGCGGAAGGGAAGGGGTACACCGTGAACGTGGGCACGCGGATCGGTCGGTCCGGTGGCGTGGTCATCCGCATCACGGACCGGGAGGTCGTCGTCCGGGAAGAGATGGTCGGCGTCCGGGGAGACAGGATACTCAGGGAAAACGTGTTGCAGCTCACCACGGCAGGAGGAAAATGATGATGACCCCGTTCCGGCTCTCGGGCCGATCCCACCGTTCGCGCGCCCTGGGGACATTTGCGGCGCTGGCCGTCGCATTTGCTTTTCTCGCGCCGCCGGCGTCCGCCGCGGAAGCCCAGGCCCCGTCGACACCCAGGGGGAAAACCGGTGCCAGGGTCAAGGAGGTGACGGTCGCAAAGTCGCCGTACAGCACCACCATCGAAACGGTCGTCGAGGGCTCCATCGAGAACTACAACTCCTTCAAGCTGAACGACCCGTTCCGGATCGTGGTGGACATCTGGGGGGTGGCGCAGGGCGCGGCGGCTTCCGAGATCCCGGTGGGAACGCCCCAGGTGAAGGCGGTGAAGGTATCCTCCCAGGACAACAAGCTCCGGCTGGTCGTCGAAACCCCGGGGGACAAGCCGATGCCCTTCCTCGTGAACGCCAACGGGAGCCGGCTGACGGTATCCGTCGGGGGCGGAACCGCGGAGATGGTCACCAGCGTGGAAAGATTGCAGAACGGGAAAGCGCCGGCGAAGGGGCCGGCCATCCTCGGGATCGACCTCGAGGACCTTCCGGAGGCGTCCAACGTGGTCGTCACGACGACCGGGAACCCCTCGTACCAGGTGACGAAAAAGGCAGGCGGGGTCACCCTGACCTTCCCGGGCGCCTCGGCGGAAAAAGGCCTGCTCCGTGCGATCGACGCGCGGAAGTTCGAAATCCCGGTAAAGGGGATCGCCCCGGCGATGACGAAGAAGGGCGCCTCCGTGGCCATCTCCTTTGCGCCGGACGCTTCGTACACCGTGGAGAAAAAAGAGGACGCCGTCGTGGTGGCGTTCCCGAAGGGAGGCCCCAAGGCTCCCGAGGTGATCGTCGCGAAGGCGGGCAGGACCGCGGCGGCCCCGGACGGCGCAGCGGCCTTGGGCGCGCAGGCGGAGCCGGAGGCGTCCGAACCTTCCGCGGGTCCCGCCGGCCAGCAGTGGGGTTTCCTGACGGGAAGCGCCGACGTGGGCCGGAAGTACAAGGGACAGCGGATCACCATGGACTTCAAGGACGCGGATCTGACCAACGTCTTCCGGATCATCGCCGAGGTGAGCAACCTCAACATCATCACGTCGGACGACGTCAAGGGGAAGGTTTCCGTCCGGCTGGTCAACGTCCCCTGGGACCAGGCGCTGGACATCATCCTGCGTTCCAAGAGCCTCGGCGCGACGCAGGAGGGGAACGTCCTGCGGATCGCACCGGTCGCTTCCCTCCAGAAGGAGGAACAGGACCGGCTGAACGCGCAAAAGCAGATCGAGCAGTCGAAGCAGGAGGCCCTGAACCGCGTGGCGGAGATCCG
>Ga0031653_10000081_pt1 | contig 15076 bp, 18 predicted proteins | sample FrelakmetBRP12BR_FD_55210 | JGI IMG/M metagenome (GOLD analysis project Ga0031653, IMG submission 55210) | Freshwater lake sediment microbial communities from the University of Notre Dame, USA, for methane emissions studies - BRP12 BR | ecosystem: Environmental > Aquatic > Freshwater > Lake >... | reverse complement strand
TCCTTGCTCCCGGCATCTTCCCCCCCATTGCCGGCATGGACAAGGCAAAGGTCCTGCCGATCCGCGAGCTGTCCGATGATGAAATCAAGAAGTGGGGCGGCGAATTCAAGAAGATTTTCGATATGCCGTAAGATCTCCTTAAGTCTTTTATAACCATGAACTCATGAGGCCGGGTTATCCCGGTCTCATGTCATTTTGGGAACATGCATATGGAAATACGTATCAGGAACTTAAGTAAAGATTATTTTTCAGAAGGCAGGAAGATTGCGGCTCTGGACCAGGTGGATCTGAATATCCCGGCAAACCGGATCTTTACCCTCCTGGGACCGAGCGGCTGCGGCAAAACCACCCTGCTCCGCTGCATCGTCGGCCTGGAGACACCCGATAAAGGGGAAATCGCCATCGGAGAAGAGATTGTTTTTTCCCGGGAAAAGAACATCTATGTCCCGCCGGAAAAAAGAGGACTGGGTATGGTGTTTCAAACCTACGCCATCTGGCCCCACATGAACGTGCTCGACAATGTGGCCTACCCTCTTCAGGCCCGCAAACTGCCAAAAGAAGAGATTGTGGATAAGGTGGCAAAGGCTCTGCGTTTCGTGCAGCTCGAGGGATTTGAAAAACGTTCAGCTACAAAATTGAGCGGCGGGCAGCAACAGCGAGTCGCTCTGGCCAGGGCGCTGGTGGCCGAACCGAAGGTGATCCTCTTCGACGAGCCCCTGAGCAATCTGGATGCCAAGCTCAGGGAGGAAACAAGGAAAGAGCTGAGAAGTTTTCTCTCCCGGCTTTCCATCACCGCCGTCTATGTAACCCATGACCAGATCGAGGCCCTCTCACTGTCTGACACGGTGGCGGTGATGAAAAACGGCCGCATTGTAGAGATGGGAACGCCCTGGGATATCTATTTCAACTCTGATCAGCGGTTTGTGGCGGATTTTATCGGCCGAGCCAACATTATTGAAGGGAAAGTCAAGTCTGCCGGAGAGGGTTTCACCATCATTGATTCCGCAATTGGCCCCATTGCCTGTCAGGGCAAGAACGAGGCCCTGCCAGGGAGGGCCGTTTCTGTCTGCATCCGTCCGGAATTCATCAAGTTGCTGGCAGGTGGACAGGGAAAAGGGCAGAACATCTTCTGGGGACACGTGGAATCGCTGCTCTTCGTGGGGAATATCTATGAAGGTGAAATCCGGATCAAGAATACTTCTTTAAGTTTCCAGCTGGAGCCAACCACAAAGGTTAAGGAGGGTGACGAGATCAACCTCTATTTTGACCCTGCTCATTGCAGCATTCTTTTTAATTGAACGGATTATAGATTACCATGCAGAAGACAAATAGGGCCCTCACGCCCAGCCTGATCGTAATTGTTGGTATTCTTACAATCTGTCCCGTGATTATGCTTTTTCTCGGCAGCTTTACCGAGGGGCTCAGCGCCTTTGGTAGTTTCACCCTGGAAAAGTATGTCAAGTCGTATAGTGATCCTGCTTTGGGTTCCATCGTGGCCAATACGTTGATTTTCACTACGGGCTCTGCCTTGCTGGCCACCATATTGGCCCTGTTTCTGGCCTATCTGAACACTCGGACCAATATCCCATTCAAAGGCCTCTTCGGGCTCCTCTCCATTGTTCCCATGATGATCCCTCACGTCCTGTTTGCCGTCAGTTGGGCTCTGCTTCTGAATCCATCAAACGGCATGATAAACTTGTTTTTTAAGCAGTTCCTGGGGTTGAACGAAACGCCTTTCAATATCTACACCCTCCAGGGGATGATCCTTGTGGAGGCCCTCATGGACCTCCCCATGGCGTACCTGATCATTGCCCCCGCCATGTCTGCCTTTGATGTATCCCTGGAAGAATCATCACGGGTCTGCGGGGCTTCGAATCTCCGCACGGCCTTCAGGGTAACCTTGCCGATTCTCCGTCCGGCTATTTTAGCCGCGATTACACTGGCGGTTGTCAGGAGCCTGGCCTCTTTTGCCGTTCCCTCGGTGATCGGCATGCCCGGACGGAAATACGTCCTGGCCACCCACATTTATCGTGTCATTGCCACGGGCTTTGCCCCGGACTACGGCATGGCGGCGGCGGTGGGTATGAGCGTCCTCGCGGCCTCCATCACGCTTATTTTCCTCTATCGCTATCTCACCTCGGAAGGTGAAAAGTATGTAACCATCTCCAGCCGGGGCTACCGGCCTACAGTGATCGACCTGAAAAAGGCCAAATATCCCCTGTTCGGGATAGTGGCCATTATTTCTTTTGTGTTGATTGTGCTGCCTCTGGTGGTACTATTCTACACTTCTGTGGTTCCCTATTCCATGGTGCCCAGCGCTAAAGCCTTTTCCCTCATGAGCTGGAAACACTGGATAGCGGTGATTAAAGACCCCGTTTCCATGCTTTCTCTAAAGAACAGCCTTTTCCTGGGTGTAGTGGGAGCCACGCTGGGGATTCTCCTTTCCATTTTTATCGCCTACGTGGTTGTAAAGATCCGGACTACCGCTTCGGGCATTCTCGAATCCCTAAGCTTTTTATCCTTTTCATTTCCCGGGATCGTTATCGGTATCGGCTTCATGTGGTTTTTCGTCTATACGCCTCTTTATGCCACGATCTGGGCTTTGCTGATAGGGTATATCGCCACTTACCTGCCCTATGGGGTTCGGCCTCTTTCCAGCGCCTTTGTCCAGATTCACAGCCACCTAGAGGAGTCCTCTCGGGTCTGCGGTGGCGGCGCCTTTTATACCATGAGACGGGTGGTCATCCCCCTGCTGATCCCAGGTATTGTTTCCGGTTGGATCTTGATGTCCACCATGTTTGTCCGTGAGCTTAGCCTGTCGGTGGTGCTTTCCCGGCCGGGTACTGAAGTCCTGGCCGTTCAAATCCTGCGGTTTGCCGAAGACGGCCTCTGGGGGAGGCTATCCGCCCTGGGGATCATGATGATTTTCATGTCCACCATCCTGGTGGTCATCGCCTTTTTTGTCGGGGCAAAACTGACAAAGGTAAACAAGGACAGATAGTGAATTCTAATGACTGTCGTTTCCGCCAAACCACAGTCCGGTGACCGCCGGATAGATATCGTGCCAGGCCCAGGTGCAAAAGCCGGGAGGCATCGCCCCCGATTCTTCAACAACAAACTCCTGCCCCACTTCAAGTCTGTCGCAATAGAGAGTCATTTCCTCCGAAACATCCTGTAAGGGTTGACCATAAACCTCTTTCGAGCTCAACTTTTTCAACACCGTAATCTTAAGCGGATGCCTTTTGGCCATCTTCTCCCTCCTTTAGGGATGTTAGATAATTTTTTAACCCGTTCGTCCATCATTCTGCCTCGATGCACTTGAGGAATAAATACCCTTCATTTTTTAGGTTCACAGACCAAAACATTTCTCTCATCCGTTTCAAACGTGCATTTCTCTTCCAGAATAGTTCCCAGCTTCCTGCGGGCCCTGTGAAGCCGCACCTTCACATTTTCAACGGTGATTCCCAGGATCTCTGCCATCTCCTGTTGGCTGAACTCCATGATATCGGAAAAGATAATTACTTCCCGTAAGGATTTAGGGAGCAGGAGGATCTGGTTCTGAACGCACTCCCCCATTTGTCGTTGTTCCAACTTTTTCTGGATACCCAATTCTTTTTGGATAAAAGCTTCGTTCAAATCCTCTCTCTCATCTTGATCAATGCTTTCTTCCTTTGCCGATTTTTTTGACTGACGAAAGTGGTCCTGGCAAAGATTGTACGCGATTCGAAAGATCCAGGAAGACAATTTGGAGGGGTCTCTCAGGCTTTTGCTTTTTTGCTGTACTCTTAAAAAGGTTTCCTGGATTAAGTCATCGGCCACCCATTCATCCTTCACCAGGGCCAGGATAAACTTCCTTACCTTTGAATAGAATTGATCATATATTTCCCAAAAGTCCATCTTATCTCTAACACCTCTCGCGATATTCTCAGGGTTGTCATTCCCGCCCCGTATCCAGTACGGGGTAAACTCCAGCGGGAATCCAGGTTCAAAAGACTGGATTCCGGATCAGGTCCGGAATGACCGGATCTGGAAACTCATTTCGGGCACACTACATTCATGATACTACCCGCAGCATGATTTGCTGGCCTGCTTATCGCACGGCAAGGCATACTCCTTTTTTTCACCCATGAGACCATTGATACAATTCTTTATGGCCAAATGAGCCCCTTTTTTAACCTGGCTGGCAAGATCGACGGCTTCTTGAATTTCCTCATTTTTCAGACCTCCAGCTTTGGCCTTTCCAAAGTAGTGCTCAAAACAAGGGATACAGTTCGCTGCTGTGGCTGCTCCTAAACAGATCAAGAGTTTTGATTTTTCGTCCATGGTCCTTTCCTCCTTTTGAGATTTCTGAAAAAGCCCAGAAACCTCTGATTACACGGATTACGAAACGATTACACCGATTAGAAATCCATTAAATCCGAAGAATAATCTGTGAAATCTTCTTGTGCAATCTCCGTAATCGAGAGAGCGAAAAAGCGGTTTTTCAGAGCTCTCTTTTTATTTTTGTATATAAGACGGAAATGACCCCCGAAAGGTTACACCATTTTGCTTTTCATCTAATGAAAACGAAGTGAGATCGTATAACTGCACTCCTTCCCTAAAACCATCATACACTTACCCAATGGTGGGGCAAGTTCATGTTCTAATCCCTGGGCATCAATCCAGCCTTGCAATCTTGCGAAGATGCCGCATTCGCATCGATCCTCTATCCCGGCTCTCACAATATTTTCATATGCAAAACATCTTTTCATATGCATCTCATACGATTGGTTATCTAGGGTCTTGATTTCATATTCGGCGAGGCCAGAACCATAGAGGGAGAGGGCTGCCTTATTAAGGGTTAGGAATTCCTCTAAATCTTTTGCCGGGGATAAGGCTAAGGCTTTCATGTACCGCTTCATCTCCACTCGGCCTATTTCCCTGCACACGGATTGATTCAGTCGATTTGCCGCATCCATACCAAAATGCTTTGCCACTGCCATAAACCACCTGGCATCGTGTGACATCCACCCTTTAATCAAAAGGTCTTTCTGTTCGCTGAATGACAATTCTTTCAACTGATTTCATCTCCTTTGCCTTTTCTATTCATCTGGTGAAGGAATCTATGATTCAGACAGTAAGACTATAGACCACAGATGTCAGACCAGAGAGTAGAAATAGCCAGGGGTGACACAAAGATAAAGGACCACAAGAAGTTGTCTTCTGGCGATCAAACAGCTTCTACCACAGCGGCAATACCCACTCCTCCACCGCCGCAGAGCATCTGGATGCCGGCTTTCCCTCGCGTGCGCTTTAGGTGGTGGACCATCTCTCCGAAGAATATGGCCCCGGTCGCACCAATGGGATGGCCCAGAGCAATGGCGCCACCCGTCGGATTCACTCTTGGATCTAAGCGGCCGTAGCCCAGCTCGTCTGCAAACTGAAACAACGGGGAGGCAAATGCCTCGTTGGGTTCGATAATGTCCATGTCATCAATGGTCTTGCCAGCCCGCTCGAGGGCTTTCCTCACAGCTGGAATAGGGGCCAGAAGCATTGGCACGGGCTCACTTCCTGCTACGGCACAAGCTACGATTCTGCAGAGGGGGTCAAGTCCCAATGCCTCGGCTTTGGCACCGCTCATGAGCAGAACCGCAGCAGCCCCATCCACGATTTGCGAAGAACTGCCCGGGCTGACGAGCCCGTTATCCTTAAACGGCGTAGGAAGCGTCATGAGATTTTTTAGATAGGCTTCCGGGTCCGCCACCGCCTTTGTCCTGAGAACCTCATCCTTTTCCACTTTACGGGTCATACCCTCCCAGGTAAAATCGAATGGAACGATATGATCTGAGTACCATCCCTTTCGCTCGGCCTCGACAGCTTTCTGCATACTCCACATGCCAAAGCGCTCCAGGTCTTCCCGGGTGTGTCCTTGATCCGTAGAGATCATTTCGGCGCACACCCCTTGGGGCACCGTCATGCCGCTCTCCATGAGGCGAGACGACATTCGCACTGGATAATTTGCCTGCATCGCTACCTGAATGTCGGACATCATGCCGTAGTGGGACATGATCTCCACACCCCCGCAGATCATGATGTCCCCCTCCCCTACCATGATCTCATGCGCAGCGATGGTGATAGCCTTGAGGCCGCCATTGCAGTATTGATTCACGGTGCAGCCCGCCGCCTCCTTTGGGATCCCGGCAAGGAGTGATGCGATGCGCCCAATATTGGAGCCTTGCTCCCCGATCTGGCTCAGGCATCCAATGATCACGTTTTCAATCTCCGCTTCATTGAATTTGGGGCACCGAGAATGGACCCTTTCCAGCAATCCCCGAAGGGTATTGGCCATGAGATCCTGAGCGGATGCCTGGCAGAGCTGACCGCCTTTCTCCATTCCCTTCCACCCCGACTTGCCAATAGCAGAGCGCACCGCATCCACGACCACCACTTCTTTCAAACTCGCCATATTAGCGCCTCCTTCTCTTCAACCGTCTTCACTCCCAACCCTATAGGCCGAGGCACAGTGCACCAATTTTTTCACACCTTCTGACGACTTACCAAGAGCATTGATTTAAACCAAACATGCTTTGCAAAATCGCCGATTGTGGGTTTTAGGAAGGATGAATAAGCATAGAGAGGCCCGGTTTTAGTTGACGTAAAAGCTGTGCGTTCATCTCTTGGCAGCCGTTTCTCGCTATAAGCGACTTTACTTGAGCAAGCTCTGCAGCTGCATTGCCAGCATCATATCGCCTTTCACCTTAAGCTTTCCCCCCATAAAGGCGGCCATGCTGTCAAGCCTGCCTTCAACCATGTCAGCAAAGTCGCTGGAAGCCATGGTAATCGTGACGTTTGGCGAAACCGAAGCGCCCTCACTAACCTTAGCACTGCCATCACCAATAGCCACAGAGTAGTTTCCAGGATCAGCTCCACTGATCTCGAACTGAAACACAGCCTTGATTCCTCCGAGCTTCCCAGGGTTGGCATCCATCCTCTTCTGCATTTCGGCAAAGATCTCCTTTATTGCCATTTTGGCCCTCCTCATTTCTTATTGAACTAATTTTCTGATTGGAATCTACCTAATCTCATAGAATGTGTCAATCATAAAAAAGGGGGAAACAACTTTTTCATTCTGCCATGATTACTCGCCCGTAAAGCCCTCCACTCATTTGGTCACTCGACAGGGAATATAACGATGGAGCGGCGTGGCTGCCAGACGGTCTCGATGTTTTGCCGGGGCAAGCCGATTTACGTTGGCTCCATGTCCCTTTTCCAGATGTACGAGACCAAAGCCATGGGGGATGACAACCTGGCCACGCTGGGAACTATCCGTAACCTCGGCTTCAACCGTGGCAGATCCTGCTTCGGTCTCGATAGATACTTCTTCACCATCTGCAATTCCAAGTTCTTTGGCATCATCGGGGTGAATCCGCATGGTGCAAGGCCGCCTTCCCTCATTCCAGGCCGGGTCACGCATGATCGTATTGGCTACCATTTCCATGTGATTCCCGGCCATCAGAACCATTGGATAGTCCTTGTTAAACAATTGGGTCTCCTCGGCTGCAGGTGTTACCTCCTTTAACCATGACTCCATTTCGGGGAGATGGACATGGATTTTCTTGTCGGGAGTTTTTAGGAGGGAAAGGTTGTTCTCCGCATCAACCACTCCGATTTTTACTCCGCCGGGCGTATTTAGAATTTTTTTGAATATCTCTTCCCCTGTCATCGGCCCCACCTGATAACCGGCACGGGCCACCTCCTCGGGGTGCATCATTGGAAATCGTGCCAGAAGCCCCCAGAGCGCAGCCAGATTTTTGGACCCCAATTCCTCTCCAAGGGTCTTCGCTAAAATATAAGGAAGCCACGGTTCTGCCTTTGGATTAGCATGGATGTATTCCATCAGCGCAACACCGAAGCGTATCCGGTCCTTGGCGAGTTCCCGGAGTTTGGATGGATAATCAGGGATCATGCCTAACCTTTCAGCCAGCTCAATGTAGATGAAAGCCTCTTCTACTTGCTCCCCATCTGCCTGTATAACAGGCCGGCGCATATCAAAATAGTAATCCGGATACCTCCACTGGAAAAATGTACCATCCCACTTCTCATAGCCTGACTTGGCCGGAAGGACATAATGAGATAGAACTGCTGTCTCGCTCATGGCCACTTCAACGGTTACGAGCAATTCAAGTTTTGCGAAGGATTTTTCATAAGCGGTCGTGTCAGCATAAGACCGTAAGGGATTCGACCCGCTGACGATCACAGCCCGGATACGTTCGGGGTGGTTATTATCGATCTCTTCCGGCATCACATTGGGTGGAAAGACGCCCATGATCAATGGAATCTTTGTCACCACTGTTCTCCATGTCCTCGGGTCTTCCTCGGGCGTATGAGATCCCATTGGCATCAGGTGGCCCAAAAAAACATTGCCGCCGCTAACCCCGATGCGTCCTGTTAAAGCAAGAAGGATTAATTCCAAATATGAGTTCAGAGTGCTGTGCCGTCCCATCAGGATGCCCAAATCACTCCGTATGGCGCTTTTACGGGTGGCAAACAAACGGGTGAATTCCCGAACAGTACTGGCATCCAATCCACAAACACGGCAGTTATCTTCCACATCTACATCATCAAACCAGCTTTGAATACCCTCGAAACCATCGACTCTGGCGGCCAGATAATCTTTGGACACAAGTCCCTCGTTGAGCAAAATCTTGATCATCGCTTTGAACAGCAGGGCGTCAGTCCCGGGCCTGAGCCGTAGATGGATGTCGGCAAGCTTAGCGGTCTCCGTCACTCTCGGGTCAACAACAACCATTAAAAAACCTGGCTCCTTTTTCTTGTTGCGAAGCACCACCGGCGCATTGGATATGCCGTGGCTCACCATGGGATTGGATCCCCAGAGGACAAGAAAATCCGATCCCTGGATGTCCGGGAAGGAATGCATATGTTGGCGGCCAAATGCCTTGCCATTTACCCAGAAAAAACCCGTCAGTTCCTGGGCCAGAGGGCTATAATGATTTTTTGACCCCAATCCATTTAAAAAACGCAAACCGAAGGCCGCCTCAAAATGGCAACCCTGGCCGCCCCCACCCATGTAGGCGATGGAGCGTGGGCCATGGGTTTGGACGATCTCCCTGAGCTTGGCTGCTATTTCATCCAGGGCCTGATCCCACGAAATGCGCTCAAATCGATTTCCAACACGTTTGAGAGGGAATCTCAGCCTCTCCGGGTTATTCTGAAAATAGGTGACGTTCGCACCCTTTCTACATAGATAACCCTGCGAACGGGGATTTTCCTTGTCACCCCTGACCTGGATAATCTTACTGCCTTCGGTGATCACTTCCAAACCGCAGTTTTGGTAACACAATATACAAGAAGTCTTCTTCCATTCGCTCATAGCACGCTCCTTTTCACAAGATCCACTTATTTGCTGAGTTTATCGCGATCTTCCATACTGAGTTCCATCACAATGTGTCCCCAGCCGCCACACTTTATGCCTACATCTGGGCAACCGAACCGTTTGAACCTCATTTCATTGGGATTAATACCAGCATAAAGAAGTTCAGCGAATGCAGGCATTGCCAGGGCAACAGAATGCAATGCAAAAATACATATCTTGCTCGGACCGAGCTTTGTTAAAAGACTGACGCCACGACCATCAAAGTAAATCTTATCGCCGACTTTATGCCCGCTGTCACAACCATGTGATTCAATAATTTCTGCAACAATCGTTTTATTCACCATCACAGCCGTTTTAGACAAGACATCTTCATTCCTCGGATTTTCTCTGAACTTCTTCATCTCCTCATCATTAAAACCCAAATGCTCTTGAACACCTTTCCATGTTCTTTCATTAAGTCCCATTTGTTTACCTCCTTATGTAAATTTATGAAAGCTCCAATGCTCAATAAAGCTCACAAATAGGGACAGACCGAGACACATTTAATACACCGGTACATGGAGTGGTCATCTACCGCAGTGAGGTGGTTGATCATCTGAATGTCTTCTGAACCGACGCTGGCGGTCTTCATGAAATTTGTAAAGATAGGGCTTTTCATTGAATACTTAATGCATGCCACCCTATCCACCTTTCCGTTTTTATCAATAGCCTGAATCGGACACTGCTCCTGGCAAATGTAGCAATCTTCAGGACATCCTTTCTCATCCTTTTCCGGCCAGGCTATTGCGGGTAAAGATGCAGTTGTGACAATTCCTCCCAGCATTAACCTGGGGCCATATCTGGAATTGAAGAGCAATCCATTTTTTCCTATCTTCCCAATACCCGTCACCTCAGCCATTTTGACCATACTCATATACCCCCAAAAATCGCCCTTACCAAGGACGTCGTAAGGAAATCACCCAAAGACAGGGACGGCCATTTCACCTCTTTCTTCGATGATACGTGCAACCTGCATCAAAACCATATCTATGTTTCGGTAATAAATATTGGCAGCTCTCCAGTACATCCATTCTGATCTTCCCTGACTTTTAAATATTCCTTTGGGAACAGGGATTCCGAAACAGAGGACGCTCTGTGCTGAAGCAAGCATATCTGACGGCCTGTAACCTGAAGGCTCCGTTTTAAGGAAAGATGCTTTGGCAATGCCGAATACAGGGATATGATTTTGGGTGAACAAACTTGCCATCTCTTCAATGATCTCTTTCATGCAGCACCTCCCAGTTAGAATTTATTAAAGGCTCCTATCAAGACTTTTTTGAAATTCTCAATCTCTTCCTCTGAGTACCCTTCTTTTATTTGCTCGTTTAACCTCTTAATGATGGGCAATGCCCTGTTAGCTACCATGCTTCCCTTTTCAGTGAGATAAACTAGGTAGACACGTCGATCACTGGGGTGATCCGATCGGTTCACATAACCCGATTTTTCCAATCGGTCGATCAAGCCTGTGACAGTCGGATTCTCTAACATTAAACCAGAGCTAATCTCCGTAAGACTCGAACCGTCTTTCTTCTGGAGGTAGAAGAGGAGCATAGCCTGAACCGGCGTCACCTCTACTCCGGCTTCTGAAAAGGCCTTTTGAAGATTTATCATAAGTTTGTGAAATACTTTTGAAATTAAATAGATAAGCCGGTTTTCAACCGCCATCATCAATCCTCCGGATTAAATTTTATATGCTAAACTTTAGCATACTAAATATTTTTGTCAAGAGAAATTAACGGGGTCGAACTTTTTTGTTTGACAATGTCATGCAATCGTCATACAATAATGCCGTGATCCTGCTCGATGCATCCACTCTAATTCTGCTCGCGAAGATAGAGATGCTCGATATTTTTCTCGCAGATGTTAGCGGAAAAGTAGCGATCCCTGTGAAGGTCAAAGAAGAAGTACTCACGGGTTCAAGCCCCGATGGTCCTGTCGTTGAAAAACTGCTTCAAGACAGGCGAATTGATGTTTTAAAGGTAAAAGACAGGAAACTCGTAAGAAGGCTCATGGAGGACTTCAATATTGATGAAGGGGAAGCGGAGGTGTTAACGCTTGCAATTCAAGAAAAAGCATTGCTTGTTGCCACGGATGACAAGAACGCGATCAAAGCATGCAAGATCATGAAATTTGACTTTACAACAGCCATTGCTATTTTGGTCCGGGCCTGTGAGAAAGGGCTGATCGAGTCAGATGGAGCTTTTGCGAAGTTACAGAAACTCCAATCCTTTACGAGATATAACAAGACAATTATCGAGACCGCAAAAAACCAGATAGAAGGAGCTGGCAAGTATGTCAAAAAAGACGGTAAGCATACGAATGGATGATGCGGATTATCGCTTCCTATCGGTTTTGGCTAAGGAAGAACGGGAAGATGTCTCTAAAAAGGTGAGAGAGCTCGTCGATCTTGGTAGGGTGATGCTCGCCATAGAAAAATATAAAAAATCAGAAGCCTCCATCGAAAGAGCTGCCCGAATAGCTGGAGTCTCCGTCTCAAAGATGATGGATATACTTCATGAGCACAATGTTGAAATGAATCTCGATCACGAGGATTATCTGAGAGGATTGGACTCTCTCCGAAAGACTTGGTGAACCCCGTTAGAAAGGACGGGGCTCTGACCCCGCCCTTTCTATGCCGAAAAGAGTAGAAACGACTGTCGTACCGGCACCCCACCACGGAAATAGAAGTAGAAACTTATAAATAAGCATTTTTCTCTCTATGGAAACTCTCCATCTTCATCCTGCGATTGGTAGAACGGGGCACATGTTATAAGGTTTCCACTCCTTTGATTTTATAGCATCGGCAGCAGAACTTCCCTCGATTACCCGTATCATCCATTAAAATCTTTTGGGATCGGGGCAAATTCGTAACCATCAGGCCAGAACCTGTTTTTTGGACCGCATGAGATAATTCCTTTCCTGCAAAGTTCTGATCGCCATTCATATTTCAAGACAATTTTTTCGGCTATGGTAGGCTCCGGATCAAAGTGGACCATATAAGCAGGGGAGTGGGTCGTCTCCCCAAATCCGGTGCCTGCCTGCTCATTCTTCTTCAGCTCAGACCTGTCAGCAGAGCGACTCTCACCGAGAACACCTGGTGAAGCAGCAGCAGGTGCGTCCTTCGTTCGAGATGGACCTCCGGAGTACGGAACTATTTCAGGAAGCTTTTCCCTGTACACAGCGAGAGCGATGGTCCCCATTGCCGAGGCATCGGCAAACACCTTCTCCGCATAGGAATCGGACGGTTCGGTGAAGTAGAACCTGTTCGTCCTGTCCATGCCTGTTCGCCAGCCTTCGAAGGTATTTGCCCCATGAGGCCCGACGATGTACATCCGTTCTTTCCGGTTGAGGTCTGATTTCTTGCCGTCGATAATGTTTCTCCCATCCACCGCAATCACGATGCCAATGCGCCTATCCGACCTGTTTGTGACCTGAACAGAGTATCTCTGTCCCTTCACTGCCTCCATATAGAAAAATTTTCCCTCCTGGGGGCGGCGTGGATAGGTCCTGTACTTTGGAAACTCCCCTCCAGAATCTGAAAGAACCCGTACATCCACTACATCACCATTTCCTGCATGGGCCCATGCCAATGCCGGAATAACCCATACGACAAACAACACCATTAATAAAGCGTTCCGTTTCATAACATGACCTCCTTTTTTCATTGTCTTATGGTTTAACAGACAACCGGAACACAAAAAAGTTCCCAGTTTGTAACAATTTAGCTGTTTGAAAAAACCTTTTAAAATCCCTCCCCGCCTCCCTTTGCCAAAGGGAGGAAAAAGGATTTCCCCCTTTTGAGAAAGGGGGATAAAGGGGGATTAGATGTTTATTTCAAGCCCTAAAGTGATACCTCGGTTTTAAGAATAAGTTCGGGAGTTAGATGCGAGAAATGATTTTGAAAGAAAGGACCGGAAAGCGGTTGGCAAAATTGGGAAGTGTCCCTAATTTTTTAAGGTAAATCTCCACTTGCAAAAGAGGTTTTTAGGATGGGGATCGGGCGGGGCGAAAAGGCACTCCACCTCAATGCGGTCATCAATCTCCCGGGCAAAGCTTGTAAATTCGCCACGGTGCATTTCCTTACACACGAACTCATCCAATCCTCTTTTGAGGCGGGCCTCCTGAGTGGGACAATTGGGAATGGTGATAATGACCTCATTTTCCTTCTCTTCTATCTCGTAACCCACAAGAATTGCCCATGGGAAATATCTCAAGGCCTTGACAAATCCTGTCAGCCCCTTTTCCTTGATATCAAACCGCTGGAGGAGCTCTTTGCCGGCCATTCCAGCAACCCTGCCCCAGACCCGCTCGTTGAGCTGTTCTGCCGTGGGTTGATCAAACATCTCTGCCACATAGATAAACCAAAAGGCATCGATCACGCGGTAATGCCAGAGTAAAAATTGAATATAGCTCCGGAGCTGTGAGATATCCATCTTCTCAAATACTCTTAAGTCCATAATGTCTCCATAATGAGATTTCTGAAGAAGTCCAGAAATCTCTGACAATAAAAAGGGACAGGCTACTTTTGCAGTCGATGCTTAAACCTCTCTTCGAGGTCCTGCCAAAAAGTAGTCTATCCCCTCCGGGGTTCTATTTCCTCGAGGGTTTCCGTTTAGCCTTTCCTTTCGGACCCGAAGCTTTCTTCTTCTCTTCGGCCTTTCTTTCTTCGAGGAGTTTTCTCGCTTCGCGGCGACCCAGCTTACGAAGGCCCACAAGCATCGCTTTCTTCTCTTTTTTCGGCTTAAACGTCCCGGTCTCCCATTGGTATACAGCGAGAGGAGTTACTCCTGTCAGGCGGGCAAGTTCCCTTTGGGAGATGCCCAACCGTTTGCGAAGGCTTCGGATCAATCGTGGAGAGAGGCGCGATGCCCCCACCTCTTCCGGAGTCGCTTCGAAAGAAATCTTTTTCTCCGATTCTCTCTTCTGCAGNGCTGTGAATCGCTCGAGGGCCAAAACCGTCCTGCGAAGTTGTGAGACGGTACCCTTCAAGGCCCTCACATCCCGGCCCAATGGAGCAGATATTTTTCGAATTTCCCTCTTTGCCAGACGCACGATTTCAGACTTGATGATCGCTTCCACTTTTCCCATGGATATCTCCTTTCATCTCCCGATTTGTCTCTCCATCCTGCCCATCAATTCTTTCGCCTTCTCGATTTTTCTTCTCCTCAGGGTCAACCAAGCCCTGCTTTCTTTCACCTTTTCCCGAAGCGATGAGACGTTTTCCTGAACCCTTTTAGCAGACGGCGTTCCAATTGCGAGATTTTGAGACAGGATCCTCTCCGGCCTCTGAACCTTTTTCACGTCCTGCTCTGTAACGGATAGATCGATCTTCATCTCTTTGAGAGCTCTCTTTAAACTCTGATAGGAAACTTCCGCCTTTCCTTCCCTCTCCGAATATTTCACCGCCTTCTCCATCACCATCTTCGCCTTTCGCAGAGGAAGCTTAAATGAAGCAACCATCCACTCCATCAAGGGAGTGGCGCCGGCAAACCCTTCTTCAGCCTGTTTTAACATCTGTGTTTTGTGAACCTGAAGGAGCCGTATCACATCGGTCATCACCGAGAGGGTGGGTTTTGTCTCTTCCACCAGATCAATGATCCAGTATTTTGTCCACTGGGTGTCCCGGTTATATCCCACGAAGAGGCCCTTGCCCACAGAGAGGAG
>Ga0031653_10000076_pt1 | contig 15207 bp, 16 predicted proteins | sample FrelakmetBRP12BR_FD_55210 | JGI IMG/M metagenome (GOLD analysis project Ga0031653, IMG submission 55210) | Freshwater lake sediment microbial communities from the University of Notre Dame, USA, for methane emissions studies - BRP12 BR | ecosystem: Environmental > Aquatic > Freshwater > Lake >... | reverse complement strand
AGCACTGAGAGACAAGCCCCCGCATCATCTGTCCGGAGGACAGAAGAGCGCTGTTGCCATTGCATCTGTCATCGCCATGCAGCCTGATATCCTGGTCATGGATGAGCCGGCTTCGCATCTTGATCCGAAATCGAGGAGGGCATTGATTAACCTATTAAGACACTTTCACCATACCAAGATCATTGCGTCTCACGATCTTGATCTCATCCTGGATGTCTGCAGGAGATGTATTATTGTAAAGGAAGGAAGCGTTGTTGCTGACGGGCCGACTGAAGAGATCCTGTCCGACAGGCAGCTGCTTGAAGAAAACAATCTTGAACTGCCGTTGTCATTACAGAAAAGAGATTTGCCGCAAGGAGGAATTATGGACGAAATCAGCAAACTGCATCACCTGTTAGGTCACTGGGCTGAACACAACATTGAGCATGCAAAGACTTACGAGGATTGGTCAAAAAAAGCTGACGCCCTCGGGAAAAAGGAATTAGCCGGGGTTCTGAAAAAGATCGCTGACGAGACCATGGCAATGGACAGCCGCTTTAAATCAGCCCTGGAGCTCTGCAAATAGGCATATGGCCGTACTGCACAAGAAGACATTATGGGGAGGAAAATTCCTGCGTGCCGTGCTGATCAAATACAACGTCCGCTGCAATTCGTCCAATACTGTAGAGGCGCGGGACTGGGAAGCCTTTGAGCGGGTAAACTGTGATGGCGTTATCGGCATCGTTCCTTTTACGGACAATGACGAAGTGATCCTGATCAGGCAGTTCAGGCCGCCCATAAATGGATTTGTGATAGAACTGCCTGCCGGGCTTGTTGATCCAGGAGAAAACTTTGAGCAGGCGGTGCGCAGAGAGCTCATCGAGGAGACCGGGTATGAGGCAGGTGGTGTGCAGTTCCTCACAGAAGGACCTATGTCATCAGGCGCCTCCGCAGAAATCCTCTCTGTGTACATTGCCACAGGGCTGAGACATGTCGGTATCGGCCAGCGTGATGAAACAGAGGATATTGAAGTGATCCCGGTTCAGCTTGGTAACGTCGCTGCCAAGCTTGAAGAACTGCGGCAGAGCGGAGACCATATTGACCTGAAAGTTTATGGAATGATCGAGATGGCGAAAAACTTTTTAAAGAACAAAAAGGGCTAATGAACCATGACAAAGCTTGATCTTAAGACAATGGCAGAGAAACAGAACAATGAATATGTATTCGGCTCCGCAGATACAGGGTCCCATGCCTGTTATATGATCTACGGGAAACTCAAGCCAGGAGAAAAGGGGCGTGAAATAAAACCGGGAAGAGGGCATGAGGAGATGCTGCTTTCTGCACGCGGAAGTTTCAGCGTAACCGGTGATTTTGAAGGGATAATTGAAGAAGGTTCAGTGATCCACTTAGCCGGAGAGCAGGCCTGCTATCTTGAAAACAAAAGCTCTTCAGAGGCTGTGTACGTGATCGCCGGCGGCCACTCAGAACACAGCCACCACCATTAGCTCTTTATCTCAAGCCTCCTGACAAAACTCAGCCCGGAGAGGGTTTCCAGCACCTGCCTGATAGGAGAGCTGTGTTTCCCGGCAACGGTAAAGACGAATGTTCGTTCTTTTTCAGGAAACTGAATCACGTAATCCATCTTGGTGACCGTAAATCCTTTTTCCTCAAAAACCTCACGGATCGTTTTTTCGTCTCCTGTGCTGTCGGTAATCAAGGTCACAAACTTATAGACTGTTCTTGGCATTCTCGTTTCAAGTAGCCGCAGAAACCAGAGAGATACAAAGGTGATCGCAAAGCCGGTAATACCGGCAACATACTGACCTGCACCGATGGCAAGACCGATGGCAGCGACGATCCAGACACATGCAGCCGTGGTCAGTCCCTGCACTGAGGCGCCGGTCTTGAGGATAACGCCTGCTCCTAAGAAACCGACACCGGTCATTGCTCCTGCAGCTATCCTGGTGGGATCAATCCTCATAATACCGGTCTGGCCGCTCTGCAGATAATAGCCTTCTGAGATTATCATGAGGAGCACGCAGGAAACACAGACGAGGAGTTGCGTTCTAAAGCCCGCCGGCCTGCCGTGGGTTTGGCGCTCGAAGCCTATTATGCCGCCGAGGAGTGTGCCCAGAAGAAGTTTTAGGATGATTTCAGCGGGTGCCATAAGTTAGGCCTTCACAATTATCTTGTAGAACTTTTTCTTGCCGACCTTCACAATATGTTCGCCGGGCTGAAGCTTCAAATTCGTATCAGAGACTACCGCATCGTTCACTTTCACCCCGCCCTGCTTTATCAGTCGACCTGCCTCGCTTGTGCCTTGAACAAGCCCCGCTTCCTTCATAACCTGAGGAAGCCACGTGGCGTTTTCTGCCCTGCCAACGGATACTTCAAGCACAGGAAATGTTGCCTCAATATCTCTCAAGTCTTTCTCTTCAAACACCGCATGGTATTTGTCTCTTGCCTTTTCAGCCTCTTCCTGACCGCAATATCTCGTCACCAGTTCCATGGCAAGTTCCTTCTTCGCATCCCTCGGGTCTCTTGAGCCATTTTTCAGTCCTTCCCTGAGGCTGTCGAATTCATCGACAGAAATGCGGCTCAGGAGTTCAAAGTATCTCTCTATCAGGGTATCCGGCAGACTCATCACCTTCTTGAACATGCCTGCAAGCTCACCGTTCACGTATTCAAAGGCAGGATCGTTTATGCCGATGTAGTTGCCGAGGCTCTTGGACATCTTGTTCACGCCGTCAAGGCCCTCAAGAAGCGGCATCGTGATCACAACCTGCTCTTCCATTGAACTCTTCCGCTGTAAGGTCCTGCCCATCAGAAGGTTGAATTTCTGGTCGGTTCCGCCAAGCTCAATATCTGACTTAAGCGCAACAGAGTCATACGCCTGAAAAAGAGGATAGTAAAATTCCAGTATGCTTATATCCTGTTCATTCTTGAATCTCTTCTTAAAATCATCCCGTTCGAGCATCCTTGCAACGGTCTGCATTGAGCCAAGCCTTACAATCTCCATGCTGCCCATACGTTCAAGCCATTCGCTGTTAAAGCGTATCCGTGTCTTTACGGGATCGAGTATTTTAAATACCTGGATCTTATACGTCTCGGCGTTCTTAAGCACCTCCTCTTTTGTGAGGGGTTTGCGCGTCTCGTTCTTGCCTGTGGGGTCACCGATCATGCCGGTGAAGTCGCCGATGAGGAAGGTCACTTCATGGCCGAGGTCCTGAAACTGGCGCATCTTCTCAAGAAGCACGGTATGGCCGATGTGGATGTCAGGCGCTGTTGGATCAAAACCGGCCTTTACCTGAAGAGGTCTGTTCTCATTATATGACCGTTCGAGCTTCTTCAGGAGGTCTGGTTCGCTGATGATCTCGACCGTGCCGCGCCGTATTATTTCAAGCTGTTTTTCCGGTGAAAGCATGGACTGTATGATACCCGCTGAAGGGAATGGCAGTCAATTTGCATTCAGTGTTCAGATTTGTCTGAATTAGTATATAATTACAGCCAATATATCTATGTCCGCTATTGTTGTTATACCTGCCCGCTACGCATCGACCCGTTTCCCGGGTAAGCCTCTTGCACTCCTCAAAGGCATGCCCATTATCCAGCATGTATATCAGAACTCCCTCAATGCCCGCTTAGCCAGTGAGGTGATCGTCGCAACCGACAGCGAGACGATCTTTGAAACGGTAATGTCCTTTGGCGGGAAAGCGGTCATAACCTCGCCTGATCATCAGTCAGGTACAGACAGGATCGCAGAGGTTGCAGCAGCAATGAATTGTGATATAATGGTCAATGTCCAGGGGGATGAACCCCTCATCAGGCCTGAGATGATCGATGCCGTAATCTCGGTTCTTGACGACAACAGAGCATCTCTCGGCACGCTCGCAATACCGATTCGAGACAGCAGAGAAATCTTCGACCCCAATGTTGTAAAGGTTGTGTTTGATGCTGAAGGGTTTGCATGGTATTTTTCGCGTGCGCCGATNCCCTATCACCGGGATGAATGGAATGACCCCNTGGCGCAGAGCAGGGAGATGAGAGCAAAGAGCGATCTTGTTGTGCGCGACTGTTNTAAACATNTNGGGATTTACAGCTACCGNCGNGATGTGCTGCTGAAGCTNTCATCNCTNCCNCCGNCNCGGCTGGAGCTGATCGAGAAACTNGAGCAGCTCAGGGCNATCGAAAACGGGTTCAGGATAAAGGTCNGGGANACNTNATTNGAAACAATCGGGGTGGATACACCNCAAGACTTAGAAAGGGTAGAACAATGCCTAAATTCATCTTCATAACCGGCGGGGTCTTATCGTCATTAGGAAAGGGGATCGCTGCCGCATCAATCGGCGCACTCCTCGAAGCAGGCGGCCTCAAGGTAACGATCCAGAAGCTTGATCCGTACATCAATGTTGATCCCGGCACCTTAAGCCCGTTCCAGCACGGAGAGGTCTTTGTGTCCGATGACGGCGCCGAGGCTGACCTTGATCTCGGCCATTATGAGCGGTTCACCCATATCCGGACATCCCAGAAAAATAATTTCACGACAGGAAAGATTTATTACAATGTCATTTCCAAAGAGCGTCGCGGCGACTACCTCGGCGATACGGTCCAGGTCGTGCCCCACATTACAGACGAGATTAAGCAGGCGATCAAGTCTGTCGGAGACGGCAACGACGTAGTCATCGTCGAGATCGGCGGCACGGTCGGCGATATCGAGAGCCTGCCGTTCCTCGAGGCGATCAGGCAGATGAGGTATGATGTGGACAAGGAAAACTGCCTCTATGTGCACCTGACCCTTGTTCCCTATATCAAGACATCCGGCGAGCTAAAAACAAAGCCAACCCAGCACAGCGTGAAGGAACTGCGTGCTATCGGTATCCAGCCGGACATTCTACTCTGCAGAACAGACAGGCTCATCCCGCCTGAGGCAAAAAAGAAGATTGCGATCCACTGCAACCTTGAAACAGACGCGGTCATCAATGCGATCGATGTTGACACCATTTATGAAGTGCCCCTTGCGCTCAATGCCGAGGGCATAGAGCAGCTTATCGTCAGAAAGCTCAATCTGCCCCAAAAGGAGATTGATCTCAGTCAATGGAAGGACATTGTCAGAAAAGTCAAAGAACCCAGGCATGAGGTCACCATAGCAATCGTCGGTAAATATGTTGGTCTCAAGGACTCATACAAGAGCCTTACCGAGGCATTGATCCATGGCGGCATTGCCAATGACTGCAAGGTAGATCTCCTGTGGGTTGACTCTGAAGAGATCGAGGTGCATGGTCCGGAAAAGTATCTTTCAGACGTTGACGGGATCCTGGTGCCTGGCGGATTTGGTTACCGGGGCATTGAAGGAAAGATCGAGTCCGTTCGCTATGCAAGGGAGAAGAAAATTCCCTTTTTCGGNATATGCCTTGGCATGCAGTGCGCTGTCATCGAGTTCGCAAGAAANGTCTGCGACTTAAAGGCAAACAGCTCAGAGTTCGATCTGAACGCCCAGGCACCGGTCATCTACCTTATGGAAAAATGGTTCGATTTCAGAAAAGGGAAGGTCGAAGAGCGCACAGAAAGCTCGCACAAGGGTGGCACTATGAGGCTCGGCGCATATCCTTGCGTTATTGAGCAAAACACCTATGCCTCTGCATCCTATAAGCAGAAAGAGATCTCTGAACGCCACAGACACCGGTATGAGTTTAACAACGCTTATAAAGGCGTGCTTACAAGAATGGGCATGAGGATCAGCGGCACGAGCCCTGACGGAGAGCTGGTTGAGATTGTCGAGATAGAGGACCATCCCTGGTTCCTGGGTTGCCAGTTCCATCCCGAGTTCAAGTCAAGACCGACAGAGCCTCATCCGCTCTTCAGTGCATTCATTGAAGCATCGCTCAGGGGAAAGCGCTCTCTTTTCCCTGATGCGAAATCAGATTTCAGGGAACTGAGCCAGGGTTGAAAAGGGCTATATACGTAGGCTCTGCAACCTTGCATCCCGGGGACCTTTTTCTCATAGCAGGCCCCTGCGTCATCGAAGACGAGAGCATAACATTCGAAACAGCCGAGAGGCTGAAAACGATATGTTCGGAGCTGAGCATCTCCTTTATCTTTAAAAGCTCTTTTGACAAGGCGAACAGAACGTCAGTCTCTTCATTCCGGGGCCCTGGTATTGACAGAGGCCTCAGAATCCTTGCTGATATCAGGTCAAAGCTTCAGATCCCGATCATTGCTGACATTCATGCCATGGAAGAGATTCGTCCAGCTGCCGAGGTGCTTGATGCGCTCCAGATACCGGCATTCCTCTGCAGGCAGACAGACCTGGTCCTAACAGCAGCGCAGACCGGCAAGCCGGTGAATATTAAAAAAGGGCAATTCCTTGCTCCCTGGGATATTAAAAACATCATTAATAAGTTCATATCGAGCGGGAATCAAAACCTTTTTATCACAGAGCGCGGCGTATCGTTCGGATACAACAATCTTGTTGTCGATTTCAGGGCATTCCCGATCATGCGTTCCTTTGGATATCCGGTGATTTTTGATGTAACACACAGCCTGCAGTTGCCGGGCGGACAGGGCACCAGTTCAGGAGGGCAGAGGGAGTTTGCTGAGCCAATGGCAAAAGCCGCTGTTGCTGCAGGCATTGACGGCCTCTTCATGGAGGTCCATCCTGACCCTGAAAAGGCTTTGTGCGACGGTCCGAATATGATAAGGCTTGATGAGATGCAGGGCTTTCTGACGCGGGTCAAGGCTGTGCATGACCTCATTACAATGCAGGCCAGCGCAACCGGGGGAACTGCTGTATGAAGAACCTCTTTTCTGATCTGCTTTCTATAGCATTGGCTGCTGCCGTGCTTTTTCTCTTTGCAGGGCCAGGCTTCTGCGAGGAAAAACCCCTCTCATTTACCAATGATGATATAGATAAATACCGCAAAGCTTCAGACAACAGGCCTCAGGAGCAGAAAAAAACTCCGACATCAGCAAAAAAAGATGAGAACAAGAAAGCTCAGGGAAAACAGGAACAGGAATACTGGTGCAAAAAAGCAACTATTGCGAAGAAAAAGATTGAAAATGCAGGCCGGGATGTCACCGAACGAGAAGAAGACATCTCACGGGAGAAGTCAAAAAGCGTTCGCACCAGCAGGAAAGTGAACACGCTGCAGAGCAGGCTTAAGAAAGCAAAAGACCATCTGTCTTCTGCTGAAAGAGACCTCAAGGACATCGAAAGCGAAGCCCACAGAAAGGGAATACCTCCGGGCTGGCTTAGATGCCAGTTCGATTAGAAACAGATGAATTCATTGAACAGCATTGACATTGCAAAGAGAGTCCTGCAGACAGAGGCAGATGCTGTACGCAGCCTTATTGACAGGATTGACCAGACATTCGAGAAAGCGATCGGAATCATCCTCAGCAGCAAGGGGAGAGTCGTTGTCACTGGTATGGGCAAATCAGGGCTGGTGGGCAAGAAGATCGCTGCCACGCTTGCTTCAACAGGCACGCCCGCCTTCTTCATGCACCCTGCTGAAGCAAGCCACGGCGATCTCGGCATGGTAACAGCAGACGATGTTATCATTGCGATCTCTAATAGCGGCGAAACTGACGAAATCATTGCCATCATACCTTTTCTCAAGCGATTTGATGTAGGACTCATTTCCCTGACAGGGAATCACGGGTCCACTCTTGCAAAGGCCGCAGACGTAAATCTCGATATATCCGTGCAGGAAGAGGCCTGCCCGCTCGGCATCGTGCCAACATCATCTACGACAGCAGCACTTGCCATGGGAGATGCAATTGCCGTTGCTCTTCTCACTAAGCGAGGGTTTCAGCAGGATGATTTTGCTTTTTTCCATCCCAGCGGAAGCCTTGGGAAAAAACTTTTTATCAGAGTAAAGGATCTTATGCACGCGGGCGACTCGCTGCCGATCACACCTCCTGATGCATCACTTACAGGAGCAGTGATGGAAATATCCTCGAAGCGGCTGGGCATAACCGTTGTCGCTGAAGGCGACAGAGCTATGCTCGGCATTATCACCGATGGTGATGTGCGAAGGGGAATTGAGAAATGGGGCAAGGACTTCTTTGATATGAAGGCCAGCGAAGTGATGACAAAAAATCCCCGGGTCATTTCAGAAGATGAGCTGGCAGCAAAAGCCCTGGGCGCCATGGAAAAGTTTGCCATATCTGCGCTTGTTGCTATTGGTGATAATAACCGGATAGTCGGCGTGATCCACCTCCATGACATTTTGAAAAAGGGAATAGCGTAGATGAAGCAGCAAGGGGCAAAGGGCACTGCAAGAAAAATTGCAAGGGACATAAAGCTTCTGATCCTGGATGTTGACGGTGTTCTCACTGACGGAAGCATCATTCTGGACAATGGAAACAATGAATACAAGGCCTTTCATGTGCGGGACGGTCATGGCATCAGAATGCTCATCCATGCAGGCATCAAGATCGCTATCATTACAGGCAGGTATTCGAAGGTCGTAGAACGACGAGCTCATGAACTCGGTATCACTGACGTTTTTCAGAAATGCCTGAAAAAAAAGGCAGCCTATGCCCAGCTTTTGAAGCAGCATTCGCTGAAAGACCGTGAAGTGGCCTATGTCGGAGACGATATCATTGATGCACCGATCATGGCAGTGGTCGGTCTGCCGGTCGCCGTTGCTGACGCTGCTGATGAGGCGAAGAAGTATGCGCTCATGATCACGAAGAACCGGGGAGGGAGGGGAGCAGTCAGGGAAATTACAGACTTTATTCTTAAGGCTAAAGGTCTCTGGAAGAGGATATTCGATGAGTACTTTGAAGCTTAATCTTCCGACGGTCCTAACGCTGAGCAGGATCGTTCTCATTCCCTTCTTCGTCTTGTCAGTCTATAACCATCCGGTAATCGGCGCCATAGTATTCAGCATCGCCTCGATCACGGATTTTCTTGACGGCTATCTTGCAAGGAGGTCCGGCCAGATCACCAAGTTCGGCATCATCATGGACCCTCTCGCAGACAAGTTCCTTGTCATATCAGCGCTCATCGTTCTTGTTGACATGGAAAGAGTGTCTGCATTCGCAGCAATAATACTTATTGTGCGGGATTTTCTGGTAACGGGGTTGAGGGTCGTTGCTCTTTCAAAGGACATTGTGATCCCGGCAGAAATGGGCGGCAAGCTCAAAACAACTGCCCAGATCACGGCAGTCCTCTGCCTCATACTCATGGGCAGCATTTTTGATAAACTCCCTTTCGACCTGTACGACATTGGCACAGTGTTTATCTGGATCGCCCTTGTACTGTCCGTCACCTCAGGTGTGCAATACACCATATCGTTCTGGAGAAAAGTGTGAAACTCGCTTTTCTGTCGCTTGCCGCTTTTCTGATAGGCTCCATACCCATCGGTCAGATTATTGCGAGAAGCCGCGGCATCGACCTGCAGAAAGTCGGCAGCGGAAATATCGGCGCTACTAACGTCCTCCGCACTACCGGAACACTGCCGGCACTCTTCACCCTGATCGGGGATTATGCCAAAGGCATGGCTGTTGTTCTGCTTGCAGGATTTTTTGATGTTGGGATATTGTATCAGGGTGTCATGGGNATAATTGCCGTGCTCGGTCATAACTTCTCGATATTCCTGAATTTTAAAGGAGGAAAGGGAGTCGCAACCAGCCTCGGGGTTCTCAGTATCTATGCTCCGCTCGCAGCGCTTGTGACGGTTATCCTCTGGCTTATGACCGTAGCATTAACCCGATACTCTTCGCTCGGTGCAGTTATCTCTTTCTGCAGCCTGCCACTGAGCGTATTTCTTTTTGATACAAAGGAAAAACTTCCCATTGCAATTATTATGAGTATAATATTNTTAGTGCGTCACAAGGAAAATATCAGGCGCCTGATAGCGGGCACAGAATCCAAGGTTGGCAGGAAGGCATGAGGAAACTAACCGTTTTTCTGTTTTTTTACATATTATTATCACCGGTAGTTACTCTTGCCGATGAGTTTGTCGAATCCCAGCTTAACAGCGGAATCAGAAACTTGGAAGTGTCCTCTTATATTCTGCTGCATGAGTCACAGGCAAACAGGGCCCAGGCAGTCACCCTGCTAAGCAGGGCATCTGCATACTCACCTGACCTTCCGGCAGTGCACTTTGAGCTTGCCAAGGCAAAATTTTCTCTGAGCTACACAGGCATTCTCGACAGCGTTGATCATGTGGTCTCAGGCATCAATGCCTATTCGAAGAATTTCTGGTGGTCTTTCAGCCTGACCGGGGGCGCGTTCCTTGGTCTCGTACTCTCGTTCATCGTTGCCATATTCATTATCGTGATCGTCCGCATATTCAGTGATCTGCCGCTGTTATCCCATGAGGTTGAAGAATCACGGCACAATAGTGCCTTACTGCTGGTCCTCTTTGTATTATCCCTGATCAGTCCACTCCTGTTTCTTGCCGGTATGCTGGTCCTGCTTGGCCTGTATATGACCAGGATAGACAAGGCTCTCGTATATTTTTTCCTGGTCTTTCTCCTCGCCTCTCCTTTCTTCTTCAGGACAACTGCGCAGTTTCTGCAGGTCTCGTCATCAGGAGTGATGAGGGCCATTGTCGATGTCAATGAATCAAAGGGCAATGCCTATGCCCTCTCTGTCCTCAAGTCGTCAGGTGAGCCTCCTGCGCTGTTTTCCTATGGACTGGCATTGAAGCGCGCAGGGCTCTATCATGAGGCCATTGCGGCATACAACAATCTTATTAAAACAAAGGTCGATGCACCTGTTTATGTGAACCTCGGCAATGTTTATGTTGGGCAGAATAACATGGAAGAAGCGGTCAAAAGCTACCTTGCTGCTATAAATATTCGGCCTCTTGCTTCAGCATATTACAATCTTTCCCAGATCTCCAGAGAAGGTCTTGACTTTGAAAAAGGGAATGAATACTTCAGCAAGGCTCTTGAGATTGACCGAGATGCTGTTACAGGATACCGGGCGATCTCTGGCAGGAATCCAAACAGGATCGTTGCTGATGAGGCTATTTCCCCTTCAGCTCTCTGGAATCTTGCATGGAAAACTCCCGTGAAGTCAGCCACATTCAACCTGTCCGCGCTTCCGGGGTGGACTATTTCGCTTGCAGCCCTGCTCCTGATCTTCGCCTTTTATATGATGAACAACCACTCAGGAAACAAGGCGTACCGCTGCAGAAGGTGCAATAAGATCTTCTGCCCGCGCTGTGAAAAACATATTATGTGGGGACAGATGTGCCCCCAATGCTTCCGGTCTCTCATAAAGCTCGAAGAGATTGAAGTAAAAGAACGCGTAGCGCAACTGTTGTCCATTTATGAACACCAAAAGCGGCGCAGGGATATCATGAAACTGCTTTCATTCATCATTCCCGGCTCATCTCAGGTCTATGCAGGAAAGATCCTGTACGGCTTTTTCTTCATGTGGCCTTTCCTGTTTTTCCTGCTCTTTCCGCTTACAACGTCTTTTATGACTCCTGATGCCCGAGGAACTCACTGGGTGGCGAACCTCGCATCACTGCTGATAGCAGCAATATTGCTTACTATTTCAAATATCTTTACACGGCAGAGGATATCCAAGGGATGGCTTTAGAAGGTTCCTTAAAAGACTTCGGACTTGCTGACATTCTTCAGCTCATCTACTTCCAGAGGAAGACCGGAGTTCTTGCGCTTGATGGCAAGGCAGACAAGGTCAAACTCCTGTTCGTGGATGGGAACATTGTTGGAGCAGAGTCCAAGAGGAGAAACGAAGATAACCGCCTTGGCAAGATCCTGCTAAAAAGAGGGTTCATAAAGGACGAGGATCTCAAAACCGTGCTTGAGGAGCAGCGCAGGACCGGCATTAAGCTTGGCACAGCACTGATCCAGAGAGAACTGGTAGGTAAGGAAAAGATAAAGGAGATCCTGAACAGCCAGATCACAGAAACTGTTGTCCAGCTCTTTGGCTGGCAACAGGGGACCTACGAGTTTGCAGCCCAGGGCGTGCCTCAGGACAAGGAACTTCCCTTCTCTCTCGACACCCAACACCTTCTCATGGAAGGACTTAGGATCCTTGATGAGCTCTCGATCATTAAGGACAGGATCACCCTTGACACACTTTTAATGCGAAAGGGCAATGATATCTCAAGCATGACCGAAGACGAAAAAGAGGTTTTCACCTGCGTTGACGGCCAAAACGATGTCAGCACTATTATTGACCTTACCGGCATGGACAGCTACCTTGTCTCCAAAACCCTCCTTTCTCTCATGGAAAAGGGATTGGTCGATACCCAGGAGGCTGCGCCTCTTATTCCGTCTGAAGGCAGCGCTGAGGGAAGGAAAACAGGAACAGCGCTGAAATATCTCCCGTATTTTGCTGTTGCCGCATCTTTTATTCTGTCATTTGTTGTCGTGTTTTTACAGAAGGATGACATGCTAAAGGTTTTTGATGCATCAAAAAAGATCAGGGAGCTCAGGTTCAGCATAGAGTCAGCAAGGTTGAAGAATGCAACCTATCCGCCTTCTCTTTCATCAATAACGAATGAACCAGACCCTTGGGGTCGTCCCTATACCTATACGGTGTCAGAGAATGGATTCTTTGTAAAGAGCTCAGGACCGGACCGGACTGAGGGGACAAGCGATGACGTCTACTGATTCCAGGTCGCATTCAAACGCAAACTGCGTTGGCTTCGTTGTCAGCTCCTCAACATACCAGACTGTATGCCTGCGTAGCTACCTCCTTGCCGCCTTGTTATCATTTTGAATGCAACCAGGCATAGCATGAGACCGAGCAAACATCCCGGAAAGGCAGTTGTTCTTCTGAGTGGTGGCTTGGACTCTGCAACGACTCTGGCAATTGCCAAAGAAAAAGGTCATGAATTATATGCCGTCACCTTTGACTATCAGCAGCGACATGCACGGGAACTTGAATCCGCTCGTTCCGTTGCATCAGCGTTAGCAGTAAAAAAACACCTCATCATTGATTTCAGCCTCCGCGATATCGGCGGCTCTGCGCTTACTTCTGATCTGAAGGTCCCAAAGAGCGGAAAGCCAAAGACTATTCGCTCCAGGCTCTCAGCTTCTCCATCTATTCCCATTACCTACGTTCCTGCCCGCAATACGATCTTCCTGTCCTTTGCCCTTGCCTGGGCAGAGGTCATTGAGGCCGGAATCATTTTTATCGGCGCCAACGCTGTAGACTACAGCGGGTACCCTGACTGCAGGCCTGAATATCTTAAGGCGTTTGAAAAAATGGCCAATCTTGCTACGAAGGTATCGGTGGAGGGGAGGCTTCATTTTCATATCAAGGCGCCGCTTGTCTCTATGACCAAGGCAGAGATCATAAAAAAAGGNATNGAACTGGGGATAGATTATAGCCTCACCTGGAGNTGCTATGATCCTCAGCCGGCAAAAGAGCAAAGGACAAAGGGCAAAGGGCAAAGAGTTGAGGAGAAATTTGCAGATCACGCCTCACACCTCACTCCTTACGCTCAGCTCGTTCCCTGTGGCCAGTGTGACAGCTGCCGACTGCGCCAAAATGGCTTTAGGGAAGCAGGCATAAAAGACCCTTTGATATCGTAGCGCTTATCGGACATAATAGTCAGGACTGGGCAGATATATGATTATATGCAGACTAAAGATTGCGGAGCTTACGTGAAAACCAAAAAGAGTGTGAAGACTGCTCTCCTTGCAGAGCTTCCATCTGTTGATGAACTCCTGAAAGGTTCTGACGGCACACAATGGCTTGCCTCATTCCCCAGAACCGTTGTGGTTCAGGCGATCAGGGATATCATTGCTGATGAGAGGAAAAAGATACTTGCAGGAGAACATCCTGACACCTCCTCACCTGCCCTCTCATTCTGCATCAGCGCAAGAATTCAGAAGCTTTTTTCTTTCAGCCTGCTTCCCGTGATAAATGCAACCGGCATAGTACTGCATACGAATCTTGGGAGGGCAGTGCTTTCCGAAGGAGCAGTNAAAAATGTCATTGNNGNAAGCAGGGGATATTCCAACCTCGAATATGACCTTGATGCNGGGAAGAGAGGAAAACGCCATTCCCATACAACGAGNATCCTNAGGCAACTTACCGGGGCAGATGATGCCCTGATCGTGAACAACAACGCAGCAGCAGTATTCCTCTCCCTTGCNGCGNTTGCAAAGGACNGGGAAGTGATTGTATCAAGAGGCGAGCTCGTAGAAATCGGCGGTTCTTTCAGGGTGCCTGATGTGATGGCTGCAAGCGGAGCAACCCTTCGGGAAATTGGGACAACTAACAAGACACATCTCCATGATTACCGTAAGGCGATCACTGAAAAGACGGGCCTTATCCTCAAGGTTCATCAGTCAAACTACAAGATCACGGGCTTCACAGAAGATGTATCCATAGACCAACTGGCGGCATTAGGTAAAGAGCATGGCATCCCTGTCATGTATGATCTCGGTAGTGGCTGCCTGATCGACCTGAAACCCTATGGCATTTATGGAGAGCCTTCTGTGCAGGAGATCATGAAGTCCGGTGCCGATCTTGTGACCTTTAGCGGCGACAAGCTTCTTGGAGGACCGCAGGGTGGTATCATTGTCGGCAGNCAGGATCTNCTGGAAAAGATCAGGAAAAATCCCCTTGCGCGCGCTGTCAGGGTCGACAAGATGACTATTGCAGCCTTTGAGGCAACGCTCATGGACTATCTTGATCCTGAAAAAGCGTTGCAGAGCATACCTGTTCTCCAGATGCTCTTCCAGTCACTGGAAACGATCAAGTCACGGGCAAGAAAAATCGCCGCCCGGCTCCGCAAGCAGATCGTTGGGAACGGCATAGCCCTGGAAATAGGACTGGTAAGGGACTCCTCAAAGGCTGGCGGCGGTTCTCTGCCTGAGGCTGAGTTTGAGACCTATGCGGTTTCAATAGACCCAAAGCATATCACCGTCAATGAGCTGGAAACACGTCTGAGGACAGGTTCGAGACCGATCATTGCGCGGATAAAAGACAAAGTTCTCCTGCTCGATGCCAGAACAATACAGGATCAGGATATCAAGGAACTCGTCCGGATCGTCTCTTCTGCGTTAAGAGCGTAANAACCTTTCTGCTNAACGCTACTTGCCCCTCATCTTGCTGAGGAGCACTGNAGACAACACAAATTGGTGAGCTTCTTCCTGTTTTACCTGTTTATAGAAATCACAGATCTCGCAGTTCTTGTACTTCTGGGCAAAGGTCCCCTGCATTTCGCCTTTGCAGAGCGTCCCAGCCACAACCCAGCAGCTTCGTCCGGCATTCTTGCCACC